>Ga0209376_1002424_pt1 | contig 17721 bp, 25 predicted proteins | sample GraSoiAngelo_134_FD_185891 | JGI IMG/M metagenome (GOLD analysis project Ga0209376, IMG submission 185891) | Grasslands soil microbial communities from the Angelo Coastal Reserve, California, USA - 14_0929_05_30cm (SPAdes) (version 2) | ecosystem: Environmental > Terrestrial > Soil > Grasslands ... | reverse complement strand
TGAACGCTTCAGCCTCTCGCGCGTGCGGTCGATCGTGGATTGTGCGCGGTCGAACAGGTCGGGGGACTCGCCGAGGGCTCGCGCACGCTCGTCCAGCGTGGTTTGGCGCTGGACGAGAGTTCCTTCAGCGATGTCGTGCTTCCGCTCGCGCTCGTCCGCGTGCTTGTCTCGCTCGTCCGCGGTGACGTCGCGCAGGTCGGCCAGACGGTCGCGCTCATCGGCAGCGCGGTCTCGATCGTCGGCGACTCGCTCGCGCTCATTCGCGACCTGATCGCGATTTTCCGCGACCTTTTCGCGGCGATCGAGCGCCGGGCCACGTTCGCCGGCAGGGGCGCGTCTAACGTCCCTGTTTGCGGCCGGCTTTCGCCTCTTCACTCCTGACCTCTCGCGCCAACTCTTCTCCGGTCGTCCTCGAGCGCCGCACGATCTGCGCGATGCCGTCGATCTCGTCTCCCTGAGCCATGAGGAGCCGCGAAACCTCTCTGAGCTGGGCCGACCACTCGAGCAGCTCCCGCGCCCTCGCGCACAGCCTGCGGGACACAGCCCTCAGCGACGCTGCGTCGGCCCGGAGGTCTTCGCCCTCCCGCCGCCTCGCCCCGGCAAACGACGGTCCGGTCAACCCAACCTCTATGGTCGCAAAAATGGCCGGCGATGAGCGCTCGGCCACTTTGCCGGCTCAGACAGCCTGGCGATAGACCGGCCGCCGACCTCGTCCCCGGGAGCTGCGCCGCCTTCCGCCGGTCGAGCGCACCTGCCTAGGCGCCGGTGTGGCCACGGGGGTGCCATCCTCGACATAGAGCCATCCTCCCCGGCGGGAGAGCTCGGCACTGTCGAGCGTGCGGAGCGCAGGCGCGCCCTCGCGGCGCAGCTTGGCCCACTTCTCGTGGTCCTCCTGGGTGAGGAGCGTGACGGCTCGACCCGCGCTGCCGTTGCGGGCGGTCCGTCCGACACGGTGGGTCATCGCCTCGGCCGAATCGGGCAGGTCGTAGTTCACGACCAGCCCCACGTGGGTCAAGTCGAGGCCGCGGGCGGCGACGTTTGTGGCTACGAGCACGTCGGCGCGTTCGGCTCGGAACGTCGCCATGACGTGCTCGCGCGCGTTCTGCGCCATGTTGCCCTGCAGCTCGACCGACCGATGGCCGAGCCGCTGCAGGTCGCGGTTCAGCTTCCGGACCCCGTGCTTCGTACGGCCGAACACTATGGTGCCGCGGTGCTGTCGGAGGATGTCGCTCAGAAGTCGCAGCTTCAGGCCGGCGTCAGTGCGCACGAGGCCGTGCTCGAGGAGCGAAGGACCCTCGGCAACGACTCTGATCGTCAGCGGATCGTTCAGGTGCTTGGCGATCATCGCCGACACCCAGCCCGGCATCGTCGCCGACGCCAGCACGATCTGCGGCGAGTACGTGAGCCCGATGATGCGCTCGATCGCCGGCGCGAAGCCGGCGTCGAACATCTGGTCGGCCTCGTCCAGGACGAGGTATTCGATCCTGGTGAGCGGCAAGAGCTTCCTCTCGACCATGTCGAGGATGCGGCCCGGCGTCCCGATCACGACGTCGGCGCCGCGCTTGAGCGCCAGCGTCTGGGTGCGGTAGCCGACCCCCCCGTAGAGGAGGGCGCCACGCAGTTCTGAATCGAGCGAGGCAAAGACGCCATCCACCTGGATGGCCAGCTCGCGCGTCGGAGTGACGACCAGGGCGCGTGGCCCGGGGCTGCCTGGCCGGAAACGCTCCAGGAGTGGAATCAGGAAGGCAACGGTCTTGCCGCTTCCGGTCGGCGACTGGACGACGACGTCCCTCCCGTCGAGCAGGGCCGGTATCGCTTCGGACTGAACGCGGTTCGGACTGGTGATGTTCTGCCGGCCCAGCGCCGCGAGGATGCGCGCGCTGATGCCGGCTTCGGCAAATGTGTGCAACGAAGCTCCAGGGTGCCTCTCTTTTCTTCTTATTTGCCGCGACCTACAGGCTCTGTGTCGACAGGAAGAGAGGACCCGAGCGGGCGACGCGACGTCCGCGCCGTACGTGAGTGTACCGGATTGCGAATATTGACCGGCCGGCGTGGCCTGGCGCGGTTATCATGCCGCCAGCGTCCGGTTCCCTCCCGGACGACCAGCACGACGGGTGCATCTCGAACGCGCCCCTCAAATGCTCGAGATGGTTCGAGTCAGGAGCATCGATGTGATCGCCACGACGTCGTCCCCGATTCAGGCACGCGTCGCGCAGCCCTACGCGGAGCTCAAGAGGAGGGTGGAGGCGGCGGGCTTGATGAACAAGCGGCCGGGCTACTACGTCCTGATGCTCGCCACCAACGCGATCCTTTTCGGCGGCACCCTCTGGCTTCTCACCCTGGTCCAAAGCGTCTGGGCGACCGCGCTTGTCGCCGCCGCCCTCGGTGTGGTCTCAGGCCAGCTGGGCTTCCAGCTGCACGACTCGGGACACCGCCAGATGTTTCCGAGCCGGCGGCTCAACACGGTCGTGGGCATCGCGACCGGAAACGGTCTCCTAGGGATGAGTCACGGATGGTGGGTCGACAAGCACAACCGCCACCATGGCAATCCCAACCACGTCGACCTCGACCCGGACATCGACATCGGCGTGATCGCGTACTCCGAGGAGCAGGCTGTCGCCAAGCGCGGTTTTGCGCGCTGGGTCGTCCGCCACCAGGCGGGCCTGTTCTTCGTGCTCATCCTCGGCCTCGCTTGGACGATGCACCTCAAGAGCGTGCAGTTCCTCGTCAGCACCAGGGACAGGCTGCGCTGGGTCGAGGCCGGCGCGCTGTGCTTCCACGCGCTGGCGTTTCCGGCGCTGCTCGTCCTGATCGTGGGGCCATGGCGGGCCCTGCTGGTGATCGTGCTCCAGAAGTGCGTTGGAGGCTTCTACCTGGCCTCGGTCTTCGCGCCCAACCACAAGGGCATGCCCCAGATCGAGAAAGGCGAGGAGCTCGACTTCCTCCGTTCGCAGGTGCTGACGTCACGCAACGTCAGGTCGAATCCGATCACCGACCTGCTGTACGGGTCGCTCAACTACCAGATCGAGCATCACCTGTTTCCGACCATGCCGCGCTGCAACATCCGGCGCGCGCACAAGATCGTTCGTGACTACTGCGCCGAGCTGGGCGTCCCGTATCACGAGACGTCGATCTACCGCTCGTATCGCGAGATCCTCAGCTTCCTGCACGAGGTGGGGGCGCCGCTGCGGACGGCGCCGGCCTGAGCCGCCCGACGGAGGCGCGCGGCCGACCCTGACTTAGGTCCTGAGCGCGGCGCTCAGGCCGGTCGGGCCATGGCCAGAACCTGCTCCCGCGACACCTCCATCTTGTGGGCCTCACGTCCGTGGCGCTGAACCACCGGCACGAGCGTGTCCTCGGTGCCGCGCGCCTCGAATCCGCAATCGCATCGCACCACCAGCTCGATCGCCGAGGCCTGCTTCCTGGAAGGCATTCCTCTAGGTCTCCGGGGCGCAGGCTATCACCACTTGTTCCAGCCCGGGTCGACCCACACCTTGACTTCGGGCTGACCCTCGAACATCTGGCCGAAGAACTCCTGGATCTGTGGACTGCCGGCAAAAGCCTGGGCTTGCTCCGCCGACTGCCACGTGTCGATGCCAAGGAACTGGCGGCGATCCTGGGGGTCGAGATAGACGATGTGGGAGATGTCTCCGGCCTGCCGGGCCATCTCCTTGGTCGCCCCGGTCACCTGGTCGTGAATCGCCTGAATCGTCGCCGGCTCGGCCTTCAGCCGGGCCCGAATCGTGATTGTCACCGCCACTTCCAATTCCTCCTTGCGAACCGCGGCGTCCCTGTGCGCCGGCGAGTCCCACACTAGGAAGAGGCGATTGGAGAAACTTTGGCGATGCTGCGCATCTACCTGACCGGGGACATGTGCCTGAGCCAGGATGGGCGGCTGATCCGCGCAGGCCGCCTGCCGGGGCGCCAGGGACGCCGCCTGTTCGCGTACCTCGCGCTCGAGCGCAGCCGGCCGGTGGCGCGAGACGAGCTGGTCGACAGCTTGTGGCCGCGACAGCCGCCCCCGGCCTTTGAGTTGGCCCTGAGCGCGATCGTCAGCAAGCTGCGCGGCCTGCTGCAGGAGATCGGTCTCGGCCGGGACACCTTGGCCGCGGCGTCCGGCTGCTACAGGCTCGAGCTCCCCGCCGGCTCGTGGATCGACATCGAAACGGCGAACGAGTCGGTCCACATGGCGGAGGCGGCGCTGCTCGCCGACGATCTTCGGGCCGCGTATGGACCGGCGGTAGTGGCTTGCGCCATCCTGCGTCGGCCGTTCCTTCCGGGCGAGGACGCCTCGTGGATCGATGCGCGGCGCGGCCTCCTTCGCCATTCGCTGCTGCGCGCGCTGGACTGCCTCGCCTCCATCCACAACCTGAACGGAGAGCACGCCCTTGCGCTCCGCGCGGCGCAGGATGCGGTGGAGCTGGAGCCGTTTCGCGAAGAGGCGCACCGGCGGCTCATGCTGATCCACGAGGCCTCGGGAAACAGGGCCGAGGCGCTGCGGGCGTACGGGAGGCTTCACGCTCTGCTCGAGGCCGAGCTCGGAACCCGTCCCAGTCCCGCCACCCGCAGCCTCTACGAGGCGTTGGCCTGAACTAATCCCACGAATTCACGCTGAAGCGATGAGTTCCTGACCTCGCCGGCGTCTGATCAAGGCAAAGGAGGTTCGACATGAGAAAGCTCATCGTCCTGTCGTTCATCACCCTCGACGGAGTGATGCAGGCTCCAGGTGGGCCCGAGGAAGACGCGTCGGGCGGGTTCAAGTTCGGCGGCTGGTCCGTGCCTTACTTCGATGATTTCCTGGGCAAAACCATGAGCGCGCAGATGGACCGCCCGTTCGACCTGCTCCTGGGCCGGAAGACATACGAGATCTTCGCGTCGTACTGGCCTCAGGTCACCGACGAAACCGGCCGCGGGATCAACGAAGCCACGAAGTACGTCGTCTCGCACCGACCCGTCGACACCGACTGGAAGACCACCGTCCTCATAGATGGAGACGCGGTCGCGAAGATCAAGCAGCTGAAGGCGGGTGACGGTCCCGAGCTACAGGTTCATGGCAGCGGCAACCTGATCCAGACGCTGCTGAAGCACGATCTCGTCGACGAGCTCTGGTTGAAGACGTTTCCCGTCGTGCTGGGCACGGGCAAGCGGCTGTTCGCGGACGGCACGATGCCGGCCGGCCTCAGGGTGGTCCAGAGCAGCGTGTCGCCGAGCGGCGTAGTGGTCGCGTCATACGCGCGGGCAGGGGACGTGAAGACGGGATCTTTCTGAGGGCTCCTTTCCCGCCGCTCAGCTCATGGCTTTCTTGACGAGCGCCCCGATCCTTGCCTCGTCGTCGGCGGTCATCTTCGTGAGGGCGTATGCGACCGGCCACATGGTGCCTTCGTCGAGCCTGGCCGCGTCATTGAAGCCAAGGGTCGCGTATCTCGTCTTGAACTTCTGCGCGGGCTGGAAGAAGCACACGATCTTGCCGTCCCTGGCGTACGCGGGCATCCCGTACCAGAGTTTCGGCGAGAGCCCCGGCGCGGTGGCCTTGATGACGGCGTGGATCCGCTTGGCCATGGCGCGATCCGCTTCCGACATGCCAGCGATCTTTTCGAGCAGGGCGCCTTCTTCATCCGCCTTGCCGCCGCGCCGAGCGGATACCTTCTGCTCTTCGACGCGGTCCTTCATCGCCGCCTTTTCTTCGGCCGTGAATCCGTCGTACCTCTTCTTGACCGCGGTGGTGCCTTTGCCCGCCTTCTGGGTGTCCTTCATAGGAGGTTTCCTCCTTGCGAGTGATTCATCGTATGAGCTCCATGCTAAGTACCAGCGACCGCAGGGGCTTCTTCAAACGTGATCGATCGCAGGCGGTCCTCTGCGTACCATTGATGGCGTTTCCATGGACATCCGCGACCTTGTAAGGCTGCGCAAGGCCAAGGACCGCATGGATCGCGAGTTTGACCGGCCGCTCGATGTGCCGGCCCTTGCGCGTTCGGCGGCGATGTCGACGGGTCACTTCTCCCGGAGCTTCAAGGCGGCCTTCGGCGAGAGCCCGTACAGCTACCTGATGACGCGCAGGATCGAACGGGCCAAGACGCTGCTGAGGCGCGGGGACATGTCTGTCACCGATGCTTGCTTCGCGGTCGGCTGTACGTCGCTCGGCTCGTTCAGCACCCGGTTCACCGAGCTGGTCGGCGAGTCGCCCAGCGCCTATCGGGCGCGCAACCACGCGCCGGCCGCGGTCATTCCGCCCTGCGTGGTCAAGGTAAGGACGAAACCGATCAGAAATCAAGAAGCGGTCGCGCCGCGGCGCTAATAGGGTGAGGGAATGAACGACCTGAAACTTCATAACTGCTTCATCTCCGTCCACGACCACGACGAGGCGCTTGCCTTCTACCGAGATCTCCTCGGGCTCGAGGTGCGCGCCGACGTCAAGTACGAGGGCATGCGCTGGACCACAGTCGGGCCCAAGGGCCAGCCCGACGTCAACATCGTCCTCGAGCCGCCGCTCGCCGACCCGAACGCATCTCCGGCCGACCGCAAGGTCATGAAGGAGCTGCTTGCCAAAGGTCTGCTGCGCGGCGTTAACTTCAGCACCGAGGACTGCGACGCGACCTTCGAGCACATCCGGGCGGGCGGCGGCGACGTGCTGCAGGAGCCGATGGATCAGGCGTACGGCGTGAGGGACTGCGCCTTCCGCGACCCGTCCGGGAACATGATTCGGTTCCAGCAGCCCAAGGCCTGACCGCAGCCCCAGTCAGGTCGTTTGCCGATCGCTCTCGGGAGGCGGCGCAGCGCCGGGCTTTCGTCGGCGCGCTCCGCGCCGTCTAGCATTTCGCCCGACGATGCTGAGGTGGCCTCGATGCCTCATCCCGCTGGTCATCCTGGCCTGCCTCGTGCCGCTCACCGTCCAGGCCCACTACGAGCGCCCGACGACGTTCCCCGACGGCACGGGTCACGTCCCCGCCTACCGCACGGCGGGTCCGCACCTCGTCGTCTGCAAGGCTGACGACGCCGACTTCGAGAAGCGCATCGCGGCCTTTCCGGCCGCGCTCCGGGGGTACAACCGCGGCTTGCGCGCGGAATGCCTGGAGAGCGGATACCGCGACCTCCAGGCAGCCGTCGATCACGTCACCGCCCCAGCGACCACGATCCTGGTCCTCCCAGGCGTCTACCTCGAGGAGCCGAGCCTCCAGCGCGAGCCGGAGGCGTGCTACCACCTCCCGGCCAGGTCGGTGAAGGCCGGGTACCAGATCCTCAGCTACGACCAGCAGAGGTCCTGCCCGCACCAGCAGAACCTGGTCGGCATCTTCGGCCTCAAAGACCTCCAGATCGAAGGCACCGGCGCGTCGCCGGGCGACGTCGTCTTCGACGCCCAGTTCCAGAAGCTGAACGTGATCCGCGCCGACCGCACGGACGGCGTCTACTTCCGCAACTTCACCGCCCAGCGTTCGACCTTCAACTCCATCTACGTGCTCGAGACGGACGGCTTCGTCATCGACGGTGTGGTCGGCCGCTGGAACGCCGAGTACGGATTCCTGACCTTCGCCTCCGACCACGGCCTGATCAAGTCCTGCGAGGCGTACGGCAACGGCGACTCTGGCGTCTACCCCGGCGGCACGTCGGACATCAATAAAGGACGCGGGTTCGACGTGACTCGATACGCGATCGAGGTCACCGGATGCCGCAGCCACGACAACCTGCTCGGCTACTCGGGCACCGGCGGCGATTCGGTCTGGGTCCATGACAACGAGCTCGACCACAACACGTCAGGGGCCTCGATGGACAGCCTGTTTCCGAACCACCCCGGCCTGCCGCAGAATCACGCGCTCTTCGAGCGCAACCTGATCCACGGCAACAACGCCAACTACTACGCGCAGGTCCGCGACGGAACCTGCGCGCGGGCGTACCCGGACCGCGGCATCGAAAGGGGCGTCGTCTGTCCGGCGGTCGGGGTGCCCGTCGGCATCGGCGTGCTCGTGATCGGCGGCAACTACAACGTGTTCCGCGACAACTGGATCTACGACAACTGGAAGTTAGGCATCGCGCAGACCTCGGCGCCCGGCGCGGCCCGAAACGACTTCGACCTGGCGGCCCAGGAGGACACCTCGCACTTCAACCGCTACGTGGGCAACCACATGGGCACCGATGTGGGTGGCGCCAGCCTGCCCAACGGGATCGACTTCTTCTGGGACGGCCAGGGCGAGGGCAGCTGCTGGCAGGCGGCGCATGCCGCCGGGACAGACCCCATCACGGTCCCGACCTGCCCCGACGAAGCACCCGGCCGCTGGCTCATGGACCCCAACAAGCTCGTGATGTTCGGCACCTGCTCGGCGTACGACCTGCGGACCCAGACGATCCCGCTCGGCTGCGACTGGTACGACACCCCCGCGCGCCCGGGCGACTTCGGGCCCGCGGTCATGGTGGAGAGCGCCGCCCCCGCGATCCAGCTTGTGGTCGTTTTGGCGGTGTTCGGCTGGCTCGTGCGCCGGCGCCGTGGCTCGACTGCCCTCGACTGGACGACGACTGCCGCAGCGGCGGCCGGCTCGATCCTTCTCCTCATCGGGTCGGTCGGGCAGCTCTACTTCCTGGCCCCGCCCGGTATCGCCCTGCTCGGCGCGGCGTGGCTGGGCGCGGCGCGGCTGATGCCGAGCCGCGGGCTCGCAGTGCTGAGCTTCGCGCTCGGCGTGGTGGCCGTGCTCGAGGCCATCGACGGCGCCATCGTCATGCTGCCGGTCCCGGTCGGCCCGGTGTGGGTGCGCCTGCTGCTGGAGGTGGTGTGGGCGGGGTGGATCGGCGCCCGGCTGGTCAGGTCATGGCGCAGAAGCCGGGTGCCCGTCGCGCGAACCCCGGCACCTCAACCGGTCTGATCAGGACTCCGCCTGCTCCGTCGCGATCAGGCGCGAGGCGGGGGCCACGCCGGCCCCCGCGACAAGGGTTCGTCAGGTCTGCATCGCCGCCCTTGCAGCCATCTCGCGTTCGCCGTGAGACCGCGCCCGCACCCGTGCGCTGTCCATCGCCACCAGGTTGATCGCGGCCGCCGCCAACACCGTGTCCTTCAGAAGGAACTGGCCGGCGAGCGACAGAAGGGGAAAGCCGTGCGCTCCGTACGTGATGGCCGGCGCCAGGAGGAAGACGGTCAGTGTTCCGCCAAACAGCACCAGCAGGCCCAGACCCACGTAGCGCACCCAGATCCCGGTGAAGAGGAGGATCGCGGCCACGATCTCGAGGGCGCCCAACGTGTACACGAAGCCGTTAAAGGCGAAAAAAGGCAGCGACGCCTCGAGCATGCCGCGCACCGGCGTGGGGTCGACGAACTTGAGGCCCGCGATCCACAAAAGGACGATACCCATGGTGAACCGCAGCAGCGGCTGACCGACGCGCTGCGAAAGCTCGAAGAGGAAGTCGAAGACCTTCATCGCGGCTAGCTCCCGTTCTGCTGTGTGATCGGGCAGCGGAAGTCCGCGTCCGGCGCGCGCGTCACGGTGACGTCGCCGGCGGCCTGCGCCGCCGCCACGGCCGAGCCCGAGGTCAACACGTAAGGCGTGACGCCGGCTCTGAACGTCACTGTCCAGACCTGCCACGACCCGCCGTGGTACGCGCCGGCGCTGCCCGGTCCCACGCCCGCGATCCCGAGCTGACCCGTCGCGCCGTTGGTTATCTTGTAGAAGGGATCCTGGCCGGTTCCCGAGTCCATTGGCGACGGCGGAACCACGGTGCCGACGACGCCACCATCCAGGAAAAGGCTTCCTCTTCCGACCTGGCTTGACGCCGCCCCGGGCAGCGCGCTTGCGCCAAGAAGGAGAAGAGCCGCCGCCGAGCCGAGCAAAAATCGCAACATCGCATCCTCCTGAAAGGTGATGCGACCAACGATTGCCGCCGCTCGTCAAACCCCGATGACGGGCCCGCGAAAGTTGTGTGACGCCGAGAGACAAGAGCAAGATCGCGGCCGGTCATGATCCCGTCACAATGGCCGCCTAGCCTTTCCACCATGGCGATCGAGGCCAAGCCGGACGCCCCCGTGCTCGTGGTCGACGACGACCCCAAGATCCTGGGTCTCGTCCGCACCTACCTGCAGCGCGAGGGTCTCGGCGTCGTGACGGCGGGCGATGGCTCTGTCGCCCTCGACGAGATCCGGCGGTCGCGTCCGCAGCTGGTGGTGCTCGACCTGATGCTGCCCGGACTGGACGGGATGTCGGTCCTGCGCCAGCTGCGCCAGGAGTCTGACGTCCCGGTGCTCGTCCTCTCCGCCCGAGGCTCGACGCCGGAGCGCGTCTACGGCATCACCGAAGGCGCGGACGACTACCTCGTGAAACCGTTCTCACCGGCGGAGCTGATCGCGCGCGTCAAGGCGATCCTGCGACGGACGAGGCCGAACGACGGCGGGGACGCGATCCTTCATCACGCCGACCTCACCATCGACCTCGGCCGCCGTCAGGTGTGGATGGGCGGCCGGGAGGTCAGCCTGACCTCCACGGAGTTTCGCCTGCTCGCGGCGCTCGTCGGCGCGCGCGGCCGCGTGCTGAGCCGGCAGCAGCTGCAGGACGCGATGTACGAGGACACGAACGCAGGCGCGCTCGATCGCACCATCGACGTCCACATCGGCAGGCTGCGCGCCAAGCTCGGCGACGACCCCGCGCGCCCACACTACGTGGCGACCGTTCGGGGCGGCGGCTACCGAGCCGTCGACGCGAGATGAGGCGCTTCGGGATCGGTGTCCACATCGCGGCCGCCTCGATCGGCGTGTCCGCGTTGGCCCTCGCCATCGTCGCTGTCGGCGTGCAGAGGGTAGGCGGAGGCGAGTTCGAGCAGTTGATGGTCCAGCACGGCTCGAGCGTGGCCGCCGCCCGCGACATGTTCCAGTCGAGCGTCACGTGGGTCCTCGTCGCGGCGGTCGCGGCAGCCGTGTCGACGACGCTCTTTCTCGCCGCGTCGCTGGCGCGCTGGATGGCGCGACCTGTGATGCGCGTCTCCGAGGGTGCCGCGAGGCTGGCCGCCGGAGAGTACGACGTGCGGCTCGACGAGACCGGTCCCCGCGAGGTCCGCTCGCTGGCCCGGTCCTTCAACCAGCTGGCTGCCGACCTCGAGCGGCAGGACCGCTTCCGGCAGGAGTTCATTGAGAACGCCGCCCACGAGCTGCGCACTCCGCTCACGAACCTGCAGGGTTACCTGGAGGCGCTGCGCGATGGGGTCATCACGCCCGGACGCGACGTGTTCGCGTCGCTACACGAAGAGGTCGAGCGCCTGGTCAGGCTGTCCGCGTCGCTCGAGTCCACGGTGCGCGGAGTAGGACGGGAGCCCTCGCCGCGCCCGACCGACGTCGTGTCCGCGGCGAGCGCGGCGGTCGAAGCCGTGCGGCCGCTGCTCGAGCGCCGCTCGATCCGGATCTCGGTCATCACGCCCGGGTCGGCGTCGGCCTTCATCGACCCCGATCACCTTGCCGAGGTCCTGTCGAACCTGCTCCACAACGCCGCCCGGTACGCCGACGATGCCGGCGAGGTGCAGGTCCGCGTTCGCGCGGACGCCCGGCGGGTCACGACCGAGGTGGTCAACAGCGGGCCGGGCATCCCCGCCGACGACCTGGAGCGCGTCTTCGAGCGCTTCTACCGCGTCGACCGGTCGCGCGACCGGGCGCGCGGCGGAGCCGGCCTTGGCCTGGCGATCGTCAGGCTGCGGGTGATGTCGGCCGGCGGCGCCGTCACCGCCGAGTCGCGATCCGGTCGAACGTGCTTCTCCTTCTGGCTGCCCGCCGCGACAGGAGTTGCCACACTTGTGCGGTCAGATGGAGAAGGCGCGCGACTTCGACCTGCCTGACCACGAAGGCAGGCGCTGGAACCTGAGCGACCACCTCGTCGCCGGAGCGCTGGTCGTCGTGTTCTACCGCGGCGACTGGTGACCGTACTGCAACGGGCAGTTGGCCTCGTACGCAAGGACCTGGGACCGATTCGCTGAAGCGGGCGTTGGTGTGGTGGGCATCTCGGTCGATCCGGTCGAGAACAACCGGGCGATGGTCGACAAGCTCCTCCTCCCGTTCCCGCTTCTCAGCGATCCCGAAGGCCGGGTCATCAAAGACTGGGACGTCTGGAACGATGCCGACGGCGGGCTGGCCCGGCCGTCGATCTTCGCGATCAAGAAGGATGGGTCGATCGCCTGGAGGTACGTTGGTGTCGACTACGCCGACCGGCCGACCGACGACCAGCTTTTCGAATCACTTCGAGGAGGTTGCTGAGATGGCGCGAGGAGACCGGCCGCTGCCGCTGGAGCAACTGGAGCCCTACATGCGCGGCGCGAAGTTCGCCGTTCAAGCCCTCAGCCGCCGGCACAGGGATCACGACCCCGACCTGGCCGAGGACGCCGACCGGTACTTCGAGATGGCCGAGCGCTATCGCCAGGCCGCGATCGCCACCTTTCGGCTCCACCGCGAGCGGCAGAGCCGTTGAGCTAACGCCTGGCCAGGATTCGGACCACCGTCCGCAGCGTCAGCAGCGCGATGACCGCGAGGATCTGACCGCCGAGGATCGCCCGGTTGACGTCTATCGCCGGCTGCCACGAGACCTGATCGCCTTTGATGACGAACGCCCCGACCGGACGGGCGATCACGCCAAAGCCTCCGCCCGAGCCCTCGCCCTGGTCACCTGGCGCCTCGCCACTCCCGGCCCCTCCGCCGCCAAGCACCCCGGCAGCGGTGATCACCGTGACCCCGTTCTTCTCGTAAGGCTCGCCAAAAACCCTCTTGACCGTGATCGTGTCTTGTGCCTGGGACAGGATCTGATCCGCCTTCATCTTCATGCGCACCTCCTGAGCCCGGTTTAGCAGATCCCCTCATGCGACAGGACCCCGACTGGCGCGGACCCCACTCGGAATCCAGGCCGACACCGGGCCGGTTCCCGGATAGTCGCGGCTAACAAGGAGTTCGGAGCTCAAACACCTCGGATAGTCGCGACTATCCGTGATGTGCGGCTAGACGCGATTACTTGTTCCTGGCGTGGCGTCTGGTGTTGTGATGCTTGACCACCGTCGCGGCCGCGATGGCTTTGGCCCGTTTGGTCGAGCGACCCTGCTTGAGCTCGCTTTGCTTGATGTGCTCGTACATCCGCTGCTCCTTGTCGCTCACGCTCGGCAGGTGTTGTTTCCGGGGCATGGCACCTCCTTCCTATCTATAACGGTTGGAGCGCAGGCGCGACCTCCTCTTCGAGATGGCGCGGCACCTTGACCCTGAAGCGAGCCTCGGCCCGGCCGCGGGCGTCGAGATAGGAGGCGACCGCCTCACCAACCGATCTCGGCACTGCCTCCACTCCGAGCGGCGCCAGCAGGTGCACGAACAGCTTGTTCAGCTCGTGCTCGTGGAGCTCCCGGTTGGCGAGCGGCTTCGAGCGAAGCCACAGCATCCAGTCCCAGAAGTGCATGTCGATCGCCTCGAGGTTGCGCGCCGACGGGACGTAAGGAGGCTCAAACGAATGAGGCCGTCCCACCATCACCAGGTCCACCTTGACCGGCCCCGGCAGCATCAGCATCCACACCCAGTCGGGGCTCAATGGATCCCACTGCTGCGACAGGCAGCCCAGCGGCTGCATCAACGAGGGCAGCGCAGACGCGACGGCGTCGAAGTCGCCCGTCTCGACAACGAAGTCCCAGTCCGACCGCTCGTGGGATCGGCCCTCGGCCCTCGACCCGACCAGGCGCACGTCGACCACCGCCGGATGCTGTTTCAGAAGCGCCGGGATGCTGTCGTCGAGGCGACCGCCCGAATCACGAGCCGGCAGGTATGACGAACCCCACGAGGACCAGGCCAACGATAATGCCGATCAGCCACAGCACCGCGGCCGCGCTGCTGGCACCTGCCGCGGTCCGCCCGCTGGAGCCTGCCTTGACTGCGGTCCAGGCCAGCACCGGCGCAACGAAGGCCCACAGCGCCAGGGCTATCAGCAGCGGACCACCGAGGGCCATATCGATTGACGTGCCGGCGACGGGAAGTAGTGCCGCGTCGAGCACGTCCAGCACGAGGCCGACGGCCAGCGCGCCGAGCCCCCATCTGAGCCAGTCGTCCCTGCCCCGGTACCAAAGCACAAGCGCGGTCCAGCCTCCGGCCACGAGCGCCGGGACCAGCGTGTAAGCGGCCAGCGCGCCGTTGCCGCGAAACGACCAGCTGTCGCCCGCGGGTCCGTAGCGGGCAAGAAGGAACGCGAAGACCGAGACGCAGGCGCCGGCGGCCAGGGCCACGGCGACCGTCGAGCCGATGGTGCGTGCGTTCATCGCCCGCGCCAGCTTACCCACGTCGGGCGCCGAATGCTGGTCAAGCCCCCACGCGGCGCAATCCGATCAGGGTCATGTATTCGGTGACCTCGATCTCGGCGCCAGGCGGTCGAGATCTCCATGCCGCCATCAGGCGTTTCCGCGCTCCCGGGGGGAACCGCGGCGGACGCTGGCCGTTGTGGAGATAGCGGTGCAGCTGCGACGGATTCGCGAGGCGGACGCTGAACTGATGGTTCGACCTGTTCAAAAGCTTGAACAGTCCCCTGTCGACAACCGAAGCGATCGCATCGTTGGCCGCATCAATCAGCGGCTGAAACGCTGGATTGACGAGCCCGCCGATCGGCACCCGCCTGCCGCGCGCCACAACGGCGATGAACGGTCGCCTGGTCCTATGGGGCTGTATCAGGACGCAGACGCCGTGAGCCGCGAGATGTCCTGCCGTCCGCTCGAGGGCATGGACCATGCCCGACACGGCGATTCATCAAAGCGACCAGCTGAACAGCGCGATATCGAACGCTCCGCCTCCCATGCGGACGCGCTCCGCCGTGCCGACCTTGAAGCTTGAGTTCGTGATGCCCGTCGCCGACGCCGACTCGCGGGCGAGGGCCACATTGGCCGGGTCCGGCTCGATCGCCACGACGCTCGACGCAAGCGATGCGTACTGAATCGTCAGGCGGCCGTCCCCCGCGCCAATCTCGAGCACGCGCTTGCCCCTGAGGTCGACGATGCGCCCGATGAGCCGCACCTCCACTGCGGGCGGGGGGTAATCGGACGGCAGCTCGGCGTGCTTCGCCATCCGTCGAATGCTATCCCGCGAGGTCGATCGCCACCGGCAGCGAGTCCCGCGCCCACGCGCTGAGGCGCTTGCCTGGGCGCCAGCCCTGGTACTTGGCCGCCAGCAGCTCGCGCGCCTGCCGGTCCTCGTCGGCTGACTCGACCAGGCGCGCCGTCCCGGGATAGCGGCGCCGGCCCAGCGCCACCCGGACCTGGGGATTTGCAACCAGGTTCTGGACCCACTGCGCCGAGCCGCCGCCGCCCGACAGGAGGTAGACCGTCGAATCCTTCATGCCGAACCAGATCTCGACCGTGCGCTCCCGCCCGGACTTGCGCCCGATGGTGGTCAGGTCGCAGACGCCGAGCTCGGCAAGCCTCGCGTTCATGGCGGGAGAAGTTACGCCGGCCGAGGATCACGCGGCGATCCTATTGGCTGGGCGACGGCGATGGTGATGATGATGGCGACGGCTTTGCGGAAGGCGAGCCGGACGGGGAAGGCGACGCGGACGGGGGTGGTGAAGGCGACGGCTGCTTCGTCGCCGGCGCGACCAGCTCAGGGGTCGGGGGCTCGGGCGGCGGCGGAGGAGTCACCAGCGAGACGAGGAAAAGCACGACGACGATCACGAGTCCGGCCGCGACAGACATCGCAAATGTGCTCGAACCCACGAGCGGCCGAGCGCCGGTGCTCTGCGCCGAGGACTTGTACGCGCGGCGCAGCGGCGTGAGGTGCACGCCCTCAGCCGCCGCCCCCGCCCACGGGGCGTTGGCGTAGACGGCCGCCTGGAAGAGCAGGAGCAGCGCAAGCGCGAAGGTCGCCACCGACGGCACCCGGACCAGCATCGCCACCGCTGCGCCGACGCCGCTCACGGCGAGCAGCGTCTCCACCTGCGCGGAGCGGAGCGCCTTCACGACCGAAGCGTCGCCTTCCTTCGACTTGGGCGTGCGCAGAAACGCGGTGTGGAAGCGCACGAGGCCGCGCAGGCAGGCGAGCGATACCACCCAGCTCAAGGCAAACCAGACCTGGAGTCCCGCGATCGCGTCTCGCCACGTGCATCGGGTCTTGAGCTTCATGGCCCACACCGCCCGCAGCAGGCCGGAGGCGAGGAACACGATCGGCAGGCCGAGAGCCAGGCCCGTCAACTGCCGGATCGGAAGCGTGTGATGCATCGCCGTCGAGATCGCGGTCAGCAGGAGCAGCAGCGTGAAGATGAGCATCAGCGCATCGCCGAACCACTGCACGTTGCCCAGCAGGTAGTGGGCGCGCTGGCCGAACGTGAGCTTGCCACCGTGTGCGGGCAGCAAGAGGCGCCGCCAGTGCAGCCTCAGGATCTGCATGCCGCCGAGCGCCCACCGGAAGCGCTGCTGCTTGAGGCCCTCGAAGCTCAGCGGCATCAGGCCCCGACCGAACGGCCTGGGCTCGTAGACGCCGATGGCCCCGTTGGCGAGCATGCGCAGGCTGGCCTCCGCGTCCTCGGTCACGACCTCGGTGTTCCAGCCGCCGATCTCCTCCAGGGCGCTACGCCGGATCACGCCCATGGTGCCGGCGAAGATGATCGCGTTGCGGTGTGCCCGCGCCGGCATCGAGACCTCGAAGAAGTACTCGTAGCTGTAGAACAGACCGCGCAGGTACTGGTCGTCGGTCCAGTCGCGGTAGTTCTGCGGCGTCTGCACGAACGCCACCTTGGGGTCAGCGAAGTGGCCGACAACCGCGCGCAGCCAGTCGGGCCTGACCACGTAGTCGGAGTCGACCACGCCGATCAGCTCGACGTCTTTCGGCAGCCGGCGGGTCGCCTCGTTGAGGGCGCCGGCCTTGAACCCCGGCCAGTTCTCGAGGTGGATGAACTGAAAGCGCGGACCCAACCGCTCGCACTCCGCCTGCAGGGCGCCCCACAGCTCGCGGTCAGGAGTGTTGTTGTCGACCACCTGCACGATGAGGTCCGGGTAGTCGAGCTTGGCGAGGGCCGCGAGCGTCTCGGTCACGACCTCCATCGGCTCGCTGTAGGCCGGGACCTGGATCGCAACCTTGGGCAGGTGCCTGGGGTCCGCGGCGTGCGCCGGCTCCGAGCGCCGGCTGAGCGTGTCGACGATCTCGAACAGGTAGGACATCGACAGCGTCAGCGCGGCCAGCTCGAGCAGCAGGAGCAGCGAGGATGCCATCAGGTAGAGGGGACTGCGGGCGACGAGGTAGGTGAGCGCGCCTGCGTACACGAGGTAGGCCAGCGAACCCAGGCCCGCCGCCGCGAACAGCTGCGCGCCAAGCCAGCTCCACCGGCGCATCGCGACCCAGGTGGCGAAGGCAGCGAGGAGCGCCACGACCGCCAGGCCGTACTCGAGGGCCCGGATCCCGCCGAGGAGCACCGCCGCTAGCGTCGTCGCGGCCACGACCACGACGCCGGCAGGAAAGCCGAACCAGAGCCGGGCGCTGATCATGCGCGGCACGAAGGCCGCAAGCGTGGTCAGCGCGCTCAGGGCGCCGAAGTACAGCGCGACGTGAAGCAGCACGTCATGACAACGCCGTCGTCAGGCTGGAGCCCCGTCGATTTACAGCGATTTATCGGAGAGTCGCGACCTTTCCGAAGCACCCAAGGATGCTGGTTAGTCGCGACTATCGCGCGGTTTGGGCGGCCAGGATGCTTGTTAGTCGCGACTATCGCGCGGTTTGGGCGGCCAGGATGCTGGTTAGTCGCGACTATCGCGCGGTTTGGGCGGCCAGAA
>Ga0209376_1002423_pt1 | contig 17728 bp, 15 predicted proteins | sample GraSoiAngelo_134_FD_185891 | JGI IMG/M metagenome (GOLD analysis project Ga0209376, IMG submission 185891) | Grasslands soil microbial communities from the Angelo Coastal Reserve, California, USA - 14_0929_05_30cm (SPAdes) (version 2) | ecosystem: Environmental > Terrestrial > Soil > Grasslands ... | reverse complement strand
GCCACCAATCGCAGATTCTCCGTGGGCGGATACGGGTCCACGGCGGCCTTGTGCGGATTCATTTTGTTTTGCGGATCCCAGACGGCCTTGAAGTCGTGGAAGGCCTCGATCAGTTCCGGACCAAACATCTTCGGAAGCAGCGCGCCGCGGGCCTGTCCGTCGCCGTGTTCTCCCGAAAGCGAGCCCCCGTATTTCACGACCAGGTCGGCGGCGCGCTCAATGAACTCGGCATACTTCCGGATTCCCTGTTCGGTGAACAGATCGAAGCTGACCTGCATGTGGATGCAGCCGTCTCCAAAGTGACCGTACCACGCCGCCTGATAGTTGTAGGAATCCAACAGCCGGCGCAATTCCCGCAGGTAGGGACCAAGCCTGTCCGGAGCAACGGAGGCGTCGTCCCATCCTTCGAAGCGAGGAGGCATGCCGGGCCCGCCGCCGGCGGCCCGCGGTCCCGACTCGCGAATGCGCCACACGGCTTTCGCCTCGGTCTTTGTGTAAAGACGCATGTTCGGTGGATTGGGAAGCCGCGATAAACGCTCAATAAGCTCACGCGCGCGTTGTTCGGAAGTGCCGGGGTCATCGGCTCCAAACTCGGCAAGCAGGTAACCGCGGCCTTCGGGAATCAATTCGAGATTGGGTGCGCCCTTCCGCCGGAGTCCGTCGATCATCGCTCCTTCGAAGCCTTCCAGGCCGATCGGCTTGAGGGCAAGAATCTCCGGGACGTGGTCCGCAGCGGCAAATGAGTCGCGGTAACCGAGGCCGACCAATGTGCGCTGTTGCGGACTTGGAATCAGCGTGGCCTTTGCTTCCAGCACGGCGACACATGTGCCTTCGGTTCCTACGAGCGCCCGCGCAACGTTGAAACCATTTTCGGGAAGCAACTGGTCGAGGTTGTAGCCCGACACGCGTCGCGGAATGTCCGGGTATTTCGAACGGATCAGATCCGCATAGCGATCCCGAATCCCGCGCAAAGCGCCGTAAATTTCGCCGCGGCGTCCTCCTGCTGCGATGATGGCATCGAGTTCCTGCGCTTCGGTGGCGCCGACGGTCAGTTGCGTGCCGTCATAAAGGAGGATTTTGAGTTCTTGAATGTTATCGGCCGTCTTTCCTGCGAGCAGCGAATGAGTTCCGCATGAGTTGTTGCCGATCATGCCGCCCAAAGAACACCGGTTGTGCGTGGAAGGATCGGGTCCCCAGGTGAGTTGATGAATTTCCGCAGCATCGCGCAGCGTATCGCAGACGACACCCGGCTGAACCCACGCGTACTGTTGCGCCGAATTCATCTCGAGAATCCGGTTCATGTACTTCGTGTAGTCAAACACAACGGCAACATTGCAGCACTGCCCCGCAAGGCTAGTTCCTGCGCCACGCGACAAGACCGGCGCGCCGAACTTACGGCAGGCGGCCATGGCTCGAATCACGTCGTCGTTGTCGCGTGGAAGTACTACGCCGATCGGCGCCTGGCGGTAGTTCGAGCCGTCGGAGGCGTAGATCGCGCGCGCACCGGCGTCGAACCGGACTTCGCCGCGGAGCACACGCCGCAGTTCGAGTTCGAGTTCTTTTGCAAAGCCGAACGTATTCACGGCTTTGGCATGCGAACTTGGCGGCAACGGGATTTCGGCTGGGCGGGGATGTGTGACCGGAACGTGCGTCATGCGATCATCAGAATCTGAACAAGTTCGACCGACATCGTATAACAGTTTCCGGGCGTTCGGGGTGATTTCCGGCGTCCGGTCAGTCTCAACCCAACACAAAAAAATGGGCTTGATTGTCGCCGCAAAGCAGAACATCATACCGGCACTATGCACCCTAAGCCTCTTAGCGACGGTATCTCCGCGCCAACCAAAGTTCTGGCGCTGCTCTGCGCGATGTACTTCGTCAACTACATCGTCAGGGTGAATGTGAGCACGGCGGCTGCGGTGTTTCAGCCCGAGCTGCACCTGTCGAACACGGAGGTCGGCCTGATCTTCTCCGCGTTCGCCTACCCATACTTGTTGTTTCAAATTACGGGCGGGTGGGTCGCCGACAAGTTCGGTGCACGCAAGGCGCTGACAGTTTTCGCGATTCTCTGGTCGTCAGCGACCGTGCTGATGGGACTCACCAGTACGCTCGCCGGCATGCTCGTCGGCCGGGTGCTGCTTGGCATCGGCGTCTCCGCGCTGCCTGTCGCGACGCGCGCGATGTCGAACTGGACGGGGGCGGAGAAGCGCGGCTTCGCTCAGGGCATCACGCATGCGTTCGCGCGTCTCGGCAATACGATAACGCCGCCGCTGGTGGCCTATCTGATTCTGCTCACGAGCTGGCGCGGATCGTTTGTGATTGTCGGCATTGCGAGTTTCCTTTGGGCGGTGGTGTGGGTGATGTATTTCCGGGACGACCCGGCGGAGCACCCCGGCGTCACCGCCGCAGATCTCGCGCGGCTGCCCGCGAAGCGCGTGAAGACCGCCTCGCGTGTACCCTTTGGCCGGCTTGCTGTGCGGATGTTCCCGGTGACGCTCGTGTATTTCTGCTACGGTTGGACGCTCTGGTTCTTTCTGGCGTGGATTCCGTCGTACTTCCTCCACAGCTACCAGTTGAAGTTGAGTAGCTCGGCGTTGTTCGCATCCGGCGTTTTTCTGGCGGGCACTTTCGGGGATTTCCTCGGCGGCGTGGCGAGCGATCGTATATTCGAGCGCACACATAGCCGCACGAAAGCGCGACGCAATCTGATTGTGGCCGGTTTCCTCATATCGACCGTGTTCATGGCGCCGGTCCTGCTTATCCACGATCTGACGGTGATCGTGCTATCGCTGAGCTTGGCATTCTTCTTCTCGGAATTCACCGTCGGCGCGTTCTGGGCAATCCCGATGGACGTCGCGCCGCGCTACTCCGGATTCGCCAGCGGCTTCATGAACTCGGGCTCGGCGCTGGCGGCGATCGTCTCGCCGCTTATCGGCGGCTATATCATCGACAAGACCGGGAATTGGGCGATGACGTTCGTAGCGGGAATCGCGCTCTTGCTTTTCGGCGCAATCCTGGCGTTTTGGATGAAGCCTGACGAGGAACTAGGAGATCCGGCGGACGGCGAGCGCACAACAAATCCCGCGCGGTCGCCGGCGCCCGCGCCGGCCCGCTAGAGTTATCGGACGGGATCTCGACGTGTACTGATCGCGCCTCCTTTTGTCTTAGCACAGGGCACAGTACAAATAATAACCATCAGTGCGGACTCTCTTATCGCGAGAGCGGTGTGAATCCCGTCACCTCAAACCCATATTCCTCATCCGCAGTATTCGCTAATGGGTCGATATAGACTCGCGTCGGGTATCCCAAGTCCGGGTCGTAATCAATTTCGGCACGGTAAGGATGCTTATCCAACTCCGCGCGGATGTACGCGAATTGCTTCTCGACCGTACTGAATTTATCGAATCCCTGCCGGGCTTGTTCCCGATCCGCCCACGCCCCTTGGAGGTAGCCCACGCCATTCAACACCCGAAACACAATGGGCTCGGATCCCGGCTTGCTGGCCGGCGGCGGAGCGCAGAAGCAAATTTCGGACGGTGCAGTTGCAGGTACTGACTCAGTTTGAATTTTGCCCGGTCTTCAAAAGTAAATTTCACATGGTTCCGCCTAGCGACTCTGTCGGCTGGTATACGATCGCGAGCCACGCAGGAACAGAGATCGCGCCATGCGAAGACTGTAGCAGCTCTCTTTCGACTGGCAGCGGGACCCGTATATGATTACTTCAAATGGATCGAACTTTTTTACTGATTGGAGCGATATTCGGTTTTCGCGGCGTCGCATTAGGCGCTTTTGGAGCTCATGCGCTAAGGAGCCGGCTGTCGCCGGAGATGCTCGCGGTATTCGAAACCGGTGTGCGCTATCAGATGTACCACACGTTCGCGCTGCTGATCGTGGCTGCTGCGATCGGACATATCGGCAACGCCCGCCTTCTTGTGATAGCGGGATGGATCTTCGTCGCCGGCATTGTGCTGTTTTCGGGGAGTCTCTATACGCTGGCGGTCACCGGCGTGGGAACACTGGGGGCCATCACGCCAATCGGCGGCCTGCTTTTTTTGATTGGTTGGCTATGTCTGGCCGCTTTCACGCTCGCTTGACAGACTCGATGGTGCCATGTAAAAACCATTGCCACACCGTGACCAGATAAGCTGAAGGAGGCGCAAGGTGATGCGTCATTGGATTACGAGATCGCTGATAACCTCGGCAATCCTCACATTCTCGTTTTGCCTGACGGCTCGATCGCTTGCCGCGCAGGCTGTAGATGAATCGCGGCTCCGGCATAGCGGCGATGGCGGACGGGTTCCCGACCCCGGCGGCAAGGACGCCGGCGGACCTGCTCCACGGCTGGCAGATGGTACGCCGAATTTGGGAAGAACCGAAATTGGAAAGGGAGCGTGGCTTCCCAAATTGTACACGGATTACTCAGCCATCCTGGTAGACCCTCCAAAATCACAAGGAATTCCGTTCCAACCTTGGTCCAAAGCTCTACAGGAATATCGCCACAAAGTAACGTCGGAGAGCGAAGATCCCGCGTCGTTCTGCATCCCCCTTGCCGGGACGCATCCGTACACCAGAGGCGGCGTACACCCGATCGAATTCATTCAGCTTCCGGAACAGAAGCGGATCCTTCAGCTCATGGAATTCCCCGGACACAATTGGCGTGACATTTTCCTCGACGGGCGTTCGCACCCGACAAAACAGGAACTCGAAGAGTATCCGACGTTCATGGGACACTCGATCGGACACTGGGAAGGCGCTACGCTGGTTGTGGATACCGTTGGCTTCAATGAAGGAACCTGGATCGATAAGGAAGGCCACCCGCATACCAGCCAGTTGCACGTCATCGAAAAACTGACGCGCACCGGCATGAACAATCTGCACATCGAAGCCACGTTTGAAGACCCTGGGGCCTACACACGGCCCTGGACCATTGCTTTCGATCTGGCCTGGGGTCCGGATTGGGCGATCAAGGAATACATTTGCCAATCGAACAACCGCTATCAGGATTACTACGTCAAGAGAACAAAGGGGGCCACCGGAACCGGAAATGCCGGCGCCGAGTTTGGTCATGGTCATCCGGTGAAGGGGACGTTTCTTGGTGAATGGGGTCCAAATGGGGGGACAGAGGACAGGCTGATGGTTTTGATGGATTGGGACGGCAAGGCCATAACCGGCACGATCAACCCGGGACCGCAAGCAATGCCCATCACAAAAGCGGAACTCAACCCGGACAATTGGACATTACATCTCGAAGGTGGAGCCGGAGCCGTCCGAGTCGTTCTCGACGGAAAGTTCGAAAACCTGACCTGGCTTGCGCGTTCGTTGACCGGCACCTATATGCAAGGCAATAAGCGAGGCACGTTCAAGATTACCCGGCAGTATTAACGATTTGGTGTTCTCCTCTGGCATCACGCCTGGAACTTGTCTCGGTTTCTGAATGCAATCAGGATGGCTTCCGCAGGCTTCGTTCCGGCGTCAAGTCACTTCACGAACGGCAAATTTGTGACCGCAGTGTCACGTCCTTCGTGCCGTAAGCAGCAATCGTGGACAGCCCAGCGAGTACGGCTGCCGGCCCGGTGTTGCGTAGAGGTTCTCGACCACGAACCCGCAATTCGAGAGCAGCCTGTTGAGCTCGCCGATTGTATAGACGGAGTAGGTTGCCGTCCCAGTTTCAATCGTGCCACCTCGGAGGAATGTGTATTCGGTGTTCAATTGGCTTTCCGCCGGATCATAGCGGTGGGCGCTCAACGCGAAAACGTCATTGGCTCGATGCCACCGAGACGCCGCCAGGGACGGCAACAGAGACTCGGCCACCAACCCTGTTTCGATCACGAACCGGGCGCCCGGCCGGAGGCAGCCACCCACTGCCGCAAGAAACTTCACATTATCCTCATGACTCATGTATCCGAAGCTGTTGCCGAAGCAGAAGGCGCCGTCAAATTGGTGCGCCAGGACGATGTCACCCATGTTTCCGCTGACGAAATCAATTTGCACGCCGTTTTGAGCGAATGCCTGTCTTGCTTCGGTAAGGAATTCATCGCACAAATCGATTCCTGTCATGATATGGCCACGCTTCGCCAGTTCGATCGAATGACGGCCGTTGCCGCATGGGATGTCCAGTACGCGTGACGCTATGGTCAAACCCAACTCGCCTTCAATGAAGTCGGCCTCGGCAGCGGTTTGTTCGGCCGAAACCGCGTTACGCCAAAACTCCAGTGCCAGTCCGCGAAAGAATTGCTCATACCAGTTCATCTGCATTTGTTTTCTCCGTCTTTTGGATAGAACTGTAGGTGAGACCGAACGCCGGAGCACACCGGTATCCGGTCAGAAGTCAGAGGGACTGGTTAGCGGACGGCGGAATTACTCATATGCCGAGATCACAATAACACGGTTGAGGCTTTTTCAATGCCCGCTTTTACAGGTCGTGCCCAGGTCTGCCGCAGCTTTTCCGGAGGCGAGCTGCCCAGGTCTGCCGCGGCTTTTAAAACCCCGCCAGTCCATCGCCACGATAATGCGCAACCTCGCCTTCAACACGCGCCTCGTCTTCGGTTATTTACGCATGACGCAAAACTCCATCAATCGCTCATGCGCCTAAGGAGAACAAATTTGCCGTGCCTTGTTGCCCCCATCATTTCATTGCGCGCAGTATAAATGTCATCGCTCCAGCCCTGACCATAAGGCTCAAGTATCCCTCCCAAAACTTACCGATGAACCGCAGTGATTGATGCTGAAGCGAAAAATTGATTAAAAATTCAAAACCTAATGCCCGCCACAAGCGCATCATGTCTACATGGATCTTCTCCGTTTCGAACCTGGCGGTGGAGTAGTAGCTGGACTCGTAATCCTCACGAAAATATCTAAACGAATAGGTGCTCAAGTGCCATTTGTGCGTGGGGTCAGTCCAAGAGATGTAATCTGAATAGTGAGGCGTAATGATGACCACTTTCGCGTTCGCCTTGGCCAGTCGATATAACTCTTCCATTGCTCTCACAATGGAGTCCAAGTGTTCAATGACATGCGTCGCGTAGATTTCATCGAAGCTGTTGCCTTCGAAGGGATAGGGGAAGGAATTAAGGTCGTGGACCACGTCGACACCAGGCAAAGGAATCTGGTCTAGGCCGACTGCACCGACGATCTTATTTCTCCCACAGCCAATGTCCAGTATCTGCATACGTGTTTTTCGATTGCGCGGAGAAAATTCCTTAACTCCGTAGACCCGCGCTCTAAAGGCGAGGATAACCTACATAATCGGAAAGTCCTGGACAAGAGAATTCAAGAAATGCTGTTGGCGAGATGTAGGGCTGAAATTCCCAACCTGGTCAAACGGCAGTCATTTTTCGACGCCGCTTTTGCACTTTGCTGTGCATAATCCTTTTCCAGCCGACGGATGTGCAAGGCCGCGGTACTCGGGGCTTGCCCGCCCCCGCGAGCCAACGGCCATGACAGTGTAATGCTGCTTTCAACCAAGGGTGCACCGATTTCAGCAATCCGCTCTAGAGCTTCGTTCGCTCGTAAGATTAAAGATCTCTCGTGAACCATTGTGCCTCTTCGTGGCAGTTCTAGCGGCGTGCCAAGACGTACAGGTGATTCGCAAGAACGTACGCATTCGGTAAGCGATTCAGCCAAACGTCGAGGTATTTCAATGGGGCGATCATCCAGCAGATCCCGCCTACGACGACCCGGTTCAGGTTACCGCGAATCCATGAGCCGCCGTGGACCGGCATGATCAGTTTTAAGTAATAGATCAGAAACGTGAGCATTGTCACGGTAGGGCCGGTGCGGATGCCGATTTCAACGTTCGCAAAACCCGCAAACATGGCCGCGAGACGTTCACGTGAGAATCGGGAAAAATCTGCGGGGTACGCGTGGTATGGATGACAGAATGGAACGACGACCTGAACCTCGCTTCCGGGTCTCAGGACACGAAAGATTTCTGCGACGACGCGGTCAGGATCCGGTACATGCTCCAGTAGCGCCAGACATGCGACGCTGTCGAAGTAGGCCGTTGCGAATGGCATATGGGCCGCGTTTGCGACCACGTCAACACCAGCAACGGGCGCCACGTCGAGATTAATGAATGCAGGCAGATCAAGGCCTGCACCGCCAATCCATAAATGCGTGCCCGGCTTTGGTGCAGGCAGCGCTGGTGCCAACGGATTCACATAGACGGGTTCCGGAGGACGCAATTTTCGTCGCCAGTTTTCATTACGGCGCGCCTCGTAACTCGCTTGCATGCGGCCGCCATTTTCGCTATCCAGCAAAACACGATACCATTGGCGATCCTCAGCGGTCATCAGGATCGGCGCACCGGTCGCAGCGCGCTCGTATTGCTTACCGCATCGGCGGCAGGCTAATTCCGAATTCAACTCGCCACCGCAGCATTCGACACAGCGCAGCTGCCGTTCGTCTAGCATCAGGACGGAAATCCTACAGGTCCACGCTGATTGGTGCAAGTCTCTCGACATCTCTCGATCGATGGAGAGCCAGAGAATTCAAATGAGTGCTTTCCGGTATGGTGCCGGTCGTTCCATGTCATGTCAGCCGGCCCTACGGATCTGGGCCGATTGGCTGGTCGAAAGGCTGTGCACCGACACATGGTTTTACATGGCTGCGATTTCTCTATCCATTTCTTCGCTCCATCTCTCTTCAATATATCGCTTGTGCCGGAGAGATTGCCGGATCAGTAAGCGGTGAGGAGCGGCCATGCGATGACGGGTTATCCTTATGGTCGGAAGGCTATGTCGTCGATTACGTCGTCCCGCTAGAATGCGGCGGCGCCCGGACGTTCCATTAAATATGCGGGAGGTCATCTCTTTTTTATCCGGCGTGGAACGTTAGGAAAAATAAGCGCAGGGAGTCGGTGGGTGGCGGCCTTTCCATGTCACAGTGTTGCCTGTTACGAAAATAAATCGTCCGTTAAGCGGCTTTGGTTTTTAACGTCACCTCAAAGCCGAGATTTCGTAGTTCTCGAGACAACCATTGTGCTTTACGCGTGCGCTGGGGCTCCGTCAGTGGCGGCCGAACCGGTTCTGGATAGGGCTGGCGGGTTTTGAGCAGCCCACGCACTTTCGACTAATGCCGATTCGACACTTTGGCACCTCTGCGACCGGTACAGCAACCAGACGCGATTCCGTCGTTTGCAGTTCACGCGCCACTGCCGGTGGAATCAGTACCTCGTCAAAAAATTCGCCGAGCAGATGAAGTTGAGCGAGATGATGCCGAACACGAATAGGGAAGTGTCGGAGACCACCAGCCTGGCCGTCACGACGTCATTTTCTTCAGCGTGTCGAGATCCGATTCGAGATCTTCGGATTTGTACCAGTAGACCGGAATCCTCCGCACGGCGCAGGCTTCCGCCATTGTGTCGAGATCGACGCCGGCCAGACGTGCCGCGCTTCGGCAAGGAATGCTCATTGCTTGCTCATAACTCGCGCAAAACGCCGAAGGATTTACGCATTTGGCGCCGATACCTAAACATATGGCGACTACAGAGGAGCTATCCGCGACTTTGCGCCTGGTTGATCCGTCATTTTGCGAGTCTGAAATCTAGGAGCGCATCGGCGCCGTGTGCGAAACGTGCCAATGGAGCTTAGTCCACGCAGGTTATTCCGAGGACAGCGAGGCGCGTGTGGGACGGCTACATCAACGATAGCCGAACACAACCGGGAAAAGGACGACCACTAAGGTCGCCCAGATGGAGTACACGGGCAGGTAGGCAATCTGCCATCGCTCCAGGACAGCAAACGAGCCGCGGTCACGTAGGAAGCGGGCATATAGCCAGGCCGACCACGTCAGATTGACTAGCAGAATGAGATTCTCGCCGAGAGCCGCCACTCGGTTCGGAGTGAAGCCGAACCCGGAGATTCGTGCGCCGATTGCCACTAGCGCCAGCGCATCGACCACGAGGGCACTTACCACCAGCAATAGCTGCAGCCCGTCGAAGAAATCAGGCCTTGCCTGCGGGTCACGCGCCGAAGCTGTGTAGAGCACCAAGCCGACGACGAGTACTAACAACAGGTCGAACACGATCAGCACCTCTCGCTTTACGTCAATGGGGTTCCCCGTCCACACCATTGTGGCCAGAAACACCAGCAGCACGACGATGAACAACGGCGTGAATAGCCGCGTTAGCACTGGCGCCATGTTCTCAATGACGCTCTGCTTCGCCTCCACGAGCCAAGCTCCGACGAGAACGGCTCCCATCGCCCCGCACGGTATCAACCACTGCTCGGCTAGCCAGTCGGCTTTAATGTTGATAGCGTTGAACATCATCATCGTGAGGCCGGTGAGAACGCCCCCGCCGAGAGCGATGAGCACGTAGTAGATGAACAACTCGCCAGAGAACCGCACGAAATCCATGCGGCCCCCACCGGCGAACCAGCGGCCTCCGACGTAGGCTACGCCGACGACCAGCCACAACATGATCGGCAAATGCAAAGCGGTTAGCACCCCGGTATCACTACGGTTCCCGAAGGGGAAGACATTCGCAAAAACGGCCGCGGCCGCGAACGGCAACACCAGCCAGACGCCGGTCACGACGGCGAGTCCGCGCTTCCAGCCTAAATAAGCCGTGAGGTGTGGCAGCACGAACAGGCTGACATTGCGGGCATAGAATGGCTCGTTACCGGCAAGCTGAAATCCGAAAAGCGCCGGCAGTTTGATAGTCAAGGCCGCGGCGACGGCAACGCTCAGGACGACGAGCGTTTCGGTAAGCGTGGGTTTACCCGGGCCATCCGCCGCGTCGGGAGCGATGACCAGCTGCTTCCATAGCCGCTCCGAGTGCTCGCGTGCGAATTCGCGGGACAGCGCGTCGAGATTTCCCATGCGCTTGACGGCGATGAGGAAGGCTTCATCCCCAGCCAAGCCTGCCTCGCTCAGCACTGCGATCTGGTCGCGCAGGTGGCCCTCCAGTTCCTCCACTTCTGGGCCATGGAGCGCCCCTCGGCGGAGCACATACAGTCGCCATTGCGCGATCTGCTCTTCGAGCGGCGAGCGGTCGAATGAGGCCGTCATGTCGTGCACGCTTTCATCCAGAGACCCCGCAGCGTGCTCGCTACAACCTGCCACTGCTGCCGCTGGAATGCGAGCTGCGCCCGGCCCTCTTTGGTGATTCGGTAGTACTTGCGCTTGCGGCCGCTTTCGGACGCTCTCCACTTGGCCGCGACAAGACCGTTCCGCTCCAGCCGGTGCAGCACAGGGTAGAGCATGCCGTCGGTCCACTGCACATGGCCCCCCGACAACTCCGTCACACGCTTGATGATTGCATAGCCATAACTCTCACCTTCGGCCAGGATGGCCAGCACAAGCGGCGTGGCGGAGGCGGCGACTAAGTCCTTCCCTAGTTCCATACCTAGGCCTCTTATACATTGCAGTTCTATGTATGTCAACAACCTGAAATCACGTTCCCTGAGGTCGATGCGAGTAGATAGAGTTGGCACTGCGGCGGTGAGCGCCGACAGGTTCCCCGCACAGAATAGGTCGCGTGTTACGCCGCAGTGACGACCAATCGGCTGGGGTCGGTTGGGTAAACCCTTGGCGACATATCTGGAGTTAACGTGATTAAGCCGCGCGTTCGAACAGGGGATCAGATTATTTTGGGTCGCGCCTCCATTTTCCGCCGAATGACCGTCCAAAGAGCGATGCGATGCAAGGTCGTAGGCCAGCATTGGCGGGTTTCGCACTAACGGGTGGCTTGCGAACCCTATCGACAAGCTTCAGCAACAGCCTTGCAATTGATCCGACGACGGGAGTTCTGGTCCCGGTCAGCGGAGCTCAGACTCTAAATTCAAATCGGACAAGTCCTGTGGTCGGTATCGGTATGGAGATCGCAATACCGAAGGGGATATCGATTGGAATCGATGCATTGTATCGCCCATTGAATGCCCGAGATATCACTGTACTTTCGAACGGAATCACGAGGGAAAGACGCTTTACGGTCCTGACCTGGGAGTTCCCCTTGCTCGTGAAATACGAGGTTCCGATTCTTAGAACCAACCCCTTTCTTGAGTTGGGACCATCGTTCCGAGCTTCAGGCAATCTGAATGGCGCAAACCCATCGCGCCAAGGAATCACTGCCGGCATCGGCATGGAATTGCACCAGCACGCTATAACGATTGCGCCTACTCTCCGATTCACGCACTGGGCCGCAGATTCGAGGGCCTTCGAGATGACGACGCACCCCAATCAGGTCGAGCTTGTCTTTAGCGTCGGCTTTTGACTTCTCCGCTACAATCAGTCGAGGGTCGCATCCGCCTAGGAGAGTGTGGCAGCCTTTGAGGCATGAGACTGCTGCGATTCCTAATGAGTAACGTCGAAGGATTTACGCATTCTTCCAACTCCTGAGAAGTCGGCATCCCGGACAAGTGCTGCCCCTCAGTGCACGACGACAATTTCAATTTTCCGAGATCGCGGTTATACGACAACTGAGAGCTGAGGCTCACACGCGATAGGTAAACGCAGGGCGACTTATCGCTACTAATCACGCATCGGTATGTAAAGGCATCTCTCTGTATAGCCGACTCCTCGACAGCTAGGGGACTTGCCTTGAATACTTCTCAGAAGCCGTTTCCAGGTCTGGATCGATGGGAAATTGATCCCGACCCTCGCCGCGATGCTCGGGATCAGCCCGGACCTCTGGTTGACATAACACTTCAGACCGCGACGTGTTTTCTGCCGTCGAAAACCTGTCGATAGCGCTTCCGGAACCCGGAACGGCGGTCCCGTATTCGCGCATGCCGCTTAAACCTTCTATGCTCTTGATCCCGATACGCTCGAGCGCGATCCCAAGGTCCTTCGCGATATTGGCCGCCGATTCGGCGGCCGCTTGGCGCTGAACGCCTGGGTCGTCCGTGAAGGCCATGTTCGCGAAGGTGATCCTGTGATCCTCGTGCGTCCCGAGCCGGACCCGGGCATCTAAGGCCGTGACCAGCACCAGCGTCTGCAGATCCGAGGACCGCGCGGAGCGGGATAGTAATGAGTTGTCGCTAGCGTTATCGGAGGTGTCTCGGCGCGAGTAGCTGGGAGAGCACCTGGGTGGTGCTGGCGAGACACCTTCGATAACGTTAGCGACTAGACGGGCCAATCAAACAAGAAGACGCCTCACGCGCCACGTCTTCAGAAGCTCAACCTCACAGACAGTTGTGCCTGCCGTGCCGCGTCAGCGCTTGTGATCTGCGCTGCGGTCACCAACGGATTTTCGACGTTGGCCAGAGCGCCGTACACAATCCGGTCCGGAAGTCCGAGATTCACCCGATTAAAGACATTGAACACATCGACGCGGAGTTCAGTGCGCACCGATTCGCCGAGGGGAATCATCTTCATGAACGACAAATCGACCCGTGAATAGCCGGGAACTCGAAAGGCATTTCTTGGTGCGTTCCCCAGCGTGCCCACCTGTGGAATCGTGAAGGCGCACGGGTCAAACCACAAGTTCGCCGTCCCCACAGGCGTTCCCGCCTTGATGTCTCCGCACCCTCGCGAGACACCCTTCGTAACGTCTTTGGGACGAACCCCGGGTATGAGATCCGGCCGGTCGAGCCCAGCCTGCCCCCCCAGTTGCCCACTCCGGGAGCGGTTGGTCATCAGTCCGGGCGTGAACGGCTGCCCTGAGGTGGCCTGCACAATCGTCGCAACCTGCCACGTGTTGAGAAGCGCGCCGGCGACCGATCCCGGCTGAAATGCATCGGGCAGGCGATACACCAGATTGAACCGGTAGTTGAGCCTGACGTCGGTTGACATGGGCGCCCAATCGCGGGCTCGGTCGAAGGGATTGTCACCGGTCTGGCCCTCGGCCCCGCCAGTGTCTGTGTTGGAGAAGGCCGAGTAATTGTCCCTCGCGCTGGCCCACGTAAACGAGTTTTGAAACTGGAGGCCTCGACTCAGCCTCTGATTCAGCCTCAGTTGAAGCGAATTGTACTTGGACTCCGAGTCAGCGACCTTGAGCTCGATGGTGTTCCAGTACGGACTCACGCGCGGTTCCTGTCCAGTCCAGAACGGACGACCGTCCGGCAATGTCTGCGAGGGCCTTCTGGGATTGCCTTCCGCTGTCCTGATGAGATTGATGCCGCGTGAGCCCGCGTAGGCCACCGTCAAGGCCATGTTGGCGATCAACTCCCGCTCGACGGCGACGTTGTAGTGCCACATGTTGGGTGCTGCCAGGTTGTAATCGATGATGCGAAGCGCTTGCGGTGACCCTTCGGCTGGCAGCTCAAACGGTACGGTGAAGGGAGCGTTGTTGACGCGGCTGAGCGACGAGAATGGAGGGGTCCCGGCAACTGCCTGCACAAGCGGCGTAGCCAGGTTGCCCAAGTCGTAGAGACGCGCGGCCGCGCCTTTCACGGCGGTCTTGCCGTTCCCTCGTACGTCCCACGCAAATCCCAGGCGCGGGCTGACATTGTCCAGCGTGTTGTTCCTGAACATGGGACCAAGCGTGGCCGCCCGGTCGGTCAGGATGTTTCGGATCGCTGATTCGCGCCCGAACTTCTCCTTGTATCGTGTCTGCGGTTCGTACCGCAGACCCAGATTCAGCGTCAGGCGCTCAGAGACCTTGAAGTCGTTTTGCGCGTAGACGCCGACCGTCGTGAACGTCAACGTCTTGGAATTAAATGAGCCTGGTGACGGTGCCCTGGTAAAGTTCGGTAATCCCTGCAGGAATGCCGTCACATCGGCGAAGCTGGCTTGACCACCCCGTGAAAACGCCTGCTGCACAAACTGCTGGGCACGATTGACTCGAACACCGAACTTCCAGGACGACCGGCCGGCGGAAACGTTGGTGTCATTGCTGACCGTGTACTCCTTCCCCGCAAACGCCCGCGGAAAATTTGCGGACGGCCCCATGTCGGTCACGCCTCCGATGGAGACGACCCCCATGGCCTCGCCGGGCAGAAAGTTGTACCGGGGATCCGTGAGAAGCTGACTCGGGTAGTCGGCGATGTAGTGCGCGTCGGGACGGCTGTACGATAACCTCGTCGTACTCACGACTGCCGGGCTGAAGATGTGGTTTTCCGACAACGTCACGAAGCGGTTCCGGGTTTCGGCGTGGGTCTCGTACCCCGGAAAGAAGGTGGCGGCCGTAATATCGCCATTGGTCACGGTGTAGCGCCCGAACACCGTGCTTTTCGTCGACAGGTTCGCGTCCAGGCGAACCTGTCCGTACAGGTCGGACGCCGGCTGCGTGAAGAGGAACGTATACCGATCGCCCGGGGCATTCGGCAACGGGTAAAGATCGACAAGCGGTTTGATCGCCGGATGAATCCGAGGCACTAATCCGCCGTCCACATGCGCGGCGGCCGGCAGCGTGTAGGAGATGTTTGTCGTGCCGCGCCGGACCCTCGCGTCTTCGATGGTCCCGTGGAAGAAGAGTCGATCCCGCCGGAGCGGCCCGCCGAATGCTCCGCCATAGTTGTTGCGCGAAAATTCAGTGCGCGTGCCAGGATCATCAAAGTAGTTGGCCGCTTCGAGGTTGCGATCCCTGTGATACCAAAAGGCCGAGCCGTGGAACTGATTCGTCCCGGCCTTGCTCACCATCACGGTTTGACTTCCCATGACGCCGCCATATTCAGCAGGAAAGGCGTTGGTCAGGACGCGGTATTCCTGAATGCCATCGAGTCCGAGCGTCTGGCCGGTCACCGAGGAGGTGGTGACGCCGGTGCCGTTCCGCATGTCCGCCCCGTCCAGCGAATAGCCGTTGGAACGTGGAGGGGCGCCACTGCTGCTGAACCAGATGCCGGGGTACGCGCTGTTGGCGATCGTCCGGCTTTCGCTCACTCCCGGTTGCATCATGGTCAGCCCGATGTAGTTGCGGTCTCCGAGTGGAAGCGACGCGATTTCTGTTGCGGTGATGACTGCGCCCAACCCACTTGTCGTGGTCTCGACCAGCGGGGTTTCCGCCGTGACCGTCACCGTCTCCTGAATCGATCCCAACTCGAGCACCATGTCGACGACGGCTTCCTGCCCGACGAGCAGACGCACGCCGCTCCGTACCGTCGTCCGGAAGCCTGAAAGCTCCGCCCGGATCTCATAGGGACCCACCGGCAATGCAGGAAACCGGTAGGCCCCGTCCTCACCGGTCGGAACGCTCCGCGTCAGGCCCGTATCCACATTCCGAACGGTGACCGTCGCACCTGGCACAACGCCGCCGGAATCCCTGACCACACCCACAATGGTGGCCGTGGACTGCGCGAAAAGCGGCGCGGCACCGATCACGAGAAGCAGGACGGCTAGTTGCGCCATCACGGCGCGGTAGTAAGTGGTCATTTGATCATCTCCAGAAACAGCTTCAATTTTGCCTGGGATAACGACTGAGGACGTCGCCGAAATATCGAGCCGTGGATACTTCGATTTCCGTATCAGTCCCAACCCGCTCTAAAAATAACGCGGCAAATCACGGAGTCGCCGGCTTGCCGGACAAATAATCGCGCGGGAAACCCCTAAAATTGTTCGGAAGAATATACCGTTCAACAATTCAACTCAAGTGGCACTCGAGGCGCAGAACGGCTTCCAGCCATATCGTCCGATCCTGAACATGAAGTGCAACGGAAGAATCGTCAAGGCCGTCGGTCGCACTGTAACACGGTCTTTCCGCTTCCATCCGATTCGGCCATCCGTCAACTTCCCAGAAGTCGCAATCGCGGAAGTCGTGTTCACGGACCACAACCGGACTTCTCCTTCTTGGGACACTTTCAAATCATGCAACCGTAACGTAGGTTTCCCGGTCTCCCTTCGCAGCGATCTTTAGTTGGCCTTGGCGGACGAGAGTGCGGATCGCCTCTTTGATTTCCAGAGCACTGTTTTTGCGGAACTCTCCGGCGATCTTGGATTCGGTTCGGGGTATTGAGCAGAAGGCGAGGATGTCTGCGGCGAGTTGATTCTGAAAAGTCGCAAGGATTTTACGGGGAAACACGATGGTAACGCCGGGGTTTCCTTCGAGGTCCTCTCCCGGCTTCCAATCCAGGCTGTCCGCGGCGCCTTCAAGAAATGTTCGGATCTTCCGGCGGATCCTTCCACCGTCAAGCCCTTCGGTCGCTGACCCGTAACCGTGGATGACCCGCAGTGATTCCTTCGATCTGCTTCGCACGTGGCGGTTATATACGTCGATGAAGATGCGGAGCGCTTCGTCCACAGTGTGGCCATGGAGGTCGACTTCAGCCATTCGCATTATTGATGTTTCACTTTATGCAGGACAGCGTGATGGTCTACTGCCGCGCCCCTTCGTCAACTACGAACACAACGTCAACGGCGTTAGGAGGAACTGGCCGCGTGGCAATTCCCACGGTCGCTTCAAGGTATCCCTTCGCGGCGAGTATGGCCTTCAGAACTTCCGCGGTTTCTGTCGCTCTTGCCAGAGAATAGGACGACTCAGGAGTAAGCCCTTTCTGTGACTGGCGGAGCGTTTGCTGAATTTCATTTATGGTCGCCGAGTGGACGCCTTTGTATTCGACCGCGTGTACCAACGGTTTTTCTTTGACAGAGAAAACGATAATCGTTCCACCACTGGCACTCTCGGTTTCGAACTGAACGTCATCAAAAAATCCGAGCGAGTAAAGGGCCCGTATGTCGCGTGATACCGTGGTCAGGCTGATCGGATCACCGACCTTCGTCTGCAGTATAGAGCGGATATGATCCGTTGGAATGCGGCGGTTTCCGCGAATTTGAACGCCCTGAATGGTTACACCCCCCTGCCCAGTTATCGACTCTCCCGCCGCTGCCTTCTTAAGCTCAATAAAACGTAAAT
>Ga0209376_1002416_pt1 | contig 17752 bp, 14 predicted proteins | sample GraSoiAngelo_134_FD_185891 | JGI IMG/M metagenome (GOLD analysis project Ga0209376, IMG submission 185891) | Grasslands soil microbial communities from the Angelo Coastal Reserve, California, USA - 14_0929_05_30cm (SPAdes) (version 2) | ecosystem: Environmental > Terrestrial > Soil > Grasslands ... | reverse complement strand
GGTACATCCCACGCGTGCTGCTTTCGGATGGAACCGACGCCGAGGCGGCGCTGGTGTCGGCCGGCGAGGGGCTGCGAGGCTCGCCCGCCTCGCCAGGCATCGTGTCGGGGATCGCCCGGGTGATCCTCTCGCCGGCCGGGGCGAGGCTCGAGCCTGGCGAGATCCTGGTCGCGCCTTCCACAGATCCCGGCTGGACTCCGTTGTTCCTGACCGCGGGTGCCCTCGTCATGGAGATGGGCGGCATGATGTCGCACGGCGCGGTGGTGGCCCGCGAATACGGCATTCCAGCCGTCGTCGGGGTGGCCGGCGCGACGGAGCAGATAACAACCGGGCAGCGAATCACCGTGGACGGTGCCGCCGGGACGGTAGTTCTCGACGCCGAACCGGCGGCGGATGCAGTTGCCGTCCCGTCTGGCTAGCTGGCTGAGTTAGAACTTTCGAACTGAACCGATGGTTTCATTGGTTTCTGGACGCCAGTTTCTCAGGGTTCGGGACCGTGAAGCCCCAGGTTCAAAATCGTGAATCGCCCTGAGTTTTCTGGAGACTCCGCGGTTTGGTTTTCACGCGACGGCTGACGCCGCGCTGTCCCGATAGTAGGTCGACTCGTACTCCGCTGGTGGCACGTCGCCGATGGAGCTGTGGAGGCGGCGCTGGTTGTACCACTCGACCCAGCGGGCGGTCGCCAGCTCGAGTTGCTCGAAGGAGCGCCAAGGTCCTTGCTTCCGAATCAGTTCGGTCTTGTAGAGGCCGATGACGGACTCGGCCAGCGCATTGTCGTAAGAATCGCCGCGCGACCCGACAGAGCAGACCGCGCCGGCGTCGGCGAGGCGTTCGGTGTAGCGAATGGCGAGGTACTGGACCCCGCGGTCGGAGTGATGAACCAAACCCTTGAGGTCGGTGGTGCCTCTTGACCAGATCGCCATCTCCAAGGCGTCGAGGGCGAGCTCTGCTCGCAAAGTGGTCGAGACCTTCCAGCCAACGATGTAGCGACTGAAGACGTCGGTGACGAAAGCCGTGTAGACGACGCCGGGCCAGGTGCTGACGTAGGTAAGGTCGGCGACCCATAGCCGGTTGGGGGCCGTCGCGCTGAAGTCACGGTCGACCAGGTCGGCCGGCCGGGAGGCAGCCGGGGTCGGAATCGTGGTTCGCCAGCTCTTACCCCGGACCGCTCCCTCGAGTTCGAGTTCGGCCATCAGCCGACCCACCCGGTCCCGACCAACCTCGACACTCTCGCGCCTCAGCTGCTTCCAGACCTTCTCTGTCCCGTAGACGTCGAAGTTCTCCTGATGCATGCGAGCGATCTCGACCTTGAGACTGCGGTCGCGCAGTTGTCGAACCGATGGTGGCCGCGACACTGCCGCGTAGTAAGTAGACGGGGCGACCTGCAGCGTGTCGCAGATCGGCTCGACCCCAAACCTTTCCCGGTGTTCGTTGATGAAGCTCACTACTTCGGCAGTCGAGGGTCGAGCTCCCTCGCGAAGAAAGCCGATGCCGCCTTGAGGATCTCGTTGGCTCGGCGGAGCTCCCGAACCTCCTTCTCCAGCTCAGCTATACGCTGCTGGTCCTTAGTTGTGATTCCCGGTCGCTGCCCATTGTCGATCTCGGCCTGCTTGACCCAGTGACGCAGGGTCTCCGAGCCGAGTCCCAGTTGCACTGCGATTCGCGTCACCACACCGTGACGCTCGCCGGTTTCCTTCATGGTCTCCTGGACCATGCGGACTGCGCGCTCCCTCAGCTCAGCTGGATGTCGATGTCCCGATCCGTGCTTCGGCGTCTGCTGCTTCGATGCTGCCATGGGCTACATCCTCCCAAAGAATGCAGCCTCCACTAAACCCAGGGCAGTTCATCGCGGGCCTCCGTCCAATTTTTGAACTTAGAATTCGCTGCGGACGACGTCGGTGACTGGGTGATTCGTTTGGCAAAATACGGTACTTTGCCGAATGTTGACTGCGCTCCCGCTGGAATAGGTTCGGGTCACGGATTCCGAATCGATTCAGGAGGCGGTAGCGATGAGCACCACACAGACGAAGACGGCGGCGGCGATGGTCGCGGAGGCGAAGTCTCGGATCGAGAATTTGCAACCAGCCCGGGTCGCCAGCGAGATCGAGGGCGCTAAGGCGCTCCTCGTCGACATCCGCGAGGCGGATGAACGCGCCCAGAACGGCGTCATCAAGGGCGCCGTGCATGCGCCCCGCGGAATGATCGAGTTCTACGCCGACCCCACCAGCCCATACCACCGCCCCGAGTTTCAGCTCGACCGGCGGATCATCCTCCAGTGCGCATCAGGGGGCCGGTCCGCGCTTGCGACGGACACACTTACGACGCTCGGCTACAGCAGGGTTGCGCACCTCGACGGTGGGTTCAAGGCGTGGAAGGAGCAGGGGTTGCCCATCGAGCAGGCCTGAGCGAGCGCATGCCTACACTAGGCGCCCTGCGATGACGTTCCAGCTCATCGGTCGCGAGTCAGAGCTCACCCGGCTCGCAGCACTCGCGGACAGGGCTCGAGACGGCAAGGGAAGCCTGGTGCTCATCGGCGGCGAGGCCGGCGCCGGCAAGACGGCGCTGGCCCGCACCGCGCTCGAGTCCAGCGCCCTGGAGCGCATCGAGGTCGCCGCCACCGAGATCCCCGGTCTCGAATACGCGCCGATCAGAGCCGTACTGCGAGCGGCCATCCGCAAGGGATACCTGAAACCTGGCGACCACACGCCGCTCGCCATGCTTCTCCCCGAGCTCGGGGCACCGGTGGCGGCACAAAGCTGGGACCAGCAACTGATGTACGAAGCGATCGGCAGGGCCCTGGGCGAGATCGCCGCCTCCCGCCCTCTGGGACTGGTGGTCGATGACTGCCAGTGGGCCGACTCGGCGACCCTGGACGCGCTTGGTTTCCTCGCAGATCTCGTTTCGGTCATGCCGGTCCTTCTGATTGCCTGCTACCGAAGCGAGGACATACCTCGCGGTCACCAGCTGCGCCGTCTTCGCTCTGACCTCCGGCGCAAGGGCCTCCTCGTCGAGATCGCGGTCGAGGCGCTCGACGCGGAGAACACAGCTCGACTGCTCGAGGCCCGGCTGGGTGCCAAACCTGGCCTGGCTCTTGCCGAGGACATCTTCGGTCGCACCGAAGGCCTTCCATTCTTTGTGGAGGAGATTGCCGCCGCTCTGACCGAGAGGGGGTCGCTACGCGGCGGCTCGAAAGGGCTCGAGCTCGATTCGGACGTCGCATTGCCTATGCCAGAAAGCGTTCGGGACGCCGTGCTTCAGCGCGTCGACCGCCTCACAAACGAGCAGCGCGACGCTCTGGCGATGGCCGCGGTTGCGGGTCGCGACTTCGATGTCACCACCATCGGCGCGGAGGCCGTCGCCAGCTTGCCGGCCGGAGGTCTGGTAGTCGATCAGGGCGAGGGGCGTCTCGCCTTCCGGCACTCACTTATCCGCGACGCGCTTTATGAAGCGATCCCATGGGGCAGGCGCCGAGCGATGCACCGCGCAGTCGCCAAGCGTCTGGAGGCGACATCGGCTGCGCCGCATGCAATCGCGACGCACTGGATCACGGCGGGCGACTCGACCGCCGGGCGGACCTGGCTTATCAAGGCGGCGCGTGCCTCGCACGACGTGTGTGCGTACCGCGACGCGGCAGCCCAACTCAGCGGCGCACTCGACCTGTGGCCGGCAGAAACAGACATCGATGGGCGGCTCGAGGTGCTGGAAATGCTCGCTCGCTGTGCCGAGTTGGGCGGACCGGCCACGCTCGCTGTTCGCGCGCTGACCGAGGCGATCGAACTGCTCGAAACCAGTGCTGATCGCCGCCGCTACGCCGAGGCTCAGCGCCGCCTCGCCGCGTCGCTGGAGGCGCAAGGCGCGTGGGACAGGGCCGTGACCGTCCGGCAGCTGGCCGCTGGCGCGTTCGCGGTTGCTGGCGAACCGGCGCAGGCGGCGGTTGAGCGCCTGACGGCCGCTGCGAGGCTGCGCTCCGCGGCGAGCTTCAAGGCTGCGCTCGAGCTCATAGCCATCGGGAAGGGCGAAGCGGAAGCGGCAGGCCGTAAAGACCTGGAGCTGCGGCTTCTTGCCCTTGAGGGCAACGTCATGGCGAGAGCGGGTGGAGGTGACGACGGCGTGTCGATCGTGCGAACAGCGCTGGCCGACGCCCTTGCGCGCGGCGACTTCGGAACGGCCGCCGAGGCTTATCAGCGCCTCGCCGACTCACTCGAGCACGTTGGCGACTTCCGCGGCGCCCGCGCCGCATACGTCGAAGCAGCCGACTTCTGTCGGGCAAACGGGGCGGCATCCATGGGAGATGTTTGTCTGGCCTGCCTCACCATGGTGCTCCGCCAGGGCGGTGATTGGGACCACGCCTGCGATTTATGCCGCGAAGTCCTTGAAAGTTCCTCGAGCAACCTTCACGCACAGGCTGTGGCCCACGGCGTGCTCGGCAGCATCATGTTCCATCGCGGGCGTCTCCAGCAGGCCAGGTCCGAGCTGCACAACTCCAACGTCATCGCGCGCCGCATCGGACTTGCGGCCATGGAGATCGATTCAGAGACGCACTTGGCACGGCTCGCGGCAGCGGGTGGCCGACTGGAAGAAGCGCGCGAGCGCTGCTTGCGGGTCATTCGGCGTTGGGGCCTGACTGATCGCGAACGCCACTACTCGATCACAAATCTGAGGTGGATCGCGAGTTTCGCCGTCGATGCGGCTGACACCGAAATCCTTCGCGCGGCGACCGCCGCGCTGACGACGATCGAATCGCAGCCTGACGAAGAGGCGCACGCCGGTGCCAACCTGGCGCTCGCGGAGGGTTTGATGACCGAAGGCGACGCAGCCGCCGCAGTCGCAAGGTTCGAGCAGGCGCTGACGATCCTCGCCGACCTCGAGCTTCCGCTTGATCGTGCAGAGATTGAACTGCGCGCCGCTGCGGCATATATGTTGACCGGCGACCGGCAGACAGCAGGGGCAAGGTATCGGAGCGCATACCGGTCGGCCATCCGCCTCGGAGCAAGGCCGCTTGCGAACCGGATCGCTGAAGAGGTTGCCAAGCTCGGGGAGAAGGTCGAACAGCGGCTAGGCCGTCTCGCCGCGGCCGGAGTGGGTCGAGGTGGGCTGTCTCCACGCGAACTCGAGGTGACGCGACTCGTCGCGAGCGGCCTGAGCAGCCGCGAGGTCGCGACGACCCTGAGCCTCAGCCCTCGAACCGTCGAGATGCACGTCCACCGCATTTTGAGCAAGCTCGATTGCCGGACTCGGGTTGACATCACACGCCGGGCAGCAGAGCTGGGGCTGCTCAGGACTTAAAACTGCTGGATGCGGCGCTCCCGATCGTCGGGCTTCCTCCCGACGGATCGGCGGTAGCTTCAGCCGCCTTGATACGGTCAATACTGAAGGCTGCTGGATCAAACCACCCGCTCGCGATCGAGTTGCGCTGCTGGCTGATGCCGTCATGCCTGCCCATCGCCGCCAAGCAGCTCGACTACGCCGATCGCTCCGCGACCAGGCCCGGGTCCCAACCGCGCAGCCTCGCGCCGGCGGCATACGTGCTCTCACAGAACTCCAGGATCGCGTCTCGCGGCGACGCAGCCTTCCGCACCTCGCTATATAGAAGCGCGAACTCGCCCAGCTTCGGGTCCCAACTTGCCATGGACGGCTCGATCCGCTGCTCCTCGAGTCCAACCGGCTTGGGATAGGTGTACGAGTAGAAGGCGGCTTCGGGGAACGTCGCGCTGCCCGGCCAGAACCCCACGCAGATCTGCTCGGCGTCCTCGGACTTGCGAGCGATGAGATCGGCGCCCGGGGGCGGCTCCGCGGTGCGGCCGGAGTAACGCGTGTTGGCCAGGTCGAAGCTGCCCCAAAAGAAATGGACAGGCGACGTTCTCCCGCGAAACCGCGACCGGTGTTCCTGGAGCACGAGATCTGCCCGGGCGAGCACCTGGAAAAATCGGTTGGCCCATTCAGAGTCGTAAGCCGAATGCACCGTGTCCTCCGCAAAGGGGATCGGATCGCTGACCTCGTCCGGCACCGGGCGAAGCTTCGCTTGGATGCCCAGCCCGTCGAGCGCGGTCGTGAACTCCTTGTAAAAGGCGGCTACAGGACGCGCAACGAGGGCAACGTGCCGCGTGTCGCCGGAAACCGTGGTGATGACCACCTGGTGGGCGACGAGGTCTGCATCAATGCCAAATATCAGGCCACCGCTCGACATTGGACCTGTGGTCAAACCCCGCGAGGTCAGGTACAGCGCCACGTTGGCCCACTCCGGTTCGAACGGACTGAGCGCCAGCCGCAGCTTGCCCACGATCTGCAACTTCATGTGCAGCGTCGCAAGGGTGTCCTTCCACGCCTCGTACGGAAGTTCCGGCCAATCGTGCTCAGGCATGCACGCGCTCCAGCGCACAGCTCGACGCGGGTCGCGTCGCAATGTTGAGAGGCGCAACATTCGTCCAGAAATTCACGCATTCGCCGATGGGATCGTCATCCCCCACGGGAAAGAGGGTGGAGTCGGTCTAGCCAAACGTGCAGTTCAGCGTCACTATCTTGAGGGCGCGCTCCATCACCGCCAGCTCCTCATCGTCTAGCCGGGCCACGAAGAGCTCGGCGACGCGCCGGATGTGCGCCGGCGCCGTCGGCTGAGGCGGGCCACACCGGCCTTGGTCAGCCCCACCACGACTCTGCGTCCGTCGGTGTCAATGCCCGTCCGGCGGACAAGCCCCTCATCGACCAGCCGGTCGACCCGCCGGGTCATTCCGGATCGTGAGCTGAAGGCGCTGTTGGCGAGGTCGGTCATCCGCGAGACGCCACCCGCTAGAGCGAGCTGCGAGAGCACGTCGTAGTCGCCGAGGGTCAGACCGGTCTCCTCGACGAGGGTCGACCGCCAGCTGACGCACGAGCGTTGCGTGGGCTCGGAGCAAAGCCATCCACGCGGCGATTCCGCGGCCGCCTGGGACGACCTCGGAAACCAGCCGATCGATCAATCCGGCGATCTTGGGGGGGGGTCGGGGACTACTTGCATATGCAATAAACGTACTCTCCCGGAGGTACTTGCAATTGCAACGATGGCGGCAGAAAGAAAGAAACCGGAGGAAAAAAATGACAACGGCAATCATCGGAATAGGAAACATCGGCGGGATCGTGGCGCGTGATCTGGCTACGGGGGGTGAGCACGTGGTGCTCTCGGCCGGCAACGTCGATGACGTGAAGAAGTTGGCGGCTGAGATCGGGTCATTGGCGACGGCAGCCGAGACCAATCGTGATGCAGTCGAGCGCGCGGACAATGTGGTGGTCGCGCTCTGGCTCGACGCGATGAAGGTCGTGATCCCGGAGGTGGCCGACCTTTTGCGCGGCAAGCTCGTGATCGACACTTCCAATCCCATCTCGGTCGGGGGCGACGGCAAGGTATCGCGAACGCTTCCCGACGGCCAGTCGGCCGGTGAGGTCGTGTCGGGCTTGCTCCCGCGCGGAACGAAGTACGCCAAGGCTTTCGGAACACTGCCTGCGCCACTGCTTGCAGCTGGCGCCCATCGCGAGCCGAAGCCGGCCGTCCTCTTTTACACCACCGACGACGTCGCGGCCGCTGGCGAGGTGGAACGACTGATACGTATCGCGGGATTCGACGCAGTGAAAGCAGGCGGAGTGCGAGATTCCTTGCGTATCGAGGTCGGCGGCGACCTGCACGCTTTCGGCGGCTTGAACGGCCGCCTGGTGGACAAGGAAGAAGGGGCCTCCCTGGTCGCTTTGTCGAAAGTCTGACTCGGACGCACGGCAGCCTTCACCTCGTCGATTGAACTCTCTCGCGTCGGCCCGAGGACCGTGCTTCACCTAGCTCTGAAAATCCAATACTCCGGCAAGATGCCGGCGGACTCGCATGTCAGGACCGTGAGGCCCCGGGTTCAATCCCGGGGCCCCCAGTCTGGAAATCTGGATTCAAGCCCCGGTCTGTTCATAGCCGCGCTGCGCTCGTGAGGCCCCGGGTTCAAATCCCGGGCCCGCGACCTATCTGGTGTTGGATCGACACGCCGCACTGTCCCTCGACATGCCAAAGCGTTTCGGCAAGCGCTTAGGCATGGGCGCCGCAAAACCGAAACCCAGCTGGAGCGCACATGTCGACTTGATATCCCCAGGGGGTGAACCTCACACTCGTGGCGCCGGGCGGGCCTAGGTCTGGGCGTCTGGAAAGCAACGAGTTGCCGGCCAATTTCGAGTTGAAGGGAGGTAGCGGGATGATCAGCCCTTACACCGCAGTCGGCCTCGTACCAACAGTTAGAGGCATCCGGAAGCGGGAGGACATCAAGATCAACCTCGAGCATCTGGCGCATCTGGTAAAGGCGGCTGCTTGGCTGTCGAGCCTCGACCTCCCTGTCCGCCTGATCGCGATCCCGGAAGGTGCGCTGCAAGCGTTCAACGACGAGGTGCTGGATCTCGACCACGTTGAGTTCGCGCGTACTTGCGCCATCGACATCCCAGGCGAGGAGACAGAAGCGTTGGGCAGGCTGGCGCGCCAGTACGACGTATTCGTCATGGCCCAGGCCAAGGCCCGTCATCCTGAGGTGAAGGACCGCTTCTTCAACGTCGGTTTCGTCATCAACCCAGAGGGTGAGGTCATCCTCCAGCACTACAAGGTTTCGCCCCTGTTCCCTGTCGAGCACTCAGTCTGCCCGCACGATATCTACGACTGGTGGATTGAGAGGTACGGACGCAACCTGGACGCATTTTGGCCAGTGGCGGACACCGAGATCGGTCGACTCGGCATCATGATGGCCAACGAGGGTTCGTATCCCGAGAACGCGCGTGCCCTGGCGTTGAACGGCGCCGAAGTCGTTTACCGCGCCTCCTACCCACATCCGGCCACCGGCAACGAGATGTTCGAGATACAGAGCCGCGCCCGGGCGCTCGACAACAACATGTACGTGGTGGCGCCCAATATGGGCACCTATTACCTCTTTCCGGATGAGACGACCCCGATTGACACCTTCGGCGGCCGCTCATATGTGATCGATTACAAGGGTCGGATCGTCGGCAAGCAGGAGTACGGGGCAGGTTCGACGTACGTGTCAGGCGTCATCGACATCGAAGCACTCCGCGACCACCGCGCCCGCGCCCAGTGGGACAACTGGCTCAAGGACCTGCGCACAGAGCTTTACCAACTCCTTTACGAGCAACCGATCTATCCCAAGAACCTTTATCTCGGACGCGAGCCGATGAAGCATGCGGAGTACAAGAAGAATGTGATCGAGCCTCAGATCAAGCTTCTACAGGACCGCGGCGTCTGGGCCAAGCCGGCCCGCTGACGAGAAACTCCTATCGACTGGCGATGGCCGCCCACAGCGGGACGAGTTCCGCGGCCGGGCGACAAGCTTTTACCAGATGATCACGCCGACTCCGATGGCGCTCGTCGGATGGGGGATGGGCGGCCTTGCTGCCATCAGCGAACCGCGGCCCCTGATGATTACGCTCTTCATCATCGTCATGGTCATCTACGCTCTGTCATCGTCTCGGGTTCGCGGGCTGCTTCGCCCGTCGGGCTGGGTGGCGATGCCGGCCTCGGGCGAGTCGCCGGCCTTATAGCAGCGCGGCGATGGCTGAACCACACGAGCCCGGCTCGTACCTGAAGGCAACGCTGGAGAGCCAGCCGGCAGAGCTGACGAGGCTGCTGGCCGACGATTCCGGCGCGCGGGCTGCGACGCGTCTTCGCGGCTGTTCACGGATTTTCCTGGCCGGCACCGGCACGAGCTTTCACGGCGCGCTCGCGGGCCAGTTCATCCTGCGCAGCGTCGGCCTCCAGGCGTGGGCGGTTCGAGCCTTCGAGTTCGTGAACTATCCGCCCCAATTGCGTCAGGACGATGGGCTGATCCTGCTGAGCCACCGCGGCAGCAAGCGCTTCAGTAGCGACTCTCTAAGCCGGTTTGCGAAAGACTCGCATCACTGGATCGCGATCACCGGTGAAGGATCTTCGATGGAAGGCGAAGGCGTCGTGCGCACGGTGGTGCAGGAGAAGTCTCCGGTTCACACAGCGAGCCACACCGCGGCGATGCTGCGTGTCGCGCAGGTTGCCGCTGCACTTGGCAGCCCGGCGTGGCAGAGCCGACTCGCGGACCTTCCTCGCATGGTCCAGCTCGCCCTCGACCACGGCAGCGGCGTCGCGACCGAGGTCAGCCAAACTGAGTTTCGACCCGTGACGCATTTCGTCGGTGGCGGTCCGGCGCGCTCCACCGCCTACGAAGGCGCCTTGAAGCTGCGCGAGGCTAGCCACCTCGTGAGCGCCGAAGGTCACGACGTCGAGGGCATCTTGCACGGGCCCCTTGTCAGCATCCAACCCGGGAACGTGGTCGTGCTCGTGGCGCAGCCGGGCCCGTCCCGCGAGCGGATCGGGGAAGTCGAGACGGCCCTTCGCGAGATCGGGGCGACAGTCATGTCGTTTGCGCCACCTTCAGATCTGGACGAGGTGCTCGCGCCTATCGTGAACGTAGTGCCGCTGCAATTGCTCGCTTACCACGTCTCGCGCAAGCTCGGAGTCGACGCGGACAGCTTCCGCCGCGACGAGCCGCGATACGCCGCGGCGCAGTCGACGTTCAGGCTGTAGGGTCGCTATCGTCCCGGCTCCGACTCAAAATCGTCCGATAGAGCGGGAGTCAGCGCGTCTGCGCTTGAGATTTTGACCAGAAACTGATCGAAAGCGATCGCCAGAGGCAACGAGTGGAGCACAAGCCGCCACGTGGCGGACCCGGGGGGCGACATGCTGGAGGAGTTCGAGGCGGCTGAGGTCGAGTCCGGCGAAACCAGCATCTTCGTCCGTTGGTCTGGGGCTGGGCCGCCGCTGTTGCTGCTTCACGGCTTCCCGCAAACCCACCTGATGTGGCAGCGGGTGGCGCCCCTATTGGCGCAGCAATTCAGCGTCGTTTGTGCGGATCTCCGCGGATATGGACGGAGCGGATGTCCACCCTCCACGCGCGACCACGAACCGTATTCGAAGCGCGCGATGGCGCGGGACATGGTTGCTGTGATGGCACGCCTCGGATTTCGACGTTTCAGCGTCGCGGGGCACGATCGCGGCGGCCGCGTCGCATATCGCTTGGCCCTGGATCATCCGGCGCTTATTGACCGCCTTGCCGTCCTCGATATCGTGCCAACTCAAGATGCATGGCAACTGGCCGACGCAAGATTCGTGACTGCCTTTTGGCCGTGGTCGTTACTGGCGCAGCCTGAGCCCCTGCCCGAGCGCCTCATTTCAGCAGCGCCGGATGCAGTCATTGACGACGCTCTCGCGGCATGGGGTTCTCCGCCGCGTGTTTTCGACGCCGAGGTGCGTGAAGCCTATGTCAGAGCGCTGAGCAATCCAGTGTCCATTCACGCCATCTGCGAGGAGTACCGGGCAGCAGCCACGATCGACAGGGAGCATGACGCGGAGGATCGACTCGCCGGGCGGCGCATCACTTGTCCTGTCCTCGCGTTGTGGAGCGATCGAGGTCCACTTGGTCGGTGGTACTCGGAAGTGGGAGGACCGACCGGCATCTGGCAGGCGTGGGCAGACGATGTGCGAGGCTTTCCCCTCGCCGGAGGACACTTTTTTCCGGAAGAGATTCCTCGAGAGACTGCGGCCGCTCTAAGCAGCTTTTTCATCGGGACCGGTTGACCTCGGTCCTCTTCACTTCGAACGTGCCCGCGCCGCGCTCGCGATAATTTCAACGATCAGGGATCTGCAGGGGAGGTGGCATGACGGAGCAGCGCAACGCCGAGATCGCCGGCGCTGGAACCGCCAACATCTCCCTATTTGAACTGGCCAATCCGATTAGTCCAATGCGCCACCAAAAAGCGACCGGGCGACCACGACGTTCTGAATCTCGCTGGTGCCGTCCAGATACTCGGCCATCTTCGCCGTCGCCAGGTGTCTCCCCAGCGTGGAATCAATCAGGAAGCCATGGGCTCCCATGGCTTGCATGCACGTCACCAATCCGCTGACCGCTGCGGCGGTTGCAAACTTCTTGGCCTGCGCAGCTTCCACGGTTGCCGAGAGACCTCTGTCCGCGGCGGCCGCAGCGCGATAGACGAGCAAGCGCGCTGCTTCACGCTCGGTTGCGACATTCACCAACTCCCACTGGAGACCCTGAAAACTTCCAACGGGCCGCCCGAATGCCTTTCGCCTTGATACGTACCCAATCGCCCGCTCGAGGCCGGCCTTCAAAATTCCGCAGCATTGCGCCCCGACGAAGATTCTTGCCGCCGTGATTCCCTGCATCGCCACTTGGAATCCTTCGCCAGGTGGTGATATCAGGCCATCGGCCGGCACCCGACAGTCCCGAAGCAAAATCCCAGCAGTGCCCATGGCGTGGCCGCCCATCAGCTTGTAGGGATCGGTAACCGTCAGGCCCTCGGCCTCTCGTTCGACAAGGAATGCAGCGATTCCTCGCGACCCGGCTGCAGCGTCTGTCTGCGCCCAAACAGCGAAGAGATCAGCCCCCGCCGCATTGGTAACCCATGCTTTCTCCCCGTTCAGAACCCAATCGCTCCCGACGCTGTCGGCCTTGCACTGAATGGCAACCGCATCGCTGCCCATAGCCGGCTCCGTCAAGCAAAACGCGGCAACCGCATCTCCAGACAGAAGACGAGGAAGCCACCTGTCTTGAACGCCTTTGGTACCGCGCCTGCTGACAAGGTTCGCAATGTTGTTGTGGACTTCGAGGGAGAAAGCGTGAGCGAGGCATCCTTCGGCGATCTCTTCATACACGCGAGCTGCGGCCAAAACGCTCAAACCGAGGCCTCCCTGCATCGTCGGCACCTGTAGGCCGAGAAGTCCATGTTGGCTCGCCAGACGAAGCGTCGAGATTGCGGTTTCACGCCGAAGCTCTATGCCGTCGGCAAATGGGGAGATGTGCGCGTCGCGGAAAGTACGGCCCGCTTGTACAGCTTGCCTCTCGTCCGGCGCGAGAGCGTCATCCACATCCACCAGAACATAGGTGTGGGCGGCCACCGTCTAAACCAGTCACTCCTGCTTCCAGAACTTGCCGACCAACGTCTTGGAATCGAGTCAAAATCGTACTGCTGGAGGACCACTCCAGAACCTCATCAGGAAGGGTTTGACACAAAGCGTGGGGCGGACTACGTTTTAACGCACGCTGCGCTCATAGGGGCTGATGCGCGTATCGAGCACTGTCCCTCCCAGGGAAGCACGGCGATCCGGAGGTGCACATGCAAACGGTAGAGCCAGCGGTCGCGACGACCAGGCATCCCCTCGACCCGCTCACGTCTGAGGAGGTTCAGACGGCTTCAACGACCCTCAAGAAGGAGCGCGGCCTCGACGGCGGCCACCGCTTTGTGTACGTGATGCTGAACGAGCCGGCGAAGAAGGACGTGCTCGCCTGGAAGCCCGGCAATGGGACCGAGGTCGACCGGCAGGCGTTCATCGTCGTCCGCGACCGCACCAGGCGCAAGACCTTCGAGGCAGTCGTCTCCCTCACCCAGGAAAAGGTCGTCAGCTGGGAGGAGATCAAGGGCGTCCAGCCCTCGATCATGCTCGAAGAGTTCATGACGGTGGACGAGGTGGTCCGCAAGGACCCGCGCTGGCAGGCCGCCCTGCGCCGCCGCGGGGTGAGCAACTTCGAGATGGCCATCACCGACGCCTGGTCGTGTGGCTACTACTCGGAAATCGACGGCGCTGAAAAGGGTCGCTTCTGCAGGCCGTTGACGTGGATCCGGCCCGGCCCGGGTGAGCACGTGTATGCGCGGCCCATCGAGGGGCTGATCGTCAAGTTCGACCTCGACAAGATGGAGGTGGTCGAGGTCGAGGATCACGGCGTGGTGCCCGTCCCCGCCAAGAAGGCCAACTACACGGCCGACCGGATCTCCGACCCCGAGAACGTGCCCTACTTCCCGGAAGGCGTGCGCAAGGACCTGAAACCGCTCGAGATCACGCAGCCTGAGGGCACCAGCTTCAAGGTCATCGGGAACCATGTCAGCTGGCAGAAATGGAGCTTCCGCATCGGCTTCAACGCCCGCGAAAGTATGATCCTTTACACCGTCAGCTACAACGACAGAGGTGAAGAGCGGCCGATCCTCTATCGGGCATCACTGGCCGAGATGTTCATCCCCTATGGCGATCCCGCGCCCAATCACTACCGCAAAAACGTGTTCGACATGGGCGAGTACGGCGTCGGCATGATGAGCAACAGCCTGGAGCTCGGCTGCGACTGTCTCGGCGAGATCCATTACTTCGACGGAATCGTCAACGACAACGATGGCGGCCCGTTGCCCATCCGCAACGCCATCTGCCTCCACGAAGAGGACTTCGGCATGCTCTGGAAGCACAAAGACTTCCGGACGGAGGAGACCGAGGTCCGGCGCTCTCGCCGGCTGGTGTTGTCGACCGTCGCTACCATCGGCAACTACGAGTACGGCTACTACTGGTACTTCTACCAGGACGGCGGGATCGGGTACGAAATCAAGATGACCGGCGTGATGTCCAACGGCGCGGTGCCAGAGGGCGTCACCCCCAAGCACGGTGCGCTGGTCGCTCCGGGCGTCTACGGCCCGCACCACCAGCACTTCTTCAGCATCCGGCTGGACATGATGGTGGACGGCCTCCGCAACACCGTCTACGAGTGCGACAGCGAAGGGCTGCCGCCGGGGCCGGACAACCCGTACGGCAATGCCTGGATCGTGAAGGAGACGCCGTTCAAGCGTGAGTCGAAAGCGCAGAGCATCATCAACCCGCTGGCCGCCCGGTACTGGAAGATCGCCAACAACCGCAAGGTGAACGCGGTGGGCCAGCCCGTCGCCTACAAGCTGATGCCTGGTGACAACGTGCTTCCGTTCTACCAACCCGACGCCTTCCCGATCCAGCGAGCGCAGTTCACGACCAAGCACCTATGGGTCACCAAGTACGACCGCGATGAGATGTTCGCCGCGGGCGACTACCCGAACCAGCACGCGGGAGGCGCCGGTCTGCCGCAGTTCATCAAGAGCGACAGCAAGCTGGAGGACGAGGACGTGGTCCTCTGGTACACCATGGGTGCGCATCACGCAGTGCGCCCAGAGGAGTGGCCGGTGATGCCCGTGAAGTACATCGGGTTTCACCTCCTGCCGCACGGCTTCTTCGACGGGAACCCGGCATTGGACGTAGCGCCCTCACACCCGGCGCACCACGTTCACCACAACGGGCACTAGAGGGGGAAGGGAAATGGCCAACGTCGTCAAGCCCACGGGGTCTGTCAGTCCGACATCCTCACCCGGCGGCGCGGTGGGGCTGCGAAGAAACGTACTCTCGATGCCCGAGGTGCTCACCCAGTCGGTGGCCAACGCCGCGCCAAGCGCCGCCGTCTCGGTTCTGCCGGCGATCGCATTCATCTACGCGGGGAACGGCGCATGGCTGACGTTTGTGATCGCGACCATTTCAATGGTCCTGATCGGCTACTCCGTGAGCATCTTTGCCCGCCGCTTTGCGTCGGCGGGCTCTTTCTATGTCTACAACACGAAGGCCCTCGGTTCGGCAGGCGGCTTTGCCTCGGGCTGGGCGCTGACGTTGGGCTACGTCTTTACCGCCATGGCCACGACCTGTGGCGTGGCGATCTACCTCGGCGCCTTCTTGACCCAGATCGGACTGCCTGGCGGAACCACCGTCGTCATTCTGCTGATGATCGCGATCGATGTGGCAGTAGCGAGCTGGTTCGCATATCGAAGCATCGGGTTATCGGCGCGGGTATCGCTCGTCCTCGAGGCGGTTTCGATGACGATCATCCTGGTGCTCTTCGCGATCGTCTTCGCGCGGAAGGGGATCTCGGCGGACGCTCTGACCCTCAAGGGCATGCCGAGCGCCGGAATCGGCCCGGGGATCGTGATCGCCATCTTCGCTTTCGTCGGCTTCGAGAGCGCCGCATCGCTCGGGCTCGAGGCGAAGAACCCATACCGGACGGTGCCCAGCTCGGTGATCATCAGCGCCGTCCTGGTCGGGGTGTTCTACATCATCGGCACCCTGGCTCAGACCACCGGCTTCCAGGGCGCCAAGGTTGGGTTCGACAGTGCCCCGGCGCCGTTGTTCGACCTCGCCGGGCTCATGGGCGTGTCCTGGTTCGGCTACGTGATGAACCTCGGCATCACGGCCAGCAACTTCGCTTGCACGCTGGCCTGCATCAACGCCGGCTCGCGGATCGTCTACCAGATGGGCCGGGACGGCATGATCCTGGGCGCGGCCGGGCGTTCGCACGCGACCAACCAAACGCCCCACATCGGCATCTACCTGGTGGTGCCGCTGATGGCGCTTGGTCCCTTCGTGATCATCCTCAGCGGGCACGGTCCGCTCGACGTCATCAACTGGATGGGAACCACGGCAACATTCGGCTTCATGCTCGCCTACCTCTTGGTGGCGATCGCGGCCCCGCTCTACCTCTACCGGCGGGGTGAGCCGTACATCGCCCCTCTCGTGGTGGGGATCATCGGCTCCCTGATCATGCTGTACGTCTATTACTCAAGCGTCTGGCCGATCCAGCCCATGCCGGGACCGCTCTGGCCGATCATCTTCGTGTCGTGGATGATCATCGGATTCGCCTGGTACTTCATCGTCAGGTCGCGGTCTCCCCACGTGATGGCGCAAATCGGTGCCATCCATGAGACCAACGAGGAGATGGTGGGGGCTCGTCTCTAGGTTGCATTCGCCAAGAGGCGGCGGGCGCGATGCTCGTCGCCTCTTTTCTTTTCTCCTAGCCCAGAGCTTTGAGGGTCGTCGCCAGCAGCTCTGGGAAGGTCGTCATTCCCGACTCGACTCCCATGTGTTTCAGTCCTTTCAAGAGGTGCGTGCGGGCGGCAAGCCTTTGCTCGAAGAGCGACTGGTTGTCGAGTGAGACGTAGGGATCATCGTCGGAGAAGTAGGCGGTGAGCTCCGGCAAGCGGCTACGAACCCGGGCGAAGTCGATCGAAGTGTCGATCCAGGGCTGCGCGATGGGCTCCTCCTCAGCGCTGAGGTTGGTGAGAACGAACCAGGGCGCCACGAACGTCGCGCCCCGCGCGGTGCCGCCTGCGGGCAGCTGCTCGAGGTGCCGCATGATCGTCTGGCAGCCGATGCTGTGGCCGACGTAGTAGGCGGCTCCGCCGGTCTCGCCGACCTCCCGCCTCAGGTGCGATATCCACGCACCAATCGCCGGGGCCTCCGTGCGGGGCATCGCCGGAGCCGCCACGGTGAAGCCTTTGAGCTCGAGCTGTCCTTTGAGCCAGGGCATCCAATGGTCGCCGGGTTTGTCTCCCCAGCCGTGGACGATGAACACTCTGGTCGTAGGCTGCTCTTCCTTCACCGTTTATAAAACCAAGCTTAGGCTTGGTCTCGCACCCGCTCGCGATCGAGATGCGCCCATTGGAGGCCCCCGGTTGCATGACTCCTGGCGGTCGCCAGTCGGTCTAGCCAATCCTTGAGGAGCTGTTGCTCTGCAGGGGGGCAGGACGATGGGTGCCTCGGAGAGCAATGCCCGTAGCGCCACAGCGTGCACCGCGACCCGGGCAGCCGCCGGTGCCGCATCGGGGGATTCGTTTGGCGCCTCGGCAGGGCCGGAACCGTGACGGCGGTCAGTATCGCATCGCGAATGCTCTCGGACATCGGCGGGTCGCGTTACTCGGGTGATATGGCGGCAGCGGCCTAGCGCGAGCGTGCGAAACTGTGGCTCGGATCTCTAGACCGATACGCCCGACGCGCACATCCCGTCGAACAAGCGCAGTCCGTTGCGGCACTGTGTCTGGCGGCCTCAGGTGACCCGCTCCGCTCATCGAGACGTCACATTCCCCTGCCGTATTCGGT
>Ga0209376_1002409_pt1 | contig 17774 bp, 15 predicted proteins | sample GraSoiAngelo_134_FD_185891 | JGI IMG/M metagenome (GOLD analysis project Ga0209376, IMG submission 185891) | Grasslands soil microbial communities from the Angelo Coastal Reserve, California, USA - 14_0929_05_30cm (SPAdes) (version 2) | ecosystem: Environmental > Terrestrial > Soil > Grasslands ... | reverse complement strand
CGGCGATGAGGAGATCGTCAGCCTGCTGCGCGGGGTCACCAAACCGGCTTTCTATACGATCAACAAGATCGACACGCCCCAATCGGAGACGTTGCAGGCGGACTTTTATCGACTGGGCCAGGAGACACTGTATCCTCTCTCGGCCGAGGCTGGCACGGGAGTGGATGAGCTCCTGGAAGCAATCCTTCCCCTGCTGCCGGTCTCCGGCGAGGGAGCGGAACCGGCGGAACCTCCCCCACGCATTGCCATCGTCGGCCGGCCCAACGTCGGCAAGTCCACGCTGATCAACACGCTCCTCGGGCAGGAGCGAATGGTGGTCTTCGAACTTCCAGGCACCACGCGGGACTCCGTCGACACGACGGTCAGCCATCGAGGACGTTCCTATATCTTCACCGATACAGCCGGCATCCGACGGCGTGGGCGCATCGAGCGAGGCATCGAGGGCTATAGCGTGGCCCGGGCGATGCGCGCGATGGGGCGATCCGATGTCGCGCTGTTGATTCTCGATGCGGTGGAGGGGATCACGGAGCAGGATACGAAAATCGCCGGCCTCGCCCTGAAGCAGGGGCGCGCTTGTCTCTTGCTCGTGAACAAATGGGATCTCCGCCAAGGCGACGACGCGGCCCGCCGGCAGTATGAGCTCGATCTCCGGCGTCGCCTGCCGTTCCTGCCCTGGGCGCCGGTTCTCTTCGGCTCTGCCCTCAAACCCGATTCCGTCAGCGAGGTCTTCCCGCTAGTGGACCAGGTGGTGACGGCCTTCACCAGACGCATCCCGACAGGATTGCTCAACAAGTTTTTACAGGAGGTCATCGCCGAGAACCCGTTGCCGGTGCGAAAAGGCAAGCCCGGCAAAGCGGTGAAATCCGTGTACGTGACCCAGGTCGCCACACAGCCTCCGGTGTTCGCGCTCTTCGTCGGTCATCCCGAGGACGTGGGCCCGACCTATCTCCGGTTTCTGGAGCACCGCCTCCGCGAGCGGTTCGAGTTCCTCGGCACGTCCATCCGCATCCTGGTGAGACGGAAATGAGCATCCTCCGCCGGCCGGCGAGTCATACGGCGGCGCCTTGACAGGCCATGGGAACGTACGTACACTCCGCCCTGCTCAATGAAGAGTCGCACACAAGGTCATGGGGCCGACACCCAGACGGCAGCGGGCAGCGGGAACGATGTCGAGGCCTTCGATCAGCTCTACCGCGAGCACGTGGACCGGATCTATCGGTTCGCCCAGCGGATGTGCGGTCAGGAGGACGACGCGAAGGACCTGGTCCAGGACACGTTTCTCAATGCCTACCGCGGGCTCAAAAACTTCAGGGGGGATGCGCAGATTTCGACGTGGCTCTACACCATCGCCTCACGGGCCAGCATCCGCATGCGACGCAAGCGAAAGGGGGGGCCCGAGCGGGAGCTCTCACTGGACGAATTCATCCCGACCTCCGAGGGCGAGTTCCGGCTGCAGATTCCGACGGAAGGGTTGACCCCGCAGGAAGCGCTGGAGAACAAGGAGATCAGGCGGGCGCTCCATCAGGCCATTGTGAAGCTGCCCAAAAAGTACCGATTGGTGCTGGTGTTGCGGGATATGGAAGGGCTGACCGCCAGGGAGGTGGGCTCCATCATGGGCCTCAACGAGCGCGCCGTGAAATCCAGACTCCATCGGGCCCGGTTATTTGTGCGGCGGGAGCTCAGCGCGCGCGGCATTGCAGGACACCCTCACCTTGCCCGGACGACGGGCAGCACTTGATTGCTGAGGCGGAAGGTGGTTGAATGAGCACGGCTCGGCGCGCCATGGCGATCCATCGTAGTCCCCTACATCCCCATCACGGGCACTCGAAAGCCCGATGCGTAAAAGTGCTTCGCCGTCTCTCCGCCTATTTGGACGACGAACTGTCCGTCGGTATCTGCAAGGAAATCCGAAAACATCTGGGCGCCTGTCCCAACTGCGAGGAATTTGTCGCCTCCCTGCGGCAGACGGTGAGCCTCTGTGGTCACGTCAATCCCGCCCCCCTTTCTCCCGCCTTCAAAGCCCGACTTCGCACTCAAATTCTCCAGGCCGCCGGGCGCGGTTGATTCCAGCCGAGTCCTCGGCTGCGCGCCGCTCTCTGACACCGGCTCGGGACGAAGCCCGGTGGCGCAACTCACGGCTCCCGCAGTAGAATGACGCACGGAGGTGCTCATGCGCGGTCGATCCGAGTTCTTCTCCGCGTTCCAGCGCGGGTGGCTGGCGACTCTTATGGTCTTCGCGATGAGTGGGCCTGTCGAAGCCGACAAGCATGTCCCAACGCTCGCGTCTTCCGATTCGGAGCCGGAGCAGCAGGTCATCGTGAATATTCGAGCCCGGTCGTTTGAGCCATCCACCGTCATGCTCCGTGCCGGACAGAAAACGAAACTGGTCTTCCAGAACCACGACGTGGAGCTGCATGCCTTCGTGCCGGTCGGTCTCTTCGTCGGCGTGAACCTCAACATCACCGGGAACGGGGCGCCGGAGTTCGGTCACGACGGGTTTAAGCGCGTGATCATCCCGTCGGAGGGCCGGGCGGAGATCCGGTTCGTCCCCGAACAGACCGGTGTGTTCCCCTTTTTCTGCGACATGCCCGGACACGAGATGAGAGCCACGATCGTGGTGCAGTAGGGGGGGGTGTGGCAGGTGCCATCGCTTCCGCGCCTCCCGCGGCACCCCACCACGGCAGTCCGGAGTAGAAGCCTTCTGGAATTCCCGCGGCCACGATCCTCACCCGTTGCATCGAACGAGCAACGGGAACCCGATCGCGGTGCCTGAGTCAGTTCCAGCTTTCCTTCTCCGGATGCCGGGCGGGGTCCCGCCACTCCGGCGAACGTGCGCTCTGATCCCCTGCCACACCATTGGAGAAGAATGCGCGTGCCGCCGCTTCGCACAATAAAGCTCCCTCTACTGCTGATGACGCCATGTCTGTTGATGGTTCCGGCCTGCCTCGTGCGCGGCGCTCCGGACAGCGTGGTGGAACGGGGGCGGGTGATCTACCTGGAGCAGTGCGTGGTGTGCCACGGGCCTGAAGGCCGCGGCGACGGGCCCGAGGCGCCGTTCCTCTCCCCGCGGCCGGCCAGCCTGATCTCGGCCGGCTCGTCGGTGAAGTCCGATGCCGAATTCCTGGCCGTGATCGCCAACGGCAAGCCCCGCTCCGCGATGCCGGCGTGGAAAGACCGATTGAGCGAGGAGCAGCGGCGGGAGGTGCTGGCCTACATTCGATCCCTGATCCGCTTCCAACCCAAATCGCTGACGCCACCTCCGCCGCAAGAACGGCGTTGACGCCTCGCTGTTCCAGCATGCTACAGTAGGTTCCCATGATCGGTCATCGATTGCTTCTTCTCGGCGTCCTCCTGTCCAGTGTGCCGTCACTGGTCGGCCTGATCCCTTCCGTCGACCGCGTCTCGGGACCGGCCCTCGCAGCCCAACCGTCTCTTCCCAAGTCAGCGGCGGCCCTCTCCGTCGCACGGAAGTACGCCGAGGCGCTGGCGTCCGGCGATCGTGTGGCAGCCGCTCAGCTCGACTTTGCCTGTCAATACCGGATGGTGTCCGCGAACGCGAGACGCCTGACGGCCTTCCCTCCCCCTTCTGCCAGCGTGTATGCCGAATGCTGGGAGCCGCTTGCGAAAGCCCATGAAACCGCCATCGAGCGGCGGGAGCAGGGGATGGACGGCCTGTGGCCCGGCGCGGGAAACCTGGTGTTTCTGAAAGAGGACCTGTCTCTCTATCCGGCATCGGTGTTTGTCATGGACCTCCTGGGTTTGTCTCCGCCGGCCGGCGGACTCCGGATCGAGCCGGAGTCCAGTTTGCCGCTGCCTGCCGGCTCGTTCAGGATTCGCGACGATGCGCCGCCGATGGCGGCGCCTGCCACGCTGGTCCGCCTGCGGGTGACCTACAAGGACCCGTTGACCTCTCCGGCGACATACGCCCCGGGCGCGTACCGGTGGACCAACACGGTCAAGCGTCCCCGGGCGGCGCTGAAAGCGGTCACGGTGAAATGGGTGGTCCTGTCGGGGTTGAAGAAGCTGGGATTTCCCGGCGACGCGGCGGTCGTGAATCTGCCGGTCACGGCATCCACGGACACGCATCCGTCCGTCCCGTTCGTCACCGAGACCGGCGGCTACGTGGCTCAATCCGGTGCGTGGTGGACACCGGCCGATGCACCGGGTGTCCTGATCGCTGCCGTGGGACGCGCGAGCCGGTTTCCCGACCTGCGCGAGCGTATGGCGATGCTCAATCGGGTGCTGATCGTAGATCCTGCCCAGCCTGAGGCCTTGACTGCGCTGACGCGTGACTTGTACCAGGCGATCCTGAACGACGGGGCAGCCGCCCATAACATGCAGGTGAGCGACCAGGCGCTGGCCGTCCGGTTCAACGAACTCTATTGGAATACTTACTCGCAGACGACGCGCATGGAGATCTCGCTTGGGATGGAGGTAGGCGGCCTCTCGAAGCCGACGCCTGCCGACTTCTTATATCGGATGATCCCCGCGATGGAGAAGCTGGCCCAAGTGCGACCGGAAGACCTGGAGAATCGCTTTCGCCTGGGCAACGCCTACCGGTGGAACAACGACCAACTTGCCGCGATTGCCACACATCAGGCCCTGCTACAGCAGTTCCCTCCCGAGCGCGCGGCGCTTCGGGCTCGGGCCTTGATTGAGCTGGCCTGGTCCAAGATCGCGAAGGTGGCCTGGAACCGTATCTTCGACGACCCTGTCATCGTGGAGGCCTATCAGGAGGCGGAGGAGGCGTTCAAGCTCACGGATCGTCCAATTGACAAGTTCGCCGCAGCCTTCACGATGGCCTACGGCCTGGCCTTCGCCCCGAAGCGCGACAACCACGCCATGCTGGACCACCTGATCGAAGCGCGCGGCTGGTATCTGCAACTCGCCGGCGCCAGCCAGGAGTCGTGGCGGTATCTGCTCTCCAACGACACGCTCAAGGGTCTCATCGAAACAGACCCTTCGTTCAAGCCGCTCCTGGCGGCCTCCTAGCTAATAGCGAACAGTGAACAGCGAATAGCCAGAAGCTCTCAACTGTTCGCTACTCGCTGCCAGCTACTCGCTTGCCCAATTTCGCCAGCTCTGCGAAATAGTGCGCGAACGCTTTCATCCCGCCCGAGGCCTGTCCCCAGTCGAAATACTCGTTCGGCGCGTGGTAGCCGTGTTCGGGCAGGCTGAGGCCAAGCAACAGAATCGGAACGCGCCACGCACGCTGCATGGTCGCGACGGCGCCGATGGACCCGCCTTCCCGAATGAAGGCCGGCTCCTTGCCGAACCCGGCGCGCACCGCGTCGCGGATCGCGTCCGCGTACGGTCCCTTGAACACCCCGCGGAACGGCTGCAGCATCCCTTCCCGCTCGACCGTCACATTCGGATTCTGCCTGGCCACGAAGCGACGCAGCGACGCGAAGATCTTCTCCGGTCGTTGATCCGGCACCAGTCGCATGCTGATTTTCAACTCGCCGTGGCCGGGGACGGCCGTTTTGACCCCGGGCCCCTGGTAGCCCCCCACCAGGCCATGCACCTCGAACGTCGGCGACGCCCAGATCCGGCGAAGCACGTCCGCGGGGTTCGTCGTCCTGAGCGTCCGGAACCCGTATGCCCGCATGAACCGGTTGACCTGAAAGCCTGAGGCCAGAAAGCTCTTGATCTCGGCCTGGGTGGGCGGCACGACGTCATCATAGAAGCCCGGAATCTTCACGTGACCGGTGCGCGCGTCCACGCAGGCGTATACCAGCGCGCACAGCTCGGCCAGCGGATTTCTCGCGGCCCCGCCGGTGAGGCCCGAATGCGCGTCGCTGGCTCCGGTCCGAAGCAAGAGCCTGGCCCCCAGCAGCCCGCGCAACCCATAGGGGACCGCCGGGCGGCCTTTCGCGATCCAGATCGTGTCCGACACCACCACGGAATCCGGTCGCGGGATCGCGTCCTTGTGGCGCAGGGCTTCGGCGAAATGCGGGCTGCCGATCTCTTCCTCCAGCTCCCAGAGAAACCTGACGTTAATCGGGACACCATGCTCCACCGCATAGCGACCCGCCAGCAGGGCCGTCAGGGCTGGCCCTTTGTCGTCCGTGGTGCCCCGACCGTAATAGACCCCCTTGCGCTTCCGGAAGGCGAAGGGCGGCTGCCGCCATTCGGGCTCCTGGGCAGGCTGTACGTCCAGATGATTGTAAACCGTGACGGTCGGGTGCCTGGAGCCGGTCGTCCATCCACCCGACACCACCGGATAGCCGCCGGTCTCCACGATCCGCGCCTCCGCCCCCAGGTCTTTGAGGAACTGGACGGCCAGCAAGGCCGCGCGTCGAATATCTGGGGCGTGGGTCGGGTCCATGCTGATCGAAGGCTGTTCGACCATCTCAGCCAGCATCCGCTCGAAGCGGGGCCGGACTTGTTGAATATACGAGTCCAACCGCTTGTCATGCCCCTTCATGTTCTCTCCCTCACTGCGCGAGGCGACCGCCCTGCTGAACGCGCTCATCAGATGAACATCGTCTGAAGGTAGGCCGAGAGTCTGCCGGCGTCAGCCGGCTGGCTGCGGTAGCCCACGTACCCGTCCGGACGAATCAGATAGAGGCACCCGGAACCGGCCCCGTACTGACGGTGCAGCTCGCCCTCGGCATCCAGCAGCCGCGAGCCATCCCAGCGGAGCGCAGCCGTCGGAGCCGCCTGCGGCACCACGAGATGAACCGCGATGAGGTCGCGATAGCGGGCCCGGACACCCTGCTCGATCTCCTCCAGCTTGCGATAGCGGGCCGGGGTCGTCCCGCGGCCGGCGAAGAGCAGCAGGACATGGCGACCAGGTCGCAGCAGCTCAAACAGTCTCACGGGAACACCCGTACCTCGGACCGACAGATTGCCATCAGGCGCCCGATCCCCGGCGGCAGGTGCGGCGACAAACTTTCGCCACTCGCTGAAGCCGGGCGGCTCCGCAGTCGCGTGGACTCCCGTCACCACGCCGAGAAATCCCCGATGATACTCCCCCACCATCGGAGTCTTGCGGTAGTTGCGCACGAGCCCGCTCAGCGCCTGCGCGAGGCGATGCTGGACCACGTCGAGCGACGACATGAACATCGCGACCTGGTTGCGGACGGCCTGGGCCAGGGGGCTTCGCAGCGTGATGACCCTGGTCGCCAGGTCAGTCCCGATCAGCGTCTCACTGGCAATCGGGTGTCGTTCAGCATGATAGCTATCGAGGAGGCGCGGCTTCGCGACCCCGCTCGTCACGAGCGCAAGCTTCCACGCCAGGTTGAACGCATCCTGGATCCCCAGGTTCATCCCCTGCCCCCCCGCAGGGCTATGAATGTGCGCCGCGTCACCGCAGAGAAAGACCCGCCCGACGCGCAAAGACGGCGCGATCCGGCGGTGGACCCGGAACTTGGTGATCCAGAAGGCTTCGAGGATGCGGAGGCTGGCCATACCACGCTGGGCCAGCAACGTTTTCAGTTCGTCCAGGCTGACTGTCGTCCGGTCGGTCTCGGCCGTCTCCTTGAGGAGAGGGATGATCAAGTAATGCCGTCCCTGAGGCAGGGGAAGCAGGCCGACCGGGCCATCGGGCATGAAAAAGGCACGGGCCTCATCAACCGGCGCTCTCCCTTCAATCCGCACATAGGCGAGCAGGAAGGATTCCTCGTACCGGGTTCCCTCAAACGGCAACCCGACCGCTTTCCGGACATCACTATGCGCCCCGTCGCAGCCGATCAGCCAGCGGGCCTGGACCGTGTCTGTCGTCGCGTCAGCATGGCGCAGTGTGGCGGTGATGCCGTCCTCCTGCTGCACGACGTTGGCGAACTGCACTGACCGCTCAACTTCGACTCCGAGGTCTGACAGTCGCTTGGTGAGAAGCCGTTCCGTCTCGCTTTGCGGGAGTGTAAGCATGTAGGAGTAGCGAGTCGGCATCCCGTCCATCGTGAGGTGGACAAGACGCTGCCCGCCGGCGTAGACGTTAAAGCCTTGCACCTGACATCCGTTGGCCACGAACTCCTCGTCGAGACCCATGATGTCAAACACCTCCAAGGTGCGCGGCTGCACGGCCACGGCCTTGGGGATGCCGGAAGGGGCATCAGCCTGGTCAACGATCCGACAGGAAAGACCATAGTGCCTCAGTTCGCAGGCCATCGTGAGCCCGGTCGGTCCGGCGCCCACCACGAGAACGTCGAGCGGTCGCGACATGGGTTTCATTCCAATGGCTCCATGGAGGGGCGTCATTATAGCTGGAGGAGGACTGCCGACGAAAGCCACCGATCAGATGACCGGAATGGTAGAATGCCCGGACCGGACCGGCGGAGGCGGTGCACGAGCTGTGAGGGCGAGTCGCATGCAACAATTAGGGGTTGTTCTCCTCTCCGCCCTCGTGTGGCTCATGCATCCCATCGCGGCTCCGGCCGGGGAACCGATGACGATTGCGAAGCTCCTGGCCGATCCTCAGCCGTACCACCTGAAAATGATTGCCGTTCAGGGCACCGCGCACCAGGTGCAAATCCTTCAAGACAAGCCCGGGAAGAATCCACGGCTGGACTTCCAATGTTATATGGTCCACCCTCCCTACACCTTCGTGCTTGCGGATGAGACCGGCTTCCTGCAGATCAGCGTGGCAGCCCGGCCCCCGTGTGTGTCCCAAATGTCACCCGCAGAGGCGCCGGACGTGTCCGAGGGCGACAAGGTGGCCATCGAGGCGCAGATCACCGTGGGGCATCAGTATAGCGAGGGAGCGGACCGACTCACGGTCCAGGCCCTTGCGAAGGGAGTCAGGAAACTCGGCAACTGACCGCTCGAGGACCGTCGCATGAAGGTTGGCAGTTCAATTTCCATCGCACTCCTGATCACGTTCGCCAGCCCCGTCCTCGCCCTGAGCGACGAACCCGTCGTCATCGGCGAGATCGTCGCCGATCCCGACCTCTACCATCTGAAACAGGTCACCTTCCAGGGCACGGTCCGGCAGGTGAAGGCGCTCGACCCTTATGTCCAGACGTCAGGCACCACTTGCTACGGCGCCTATACCTTTACGCTGGAGGACGATACCGGATCGATCGGGGTCGCCGTGTTGGGTGTGTGCGGGAAGCCGATGATCAAGACCCCTGACGTGTTCGACGGGGATCGAGCCATCGTGCAGGCGCAGATTTTTGCGCCGGGACACTCCGCGAACTATGGGGGATCGAAAGGTCGTGTGACGGTAGGGGAAGATCAAGAGAAGGTCCACGCCGTGGCCACCGCGATTTCTCGTTTGGGAGAGTAGCAGGCTGTGGAGAACGAATCGCCCGCGGCTACGAGAACGAGTCTCTGTGTTTAAATTGCAGGGACAACATATATCCGCCCCAGATGAATGCGGCCACCATCAAGAGAATCCCCAGACGATACGATGCCTGCGCAATGGCGTGGTCGTATTGGAGCCACCCCAGGGTACCGAGAATATTCTCCCAGTCATGGTAGTCCTCGACATCCTTCCCGGTGACACCGCCTAACAGAACTAATTCCAGCGCCCTGGCGTCGTTGATGTACGGCGCGATATCCATGAAATTCTGCCCCACCCACCATAAGCCGACAGAGGCTCCGAACGGGTCCCGGTTTTTAATCAGAAACGCGCACAGGCAGATGAACGGCATGAGCAACTGCCCCAAGGTTCCACCAAGAATCGTCAGAAAGCGTCCCAGAGGACTAAAGATGATGTGCCCGGCTTCATGAAACGGAAGGTTGATGTTGTGCATGAATGATTCACCGACGTAATTTGTCTCCATCGGTGTGACAATAAACTTCCAACCCCAGATCAAAAGGATCAGATACACGATCGCCCGACCGGCCAAGAACAATGGATTCACCTGGGGTTCAACGAAAAGCAGCAAGTCTTTTGCCCATGCAAAGCGATCGAAGTGTTGTGCCTCGTTCGTTGCGATGGGGGGGAGGGGATCGGCTTCTGAGGTGATCGTGCTCTCCGCGGAGGGCCGGATTTTGGCAAAAATGATCCCGCATCGTATGCATTCCAAGTTCCGATCCGCCTGCTCAAATTTACATTTGGGACAGATCATCGCTTATCATCCGGAAATAGAAAGGAGGGGCGCGGCAATAATATGGAAAGGCGTCTCGGATCCGTTACTAGTACACGGAGAACGGAATCGGCGCAAACGTCAGCACAAAGATCGCCAAGGCGCCCCATCCGACCCAGATCCGCGTCCGGCCTAAGGCCGCTCTCGGGTCCCGTACCGGCGGGTGGCCCAGCCCCACCAAGCCGGCCATCCCCGCCCAGAGGAACCACCCGGGCCAGCCGCCCGGCATGAATCCCAGCACCAACAGGATCGGCAGCATCGCCAGGGCCACCGTCCGCTGCCGCGGGCCCCAGAGCGCGTAGGCCACGTGTCCCCCATCGAGCTGGCCGATCGGGATGAGATTCAACGAGGTCACGAACAGCCCGAACCAGGCCGCAAACCCAACGGGGTGAAGGACCACATCGTAGCCCTGCGGAAGCGGCCCGAGAACCAGCCACGAGACGAACTGCAGCAAGAGCGGCTCTCCCAGGTGAAGTCCGTACACCGCCTCGTTCGTGACCACCTTGGAGAGGCTGAGGCCGATCACCAGCGCCACGACCGCCACCACAAATCCGGCGATGGGACCGGCCACGCCGATATCGAACAGCGCCCGCCGGCTCAGGATCGGGCTGCGCATCCGGATGACGGCACCGAACGTCCCTATGAAATGCGGCGGCCCCGGAATGAACAGCGGCAAGGAGGCGGGCACGCGATGAATGCGCGAGAACAGGTAATGGCCAAACTCATGCGTGACCAGGATCCCCAGCAGCGTGCCCGCGAACGGCAGGCCCTTCAGCAGCGCGGCCGGATCGCCGAGCAGGAACTGTAACGGCCCCTCCTTTGGATTGCTCCGTGTCGCGTAGGCGCCGGCCCAGAGGGTCGTAAAGACCGTCAACAGAAAGAGAACGATCGGCCACGCCAAGTCCGAGAGCCGCGGCCCGGGCGCTTCCTCTTCCATGTCGAGCGACAAGAAGGGCGGGGCCTCGAGCTCGATCAGGCGATCGCCGTTCCAACGGTGCTCTCGCTGTTCATCCATCGCGCATGCTCACTCAAGACTCGGCTGCGAACGGGTTGTGGGACAACTCCTCGCTGACCGTGGTGGCTGGTCCGTGGCCTGGAAACAGGACGGTGCGCGCCGGGAGCGTCAAGACACGACGCCGCACCGAGTCCAGGTGGGCCGGGTAGAGCGAAAACGGATTGGCCCGCCCGATGGAGCCAGCAAACAGGGTATCGCCGACGAAGCAGATCTGCTGAGTTCCCTGTTCGACACGATAACAGATGCCGCCCGGCGTGTGGCCGGGCGTCGCCATGCACCGGACCGACAGTCCGCCCACCTGAATGACCCGCCCATCATCCGGCTGGGTGAAGGCCTCTTTGGGTGGACGCCAGCCCAGCAAGGGTTTGTCGGCCTCGCCGAGGTAGACGGGGACTCTCCAATGTTGGAGCATGACATCCAGGCCCCCCGCATGATCCGCATGGCCATGTGTCAGACACACCGCCGTCAGCCGGAGGTGGCGCCGCTCTAAGACCTCCAGCATCGCGTCCGCATTGTAGGCCGTATCAATGAAGATCGCCTCGCCGGCATCATGCACGACGTAGCCCTTCACCGCGTACCCTCCAATATCACCGAGCACGGTGTCCACGCAACTCACCGAGGACGGTGTCGGTGCCGGTCCCCAGCCATCGAGGGCAATCTGTGTCAGCGGCTCAGCCCTGAGCTGCAGGGCCGCCGCGATGGCGTGGACCTCCGCTTTCGTGGGCAACCGACCTCCGCGCTCGAGCACGGTCACATCGCCGGCGGGCAGACCGGTCGTTCGCGCGAGATCCGCCACCGTCAACCCCTGCCCCATGCGGGCCTTCTTCACGATGTCGCAGAAGTCGTCTTCGAGGGACATCAATAAGCTCACAGCGAATAGCTAGCAGCTAATAGCATAGAGACAAGGGGTTCAACTTGTTTTAAGTCATCAAGCCATCAGCTGCTGGCTATTCGCTGCTTGCTATTAGCTACCCGCTAGGCAATCTCGCCACGCTTCCACCATCGCCACGTCCACGTCCACCAACACTACCGAGCGAAGCGTGTGCGCCGAATAGGCCTTGATTTCCTTGACCATCAGTGCAGCTGCCTCCGCGTGCGCGACGCCCCCGACACCCGTGCCCATCCCCGGGATTGCGATCGACGTGAACCCGTGCGAATCCCCCAACGCCAGCGCCGCTCTGGTCGCCAGCGCGACGTTCTCAGCAGGGATGCACATGGCTGGCTGCGGCATCGTCGGCGCGTGGATGATCCCTTTGAACTTGGTCTTCCCGCCGGAAGTCAGGACCGCTTTCCCCACGGATATTGGCGCCTGCTTTCTCGCTTCGTCCTCGACCTCAACGCCGGCCGCCCGCTTGATGACCCCCGCGACCCCGCCACCCATGTAGCCTTGGCTATTCGCCGCATTCACAATCGCCTCCGCCTCCACCCCCAGAATGCTCCCCTGGGCCACAGTAATTTGTAAGCGTTTATCGATCATGATCACTTCTCGTCTCCCCCCCACATCGCTTGGAGCGGGTGGAAGAGATGGGGTGGCAGGGCCAAGAGCGCACGTTCGCCGGAGCGGCGGGGTCCCTCCCGGCATCTGGGGAAGGAAAGCTGGAACTGACTAAGGCACCGCGATCACATGATCGCGGCCGCGGGAATTCCAGAAGGCTTCCACCCCGGACTGCCGTGGTGGGGTGCCGCTGGAGGCGCGGAAGCGATTGGCCCTGCCACACCCAGCCCCTTCATCCCTCGGGCTCCAACTTAATCTCCTCCACCTCCCCGAACCCCGACAACACGCGGAGCAACGACTCAGGAGGGCCCACAGCCAGAATCCTCAGCCGCTCCGGATACAGATGTTTCCGAGCCGCCGCCAACAGATCCTCCTTCGTCAGCTTCACCACCTTGTCGCGGAGCTGCTGCAGAAAGTCCTTGGGCAGGCCATCGTACTCCAACCCGATCAGGCGGCTGACGATCGCGGACGAGCTGGAGAAGGAGAACACGAACGAGTTGACGAAGGCTTCCTTGGCCTCGTCCAACTCGGCGTCGGTCACCGGCTGCTCACGGAGGCGCTCCAGGTTGCTGACCAACCGGCTGATCACCTCCTGCGTCGACCCCAGCTTGGTTTCGGCGCGCACCAGCCAGACGCCCGGTTCACGCATGCCGACCCGCAGGGCGCTCCTGACCGAATAGGCCAGGCCCTGTTTGGTGCGGATGTCCTGGAAGAGGCGGCTCCTGAACGAGCTGCCACCCAGGATGTCATTCAGCAGCGCCAGGGCGGGATAGTCCGGATCATTCTCCTTCACCGACAGGTGACCGGCTCGGAGGTGCGTCTGCGACGTGCCCTTGCGGACAAACCGCAGGATTTTCTTCTGCGCCCGGCCGTCATCGGCCCCCAGCGTCTGAGGGGGCGGCAAGACGATCGGCAGGACCTCTCCCTTGGGCCAGTCGCCGAAGACCCCGCGCAGCTCGGCCAGCATCGCCGCACGGTGGAAGTCGCCCGTCACGCCGAGGATCATCCCGTTGGGATGGACGGTGCGGGCGTGGAAGGCCGCCAGGTCGTCGCGCGTGATCCGTGAGACCGAGGCCACCGTGTCTTCCCGCGCGAACGGATGCGTCGGTCCGTACATCATCTTCTCAAACTCGCGCCCCGCGATGGACTGGGGGAAGTCCTGGCGCCGGCGGATCGCCTCGATCACCTGAAGCTTGGCCAGCTCGACACGCGCCGGATCGAAGGCCGGGGTCCTGAGGATGTCGGCGAAAATCCGGAGCCCGCGCGTCAGGTCCTTCTTGAGCACGTCCAGCATGGCCGAGCCGGACTCGGTCCCGATCCCGACCGTAATGTGCGCTGCCAGTTGCTCCAGCGCCACGTCCACTTCGGCGGCGGTCATGCGTTTGGTCCCGCCGGTCCGCATCGTAGTGCCCGCGATGCCGGCCAGCCCCACTTTGTCGGCGGGATCCAGCCATCCGCCGGTTCTCATCGTCGCCGTGATCGTGACGAGCGGCAGCTCATGATCCTCCAGCAGGTACACCACCATCCCGTTCTCGAGCACCAGACGCTCCGGCTCGGGAGGGTTGAACTCCACCGGCTCGAAGCGCATCTGCCGCGGGTCGGACTGGAGTTTCTGAGCCTGTTGCAGAGATGCCGCCTGGGTCCCGGCGGCGAAAACAGAAACCATGACCGCCACCAGGACCATGATCCTGGCGGCCGTACACAGCGTGGCAAGGGGCTTGGTCACGGGGTCACCGCCTTCGGCGTGGCGGACGTTGGCTGGGCGGCGGGGGACGTGTTCCGCGCGGAAGCCGATCTGACGAGGGTCGCGACGGTCCGGTTGGACTTCACGAAGGACTGAGCCGCCACCCGCATGATGTCGGCCGGCGTCACGGCAGCGATCCGGTCTCGCGCCTTGAGCAGATACCGCCAGTCCTTGGCCACGGTTTGAAAATAGGCCAGTTGCGAAGCCAGCCCGCCGTTGGAACGGAGCGACCGGACCAATCCGGCGTCGAGATTGTTCAGCACTTTTTCTAATTCCACCGGCGTGACAGGCTCGGTTTTCAGCCGATCAAGCTCGATGTAGATCGCCGCTTCCAGCTCCGCGGTGGTGTGCGGCGCGAGCGGCACGGCGCTGATCGTGAACAAGTTGGAACCACGGACACCGGGGGAGTTGGGATCGGTTCCGACCGAGGTGGCCAGCCGTTTCTCCCGGACCAGCCGATGGTACAGGCGCGACGTGACGCCTTCGGACAGCACCGAGTCGATCACGTCGAACACGAAGTCGTCGGGATGCCCCAGCGCCGGCTTATGGTAGCCGACCAGCACGCTCGGTTCGGCATCGAACTCCACTTCCACGCGCCGCTCCCCTCGCTGCGGAGGCTCGACGGTCACGACAGGGGGCGGGGGGGTGGTCCCGGCGATCTTGCCAAAGGTCGCCTCGATCAAGGCGATGACCTCGGGCGGCTTGATATCCCCCACGATGGCCACCACCGCGTTGCCCGGACCATAGTAGGTCCGGAAGAACCGGTCGGTCTCGGACGGGGTGAGGGCCAGAATGTCGGAAGCCCAGCCGATGGTGGGGAAACCGTAGGGGTGGGCTTGGAAGGCGGCCGCCGTGAATGCTTCGTGCAGGAGGCCGTTCGGGTTGTCCTCGGTCCGGAGCCGCCGCTCTTCCATCACCACGGCGCGCTCCTTGTAGAACTCGCGCAGCACCGGATTCGCCATCCGGTCGGCTTCGACCACCGCCCAGAGAGGCAGGCGGTTCGCGGGCAGGCTGACGGTGTAGCGCGTGACATCCTTGCCCGTGCTGGCGTTCAGGCCGACCGCCCCATGCCGCTGGTAGAGCTGCGCCATTTCGTTGCCGATCACCCACTCGTCGGCGCGCTTCTGCGCGTCCTTGAACGCCTGCTGAAGCTGCTGCAGTGCGGGGGAATCGACGCCCGAGGCGTCCTGGCTGGAGGCGCGCAGTTGCTCGCGATGAGTCTCGATGTTCGCGTTGATGTGATCCAACTCCTCCAGAAGCGGCCGTTCGCGTTCGTAGTCCTTCGTGCCGAGCGTCCTCGTTCCCTTGAACGCCATGTGCTCGTACAGGTGCGCGACCCCCGTCATGCCGGTGTGTTCGTCGATCCCGCCGACCCCGAACGTGAAATTGATGGAGACCACCGGGCTCTGGTGCCGCTCGACCAGGAGGACCGTCAGCCCGTTCGCCAGCCGGTGCTCGATGACTCGCTCGGCTAAACCGCTACCGCGCGCCAGGTCAAGGTTAAGGTTGAGGCTGAGGTTCAGGACGAGGCTCAGCAGCACAAAAAATCTCAAGCCGTGCATCATGCTCCTTCTCAACCTCAACCTTAGCCTCAACCTGTCCTCTATGCGAACAACTCCATCAGGTCCTCCGGTGTCTCGATGAACCAATCCGGCTGGCACGCCGCCATCTTCTCGCGGTTGCCCATGCCGTACCCGACGGCACAGACCCTGATCCCGGCATTGTGCCCTCCGTTGATATCGTTCGTGCTGTCGCCAACCAGCACGGTCCGGTCCTTGTGAACGTTCAAAGTCTTGATCACCTTGAGCAGCATGCCGGGCTCCGGCTTCAGGCCGTACCCGTCGTCTCCTCCGATGACGTACGCGAAGTGGTGGGCGCCCAGACCATCTAGGATCTTCGTCGTGTACTCCAGCGACTTGTTCGTGGCGATGGCCTTGTGTTTGCCGGCAAAATGAGTCAGCACTGGTTCAACGCCGGGGTAGAACCTCGTGCGATCCAGGCAGTGGGCCAGGTAATGCCCTCGAAAGATCCTCAATGCCTCCTCGTAGCGTGAGTGGTTCTCTTCGCCGACCGCCTGCCGCAGCAGGCGCTTGATGCCGTCGCCGACGAAGCTGAAGATTTCTTCCTGGGGCCGCCGCGCCAATCCCAGATCGCCCAAGGTCAGGTTGACCGCAGTGGCGATATCCCATTTGGACTCGATCAGCGTCCCGTCCAGGTCAAAGATCAGCAGATCGATCGGCACCTTGGATCGAACCTTTCCCGAACCGCTGCGCACCATCGTTTGCTCGGTCTCCTTGCTCTTTCTCACCTTGTTCGTCACTTCATTTTACAAGGGCGGCTTGGTTAATCCCCATCTGCGCGCATCTTGTTGCCTTCTTGTCCCACTATCCATTGGAAGGGTGCCCGTGTTGGGCCAACTGCGCCCGTCGAGCGAGGGCCTTCTGAGGCCGCGCGCTCCGGGAGCACAGGACCGACACGGGCGCCCTTCCAACTTTTCACGTTCTGCAGGTTGACCAAGCCGCCGCTATCTCGCTTTCTTCAACGCCGCCAGCAACTCCCCCAGCTTGGCCTGACGCGAAGGGTTTTTTTCATCGAGTATCGCCTGCCGTACGAAACCGATCAATCGTTTTTGCCCGACGTGCGGGGGTAAGATCGGCTCCATAATGCGCCAGCGCCCCACCATCCCTTTCACCCGAAACCGGATCTCTTCCACCTTTGCCCCCGGCAAGAACCCCGCGGTCTCCCAATACATCGAGCCCAGCACCCGGAACTTGACCGGAATCACCACCTCCAGCATGTCGATGATCTGCCACTGCGCGATGTCATCCAGGACCTCGAAGTCCGTGATCACCACCACGTGCCCCCAGGCCGGTTCTTCCTTCCAGTTAATGTAGGGCTTGAGCACCTCCACGGACATGGCCTCCAGGCGGGCGCCATGCCGATCCAGGGACAAGTATTTGGTCACCACCTCGACGGGATCCTTGTTGAGCGCCCCCGTCTGCGCCAGCCCGTCGTTGGAAAGGAGGAGCAGGAGCAGAGCGGCCACGAGGGAGCACGACGGTCTCGTCACGAGCGTCCCTCGCATCACGCGATCTGATGCAGCTTCATGAGGTTGGTCCCGCCGCGCTGGCCCGTCAGGGTTCCCGACAGGATCACGATCCGTTGCCCCTTGGCGGCGAGGTCCTCCGCCTGCAGGCGACGCTCCACCTCGCGCACCCGCTCGTCCGTCTGCTCGATTCGCGGCATCGTGTGGGGGACCACCCCCCAGTAGAGCGCCATACGCTGCCGGACAGGCTCAAACGGCGTGAACGCGATGATCGGAGCGACCGGGCGTTGCTTCGAGATCAATCGCGCCGTCGTCCCTGACTCGCTGAAGACCACGATGGCCGCGGCGGCGGTTGCCGCAGCCGCGGAGGAAGCCGCTTCGGAGATCGCCTCCGGGAACGACACCTCGCTGTGCCCTGAGTCGGAGCGACGGACGACTCT
>Ga0209376_1002406_pt1 | contig 17784 bp, 13 predicted proteins | sample GraSoiAngelo_134_FD_185891 | JGI IMG/M metagenome (GOLD analysis project Ga0209376, IMG submission 185891) | Grasslands soil microbial communities from the Angelo Coastal Reserve, California, USA - 14_0929_05_30cm (SPAdes) (version 2) | ecosystem: Environmental > Terrestrial > Soil > Grasslands ... | reverse complement strand
TCTCCCCCGGGTCTTCGAGCGCTTCCGTCGGGGTCGGGGCGCGACGACGGGCACCGGGCTCGGGCTCGCGCTGTGCCAGGAGATCGCGACCCGCCATCACGGACGCATCGCCCTCGAGAGCGCTCCGGGCGTCGGGACGAGGGTCATCGTGACCCTGCCCCTTGCCGACGCGCGCGCGGGCTTCTGAAGCCGGTGGCCGTCGAGCGGGGCGCAGCTTCACGCTCGCTTCATCGTTGGACGGCTACGCTGTCAATACGCATGCCGCACGCCCGGCAGGCATTCCGTTTTGCGGACCTTCGTGACGTGCTACCTGGAAGTGTGATGGCGAGAAGAGCCGCGCGAGGTGCACTCGTCCCAGTCCTCTTGAGCACCGCGCTGGGCGGGTCTGCAGCCGCCGGACCGCTCGCGCTCGACGAAGCGCTCGCGCGTGCGCGGGCCGCGAGCCCGGCGCTCCGCGTCGCGGCCGCCGAGCTCGAGGCGGCGCACGGGCGCCTCCGCCAGGCGCGCCTCGTGCAGGCGAACCCGGTCCTCTCGGCCGACCTGGCACGTCACACCGCGCCGGCCGGCGACGAGGACGCCAAGGACCGCGGCGTCCAGCTCGAGCAGGAGATCGAGGTGGGCGGCCAGCGCGGGCTCCGCATCGCGGCCGCCGAGCACGACGTGACCCACGCCGAGCACCTGCTCGCCGACCGCCGCCGCACGGTCGAGGGCGAGGTGCGACGCGCGTTCTTCACGCTCGCCGCCGCCGAGCGCCGGCAGAAGCTCGCCGCCGAGCGCCTCGCGCTCGCCTCCCGCCTCGCCGAGGCCGCCCGCCGACGGACCAGGGCCGGCGAGACGGGCGCGCTCGATGCGCGCCTCGCCGAGGTCGAGACGGCGCGCGCGGCGCAGGAGACGACCGCCGCCGAGGCCGAGCACGCCCGCGCCGAGGGCCGGCTCGCGACCGCGATCGGCGCCGAGCCGGGCGAGCCGCTCTCTGCGTCGGTGGAGGACATGGCGCTCGCCCCGTCCCCGGCCGAGGACGCGCTCGTGGCCCGCGCCCTCGACGCCCGCCCGGACCTGGCTGCCGCGCGCGAGGAGCGCGCGCGCCTCGAGACCGAGGCAAACCTCGCCGCGCGGCGCGGGCGCATCCCGAACCCCGTCCTGCGCGGCTTCTATCGCGAGGAGCAGCTCCAGGAGCACATCGTGGGCGGCGGCGTGTCGGTGCCCCTCCCGATCTTCAACCGAGAGCAGGGCACCCAGGCCGCGCTGCTCGCCGGGGCGCACGGCGCGGCCGCCGAGGAGGCGCGCCTGAAAACCCAGATCCCGCGCGAGGTCCACCTGGCGCTCGCGCATCGCCGCGCCGCCGAGGAGGCCTGGCGCCGCTACGAGCGCGAGGCGCTGCCCGCCGCCACCCAGGCGCGCGACCTTCTCGAGCGCGGCTACGACGCGGGCTACCTCTCGCTCGCCGACGTGCTGGTGCAGGAGGACCGCCTCCTCCAGGTGCGCGCGGGGGCGATCGACGCGTGGCTCGATCTCCACGACGCGGAGGCCGAGGTGATCGAGGCCGCCGGGGCAGCGCCGTGAGATGCCTTCTCGCCGTGCTGCTCGGGCTCGCCCTCGCGCTCGCCTGCGGGCGCGCCCAGCCCGAGCAGCGGGCCGAGGGCGCGAAGGGGACGCGCAAGGCGAGCGTGCCCGGCATCGAGACCGCGCTGGTGGGCGCCGAGCCGATGCGAGATCTCCTGCGCGCCTTCGGCGCGGTCGCGGCCGAGGAAGAGCCGCCCGAGGTGCGCGACGCGCGCACGCAGCTCGCGCAGGCGGAGGCCAAGCGCGCGCTCGCCATGCAGCAGGTGCGGCGGCTGGAGGAGCTCGCGCGCGGCGCCGTCGCCCCGTTGAAGGAGCTCGAAGCGGCGCGCGCCGACGCGGCCACCGCCGCGGCGGAGGCGGCGCGCGCCGAGAAGGCGCTCGCCGCCTTCGGCGGCGCCGCCGAGCGCGGTCGCCTGGCTCCCGAGGAGACCTGGGTCATCGCCCACCTGCCGCAGACCGACGTGCCGCGCGTCGAGGCGGGCGGCGAGGCGACTTTCGTCCCCGACGCGCTGCCCGAGGCGGCGCTCGCGGGCCGCATCGACGCCGCCCCCGCCTACGTCGACCCGACGACGCGCACCGCCCCGCTGCGCCTCCGCGTGCGCGACCCGGAGCACCGCCTCCGTCCCGGCATGACGGGCACCGTGACGCTCGAGGTGGGCGCGCCGCACGACGCGGTGGTCGTGCCGTCCGCGGCCGTGGTGTACGACGACGCGCAGCCGGTCGTGTTCGTGGACGAGGGCGACGGGCGCTATGTGCTCCGGCCGGTGCGTCTCGGGGTGGTGCGCGACGGGCGGATCGAGGTCGCGAGCGGGGTCCAGGCGGGCGACCGGGTCGTCGTGATCGGTGCCGCGAGCCTGCTCTCCGCCACGCGGCTCCAGCCCGAAGGCGACGAGGGCTAGCCGTGGTCGCGAGGCTGGTCGGCGCGGCGCTCCGCCATCGTGCGGCCGTCTTCCTCATGGCCGCCGGGCTCCTCGTCGGCGGGCTCTACGCCGCGCGCACCGCGCCCCTCGACGTCTTCCCCGAGTTCGCGCCGCCCATCGTCGAGGTGCAGGTCGAGGCGCCCGGGCTCGCGCCCGAGGACGTGGAGGCGCTGGTCACGCGCCCGCTCGAGCGCGCGCTCGGTGGCGCGCCCGAGGTGGCGACGCTGCGCTCGTCGTCGATCGCGGGGCTCGCGGTGGTGACCGCCGTCTACCACTACGGCACGGACCCGTACCGCGCGCGGCAGGTGGTGATCGAGCGCCTCGCGCTGACCGCCGAGCAGCTCCCGGCGGGGACGCGCCCCGCCGTGTCGCCGCTCTCGGCGGCGCTCTCGACCATCCTCGCGATCGGGCTCCGCGCCGGGCCCGAGGTCTCGCCGCTCGAGCTGCGCGATATGGCGGAGCGGACGATCCGGCCGCGCCTCCTCGCCGTGCCGGGCGTGGCGAACGTGGTCATCTACGGGGGCGGCATCCGCCAGGTCCAGCTCACCACCACGCCCGAGCGCCTGTGGGCCGCGGGCGTGACGCTCGACGACCTCGCCGCCGCCGCCGGCGCTGCCGATGCGGCCGCCGGCTCGGGCTTCCTCGACCGCGGCGGGCAGCGCCTGCCCACCTGGCTCGATGCCCGGCTGCGCGGCCCCGCGGACCTGGCGCGCGCGCCGCTGCCGGGGCACGACTCCGTGCCCGTCTCCGTCGCGGCCGTGGCGGACGTGGGCGAGGGGCCCGCCGTGCCGGTCGGCGACGCGACCGTGAACGGCGAGCCGGGGGTCCTGCTCCTGGTCATCAAGCAGCCCGAGATGAACGTCCTCGCGGTGACGGCCGAGGTCGAGGAGGCGCTCCGCGCCGTCGTGCGCGCGCTGCCCGCGGGCGTACGCGTCGAGGAGTCGATGTTCCGCCAGGCGAGCTTCGTGACCCACGCGCTCGGGAACCTCCGCCGTGCGCTGCTGGCCGGCGTGGTGCTGGTGATCGTGGTCCTCGTCCTCTTCACGGGCTCGCAGCGCGCCGCGCTGGTGAGCGTGGTCGCCATCCCACTCTCGCTGCTCGCCGCGGTGGCGGTCCTGCGCGCGGCCGGGGCGACGCTCAACGTGATGGTGCTGGGCGGCCTCGCGATCGCGGTCGGCGAGGTGGTGGACGACGCCATCATCGACGTCGAGAACGCGTGGCGGCGGCTGCGCGCCGCGCCCGCGGGCGCGCGCGCCGCGGACGTCGTGCTCGCCGCCTCGGTCGAGGTGCGGAGCGCGGTCGTGTACGCGACCGTCATGGTGGCGCTCGTCTTCCTCCCCGTCTTCCTCCTGGGCGGGCTCGAGGGCGCGCTCTTCCGCCCGCTCGCGACCGCCTACGTGCTCGCCACGCTCGCCTCGCTGGTGGTGGCGCTCACCGTGACGCCGGCGCTCGCCGCCGTGCTGCTCCCCGGCGCGGTCGCGCGGCGCGCCGAGCCGCCCCGGCTCTTGAGCGCGCTCCGCGCCCACTACGAGCGCGCGCTCGGCGCCGCGCTCGCGCGGCCGGCGCCGGTGATCGTGGGCAGCCTCGCGGCCCTCGCCGCCGCGCTCGCCCTCACGCCGCTCCTCCGCCTCGAGTTCCTCCCCGAGTTCCACGAGACGAACTTCGTCATGCACATGACCGGGGCGCCCGGCGTCGGGCTGGACGAGTCCGCGCGCGTCGGGGCCGCGACGGCGCGCACGCTCCTCGCCGTCCCCGGCGTCCGCTCGGTCGCGCAGGTGATCGGCCGCTCGACGCTCTCCGAGGACACCTTCGGGCCCGAGCGGAGCGAGATGATGGTCCAGCTCGAGCCGGGCGCGGACGCGGTCGCCGTCAGCGCGGAGCTCCGCGCGCGCACGGCCGAGGTCGCCGGCTTCGCCTTCGATCTGAAGCAGTTCCTGAACGAGCGCATCGAGGAGCTGCTGGGCGGCGTGGGCGCGGCGCTGGTCGTCCGGCTGCGCGGCCCGGACCTGCCGAGCCTCGAGCAGGCCGCGGCGACCGTGAGCGAGCGGCTCGCCGTCATCCCCGGCGTGGCCGACCTGCACGCGCCCGGCGCGCTCGCTGCCTCCGGCATCCGGGTGAAGCCGCGTCGCGCCGACCTGCTCGGCCAGCAGGTCTCCGCGGCCGCGGTCGAGCGCGCCCTGCGCGCAGCGCTCGGCGGGCTTCCGGTCGGCCGCATCGTCGAGGGCGAGCGGCAGGCGGACGTCGTGCTGCGCATCGCGGCCGACGGCGTGCTCGATCCGGAGCGGCTCGCGCGCCTGCCCATCCTGGGCGAGCACGGCCGCGTGCTGCCGCTCGGCGCGGTCGCCGACGTGGAGCGCGCCCCGCTCCGCACCGCGATCACGCACGAGGACGGCGTGCGCACCGTGCTCGTGCGCCTGGACGCGCGCGGGCGCGCGCTCGAGGCGGTGGCGCACGACGTGGCGCGCGCGGTGGCCGCGGCGCGGCTGCCGGCCGGGGTCTACGCCGAGGTGGGGGGCGAGTATGCGGCCGCGGCCGCGGCACGCACGCGCCTCGTTGGCCTGGGCGCGCTCGCGCTCCTCGGCATCTTCGTCCTGCTGGTGGTCGACTTCGGCTCCACGCGGCTCGCCGCCCTCACCATGGTGAACGTGCCGCTCGCCTTCGTGGGCGGGCTCGCCGCCGTGCTCCTGGGCGCTGGGGGCCGGCTCTCGCTCGGCGCGATCGTCGGCTTCGTCACCGTGTTCGGTATCACGATCCGCAACGGCATCGTCCTGGTCGCCCACTTCCTCCACGTGGAGGAGGCGCGCGGCGGCCCGCTCGACCGGGCGGCGGTGGTCGCCGCGGCGGCCGACCGCCTGGCGCCCATCTTGATGACCGCGCTCACCACCGGCATCGCGCTCGTCCCGCTCCTCCTGCTCGGCGGGCGCGCCGGCGGCGAGGTCGAGCAGCCGATGGCGCTCGTGATAGTAGGGGGCCTCGTGAGCTCGACCTGGCTCAACCTCTTCGTGGTGCCGGTGTGGTACGCGCGGCGCGCACGGCGGCGATGATGCGCGCCGTCATCTTCGACGTCGAGAACTCGAGCCGCGTCGAGCACATCGCGCGTATGCTCGAGCACCTCGGGCTCGGCACCCTCGACCGGCAGACGCGTCTCATGGGCGTCGGCAACTGGGGCGTGATCGGCTACGACACCGCCCGTCTGTTGGCCCGCCACGGGGCGCAGCTGCTGCACACCGCGCCGGCCTTCGGGGTGAAGGACTGGAGCGATCTCCGCATCGCGGTCACGGCAGGCATCTGGCTGGCGGGCGCGCAGCCGGGTGACGTGCTGGACATCATCACCGATGACCAGGCCTTCGATGCCGTCGGCGACGTGGCCGCGGGCCGCGGCGTCGCCTTCCATCGCCTCTCCTACCGCGCCCTGGTAGGAACGAGGCGGGAACCGGCGTCGGACGGCGGCGCCCGACGGCGAAGGACGGGAAGGCGGCGGGTGAGGACGCCAGCTCGAGCGCAGCGGGGATCGGCGAACGCACCGCACGCAGCGCCGTCGGACGAGATCCTCGCCGTGCTGCGCGAGCTGCTCGCCGGCGCACGGGGGCAGCCCGTGACCCTCGATGCCCTGTCGAGCGCTCTGAAGGCGCGGGGATTCAACCGCCCACCGGGTTCGTCACGCCTCGTCACGCGGCTCCGGCAGATGAAGGACATCGAGGTGAGCCCGTCCGGGACGATTCGTCCGGCCGGGAAGGACTGAGAGCGGACCGACCTGCCGAGCGCGGTCCAGCGCCGGCGATCCCGAGCGAGCCTTGCCAGGTTTGACAGGGCGTCGACGCCAGTCTATGTGCGGGCGCTCGATTTCCACGGCGATGGGGTTCGCCGCATAACCGCCCCGCCCGGGCTGATGACCCCTACCGGAGAGCGCATGGTAGGGGGTCCCTCACAGCTGCCCGAACGACGCGTTTCGCCGCTGGCGCACGTCCGGGAGAGTCTCATGCGCGGAGCGAAGGCGGGTCGTGACCTTCGAGGACGTCGGGCGGCAGGGAGCGGGTTGATCCGATGATGGCGCACGCGACCAACGTCTGGTTCGTCGCTGCGGCGTGGATGCTGCTCGCCTTCGTAGCGAGCGTCGTCTCGATCCGCACCGGCATCTCGGTCGCGCTGATCGAGATCGGCATGGGGGTGATCGGCGGCAACTTCCTCGGCCTAGAGACCAGCGAATGGGTCAACTTCCTCGCCACCTTCGGGGCGGTCCTCCTCACCTTCCTCGCCGGCGCCGAGATCGATCCCGACTCCCTGCGCGTTCACCTGAAGGCGGCGCTGGCGATCGGCTTCGTCTCCTTCCTCGCCCCGTTCCTGGGCGCCTGGGCCTTCGCCTACTGGGTGACGGGCTGGACGTACCAGGGCGCGCTCATCTGCGGCATCGCGCTCTCCACCACCTCGGTCGCCGTCGTGTACGCCGTGATGGTGGAGACGGGCCTCAGCCGGACCAGCCTCGGGAAGATGATCCTCGCCGCCTGCTTCGTGACCGATCTCGGCACGGTCCTGGCGCTCGGGGCCTTCTTCGCGGACTTCAATCGCTGGCTCCTCGTGTTCGCCATGGCGCTCGCCGTCGCCCTCCGCTTCATGTCGCGGCTGACGCGCGAGCTGATCGCCACCTTCGGCGCGACCCGTGTGAGCGAGCCCGAGGTGAAGTTCCTCTTCCTCGTGCTCTTCGTCCTGGGCGGGCTGGCGACCACGGCCCGGAGCGAGGCGGTGCTCCCTGCCTACCTGGTCGGGCTCGTGGTGGCCGGCGTGTTCGTCGAGGATCGCGTGCTCGTGACCCGCATGCGTTCCATCGCCTTCTCGATGCTGACCCCCTTCTACTTCATCAAGGCGGGCCTGTTCGTGTCGTTGCCGGCCATGGTGACGAGCGCCGGCCTCATCCTCGCGCTGCTCGCCGTCAAGCTGGCCGCCAAGTCGATCGGCGTCTGGCCGCTGGCGCGCGTCTTCAAGCTCGCGGCGCGCGAGGCGAACTACACGACGCTCATGATGGCGACCGGACTCACCTTCGGCACCATCTCGGCCCTCTTCGGCCTCGAGCACGACCTGATCGACCGCGCGCAATACACGGTCCTGGTGACGGTCGTCATCGGGAGCGCCGTCGTGCCGACGCTGATCGCGCAGGCGTTCTTCCAGCCGGACGTGAAAGAGCAGTCGCCGGCGGTGGAAGAGGCCGGCGCGGGCGCGGTGTCGGCCGGGCACGGGAGGTAGAGCATGTACCGGCGCATCGCGGTGGGATTCGACGGCTCGCAGGGCTCGCGCCGGGCCCTGGAGGTGGCGGTGAACCTGGCGCGCTCGGCCAAGGCCGAGCTCTTCCTCGTCTCGATCGAGGAGCTGCCCCGCTATCCGGCCGCGATCGACGAGGTGGATGACGAGCAGCGCTCCGCGGAGAGGTTCTTCAAGGAGATCCAGGACGAGGCGGTGCAGCAGATCACCGGCACCGGGCTGGTCGTGCACCGCGAGATCCGTCCGGGGCACGCGGCCCAATTGCTGCCGCACTATGCGATGGAGGTGGGCGCCGACCTGCTCGTGATCGGCCACAGCGGCCACTCGGGCATCTGGGGGCGTCTGCTCGGCACGACCGCCGACAAGGTGGTGGAGCACGCGCCCTGCTCCGTCCTCGTGGTTCGGTGAGGGTCACACCATTGCGACGCTGGGGCGAGGACTACACGGTTGTAATCCGCGCCCGCACGCAGTAGCGGCCGAGGCGCATGCGCCGCATGAACGGCGACGCGCCCCGTTTGGGGGCGGGCGTTGCGCTCGCCCTCCTCGCCACCGCGCTCCTCGCGGGCCGGCTCGCCGAAGGCGACCTGATCGGCGACCCGGTCATCTACGCCGCGGTCGCGAAGTCCATGCTGGTGCGCGGCGAGTGGGGGACGCAGTACCTGGCCGGGCAGCCCTTCTTCGACAAGCCGCCGCTCGTCGTCTGGCTCGCGGCGTTGTCCTTCAAGCTCTTTGGCGTCTCCACCTGGAGCGCGCGGCTCCCGGGCGTGGCGCTCGGCATCGCCGCCTGTCTCGTCCTCTGGCGGCTCGGCGCCTTCCTGTTCGACGAGCGCGTCGGGCTCGCGGGCGGCGCGATCCTCGCGCTCACGCCCGGCTTCGTCCGCTTCGGGAGCACGCTCCTGCTCGACACGGCGCTCGCGCTGGGCGCGCTCGCGGGGCTCCTCGCCACGGCGCGCGCCTTCGCGCGCGGAGGAAATGGCCTCTGGTGGGCGGGGGTCTGGTTCGGCGTCGCCTTCCTCGGCAAGGGCGCGCTCGCGCTCGGGGCGCCCGCGGTGCTCGCCGCGTACTGGCTGGCGACGCCCGGCGACCGCCGGCCGCCGCTCGGCGCCCTGGTGGTCGCCGGGCTCGCCTTCCTCGCCGTCGTGCTGCCCTGGCATGTCTACGAGACGTGGGTCTGGGGCTGGCGCTTCGTGCACGGCTATCTCGCCGACGTGAGCGAGAAGATGGGGAGGCATCCGGGCGCCGCAGTCTACGCCCGCGCGCTCGTGGTCACCACGCTCCCCTGGCTGCCGCTCGCGGCGGTCGGCGCGTGGCGGAGCTGGCGGGGCGGGGAGCGCGGGGACGGCCTTCGCCTGCTCACGGTGTGGACGCTGGTGGCGTACGGCTTCCTCTTCGCCGCCGCCAAGCACTCGCCGCGCTACCTGGTGCTGCTCCATCCGGCGCTCGCGCTGTGGGCCGCGCTGGCGCTCCGTCCGCTCCTGCCGGCGGCGCGCGCGCTCGGGCTCTGGGTCGCGGCCGCCGCAGGGCTCGCCTGGGCCGTCATTCTCCTCTGGCCCCACCCGCTCCATCCCGGCGGCACGGGCGCCGCGGTGACGGCGCTGGCGCCCGTGCTCGGCCCGCGCGAGGCACCCCTCGCCGGCTTTCGCTTGAAGCACGAGGGGACCCGGGCGCGCTTCGCCTTCTACGCCGACCGCGAGGACGTGCGCACGGTCGACGATCCGGACGCGCTGGTCCGCCTCGGAGCCGGCACGCCGGTGGTGACCGCACGCCGCGACGCGCCCGTGCTCGCGGCCGACGGCCGCTTCGAGGAGCTCCGCCGCTCGCGCGACTTCGTCGCGTTCCGGGTGCGGTAGGAGCGGGGGCCGACAGTCGCGCCCGCGGACGCTACGCGCGCAGCCGGCGGTGGAGGCGCACGAGCTCCACGAAGGCGCGCGCGACGACGCGCAGCCTTGCCCCCGAGGGCGCACCCGCGCGCCGCGGGAAGTGGCCGACCGGCACCTCGACGACGCGAAGGCCGCGCCCGCAGATGCGCGCCAGGAGCTCGGTCGAGACCATGGCCCCGTCGGCCTCGAGCTCGATGCCGTCGAGGGCCGCGCGGCGGAAGAGCTTGAAGGCGCAGTTCACGTCGCGCACGGGCAGGCGGAGGAGGGCGCGCACGAGGAGGTTCCAGGCGGCGGCGTTCAGCCGGCGCGCGAGCGGATCGGAGCGCGCGTGGCGGTAGCCGACCACCACGTCAGCGCCGTCCACCCTGTCGATCAACGCCGTGATCTCGGCCGGGTCGAACTGGCGGTCGCCGTCGGTGAAGAAGACGTAGTCGTGGCGCGCGGCGCGGAGGCCGGAGCGAATGGCGGCGCCGTAACCCCGGCCGACCGGATGATGGATGACGCGGACCTTCGGATGGGCGCGGGCGAGCTCGTCCGCGAGCGCCCCGGTCGCGTCCCGGCTTCCGTCGTCGACGATGATGAGCTCCCAGCGCTCGGCGACCGCAGGCAGGACGCGGAGCATCGCCTGCGCCATGGGCAAGAGGTTCGCCTCCTCGTCGCGGGCCGGGAAGAAGGCCGAGAGGCTCGGCAGCGGCGGGACGGCCTCTACAGCCAGCGCCGCGCGGGGCTCTTCCGCGGCAATCGTCGCGCGCATCGGGCGTGTTTGCCCGACGGCGGGGCCGAGAGCAAGCGCCGTCATCTTCGGCGCCGCACCAGCACCAGATCGTGGCGGTGGGTGGAGAAGAGGTGCGGGCTCGCGAGCACCTCCTCCCAGCCCGCAGGCGCCTTCCACGCGCGCCAGCGGGCCTGCTCGAGGACGTAGTAGCCGGCCGGCACGTCGTCGCGCGGGCGCGCCCCCGCCGGGGCCAGCACGGGGACGTTCCGGCCCACGTGGAAGATGAAGGGGATCTCCTCGTCGCTGGCGAGGAGCGCCAGCCGATCGTCGGGCCGGAGGCGGTCGCGCACGGCGTGCGCGAACGGCTTGACGGACTTCTGTGCGGCCCGCGCCGGCACGAAGAGCCCGTAGACGACGACCGTCGTGCACGCGACGGCGGCGGCGATGGCGAGGGCCGCCTCGCGCCAGCGCGCCCGGCCGAGCGCGCGCGCCGCGAGCGCGGCCGCGAGCGCGCCGGCCAGGGTGACGGCGCCGACCGCCGCCCAGGCCGCCGCGACGACCCGGAGATACGTCGCTGCGTCGATCTCGTGGCGCGCGCCCTGCTCGATCAGGCTCGCGCCCGGCACCAGCCCCCAGTGGACCGCGCCCGCCGCCGCGGCGAGCGCGAGCAGACCCGCGGCGGCCACGACGGCGAGCCCGCGCCCGACCGCCACCCAAGCCCCCGCGGGCCGCTCCTCCTCGGCCGCCTCGGCGATCCACCAGCCGATCACCAGCGCGAGCGCCGGCCGGAGCGGCAGGAGGTAGGCGGCGCGCTTGAGCGGCGCGAGCGAGAAGAAGACGAGCACCACCGCCGCCCACGCGACCGCATGGCGCCGCGCGAGCTCGCCGCTCCGCCAGCCGCGCGCGAGCGCCCAGGGAAGGACGAGCGTCCACGGGAGCCCGGCCAAGACGAGCGGCGCCAGGTAGAAGAGCGGCGAGCGGTAGGGGAAGCGCGAGCTCCCGAGCAACGCCTCGCCGTTCTCGGAGACGATCTGCTTGGCGACGAAGTCCATGCCGCGATGGTGGTACGCGAGGCCGTACCAGCCGCCGGCGACGGCGAGGAAGACGAGCACGGGGAGCGGCCGCACCAGGCGGAGCGCGGGACCCAGCCGCCGATTCGTCAGCGCCGAGACGAGCGCCGTGAGCCCGACCAGGCCCGGGCCGACCGGCCCCTTGGCGAGCATGGCGAGCGCGAGGCAGAGGGCGAGGACGAGCCGCGTCGGCCCGCCGCCCCCGCCGAGCGCATGCACGAAGGCGAGCTGCGCGCCGGTGATCGCCGTCGTGAGCGTCATGTCGACCCGCCCGTCGCCCGCCTCGTTCAGGAACTGCGGCGTGGTGGCGAGCACGAGCGCGGCCATGAAGCCCACGTGCTCCCCGCCCCAGGCGCGGCCGGCGAGAAAGACGAGGAGCACGACCAGCCCCGCCAGCGCGATCGACGGCACGCGCAGCGTGTGCTCGGTCACGCCTGCGCCGGTGAGCGCGGCGGCGCCCGCCGCGAGCCAGTGGAAGAGGGGCGGCTTCGAGGGCACGACGCTCCCGTTCCAGAGGGGCAGGATCCAGTCGCCGGTGCGGAGCATCTCGCGCACGACGAGCCCCTCGCGCGCCTCGCCCCCCTCGTAGACGTCGGAGCCGATGGGGAGGGCCGCGAGCACGACGGCGAGCGCGACGAGCGCGGCAGCGGCGAGGACGTGGCGGCGCATCAGCGGTCCCTGGGCGCCGGCCAGCCCTCGGCGCGGCAGGCGGGGGACTCACCCCGCCGCCGGCGCGCATGGTCGAGCACGTGGCCGGAGAGGTCCACGGCGCGCACGTCGATCGTCTCGAGCGTGACCCGCACGCGGAGGTAGTGGGTCACCGCGAGCACGCGCGGGAAGTTCGGGTGGCCGGCGGGCGGGTCCAGGTTCGCGCCGCCGCCGCCGCTCACGACCTCGAGCACGCGCGCGCCGGGCACGACGGCGCACGCCGGCTCGGCGCGCTCATAGAGGTGCGAATGGCCGGCGAGGAGGAGGTCGACATGCCCGGCCTCGATCACCGGCTCGAGGTGCCTGCGCAGCCCGGGCACCACCCACTTTGCACCGGCGGTGAACGGCGGCTCGTGCAGGAAGACGATGCGCCACGGGCGCGCGGCCGCGCGCGCGAGCTCCCCCGCCAGCCACTCGGGGTCGCCGCCCTCGGCGTCGGAGAACTCGGGCGACGACACCGACACGAGATGCGCGGCGCCCCAGTCGAAGGCGTAGTGCGGGCCGCCCCGCGCTTCGCCGGCCGCGATGGGCGCGAAGACGTCGCGGTAGGCGCTCCGCTCGACCAGGTCGTGATTCCCGGGCGTGGGGAAAAGGGGCACGCGGGCGAGCACGCGCCGGTAGGGGCGGAAGAAACGCGCGTCGAGGGTGGGCGCCCGGGAGGACGGGTAGGCCATGTCGCCCAGGTGGACCAGGAAGGCCGGGCGCCCGGCCAGGATGCGCCGCGCGAGCGCGGCCGCCTCGGGGCTCCCGTCGCCGCTGTCCCCGACGGCGGCAAAGGTGAAGGGCTCGTCCGCCGCAGGCGCGGTGCGGAAGCGGACCGTCCCCGCGGCCGCCCCGAGGCGGCAGACGTAGCGCGTGGACGGGGCGAGCCCCTCCAGGCGCACGACCTGGAGGCCGCGGCCGCGCGGCCTGGCGGACCCGCCCAGCGTCGCGCCGCCCGGGGCGCGGCAGCTCGCCCGCCCCCCGTCCGCGCCCGTCCACACGACCGTCGCCGCGCTGCTGCTCACGCCCGACACGTAGGCCCAGCCCGACGGGAAGCGCCCGCCGCAGCCGGCCAGCCCGATCGTCGCGCCGAGCGCTGCGAGGACGCCCCTCCACCGCACCCCGCTCACGCGACGCCGGAACCCTCGCGCCAGAGCTGCAGGACGATGAGCGCCCACAGCTCGCGGCGGTTGTCGCGGCGGCGCTCCACGTGCTCCTCGAGCAGCGCGCGCACCGCCTCGGGCCGGATGACCCCGGGATCGAGGCGATCGAGCGTGGCGCGCGCGAAGGGGAGGAGCGGGCCCGCGAGCCAGGCCGCGAGCGGCACGGTGAGCCCGCGCTTCACGCGCCGGCGGATGGGCGGCGGCACCAGGTCGGCGACCGCCCTACGCAGCACCCGCTTCGTCGCGAGGCCGCGCACCTTGTGCTCGATCGGCAGGCGAGAGGCGAACTCGACCAGCCGGTGGTCGAGGAACGGCGCGCGGCCCTCGAGCGAGGCGGCCATGCTGGCGCGGTCGAGCTTGGGCAGGAGGTCGTCGGTCAGGTAGCCGGTCAGGTCGAGGGCGAGGAGGGCGTCGATCGCGCTCCGGGCGGGAAGGGCGGCGGGCTCGGGCGGCAGGGCGAGCGGCCCGCCGGGCGTGGCGAGCGCGGCGAGGCGCGCGGCGTCGACGCACCCGGTCCACGCCCGGTGGCGCGCCGGCGCGGGACGATCGGCCTCCTCGAGGAAGCGGCGGAGGAGGTAGCGCACGGTGGTGTTGCCCAGCGGCGCTCCGAGCGCGGGCGCGGCGGCGGCGACGGCCCGCCGCACGCCGGCGGGGAGGCGCGCGTAGCGCGCCGCGAGCGCGCCCCCCAGATAGGTCGGGTAGCCGGCGAACAGCTCGTCGGCGCCCTCGCCGACCAGCACCGTCTTCACGTGCGTGCGCGCGAAGCGAGAGAGGAGGAAGGTCGGTACCCACGCCGGGTCGGCGAGCGGCTCGTCGATGAGCGGCGTGAGATCCCGCACCCCTTCCAGGAAGAGCGACGGCGAGATGGTGAGCGTGTGGTGGCGCGTGCCGAGCGCGCGCGCCGCGAGGGCCGCATGGTCGCGCTCGTCGAAGCCGCGCTCCGCGAAGCCGAGGGCGAAGGTGTTCAGCTCGCCGCCCACGGAGCGGGTGACGGCCGTGACCGCGGTCGAGTCGAGCCCGCCCGAGAGGAAGACGCCGAGCGGCACGTCGCTCACCAGCGCGGCGCGCACCGCGCGCACGAGGTGCGCGCGCAGCTCGGCGGCCGCGTCGTCGAGGCCGAGCGGCAGCGGCGGCGCGGCGAGGAAGGGGGCCACCTCCCAGTAGCGGTCGGCGCGCGCACTCTCGCCCTCCAGCACGAGCCGGCCGCCGGGTGGGACCTTCTGGATGGCGGCGAAGGCGCTCGCCGGGTTGGGCACGTAGCCGGTGCGGAGGTAGGCGGCGAGCGCCGCCCAATCCGGCTCGCGTCCGGCGTGGCCCGAAGCGAGGAGGGCCTTCGGCTCCGAGGCGAAGAGGAAGCCGGCGGCGGTGGTGGCGTGGTAGAGCGGCTTCTCGCCCATCCGGTCGCGCGCCAGCACGAGCCGGCCACGGCGCGCGTCCCACAGCGCCAGGGCGAACATCCCGTCGAGGGCATGGACGAAGTCGAGCCCCTCGTCCTCGTAGAGGTGCGGCAGCACCTCGGCATCGCTGCGGGTTCGAAAGCGATGCCCCCGGGATTGGAGCGCGGAGCGCAGCGGAGCGCTGTTATAAATCTCGCCGTTGCACACCACGATCACGTCGCCCGTCTCGTTCGCGAGCGGCTGCGCGCCGCCCGCGACGTCGATGATCGCGAGCCGCCGGCAGCCGACGCCGCCCGCGCCGCGCACCGCCCAGCCGTCGCCGTCGGGGCCGCGGTGCACGAGCGCCGCGCTCATGCGCGGGAGGACCGTCTCGGCGCCGGCCCCCACCATGCCGTAGATGCCGCACATCGCTTATTCGCCGCGTCTTTTCCGAAAGTTGGGCGCGTCCTGATACCATCTTTGCCGGTTCCGATACACTACGCTCTGAACGCCATGTTCCAGGCGTGAGTGAGTACATCATCCTCGCCACCACGCTCGCTCGACCGGTATCGGGCCGAAACACTCGATCAGGGTGGGTTGATCTGGAGGGGGACCACTGCTTTGCCTGCCAGCCGACGGGGTGATATCTGGCCGCTTTAGGAGGCGGGATGGCACGGATGCTGGTAGTCGTTGTCGGCGTGACTTTGAGCCTGCTCGCTGCCGTGCGGGCGGCGGAGGGCGTAGCGACACGCGCCGACAGGTGCGCGGCCGCGAAGCTGAAGGCGGCGAGCAAGAAGGCGGCGGCGAAGCTTCGCTGCCACGAGAAGGCGCTCGTGCAGGGAAAGCGCGTCGCCTCCGCGTGCCTCTTGGCTGCCGATGATCGTTTCTTGGTGGCGTTCGCCAAGGCCGAGCTGAAAGGTGGCTGTGCCACGACCCGCGATCAGGCGGAGGTCGAGGACCAGGTGGAGAGGTTCGTCACGGGCCTGCTCGCTACCCTGACGGGCCTCTGAGACTGAACCCGCACCCCAAGGCCCGGCGCTGATCTCTGCGCGGTCAGCGGCGGGAGCTGGGGATCAGCTTGCCCGTTGGTCGGCGGTTGCGAGTGCGCGATCTTCTCGTGGGCACCGGCTTCGATGCTCGGGCTGCTTCCTCATGATCGCGCGTGCGCCGTGTGGGCTGCTGGAGGACGTGCCGGGTGGGGCCGGGGCCTGGCCACTCCGCCCTACACCTCCGCCCCCATGACGGCAGAGGGGTGCGAGGCGTCAAGCGTGTAGCACCTCCGTGGAGGAGCTGAACCCGTCTGACGGGCCGGGACGAACGGCCTTCGTGACCGGGCTTGCGCCCCTCAGCGTGTGGGACTCGGGCTACCGCAGACGGGGGAATGTCCCCGAATGAAGCCAGCTGGCGGCGCTGCCAGTGGCGTCTCCCGGCGCTTCGAGCGCTCGCGTCGCGCCGACCGTCCCCGCCTACGGAATGCGCACGCAGCTCGAGCCCGACTGATTGAAGACGCACGCCTTGCTCGGGTCGGTGCAGAAGCCGTCGCACGTGGGCGCGTCCGCCCGCTGGGCGTCGTCCGGCACTCGCACGAGCCGCTCGACGCCGCTGCCGAGCAAACTCCGTCGCCACCGCACTGTCCCCGGCACTCCCCATCGGTGAAGCGGCACGGCTGGGGTGGCAGCGTAGTCGTCGTGCTCGTCGGCGCGACGCCGACGGGCCCACGGTTCGCCGGCGCGCACACGAACTGCGCGCCCTGAAGACGACCATCCGCGCGCCGAACTGATCCTCCATCTCGGCGGGCGCGACAGCCGCACCACCACCTGGCCCGAATATCCGAATATCGCGCACCCTCCCCCAACCGCAATTCAGTGCCGAATCCACCGACTGATCGCCGCCGGGCGGTTCGGGAAGATTCACTCATTGGTGAATCCCCACCGCTCGCTCCACTCGTTGCGCCACGGAGCATGCGCGGGACGGCGGCATGGTATCCGCTTTTTTTCGCGAACGTCTTGACCCTCCCATCCTCCGTTCGGCATAAAGCCACGGACTTCTCTTCACATCGAAAGAACGAGCATCCACGACTACTTCGCGGCATTCGCACCTTCTCTCTTGCTAGCGTAGTGAGCCGGCTCGCATGGACCTTGCGGTCCGCGAGCCAGCCCGCCGCATACGGGGTGCGCATAGGTCCCGTAGCCAGCGTCGACGGATCGACGCTGCTGGACAGTTTCGGCGCGAGTGCCGCGAACCGGGTGAGCCGAATGCCAGTCCCACGTACACATCTGCTCGCGCGCCCGCGCACAACGCACGCGGCCTGCGGGTGGTTCGATGGTTGCACGTGGTCGCCGGCGAGCGATCGGCCCGGGGCGTGGCTCGGGGAGGCTCGAGGAGGCTGGGAGATGGGACAACGGCCAAAGGCTCTGGGATTCGCGTCACTGCTCGCGCTGCTCGCAGCGCTTCACGTCGGGACCTCCGCGGAGGCGGCGTCCGTCTCGCGGCAGTGTCGGCGGGCGTGCCGCGCCGAGCTCGCGGCGTGCGTCGGCGCTGGGGGCCACCCCCGGGCCTGTCGGAAGAGCGTGCTCGGGCGCTGCGAGATAGAGGGGGTCGCGGCCTGCCAGGGGCAAGCCGACGGTACCAGCAGGGCGGACACACTCAACAATGGTCGGCACCGGAAGAGCACGACGACCACCACCACGACCACCGCCACGACGTCCACGCGGCCGCCGACCGCGACCACGACCACCAGCAGGTCGACCACCACGACGACCCTGGGTGGGGGCAGCGGGCCGGTCACGCGCCTTCACTATGCCCCCAACAATAACTTCGATTCGAGCGGCCACTATATGCCCGGTCCAATGGGGTTCAATCTGGCCGACGTGGGCAGTGTCAGCGAGCTCGATTCGCTACCAAACGGCGTCAAGGGACTGGTTTGGCTAGGTCTGTGCAATGGCGCAGATTCGTCGTTCATCAACGCCGTCCAGCCCTTCATTGGGAATCCGAATTTGTTCGGGTTCTACTTGATGGACGAGCCGGACCCCACGGGTCAATGGGCCCCTCTTTGCCCGGCGGCCAAGCTGATGGCCGAGTCGGACTGGATACACGCCCACGTACCCGGCGCCAAGACCTTCATCGTCATGATGAACTTCGATACATCCACGGC
>Ga0209376_1002405_pt1 | contig 17790 bp, 15 predicted proteins | sample GraSoiAngelo_134_FD_185891 | JGI IMG/M metagenome (GOLD analysis project Ga0209376, IMG submission 185891) | Grasslands soil microbial communities from the Angelo Coastal Reserve, California, USA - 14_0929_05_30cm (SPAdes) (version 2) | ecosystem: Environmental > Terrestrial > Soil > Grasslands ... | reverse complement strand
GAAGAAAAGATTCTTCCCCTTGGCGATCAGATCGCTCGGGGGACGGGGCGGGGTCTGGCATGCTGAAAACGTGGCCATCGCCACGACAATAGTCACGCCGACCGCAACAGCCACCGGCTGGGGACTGCGATCACACTGGACTACCTTTCGCATCGGCTCCTCCTGGGGCATGGGCTCGAGACCCTTCCATGAGCGGACAAGGTGACGCTCTCATCATGCCCTATCGCGATGACGATTGCCACGCCTCACACGACGTCGAGGCCCCTCCGGTTGACTCACAGCTCTCCTGAGGACGGCCACCTGTTCGCAGGTGCGTCTGTGGTTCATCCGGAAGAATAAGAGTCTTAGAGAATGATTGCAAGCCGTCATTCGCGCATCTCGGCAACAGGGTGCCATGAACTCTGACGGGATGCCGCTTCGCCTGTGTCTCCACCGGCCAATGTCATGGTCGCCGCACCGCAGGGGTCTTCCACCACGCCACCGCAATCATTTGAACAGGTTCGGCCGTGGGTGGACGGCTGCTCTGCTAGACGCCTCTGTTCATTGGCACGAGCCGAGCTCTCCGGCTTCTCAGCGTCAACGGCCAAGATGATAGCTCGGTATAGGTCTAGGTTACGCCCTGGCCTTCAGGATCGACCGGGCTGGATTGATAGAGCGATCCGGTGAGTTATGATGAGGCTCTCAGGTCAGGGCCTTCCTGATTTCCTCGGCAGTCTTGACGTCCACTCCGGCCTCGCGCAACTGCTCATCCGTAGCCTCGGCGATCTTCTCCAGGCTGCCGAATGTGCGGAGCAATCGGTTCCGTCTGATTTCCCCGACCCCGATGATCTGATCCAGCCGCGAGGCCACCAGCGCCTTGCCTCGCAGCTTCCGGTGGTAGCTGATGGCAAACCGGTGTGCCTCGTCGCGAATCCGTTGCAGTAAATGAGTGGCAGGCGAAGAGGGAGTGAGAATGATGGCATTCTTCCGGCCCGGCACGAAGATCCGTTCCTGCTTCTCACCCCGTTCCTTGGCCAGCCCCAGAATGGGGAGGCCGGTGCGGCTGACTTGTTTCAACCCTTCCATCGCGGCGGCCAGTTGGCCGAGCCCGCCGTCAATCAGGATCAGGTCTGGAAGCGGGAGGTTCTCGGCCTTCCCATAGCGTCGGATCATCACCTCCTGCATGCTGGCGAAGTCGTTGGCGCCTTGGACGGTTTTGATCTTGAATTTCCGATAATCAGACTTCTTCGTCTGTCCCTCTTCCCACACCACCATTGAGGCGACGGACTGGTCGCCCATGGTGTTGGAGATATCAAACCCTTCGATCCGCCGTGGGGCTGCTTCCATTCGGAGGAGTCGCTTCAATTCCTCGACCGCCTGGCGATCGGTTTCCTCGTCGCGCTGATGGTCGGCCAGTGCGGCGGCAGCATTCTCTTCCGCCAACAGCAAGAGTTGGTGTTTGGCTCCACGCTCCGGTGCCACGATCCTGACCGTCTCACCCTTCTTTTCCGATAACCAGGTTTCGATCAGGCTTGCTTCGGTCAGCTGGGTGGGAACCAGCAGCTCCTTTGGCGGGAGGACCTCCTTGTTGTAAAACTGTTCGATCACGCTGCGGACCAGTTCCTCGTCTTGGGTCTGCGCCGCCTCCGGCCAGAAAAAGTCCTTGCGACCGATCAGCAGGCCCCCTCGGATGAACAGCATCTGCAGGTCCACGGCCGAACCTTGGCGGGCCAAGCCGATCACGTCTTGGTCGGTGGAGGCGGTCTGGGCCACACGCTGCTTTTCGAGCGTCCGCTCGATCTTGAAGATCCGGTCACGGAGCCGCGCGGCTTCCTCAAACTCTTGGCGCTCGGCGGCGGCCGCCATCTGTGCCCGCAGCTCATCCAACAATTCTCGGTCCCGTCCCTCCAGGAACTGCCGCACCTGCTTGACGATCTGGTGGTACTCGTCGCTCGTTTGGTACCCGACGCAGGGAGCCATGCAGCGCTTGAGCTCATATTCGATGCAGGGTCGCTCGGCCTTGCCGTCTATCTCGATCTCGCAGGTGGCCAGCGGGAAGACCTTGCGAATCACTTTTAAGGTTTCCCGCAACGCGCCGGCCGGCACGTAGGGGCCATAGTACAGCGCGCCGTCTTTCTGCACTTTGCGCACGATCGAGAGGCGGGGGAAGTCCTCGTTCACCGGAAGTCGGAGGTAGGGATACTGTTTGTCGTCCCGCAGCACGACGTTGAAGCGGGGCTTGTGTCGCTTGACGAGGGTGCTCTCCAGGATCAGGGCTTCCAGCTCGGAGCGGGTCACGATGGTCTCGATGTCGGCCACCTGACCCAGCATCACGGACGTCTTGGGCGTATGGTCGGTGCCTTTAAGGAAGTAGGATCGCACCCGGTCGGCCAGCACCAGCGCCTTGCCGACATAGAGAATCTCACCCCTGACGTTCTTCATCAGGTAGACGCCTGGCTGCTGGGGCAGGTGGCCCAGCTTGGACTGGAGTTCCGGTGAAACAATCATGGTCAATGGCTAATGGTTAATGGTCAATGGTATGGGTATCAAGAAGATTTCAATACAGAGCTTACCTTTGATTTGCCGCGCTCGGTTATTTTACGCTCGATGCTGGCGATCAAGTTAGCCAGTTGCTGGAGTGCCTCGTTGTAGTGGCAGACGATTCTGTCCACAGCGTCCGCATGAAGCTGATCAACACGTGCGGCGTACCGCAGGTGAGTTATCGTTTCGTATGCCTCTCGCCGGCATCGATATAGCGCTTGCACGTATTCTGTACTGTACTGCGAGAAAAATCCTTCGGCCATATTGGCGCAAACTGACCCAGAGGAGCGCAAAGCCTGACCGCGTAGCCAGCGAAACTCTGACTTGCAGCCGCTCGTGATTCGTTCAACCTCGAGAGCAAGACCGAAGAAAGCCCGATAGACAGGCATGTCCTCTATATCAGTTAGTTTACCCTTTTCCATGTTCGCGATTCCCGTCTCCATCGTCTATTAGCCATTGGTCAGCTTTCAAGCGAGTTTACCTATTCCACATCAACCATCAACCATTAGCCATCAACCATTTCTTTACACCAGCGCGGTTCCCGGTGGCCGCTCGATCAGTTCAATCTCATATCCGTCGGGGGCGTCAATGAAGATAAAGCGGCTACCGGAGGAGCTTCTGGTCGGGCCGTCTGTGATCTTGATGCCCTTGGCCTCCAACGCGCGGATGGTGTCATCGAGATTGTCTACCTCAAACGCCAGGTGGACGAGGTCCTCCTGGACCTTGACAGGGCCGCTGGGAGGGAAACTGCACAGCTCGATCAGCTCCTCGCTGTTGGGGACTTTCAGAAACGCCAGGTGCGAGCCGCGCGGGGATGTCTTGCGTTCGAGGACTTCCAGCCCCAGGATGTCCTTGTAAAACGCAATCGTCTGGTCCATGTCACTGACACGCATTCGAGTGTGCAATAGCTTCTTGACTCGCACCCGTTTCTCTCCGATTGAGAAATGGTCAATGGCTGATGGTTAATGGTTGACGAAGGGAAATTTCCTGGTTCAGCGGGTTGCTCATCGTGAACCATCGGCCATGAACCATCAACCATTCATGTCCCCCGCGCGGGGCCGGTGCTCTTGCGCAACAGGATCTCGGCGCTTCCTGGGATCAAGAGATTTGGGACGGGTCCGATCTCTCGGTAGCCATGCCGTTCGTAGAACCGTCGAGCCCCCTGGTTGAAGTCGGAGACGCAGGCGAAGAGGTTCTTCGCCCGCGCAAAGACGACGACTTCAAGGTACGCCAGGAGTGTGCCGCCCAACCCCTTGCCTTGCGCCCAAGGAGCGATGGCCAGCAACTCCAGGTAGTCGCCGAGCAGAAACCGTTGGCGTAGCAATGCGAGCCCGGCCACAGCTCCATCGGACTCAACGATGAATCCTTCCCGTCCCTGTGGCAGGGGATCGAACAGGTGCTCCCAGTCTGCGGCCGTATAGCCCAGCGTTTTCCAGGGCTCCGACTCGCCTAGGATTCGAATCACGGCCTGGCGGTCCTCCGGCTTGTACGGTCTAATGGCTACGCTCGGTACCGTCACGGGTCTGTCCTGGATTGCAACCATCCAACAGGGTGGAAACGGTCACAAGCTGCAGGCCTTTGGTGAGGACCAGGTCCTCATAGAGGTCTTCCACGACCGCTCGCGTGTGCCGTCCCCTGCCGTTCGCATGGAAGACGATGATGCTGCCGTTGCGAACGGTCGCCTTCAGATTGTCGACCATCCGCGTCCGGGCGAGTTGAGGATCCGGGTCGCCCGAGACGGCGTTCCAGAGGATGAACCGCAGTCCCAACGCCTGGGCAATCTCAACGGTGGCGTCGTTGTACTCGCCGTAGGGCGGTCTGAAGAGCGGGGCAGAGCGTCCATAGTGAGTCTGAAGAAGTGTGACCGGGCCTTGAATTTCTTTTCGCTGTCGGTCCGCATCCAGCATCGGCAGGTGCGCGTGGATCTGCCCATGCGTGCCGATCTCGAAGAAGGGAACGGACAGCATGGCGCGGACCTCCGCCTCGTGGGTCGCGACCCAGCGACCGGACAGGAAGAATGTCGCTGGGATGTGTTTGGAGACGAGGGTGTCGATCAGCGGCGCGTCATACCCGGCGCCATCGCGAACCGGGCACATGTCAAAGGTCAACGCGATGGCTTTGCAAGTGGGGGGGCCGGATCGAATGACTTGGGCCGCTCCATCTTGTGAGCTGGCCGTCACGCTGGCCAGGATCGCGCCAACGACGAGAGCCGTCTGCAGCGTTCGGTCTCGCATGCCGATCAGTATACCTGAATCGTGAGGCTCGGGAGGCGAAAACCGGCAGGCGTGAGGGGTAAGGCAAGACCTTCATGAAACGTGAGGCGTGAATAACCTTATTCTTACACCTGACGCCTTGCGAATTGGCGACGTGTCAGGAAAAGCTCAGTCACCTGTCCGAAATGGCGCGGGAACGGGACCGGCTGGAGGATCAGCTCAAAACCATGACGGACGACCTCGTCAAGAAACGCATCGACGTTGATGCCCTTGCCTCTTCTCTGAATGAGATTTCGGGCACGCTTCAAACCCTCACGCCTCTTCAGGCCCAATAGTTCTGCTGCGATCTGTCACGGGGAGTACGCGGGTGGGCAGGCCACCTGTCACTCGTCGGCGCGCTCGATCGAAAGGTTCTGGGCGATCACCACACGGATGAGGTGGACGGCAAGGAGGAAGCCGTACACCACGCAGAAAAAGTTGAACGCCACTCGGGAGAAGTCCACCAGGAGAATCGGTAGGCAAAGAGCAAAGAATGCGCTGACAATGAGAGTGGCGAACATCAGACGTCGGCAGAACTCGTTTGAGGGTTCTCGTTCGATTGGTTTCAACGCCCGGTAATATCGCTCATAGCGACTCAGACAGGCCTGCCACACCGAGGTTTCCGACGGCCCCCAACGCCAGAGCGCGGCGAACCCTCCCACGATGATGAGCCACGGCACCGACCAAAGCAGCCAATACTGATCGCCCGCATACTGCTCGGTCAGCAGCAGCATATTGAAGGAGGGTACGTACAAGCAGCCCAGGAGCAGGGGAGCCACTCGCGTGTCACGGATCCGATGTTTGTCCGGTCCTCCGTGAATCAGTTCTCGTTCGAACAGCGGAAACCCGTATTTCAGGACCGCCAGCGCGATCGCCACGCTGATGGTCTTATCCGGAATATACCGCAGGGCGTTTTGCAACCAGTTGAGGATGAACCACCCCACATTGTCTCCCCAGGTGACTCCCAAAAGGGCTCCGAGGTAGCTCTGAACCGCCGCTTGCTTCTCGGCGATCATGTGTTCTAGCGTGTGCGCGACCTCCGGATTGAGGGCAAACACGGTTTGTTCCGAGAGCGCCGCCTGCACGAACGTGCCGGGCACACTCACCACGAAGGCGCCCAGGACACCAAACGTGAGCAAATACCGGACGTGCGAGAAGGCGGCAGTCCGCCCAGTGCGCAGATATTTCCTGAACGCAGCCCGGCGCGCCATGAATCCCCAGAACAACCCTCCTGTCATGTTCACCAGCGACCAAGGGAAGATGATCACATCCGCTCCCGGCTCGGGATAGAGCAGCCAGTTCACGAGAGAATTGGAAAGCAGCGCGACGAAGGCGCCCCACCAAGGGCCCAGCAGGAACGCGGCGAGCGCCGTGCCCGTCATGTCGAGGTACAGGATGCTCTCCAGGCGCAGGCTCAGCACCAGCCCGAGATAATTGAGCAGGTTCCCCGCAGCGACAATGATGGTCACTTCATGCAAGAGGAGGTAGGAGGAAACGTAGAATACTCGTGATTTCGGTCGGTAAGCGCGAGTCGATAGCTCGGCACGGGAACGCTCAGCAGCCAACTCCTCCTTCTGTTCTTTGCCTGAATGCAAGCGACCTTGCAGGCTGAGCAGTTTATCCAGGATCGAAACGATTGCTGCCAAAAAGGCTGCAATTGTGCCGGCTAACATGATGGATTCTTGATTCATTCTCCCCGCGCTCCTCCCTCGGTACGGCTGAAGCCTTATCAGTAGTTGCCAACCAGCCCGGTCCTGGATCCCTCCAATCGACCGTGCAAGTTTACCGCCGAAGTGGTTTTCGCGCCAGGAAAAGGCAAGAATCTGGAGAAATCAATGGTTGATGGTCGATGGCTTATGGCTAATGGCCGATGGGTGATGGCGAATGGCTGATGGTTAATGGTTGATGAAAAACAAAGACACGACCCACCTTCCTTCCTCATGAGCCATTAACCATCGACCATAAGCCATTAACTGTTAGCCATCAGCCATTCCCCATTGGCCACGGATGATCACTTCAGAATAAGCACTGCGGATGCCGTGAGGGAGACGAGCGGGTCGGGGTAGAGACCGAGGAGGACCACGCCGGCGACGGCGCTGACCAGGACGACGGTCATGGCCGGCGACGAGGCGAACCGAGGCATGAGGCCGGCCGCCGTGTCGGGCTCCCGCATGTACATCACCATCACCACGCGGAGATAGTAATAGGCCGAGACGACGGCGAAAAGTACGGCGACCACCGCGAGCCAGGCAAGCCCGGCGTTCACGGCAGCCAGGAACAGATACAGTTTGCCGATGAAGCCGGCTGTCGGGGGGATGCCGGCCAATGACACCATGAACACCAGCATCAGGAGCGCTGCAATCGGTTGTCGCCTGGCCAGACCGGTGAAGTCCTCGATCTCCTCCCCCTCCAAGCCTCCCTTTCTAAGCATGGCGACCACCGCAAAGGCACCCAGCGTCATGAAGGCATAGACCGCCAGATACAGCATCACGCTGGACAGTCCCGCGGAGCGAACCGCTCCCTCCACGTCGGCCTGCCCAGCCACCACGACCCCAATGAGCGCATACCCGGCGTGTGCGATGCTGGAATAAGCGAGCATCCGTTTGATGTTGGTCTGCACGATCGCCACGATATTCCCCAGCACCAAGGTGGCGATGCAGACCACCAGGAACAGGGCATACCAGTTGGCCTTGAGCCCGCCGAGCCCTTCCAGAAAGACGCGCACGAATGCGCCGAAGCTGGCTACTTTGGATGCTACCGCCATGAACGCGGTGACCGACGTGGGCGCCCCTTCGTACACATCCGGTGTCCACATATGAAACGGGACGACTGCGATCTTGAAGCCGAATCCCACCACCAGCAGGATCATCGCCAGGACAAGAGCCGGGTCGTTGAGCCCACGGGCGCTCACCGCTGCGGCGATGGCCGAGAGACGGGTGCTGCCGGCTACGCCGAAGAGGAGCGAGATCCCATAGAGCAGGATGCCGGACGAGAAGGAGCCCAGCACGAAATACTTGGCCGAGGCCTCGAGCGAGCGAGCCTCGAATCGCTTGAATCCGGCGAGCACATAGAGGGAGAGGGACATCAACTCGGTGCCTAGATAGATCGTCAGCAGGTCGACGGCCGAGACCATGATCATCATGCCGGAAAGCGAGAGGAGCAGAAAACCGTAATACTCTCCCAGGTTGATCCGTTCCGCTTTCAGATAGGCCAGCGACAACAGAATGGTCAGCCCGCTCACCAGGTACAGCAGGAGTTTCCAGAAGCACGCGTAGGGGTCCAGGACCACGAGATCGCTGAACGCGGACACTCGTGTACCCATCTGCGAGATGGTGATAGGGACGCACAGCACGAGCGATCCCAGACTCAACCAGGCCAGCCAGGTCTTCTTGGACGGGGGCGTGATCGGGTCGAGTCCCAAGATGAGGCAAGCCGCCGCCACGACGATCAGCTCGGGGAGCACGGCTGCGAGGTCAGATAGAGGAAGCGTCATCATGGCTGATGGCTGATGGCTAATGGTTGATGGGGAATGGGAGGCTGAAGAATGGCTGATGGTTCATGGTTGATGGTTAATAAAGAACCGGGATAACCTTCCTGCGGCTTGTCCTCGCCATAAACCATTAACCATTGACCATCAACCCTTTCCTTTCGGGCGGCCGCTCGGTCCTCCAGATCCTCCTCCTCGATGAGCTGATCCACGCTAGTGTGCATCACCGTCAACAAGGGATTCGGGAAGAACCCGATCCAGAACACGAGGATGATCAACGGCATCAGGATGGCCATCTCGCGCCAGTCGAGGTCAAACAGTCGGGAAGCACTGTGGCCGGCCGGCGGCCCGAAGGCCACCCGTTGGACCATCCAGAGGAGATAGGCGGCGGCGAGGATGACGCCGAGCGAGGCAACCGTCGCGGCGACCTTGTTCCAGAGAAAAGTGCCGATCAAGATCAGAAACTCTCCCACAAAACTGTTCGTGCCGGGCAGTCCTAGGGAGGAGAGGGTGAAAATCACCAGACAAGTGGCGTACCGTGGCATCGGATTGGCCAGGCCGAAATTGTCGGCGATCATGCGGCTGTGGGTGCGTTCGTAGATGATTCCCACGCAGAGGAACAGCGCGCCGGTGGTGATTCCGTGGTTGATCATCTGCATGAGCGCGCCCTCGATGCCTTGGGCGTTGAGCGCGAAAATGCCCAGGGTGACGAACCCCATGTGGCTGACGCTGGAGTAGGCGATCAGTTTTTTCAGGTCGGCTTGGGCCAGCGCCATATAGGCGCCATAGAGGATCGCGATGAGCGAGAGGCCCACCATGATCGGCGTGAACGCGACCGTCGCATCGGGGAGCATGGGCAGTGTGAACCGAAGAAACCCGTACGCTCCCATCTTGAGCAGCACACTGGCTAGGAAGACGCTACCAGCGGTCGGCGCCTCCACGTGGGCGTCCGGCAACCAGGTGTGAAACGGGAACATCGGGACTTTCACGGCGAAGGCGATGAAAAAGGCCCAGAAAAGCCAATTCTGCAGGGACTGGGAATACTCGGCCTTACTCAGAAGCAGAATGTCGAAAGTGTGGCCGCCCTGGAAGAACAGCACCAGGATTGCGATGAAGAGCAGGACACTGCCTGCGAGGGTATAGAGGAAGAACTTCACCGCCGCATATAGGCGGTTCGGGCCTCCCCAGACCCCGATGAGCAGGTACATCGGAATCAGCATGGCCTCCCAGAACACGTAGAAGAGGATGAAGTCCAGAGCGACGAAGACGCCCAGCATGGCGGTTGCCATGACCAGCATCGTGGCCATGAATTCCCTGAGACGGGTCTCGATCGCCCGCCAGGACACCAGGACGCAGAGCGGGGTCAGGAACGTCGTAAGCAGGAGCAGCGGGAGGCTGATGCCGTCAACGCCGACGGCATAGTTAATGGGGGGCGAGACGATCCAGGACACTCGTTCGGCGAACTGCATGCCGGTCGCTGATCGGTCGTAGAGGAAGGCCAGAGGAAGCGAGAGAGCCAGGTCTGCCAGGGCGACGGCGAGAGCCGTCCATCGCACGGCGGCGTCCTTCACAAAAAACAGCAGCACCGCGCCGGCGAGCGGCAGAAAGACGACGGCCGTCAACCAAGGGAAGCCGCTTGAATGGATAATGATGTCACTCATGTGAAGAATGGCTGATGGCTAATGGCCAATAGTTAAGGGAGCAGGAAGAGTCGAGTTTTCCGCATTGACCATTCACCATAGACCATTAACCATGCTTTCCCTACATCAGAAGGTACATCGTCAGGATAAGAACCGCTCCGACTGTCATTCCGAGCGCATAGTGCTGGGTCTGGCCACTCTGGATCAACCGCATTAGCGACCCACCCCATGCGATCGTGCGAGCGACTCCGTTCACCGCTCCATCAATCACCGCGACATCCACCCCGTTCCATAGACGGTCGGCAAGTTGGAACGTCGGGCGAACCACCGCCCTGTCGTAAACCTCATCCACATACCATTTGTTGTAGGAGAGGTGGTAGAGCTGCTGCCACTGGCGCGCGAGCCGGTCTGGCAGGCTCGGCGATTTGACATACAGGAAATATGCGACGGCGATGCCCACCAGTCCCATCAACGTGGCGAGCGCCATGATGCCGAAGGCGGTCGGGCTGTCATGAGGTCCTTCGCTTCCGGAAGTTGGGAAGGCCGGTTCGAGAAAACCCGGGATCCCCAGGTAGCCGGCGGCGATGCTCAGCACGGCCAAGATCAGAAGCGGACCCGTCATCGTCCGTGAAGGTTCATGGACATGCCCAACATGGCGGGGATCCACACGAGAGTCTCCCCAGAAGGTCACGAAGACGAGACGGAAGCTGTAGAACGCCGTCAGGAGCGCCGTCGCCAGTCCCAGCGAAGCCAGCAGTTTCCCGAGAGGCCCCGCTGACCAGGCCGAAACCAGAATCTGGTCCTTGCTGAAAAATCCAGCCGTCAGGGGAAAGCCGGCCAAGGCCAGCGAGCCGACCACGAAAGTCCAGTGGGTCACCGGCATCTTGTCCTTGAGCCCGCCCATCCGGCGCATATCCTGTTCGTGATGCAGCGCGATGATGACCGACCCGCAGCCGAGGAACAGCAAGGCCTTGAAAGCTCCGTGGGTCAGCAGGTGGTAGATGCCGGCCGCGTAGGCGCCCAGCCCGCAGGCCATCATCATGTAGCCGAGCTGGCTGACCGTCGACCAGGCGACGATGCGTTTGATGTCGAATTGCGTTAACGCGATCGTTGCGCCGAGGACCATTGTCGCCGCGCCGGTGATCGCCACCACATCCATTGCCGCAGGCGACAGACTGTAGAGCGGAGCCATCCTGGCCACCAGAAAGACGCCGGCAGTCACCATGGTGGCTGCATGGATCAGCGCCGAAATCGGCGTTGGGCCTTCCATTGCGTCCGGTAGCCAGACGTGGAGCGGAACCTGCGCCGATTTCCCCATTGCCCCCATGAACAGCAACAGGCAGATCAGCGTAAGCGTTGAGACTTCCCACTGGCCTCCGAACGGACGGAGCAAATTGAACGTCTCCTGGGCCAGGTCTGGCGCTTGGACAAACACCTGCCGGTACTCCAGTGACCCAAAGGTCAGATAGATCAGCAAGAGCCCCAACAGAAAGCCAAAATCTCCGATCCGGTTGACGATGAAGGCTTTGGTCGCAGCGCTGCAGGCTGAGGGGCGTTCATACCAGTGGCCGATAAGCAGGTAGGAGCAGAGCCCGACCGCCTCCCAGAAGATGAACAACTGGAGGAAGTTGTCGGCCATGACCAGCATCAGCATGGAAAAGGTGAAAAGCGCGATGTAGGCGAAGAACCGGGCATAACCGCGATCGCCCCGCATATAACCGATCGTGTAGACGTGCACCAACGAACTGACAATGGTGACGAGCAGGAGCATGACGGCCGTGAGGCGGTCCACATAGAGACTCAGCTCGATGCTAAGCTCGCCGGAGGTCGCCCAGGTGTACAGCGGAATCGTCGTATGTCGCCCACCCGCTACCTCGATGAACGTGATGACCGACAGAATGAAGGACACGATCACTGCCGGCACGGCGACCAGGTGGGCCCGGTCCTTGATCCAGTGGCCGAACAGGCCGAGGATCAGGAACGCGGCAAATGGCAGGAGCGGGATAAATTCGTAGGACATAGCTAGAGTAATTCGTGATTTGGTGATCTGGTGATTTGGTGATTTCTTAAGCGTCGGCTCATTTCCGAATCACTTCATCAGATCACTAAATCACCAAATCGTCCTTTTCTCACCATTTCAGCAACTGAAATTCGTCCACGTTAATGGTGGTTTTGCTCCGGTACAGAGCGATGATGATGGCCAATCCGACCGCCACCTCCGCTGCTGCGACGGTCAAGGTGAAGAAGACGAAGACCTGACCGACCACATTCTGAAAATAAGACGAAAACGCGACGAAGTTAATGTTGGTGGCGTTGAGCATCAGCTCGATGGACAGCAGGATGATAATGATGTTGCGGCGAATGAGGACGCCGACTACCCCGGTGATGAACACGATGGCGCTGAGGATGATGTAGTAGGACAGCGGCACCATAAGTTCCTCGTTAGGCGTGAGGTGTTAGGCGTAAGGCGGCATCGGAAGCACTGCACATTCTTTCACGTTTCACACCTCACCCCTCACGTTGTTCAAACAGATCACGCTTCGCCAGGATGATTGCGCCGATCATTGCGACGAGCAGGATCAGCGAGGCCACCTCGAACGGGAAGAGATAGGTCGAGTACAGGACTTCGCCGATCATTTCGGTGTTCCCAGCCGCAGGAGCGACGTCAGTTGCGACGGCCTGGCCGTTCGGGACAGTTCGCGCAGTGTGAGACAGTGGGGAAGCCGGCTCGTTCACGACACTGCGGTGGTAGGCCAGCAGGAGCACTTCGGTCAGAATGGTCAGTCCCAGGAAAGCGCCGAAGGGGAACTGCGGGTGGTAGCGTTCCTCGCGCTTGATGTTCAGTAGCATGACGACGAAGAGATACAGCACCAGGATGGCACCGGCATAGACAATAATCTGGACCGCAGCCAGGAATTCGGCTCGCAAGGTCACGTACAACCCAGCCACGTGAAAAAACATGATCAACAGGGAGAGCGCACTGTAGATCGGGTTCCGAAGCACGACCACCAGGAGGGAGGTCAGGACGATGACGCCGGCAAAGTAAAAGAAGACGAGCGTCGCCACGTCGCGCTAGCTCACTTTGGGGGGCAGGTGCTTGAACGCGACGTTGAAGAAGGCGACGTTGGGATGCTGCAGTTCCAGTTTCTTCTCCCGAACCGGGAATGCCCGGTCTCCGATGGCCAGGAGCTGTGGCTTATTCAACAGAAGTTGCCGTTTGTCATAGACCGCCCATTCGTACTCGCGGGTCATGCCCAATGCGTCCACCGGGCAGGCCTGCACGCAGAGCCCGCAGAAGAGGCAGCGAGTCATGTCCATGTAATATTCATTGGCGAACCGCTTGGTGGGCTCGTCTGGCACTTCCGCGCTGATCACCTTGATGACGCGCGAGGGGCAGGCGGCCTCGCAGAGGTCGCAGCCGACACACTTCTCCGTCCCATCGTCATACCGGAGGAGAGCAAGCATTCCACGGTAGCTGTCCGGCAAAATCCGCTTCTCGTGCGGATACTGTAACGTGATCGGCTTGTAATGCAGAAGGTGCATGAGCGTGGCCTTCATGCCGACAAGAATCTCGTAGAAGGTGATCGTCTTGATCCACGTCTTGAAGTGGTTCAGCATTTGGTGATTTGGTGATCTCGTGATTTGGCGATTGTAAGGATTCTCTTTCATACGAACTTCACCAAATCACCAGATCGTACTTCCTACTTTCCTACGGGGAACAGGTACGCCGCAATGGCGGTGATCAGGATATTGCCCAGGGCGATCGGGAGCATCACCTTCCACCCGAACCGCATGAGCTGGTCATATCGCAGTCGCGGCAACGTAGCCCGCAACCAGAAGAACAAAAACAGGAAGAAGTACACCTTGACCGTGAACCAGAAGACTCCGGAGGCCCAAGCCAGGTTCGCCAACGAGCCGTGAAACTGCAGAAATGGAGCCGGCGCGTTCCACCCTCCCAGGAAGAGGGTGGCAGCGATGCAGGAGACCAGGATCATGTTGGCGTATTCCGCCAGGAAAAAGAAGGCGAACCGCATCCCGCTGTATTCGGTGAAGAAGCCCGCCACCAGCTCGCTCTCCGCCTCCGGCAGGTCGAACGGCATGCGGTTGGTCTCCGCCACCGAGGAGATGACGTACACGACGAACGCGAAGAGTTGCGGGAATGGCGGGGCGAAGATGAACCAGTTCCAGAACCATCCGCTCTGCGCTTCCGTGATCTTGACGAGGCTCAGCGAGCCGGCCAGCAGGATCACTCCCACGATCGCCAGGCCCACGTTGAGCTCGTAGCTGATCACCTGCGCCGCAGCCCGTAACCCGCCCAACAGGGAGTACTTGCTGTTGGATGCCCATCCTCCCAGGATGATCCCGTACGCGCCGATGGACGTGAAGGCCAGGATATAGAGAATCCCAATGTTGATGTCGCTGATCACAAAGGGCTGGAACTGGACTCCGAAGATCTCCACCGTCAGGTTCGGCCCAAACGGGATGACGGCAAAGCCGATCAGCGCCGGCACCAAGGCCAGAATAGGTGCCAGGCTGAACAGGAACTTGTTCGCTCCGGCTGGAACGATGTCTTCCTTAAAAAACAGCTTCAGACCGTCGGCGATGGGTTGCAAGATCCCGTATGGTCCCACTTCCATGGGCCCCATGCGGTCCTGCATCCAGCCGATCACCTTCCGCTCCGCCAACGTGAGGAACATCACCGTGAGCAGCACCACGCCCATGACCACGGCGATCTGGGTGATCGACAGGCCTATCTTGATCCCGACTTCAACCACGACCCCTCCAGTTTCGTTATCCGCAATGGTAAATGGCTAATGGCTCATGGTTGATGAAAAGACAAAAGCACAGCCAGTCTTCCATCTTCATTAGCCATTAACCATCAGCCATTCGCCATTTTATATTCGTTCGATCTTCACCTGCGCAGTTCTGTAAGACGGCACTCCCGTCTGCGGGTCTGTCGAAAGGCGTAACAGCCGCCGTGCGTCCTCGGCGAAATGTTCCGGGAATAGCGCGAGGCCTTCCGGCACGCGGTCCAACAGCTTGACGGTTGTCGTCATCTCTCCCTGCTCGTTGGAGATCCGGACCCGATCGCCATCTGCGACCCTAATCTGCTGCGCGTTGGCTGGATTGAGCCCAAGGAAGCCGGCCGCCTGAATCTGGAGCAGGCCCTTCGCACGGGTCGAGAGCTTGCCGGAATGGAACAACGTCTGCCCAACCACGAGCGTAAAACCTCCTTCTTTCTTCGAGCCACGCGCCGCTTGCCCCTCGTCTGCGAGCGCGTAGCGGCTTGCCAAATCCTCGGCGTAATCCTCACGCAGGTAACGGTCTACCACAGTCTGATCGAGCCGTGGCGGGGTTGGAGTAGGACCAAGAAGGCCATAGCCGGGAATCAGACTCCTGATCTCCTTCAGGATCTCTCTGGACTCGCCATACTCAAGCGGATACCCCATCAGCACCGACAGGGCGGACAGAAACTCCCAATCCGGCCTGCTTTCGCCGATCGGCTCAATGGCCTGCCGCACCTGCTGCACATGTCCCTCGGTATTTGTGACGGTGCCGTCTTTCTCGGCATAGGAGCAGGCCGGAAGGACCACGTCGGCGAGCGCAGCGGTTTCGGTGAGGAACAGCTCCTGGCAGACGAGAAAGTCGAGCTGTTCGAGCGCCTCTCTTGCGCGGGCTGCCGTTGGGAGTGAACCGACCGGATTCTCGCCGATGATCAGCATGGATTTCAACTTGCCGGCCCGTGCCTCCTCGAGCATCTCCATCAACGTTCTGCCTGCTCCTTGTGGCAACTCCTCTTTCCAGAGGCCCGCGATGCGGTCTCGCGCCGGGCGGTTGTTGAGGTCGGAAGGCCCGGGGAGGAACTCCGCCACGGTTCCCATCTCCACCGCTCCCTGATCGTTGTTTTCCTCGGCCAGGGGGGCCAAGCCACATCCTGGTTGACCGTGTTTCCCGGTCAGCAGCAGCAAGTCCAGCAAGTTCGTGGCGATGCCGGACCCCCTTGGAGCGCGCAGCACATCTTGTCCAACGAGGATGACGGTCCTGGCCGCAGCGGCAAATGCGCGCGCTGTCTCTTTTAGGGTGCTCGACGTGGCTCCGGTCGCTTCCTCAATAGCCGGCCAGGGACAGGCTCTCACCGCCTCGCTGATGGCTTGAACGTAGGAGCCGGCACGCTGAGCGAGGGCTTGGTCCACCAAGCCTTCCTCGACGACCGCCTTGACGAGCCCCAGCACGATGTTCCCGAATTGGTCAGGATGGGCAGAGACATGATGCGTGGCCAGGTTGGTGATGTTGCTGATGGTCCCAACCGCCGGCACCAGCGACTCGATCGTCAGGAGCGTCGCTCCCCGCTTCTTGACCGCCTCTTTAACCTTGAGGCCGGTGATCGGATTGGTCTCCGTGACGTTCGTGCCGACGAGCAGAAGCACATCGGCGGCGACGATGTCCTCGAACGTGACGGACCAGCGATGGGTCCCCTGCACCCGGCGGAGCGCCCGGACCCCGTTGATGTGTCCGTAGCGGGCGCTGCTGTCGATTCGATTGGAACCGATAGCCAGCCGCATGAATTTCTGGAAGACGTACAGGTCTTCATTCGTGCAGCGTGACGCGATCAGGCCGCCGAAGGCTGCCGGTCCGTGTTGCAGTTTCAGGCGGGTGAGGGTTTCAGCGACATATTCAAGGGCCTCTTCCCACGTCGCCTGGACCAGTTGCCCGTCGCGCCTGATGAGGGGATGCTGAAGGCGGTCCGGATGCGTGGTGGCGTGGTACCCGAAAAAGCCCCGCGCACAGAGGTCGCCGTTATTGCGGCCGGCTCCGTGGGCGGACATCACCTCGATCAACTGGTTTTCCTTGGTCTGAATCGTGATCTGGCAGCCGTCGCCGCAGTAGGTGCAGATCGTGTCGGCGCGCTTGAGCATCCATGGTCGGAACTCGTACATGGACAAGCGGCTGGTGATGGCCCCAACAGGGCAGATCTGGACGCATCCGCCGCAGAACTCGCAGTCTAACTCGTGGTGAGTGAAGTGTTTGATCTCGGTCATCGTGCCTCGCCCGGCTGGCGCCAGCGCCTTGACGTCCATGACCTCGTCGCAGTACCGCACGCAGCGCAGACACTGCACGCACCGGTTCATTTGCGTCTCGATGAGGGCGCTGAAATACTCCTTCGGGAAGACTCGTTTGATCTCGACGAACCGGCTGACGGTCGGCGTGTACTCGTGGGAGAAATCCTGCAGGTCACAGCGGCCGCCCTGATCGCAGACGGGACAGTCCAGCGGGTGGTTGGCCAGGATAAACTCCAGCACGGACTTGTGCGCCTCGTTGACCACCGTGGTGGCGGTCCGCACGACCATGCCTTCGGCGACCGGCGTGCTGCAGGAGGTCTGCAGTTTGGGCAACTTCTCGATCTCGACCAGGCACATCCGGCAGTTGGCGTCCCACTTGAGTTTGGGGTGGTAGCAGAAATGCGGGATCATCACACCCATCTGACGCGCCGCCTCGATGACGAGCGTGCCCTTGGGGACCGTGACCGGGACCCCATCTATTGTTAATCTGACGTTTTCAGCGGTACTAGCCATAAATTTATAACGTGACGGGTAACGCGTTACGCGTGACGAGAACTCATCGTGACGCGTGACCCGTGACGCGTCACCTGTCACGGTCCCTGTCGCCTGTCACCCATCACGCGTCACACTTCGATCAGTGTCTCGCCGCCGGCATCAGGAGCTCGTTCGAGTGAGCAGCCTCGGCCGCTTGAATGAGCTCCTCATATTCGTGGCGCCAGTGCCGGAGTGTGCTCATAATCGGCGCGACTTCAGCGTCGCCAAAGGCGCAGACCGTTCGGCCCGCAATGTTCTTGCATAGATCGGTCAATGTTTCAAGGTCCTCCATCCGT
>Ga0209376_1002402_pt1 | contig 17797 bp, 19 predicted proteins | sample GraSoiAngelo_134_FD_185891 | JGI IMG/M metagenome (GOLD analysis project Ga0209376, IMG submission 185891) | Grasslands soil microbial communities from the Angelo Coastal Reserve, California, USA - 14_0929_05_30cm (SPAdes) (version 2) | ecosystem: Environmental > Terrestrial > Soil > Grasslands ... | reverse complement strand
TCTAATCTTCATCTGTTTTGTTTGTAGAATCTATGTCAAGAGACTTTGCAATAGTTTCAAGCTTCAGTCGTTCTGACATTACGGGACCTTCAACTGGTATTCTGAAATCTCCTTTAGCCTTTTGAAATTCTTCTTGGACAGCATTTTTTGTCTTGTTGTATTCACCCATTATCTTACCAAGCTTTCTTGATGCCTCAGGAAGACGTTTGGTTCCAAGTAGCAAGATTAATGCTACAAAGATAATGATAATCCATTCATTACCTAAAATGTCAAGTGAGAAGTCAATCATGTTTAAGACTTTATGCCTTTCCAAAATTAAAGCTTTAGATGGTAATTGTTTTTTTCTTTGACACGGAAATAGCAGCAACTGCAAGACCCATGATGAATAGTAGCAAATATGGAGTACTGGTTCCAATGGAGTTAGCCATAATTCCCGCGATAAGTGGACCTGCGGCCCATCCAATGCCAAATGTTGCTTCATAAGCTCCAATCAAGCCTCCAACATCCTCCTTCCTTGTTCTACGCATTATTATCTCAAATGTTAATGGAAAATATACACTAAAACCAAATCCCAATATCAGCACAGCAATAACAAACTCTGTAATCGAATGAGAATAAAACACAACCAACATACCAACTGCAATGGAAAGAATCACGCTAATCAAACTTGGCAAGAATTTTTTCATTAAAAAGTCTGAAGGTAGTAAAGAAACCAAACGAGAAATTCCAAAAATGAAGAAAAGCAACTCTATGTTTGATTCTGATATTGACTTGTCACTCATATAAGCTGGCAGAATAGTTAAAAAGATTCCAAAGGCCGCACTACAAAATAGGAGAATAATCATAACAACTGGAAACTTCATTATCTGCTTCGAAGAAGAAATTGAGAATTTTGTATGCTGGTTTGTTTTGCCATTCTTTGTGAGCAGTAGTGCAGATATTATTGATGTGGCAAGTGCAAATGCTGCAAACTGAAAGAGAACTCGATAAGTTACATCCAGATTCTGCAGTAGAAATGAACCGACTAGTGGCCCCATCATAAGGCCTATAACAAAAAATGCCATAAATCTAGAAATTGATTTGACGCGTGTTTCTGGACTTGAGGCTTGCGAAATTATTGATTCGCAAGGAGGCCAGAAAAAAGAATGCGCTACTCCTGTCAGTGTCCTAAAAATGATAACCTCTGGAACAGAGTTTGCTATAGATAGAAGATAGACAGAGGCTGCGTCAAGTGCAAGACCTAGCGAAAGAAGAATGCCATTGTTGAACCTATCAAGCAGTAACCCGACAAAGAGTGGAATAAACATGTAAGGAACATAGTTTGAAAATCCAATTATTCCAAGATCAAAATAGGAGGCGCCTACCACTTCTTTTGAGAATACAGGAACTATTGGATTGTGCATACCGTATGAAAAACCAACTATTAACGCAGTAATGTAGACTAGGACTACACGTCTATTCATCTTACTTGTATGCAGCAACCATGATTGCGCCTCCCATCATGGCCTTTTCAAACTCTACCCTCGAAAATTTTTCAAGTAGTAAGGATTCTAGTTTTTTATTCACTGGCCATATTTTGTATGTTCTATAGAGTGCGGCAAATTTGAGACCAAGCTTTCCTCCTGCCATTATGGCTATAATGGGAAGTATCAACCGAAGATAGAATGAGACTCCCGCTCTAATCAATGCATTATCTGGTTTTCCTAGATCCACTATGACAAATCTTCCATCTTTCTTTAGAACCCTATGTATTTCTGATATTGCAGTTCTCAAGCTTATTGCATCACGTAATGAATACCCGCATAGAACGACGTCAAACGTTTCGTCGCGAAATGGTACATGTTCAAAGACTCCACATGCTAATGCTGGACTCTTTGTAAACAATCTACATGTGTTTTTAAGCATCGATCTAAGTGGATCATATAGTATGATTTGCAGCTCATCATCACAGATTTGTAATGCAGTCTTTGACATGTTACCAAAACCAGAACCCGCGTCAAGAATTTTGTCTCCTCGTTTTACTCTTGTTTGAATTCCTCTTTGGCGAAATTCAGAGTCTCTTCCAAGTGAGATTGAAGAATTAACTTTATCATATACCGGAATTATTTTTTCCAGAACATCGAGGACTTCATCCCAATTGCTTCCAAGACCCACACGAAAATAGGAAACACTGCATATTATATGTCAATCAGAGTTTCATCTCTGACACTACAGATGTGATTCCTTCTTGATATGAAGGATACATAAAATCACAGATTTTTGATATCTTTGCGTTTGATGTCGTAGTTGAAGCAGTCAGCAAGTTTACAAAATCTGAACCAAGAATTGCTTTGGCAATGAGTGTTGGAACAGTACGCGGAGTCTTTACCTTCAACTTATCACATAAGAATTTTACAAATTCTTCAAATACAACAGGATTTGAATCGGTAACAATAAACGATTGATTTGTTGCATTCTTTTCCGCAATAGATACTAAAGCAGAGACTACATCATCAACATGAACGAAACTTCGGTAATACTTGCCAGAACCTGGAATTCTAAAGGAGCCCTTCTTGAGCCTATCTATCATTATTGATTTGAACCAACCACCATTTCCATATACATCGCCTAGATACGCAACAGTGACAGGAATTCCTTGTTCTTTGCAGCCCTCCTCAAGGAATTTTTGAGCCTCTAAGCGTATCTTTGCATAATCTGTGTTTGGATTCAATGCAAAGTTCTCATCAATGGTCTTACCTTTAGGATCTCCGAACGCGCCTAGCCCTGAAATGTACACAAAGAATTTTGTCTTATTCTTAATTGCGCCAAACAGGTTTACTGTACCATCATAATTTGATTTTCTTTGTACCTTCTTGTCTTTTTCACCAGGCCATGCTGCGGCAAGATGATACACAACGTCATATTCATCAGAAAAGACAAAGTCAGGATATGTTAGATCTCCTCTAACACTCTTCACTTGAGGGTTTGAGATCTCACCTGATCTGACAAGGCAAGTAACTGATGCATCTAGCCTCACTAATCTTTCAACTAGCCTCGAACCAATAAATCCAGTACCTCCAGTTACAAGAACCTTCAACAGATCGAAGACAATTTTCTTGCTTAAAGGTTTAACCTAGAATGGAATCATGATCTTAACCAAAAATTAAATCATACGTATTCCTTTGATGACTTGTTGCATTCTTGTCCCAAATGTAAGTCCAAGATTGATGTTCAGCGAACCTTCAATCAAAAGATTCTTTTCAGCTGTTCAAAATGCAAAATCGAGGACGTTATAGATTTTAAAAAAAACATAGATGAAGCATATCTTGATTTTCTTTTAAAATTTGACAGTGGCCATATTTCAAGAAAAAAAGAATCACAGTCTATGCTAGAAAAAGAAGGTATTGTTCAAAGCGAAGATGAGATAAATAGGATGGTTGGAGATTCAAAACTTGATGAGATAACAAAATCAGTTTTATTCTCAAAGAGACATTATGTATCACATTTTAAGTCAATTGAAGAACCAGAGCCTGAGATGGGCTCAAGTGTGATCGACTCTGGACTAGACTCTAGAATTATTGAGGTCTTAGAATCAAAGGGAATAAGCAAATTCTACAAGTTTCAGGAAGAGGCCATCAATCATATCATGACTGGAAATAATGTCATCATTACAGCGCCAACAGCATCTGGAAAGACCGAGGCTTTTGTCATACCAATCATTCAGAGAATTGGTGACAAAAAGATTCTTGCACATGCAGTACAAGCTCTTTTTGTTTATCCTACAAAATCCTTGTCACGGGATCAATATCCAAAGATCAAAGATATTGCTGATAGATTGGAAATTCAGAGTGCTGTCTTTGATGGAGATACAAAGGAAGATGAAAGAAAAAAAATTCTTGATTCTCCGCCACAGATATTAATCACAAACTTTGATGTGTTGCATTACCATCTCTGGCATAGAACTAAATTTGCTGGACTCTTAAATTCTGTAAAATTTCTTGTAGTGGATGAAGCACATGTGTATTCTGGTATCTTTGGATCAAATGTGCACTATATCATAAAGAGATTGAAAAGAATCGCACCCAAGATACAGGTTGTTGCCTCTTCAGCTACACTTGAAAACGCTTTGATGTTTTGTGAGGAACTTTTCGGGACCAAAATGACTCTAGTGTCAGGAGCTGGCAAAAAGGGGAGAATAGAGTTTTGCATGTTATTTCCATCTCTTTTAACCCAACGTGCACTTATGATAGATATACTAAAAAAACTTACATCAAAGAAGCACAAAACTCTAGTTTTTAACAATTCGCATCTTAATTCTGAACTTTTAGCACTTCAAGCTAGAAGACAAAAAATTGACGTCAAGGTACACAGGGCAGGGTTAATGGCCAATTACAGAAGGTCAGTTGAGAATCTCTTCAAAAGTGACAAATTGCTCTCAATTTCTGCTACTCCTACACTAGAGCTAGGAATTGATGTTGGTAATGTGGATGGAGTAATCTCTTCTACCATACCTGTAAATCGCCTCATTCAAAGAATTGGAAGAGCCGCACGTAAAGGTCAGAATGGCTATGCTTTTTTGGTACTTGGAAATGATCCAATATCTCAATACTACAAGAATCATCCAAATGATTACTTTGAGGATGTAGAACAAATCTACATAGATCCAAAGAATCCATTTGTCGAAGAATTCCAAGTTCTTGCCATGGCTTGCGATAAACCAATTGCAAGGCATGAATTACTAGAGCACAAAGACGTGATCCAAAGACATCTCTCGTCAAGCAATCTGGTATTAATTGAAAATAGATATGTTCCAAATTATGATCAGATCAAAAAAATTCTTGAAGATTACAGCATTAGGGGGATAGGAAAATCGATTGATATATTTTTGAATGGTAAGAAGGTTGGTGAAAGAATTCTTCCAATTGCACTTGAAGAACTGCATCCAGCTGCAGTCTATTTTCTAGCAGGTACTAGATATCGAGTCAAAGAATTAGGTTATCCAGAAAAAATGACGGCAAAATTGGAAGATCTACCCAAGGACTATCCCTACTACACAAGGGCCCTCACAGAAGAATGGCCTACTATTGAAACAATATTTGAGAAAAGATTAGCAAGTGGCATCGAGGTTGCATTTTGTAAATTACACATTCAAAAGAGAGTATACGGTTACGTAAACTTGGAAATAGGGCAAGAGGTAGCCCAAGGGCAGAAAGTACTTCTCGAAAGATCACTTGATTACGATTTTGTAACAAAAGGGATTGTCTTCAAGTCACCAAGACCAATAAATGAGATCGGAAAATCTGAAAACAAAGAATACGTTGAGGCAAGTGGATACCATGCCACAGAACATGTGATCATAGAAGGAAGCAATATGATAACCGGAGGAGTATCACAAGATCTAGGTGGAATTTCCCTAGGCACATCTGGTCTAATTTTCGTGTATGACTCTGCCATAGGAGGAAATGGTGCAAGCAAGGCTCTGTATGACAGACTTGAGAGGGCGCTTGAGCGAAGCTTAAACATAGTAAGAGAATGCCCATGTCAAAGCGAGGCAGGATGCCCTCGTTGTACATTTTCATATAGGTGTGGCAATAATAATGAGTATCTGCACAAGTTTGCTGCAGGCGAAATTTTACAGAGAATTTTAGATGGAGAAAAGACAGAGGTCTCAGAACCTGTTGAAGGTGATAAACCACTAGTCTAGTTTTTTGTATGGATCTTGCCTAACGATACAAATTATTAATATCGTCTTTGAATCCTAACTATGGAAAAGATTGCAGTAGTTACAGGTAGTTCAAGCGGCATAGGTTTTGAAACCTCGCTTGCTCTGGCTCGTGAAGGATATTATACATATGCAACAATGCGCGATACAAAAAAAGGCAACAAGATATTAGATATTGCAAAAAAAGAGAATCTCAAAGTGGAGGTCCTAGAACTTGATGTAGACAAAGAAACTAGTATCAAAAATGCAATTGGCGCAATAATACGTGATAAAAATAGAATCGACATACTAGTAAACAATGCTGGTTATGGCCTATTTGGATGTCTTGAGGATCTATCAATGGAAGATTTGAAGGCCCAGTTTGAAACCAACTTCTTTGGTGTGGTAAGAACTATTCAAGGAATATTACCGATAATGCGCAAGCAAAAGTCAGGAATCATAGTTAATGTTAGTTCAGTAGCTGGAAGGATTGGATTCCCAGTATCCCCTGCATATATCAGTTCAAAATTTGCTCTTGAAGGTCTGAGCGAATCAATGCGATACGAGCTTGAACCTTTCGGTATTAAGACAATAATAATCGAACCTGGAGTTATCAAGACCAATTTTATGACCTCACTAAAAAAATCAATGAAACCAGATTCTGTCTACAAGGAAATTGCTGAAAAAGTCATAAATGGAATAGCTATGATGGCGGAGATGGGTACTCCTCCTCAAGAAGTTGCAAGAACCATAATCAAGGCCATAACCTCAGAAAACCCCTTGCCTCGCTATCCAGTTGGCAATGACGCCATAATGTTTCTTGAGGCAAAAAAGAACAAGACAGACCTTGAGTTTGAAAATTATATAAAAAAGGAACTTTACAGTTAAAATCCTGTGTTTTTACTAACAAATTTCGCACATTATAGAAGTATTTATCTTAATTTTTGGATTTCCCAATAATACTTTTGGTTAGATTGATATAAGTCGGCAAGTCAATTTTTGTCAAAGTCAACAGATTTAGGTAAAAATTCAGTGATATCAAAAATGAAATGGAAAACTCTTGAGCATAATGGCATAGCGTTTCTTCCGCCTTTTGAAACAAAAGGCATAAAGGTTAAGATCAGGGGGGAAAAAATTCCTTTGAGTCTAGATGCCGAAGAGATGGCATACCAGTGGGCAAAAAAGAAAGACACTCCTTATGTCAAAGATCAAACTTTCCAAAAGAACTTTCTTTCAGATTTTGTAAAGGTGCTTCCTGCAAAATACAAAAATATTTCATTTTCAGATATTGATTTCTCTGATGCCTTCAAGATAGTAGACCAAGAAAAAGATGCAAAGCTTACAATGACAAAGGAAGAAAAGAAAAAGCTTGCTGCTAGCCGTAAGGAAATTAGAGAAAAAATGAAAGCAAAGTATGGAAAGGCCATAATAGATGGAAAGGAGGTCGATGTTGCAAATTGGATGGCAGAGCCTCCTGGTCTTTTCATAGGACGCGGAGACCATCCGTTAAGAGGTCGTTGGAAACCAAGAGTTACGGAAAAGGATGTCACACTAAACCTTGGAAAAGGCACAAAGGTGCCTCCTGGAAACTGGGGTCAGATAATTCATGAACCTGATTTTATGTGGCTTGCAAGTTGGCAAGATTATCTTACAGAAAAGAGAAAATATGTTTGGCTTTCTGATACTTCAGACCTCAAACAGGAGCGAGATAAGATGAAGTATGACAAGGCAACCAAGCTTTCAGAACAAATCGGCAAAGTGTTAGATGTCGTAGTAAAGAAGATGTCTGACAAGGATGAAAAGATAAGAAGGGCTGCTACTGTCTGCTATCTAATCTATAAAACAGCCATAAGAGTAGGAGATGAAAAGGACCCAGACGAGGCAGACACTGTGGGTGCTACCACACTTCGGGTAGAACATGTAAAGCTACGGTCAAACGTAATAGAATTCGACTTTTTAGGTAAGGACAGTGTAAGATGGCAAAAACCGCTATCTATTGCAGAACATGAGAAGATCTTCTATGATAATTTCAAAAAGTTTACTGATAAGAAAAAGCAGGATGATTTGATATTTGATGGAATTACATCAAGGAATGTAAACGAGTTTTTAAGCAAAATAGTAAAGGGACTTACTGCAAAGGTCTTCAGAACATATCTTGCAACAATTGTGGTTATGAAGTATCTAAAAAAGGTGGATGAACTTGATTCAAAATCAGAAAACATCAAGATATATCATGCCAAACTTGCTAATCTTGAAGCTGCTATAACATGCAACCATAAAAGAACAATACCGAAGAATTTTGAGGAAACCCTGCAGAAGAAGCGTGAGTCACTAAAGAAACTAAAGGAAAGTGCACCAAAGACTGAGAAACAATCTGAGAAACTAAAGCAAAGAGAAGAAAAATTAAAACTTACAATAGAACTTGCTGAAAAGACAAAAGATTACAATCTTGGAACATCTTTGCGCAATTACATCGACCCTCGTGTAATCAAAGCATGGTCTGATCAAGTTGGACTAGAATGGGAGAAGCTATATACTTCTGCACTTCAAAAGAAATTCCAGTGGGTTTCAAAAGCAGATACTAATTGGAAAAAGATTGTACAAGCCTAAAGCAAGCTACATTTAATTGCATCAAGAAATTAGGCGTAATCTATGCCGGGGTAGCTCAGCCTGGCCTAGAGTGCCAGTCCACATAAAGGGTAATACTCATAATCTGGAGGTCGTGGGTTCGAAACCCACCCCCGGTACTACAAAGTTAATGTTAAATTAGTTAGGATAATGAAGTCCGCAATGGACGAATTTGAAGAGTTCGCTTATGCTCTCTTAGATCAACTCTCCGTTGAATTAAATGAGGAAAATGAAATAAAAGAATCACAGAAAAAGGCAACAGAAGCATTTGCTTCAAAGATAAGGTTTGATGAAGTTGAGGTCGTATGCAATAGGCTTTTCTCAGATATAGCCCAGAAAGTATCACAATTTACTGGATTATCCGTATCAAACCAAACAAAGGTAGAATTTCCTGGTTTGGTAGAATTTAAGCGGTTAAAAGGACGCAAGGTCTATCCCACAAAGGATTCGGAAAATTTTGTTGATGAACTCTTCTTAGCTATTGCAGAAGAGAATCCAGAAAAGATAGCAACTCTAGCAAAAAATGACGTTGCAAGGTACTTGGTCTATTCTACGTATGCCAAATCCTACATTTCACAGATTTCCACAACTTATGGAGACTTTTACGAATCTGTAATACATCTAAACAAATTCATACTTTCAAGTTATCCAAAAATAATCCTCTACAAACAAGGCGCTCCTTATGATTTAAGATTTGAACAAGTAAATTCTGGGTACATGGGAGCGTTAAAGATGACTGTCTTAGAAGAGCAAGTGCATTCTGTTCAGAAAAATCTCTATGAAATAAACAAAGAAGCAGTAAGTGAAGTAAATGCGATTAATGAAGAGCTTGCTAGAATTATCCTAGCCTTAGACGATTCTACAATAAAGAACCTGTGGGAATACTTGCAACTTCCATCAATACCAGATGAATATCCTGTTGCAATACGAGCGAATCTCTTTTTCACACTAAATCCTGATACTTTCATAGTTAGAGTTCTTGGCCCAGATGTCATGACGTTTACAAAGGTTACAGTAGATCCGAAAATCCTAGAAATGATACCTCAACTCCTGGACATTTATCTAAGGTGGCTAAGGCCTATACAGATACACCATGCTGCTTTTACTGCAATGGAAGGTATGGCAGAATTTGCGGTAAGAAATATTTTGAAAGATGATAGAGATTTTCAAAACTATTTGGTAACTTTTGCTAATACTGATATCTCATCATATCAGATAAGGAAGAGCATTGGAACAGATTTCACTGAATATGTTTTTAGTAAACATGGAAAAGACACCTATAAGATCATACTTGAAAAGCCTCCGACAACACGAGAGCTCAAAAATCCTGAAAGTTATCTTAAGAGGATATGAGTGGATTTGATCCTTTTGTACCGGAATGGACCTCTTACGCAAAAAGCCCTCAATTCACTCTTGTGGAAAAATGTTTAAAGCTTGTGCAGGTACTTGAATTTCCAGATCTTAAGATAAATGATTACATACAAAAATTAAATTTATTTGGTCATGGATTACGCAATTCTATCTCTGATGTAAAAAACCCAACCTATTTGGTTTCTAAGTTAAATGAATACATGTTTGATACTTTGGGCTTTGAAGGTGATACTGATGATTACTATAATCCACAAAACAATTTCTTAAATGTTGTAATTGACAAAAAAAGCGGAATTCCTATTACATTATCGATAATTTACATCGAGCTTGCAAATTACATTGGATTAGATCTTCATCCTGTCGGTTTTCCCGCTCATTTTCTAGTCAAGTATTCCGAAGAGATGATTCTTGACCCTTTCAATAAGGGCCGTCTTCTAGATATCGATGATCTGCAGGAGATATTAGATAGAAGCTACGGTGGTAGCGTTAAATTTATTCCAGATTATTTAAACGAGATTGAACCTGAGAAAATTTTAGTCCGAATTGCAAGGAATCTTAAAAATTCATACACTCAGTCTTTCAACTACACCTTGGCCATGCGTTGCATAAACATGCTCTTAGAACTTATCCCAGATTCGCCTGAGGAAATAAGAGATAAAGGAATTGTGCAATCTAGGCTTCTTCAAAATGACCTTGCATTAAGATCGCTTAACAAATATCTAGAATTAGTACCAGAGGCAGATGACGTTGATTACATTTTGGATTTAATAAGAAGCATCAAAGAAAAGTCTAATCAATAATTGATTTAACATCCTTACCTTTTTTTATTAACTTGTGTTCGTATCTTATTATTTTATTTTTCATTGTACCTTTCAGGATATCAACTTCGTTTCTTAGAGTAGCAACCTCGTCTTCCAGTCTAGCTACTCTTTCGTAAATAGATTCTTCATCGCCTGAGGTCATATATCCAATCTGCGCTAGAAGTGATCTTAAAAATTTATGGTTTATTTTGTTGAGGGTTTTGTCAGTATTTTGCTACAGGGTGAATTCTGCATTGCATGCCTGACACTTGCCTTTTTCGGTGCCAATCATGCCTATTATCAAAATCTTTCCTATTGTCCCGCATTTAGGACACAGACCCGTTGTGATGTTTTTTGGACCGCTTGTTCTTGGCTTTACTGTTTTTCTCCTTACCATTGATTCTAGAAGTTTGAAATTCCATTATTAAGTCTAAGCGTAGATCGCAAAAGGCGCGGGGAGTGGGATTCGAACCCACGGGTCCTTGCGGACATGGGATTAGCAATCCCACGCCCTACCAGGCTAGGCGACCCCCGCTCAAATGTGCTGGAATTCAAACTGTTAATTAATCTTGGTTAAGAATTTGGTTATTCTCCAAAGCGCTTGTAGTTTTCCACAAGATCCTTTAGAGGTATTCGCTTACTGCCAACAATTTTCAAATCGACCTTAATTTTTCCTCTTTCTATAGTAATTATGTTGTAAGTGTTTTCAAAAAGACCTCTCATCCTTTCTGATGACACGGTACCAGCGTTTGCAATTGAAAGGTTATCAAAATTCCAAAACCATGGCCTGTGTTTGTGACCACATATTACTAGGTCAATTTTGCTCGCTAATGCACTCCGCAGTACATCCCCAGAGTCAATCACAGTTACTCTGTCAGTTCCTGTGTCAGGGACTCCTATTAGGTGATGGTGCATTGCCAATATCTTTGTCTTTTTTTCGTATCTTTTCATTGTTCTCTCAAGCCAGAGATTTTGTCTGTATCCGACCTCGCCTTCATCTCTATCTGGTCTTGCTGTTCCAAGAGTAACTAAAACAGTATCTTCATCAAGTTCGTTTACTTGATCAAAAGGAAAGAATTTCTTAAACAGGAGATAACCCGTGTTTCTATAATCATGATTTCCACTAATTGAAATTATCTTTTCAGTTTTAAACTGGCCAAATTTTTCTTTACATTTCTCATATTCTTGCAATAGACCCTCGTTTGTAAGATCACCAGTTACTACAATTACTGATGGTTTTAATTCATTAATCTCATATACAGCTTGATCAAATGCTTCTTCTCTAAACTGTGCTCCAACATGGACATCTGAGATTTGTACTATTTTCATATCAAGGTATGATAACAAATACCGGTTTAAGGTTTGGCTTTTAATTTCTGATCCAAGAAAAAATTCTAGTTAGAGTTAAATATACTGCGTCTGCCACCTTGGCTGATTTGACTAAAAAAGCGGCAATAATCAGGGGAGATGGTACTGGTCCTGAGCTTGTTGATGCAGTGTTACATGTTTTAAGATCATGTAATTTTCAGAGTGAGTTGGTATTATGTGATGCTGGGTCTGAGCATTGGGAGAAACATGGTGGAGCGACTTACATTCCAGATTCAACTATGAAGTTGTTAGAAGAAAGCAACGCGTGTTACAAAGGCCCAACAACTACAATTCCACGACCAGATGCCCCAAGAAGTGTTGCAGTTACTGTTCGCCAAAAGTTTCAGCTCTATAGCAATATCAGACCCATTAAGACGTATGACAGACTGTCGCCAAATAGAAAGCTCGATTTTATCTGTTTCAGAGAGGCAACAGAAGGACTCTATTCTGGAATAGAGTTTAGGATTTCAGAAGAAGCAGCTATTGCAATAAGAAAAACAACTAGAAAAGGATGCCAGAGAATAGTAAGAGCTGCCTTTACTTGGGCAAAACAACACAACATTAAGAAGATCTTTCCCATAACTAAAAGAAATATCCTCAAGGAGACTGATGGAATATTCTGGAATGAAGTTGAGAAAGCAGTAGCTGATAATCCAGGAATACAAGTGGAGGAATATTACATAGATAACATGACTCAACAGCTAGTCAAGAATCCTGAGAGGTTTAACAACTCGATTTTGGTAAGCACAAACCTTTTCATGGATATCATATCAGAATGCGCTTCTGGAAACATTGGGTCAATTGGAAATGTCTACTCGGCAAACATGGGAGATTCGTATGCCATGTTTGAACCAGCCCATGGAAGTTCGCCAAAATATAAGGGATTAAACAAAGTAAATCCGACGGCTGCAATTCTGTCCGGAGCTTGGATGGCTGAATATCTTGACGAACCGCATATAAGAAATGCCATTTTTGCAGCAACAGAACAGGTGATAAATGAAGGAAAGTACGTTACATACGATATTGGAGGCAATGCAACAACCTCAAAGATGGCAGAAGCTATCGCTGAAACCGCAAAACAAAAGTTAAAAAAATAATCAGACTTTAGATCTCAAAATGGATTTTGAGGATAGTATCACAATTGAAAGTGCTGATAGTACAAGTACGATATATGACATAGGACCAAACTCAGGTATGGTCTTTTCTTCGTTGTTTAATGTGAAATTATTACCTGAAAGAAAATTCTGCTTGTTTTTGGTATAATTTGGAATTGAGATTACATCCATTGATACGTCGTTATTTGCGTTTGTATCTCCAATAGTATTTGCAGCATTAGCCTCAAGGTTTAGCTGATAGTTTCCAACTGGTGGGTTATCCCATATGAAGCCGATAGGCATATTTTGTTTTGCTTGAACATTTGCTGTGGTATAATGGTCATAAAACAGAAAACCTGTTTGATTTCTTATTTTGAGTCTGAATAATATGGAATTGGCGTCAGAACCACCTGTGTTTTGTATCTGTTTGCTGACAATCACACTATTGGTAGCATTATCCCTAGTTACCGTGAGTGACCCATTTACCCATTGTAATTCGGGATGAGATGGACCACCCCTATTAACTATAATTATTCCAGCTGGCCTCATATCGATCTTGTCATAATATTGGTATTTACCAACTACTCCAAAGAACTGTGTAAATATATGACCCGGAAGTATGGATCCGCTATCAAATATCCCTACTGGCTCATTATTTGATATGCTGGTAGTCACCGTGTGTGTATGATTATCTTGATTAATCCATGTAATTGTGTCGCCAGTGGAAACATTCACTTGAAATGGCTCATAACAGGAGGGAAGTGGCTTGCAGTGATTGATAGTACTATTAACTATTGTAACCTGAAAATTTTCTGCATATGCATTATCTAGTAGAAAGTAGCAGCTAATAGCTACAAGGCCAAATGCAACACAATACATATTCAATGTATTTGCATTGACTATTTTATAGATAAATGAAATGCGGGTTTTATACGCAACCCTTATTCGTAGAAGAAAAATTAGTCATCCTTGTGCATTTTTCTAGTACCTTCCACAAGTATCAACTCTTCAAAAAATAATTTCTTTGATGCAATTATCTTTGTACTCAATCCAAGTAATTGTGTTTGTTTTATTAGTTCATTATAATTTGCAAGTGAAGATGTTATGAAGATGAGTTTTCCTTTGTTGCCAATTGCTTTGTTAGCAGAACTTAGTATTTTGATTGGAATTTCAACGCCATCTCTTAGACCATCTACAGCTGGGTCAGCTACCTCGTCAGACGGTAAATATGGAAGATTACATACTACCAAATCAAAAATCGCAGTTAAGGCATCTGCAGCATTACAGCATATACAGTTCTCAATTGATTCATGTGCTTTTTTTAATGCTTTGAGATCTGTATCAGTAGCTACTACTAGTTCGAAGTTTTTTGATAAAACTTGCGCAAGAAAGCCCGAGCCAGTTCCTATATCAAGCGCAGTTCTTCCCTTCTCATTCTGTAAATGCTCTGCGAAAAATAGCGTGTCTTCTGCAGGTTTATAGTAATTATTTGCTGATTCTTTTTGCAATTTCTATTATCTCACCATGAGGTAAATCTTCCAACCTGTCATCAGAATCTATTGTTATTCCTAATTGTTTTCCAATATTTCGTATGGTTTTTCTCTTAAACGAAAAGAGTTTGTTAACATTTCGCACTATCTTATCAGATAGCTGATGTTTTTGGGTCAGACCTATAACAATTGAATCTACTTGTGGGGGCGGACTAAAATTTGATTTTTTTACATTCATTAGATTTCTTATCTCCATAGAATAGCTGGCAAGTACTGATATTGCTCTTATATCTCTGAAACCTGTTTCTGTAACTAGTTTTTGGGCAAATTCTTTTTGTACCATTATCACAGCGTGCGAGAACTTTCGTTGAACCAACCATTCTATTGCTTGACGACTCTTAGAATACGGAAGATTTGAGACAAAAATCGTGAATCTATGATTCATCTCAAATGCATCCCCACATTCCAAGACTAGATTTTGCATGCGAGAAAATTTCTTTTTTGCTTGTAAATAAAGCTCCATATCTCTTTCCACTGAGATTACTTTCTTTGCATTCTTGCACAGATATGGTATTAGAATTCCTCTTCCGGTTCCAACTTCAAGAACAATGTCATCTTTTGTTATGTTGGAGAAATTAACTATTGATTTTGCCACCGAGTCGGATATTAGAAAGTGCTGCCCAAGTGAGCGGCGCTTGTTCATCGCCTAACAAAGAGATTCATCCTTGTTTCACCAGTAATCTCTTCGATAATTCTTTTTGCAATTTGTTTGATAGGTTCTTTTAATCCTACTCTTTCTTGGAGATCTTTGAAATCTGTGAATTTTCTCGTTTCTCTCTCTGCTAGCATAGACTTCATGTAGGTTTTGCCAATACCTGGAATAAGCTCTAACGCATGAATTCTTGGCGTTAGTGGTTGTGCATTATTTAGATAATCCACAAATCTTTGCTCGTTGTGAGTAACAATTTTTTCCACTACCCCAAGTAATTCGCTTTGCGCAGACGAGGAGATTTGAGAATATTCTAGCCTCCCTAGAACAGATAGAATCTTGGTCCTACCTTCTTTTCCTATATAGACTCGTTCACCTATTTCAAAAGTAGAATTTGGAATTGCCAATAATTCAAGTATGGTTAGTCTTTCTTCTCCCAAAGCCGTCACGATAATTCCATCCCTACCTCTTACTGTGGTTGACTTGCCTCTGGTTACAAAATCTAACACGTAAGCGTATTCTTCATACTTTCTAGTTTGAGCTCTCTCCAAGAAAACTCTACTCCTGAGATCAGGCGTTCTCCTTGATGATCTTTAGCATTTTTTCGAGTGTTTCAGCAAGGATTAGTTTTTTCCAGCCGAAAGTAAACGCTCTAAGTTCAGCTTCAGTAGTTGGGAGATTGTTTACAATTTCTACTGCTTCTTCCTCAGTTATTCCACAGTCTTTTACCAACTGTTGCTTGAGTTTTTTTCCAGCCTTTGCGTCAATCGTTGAAAACTTGCTAACATAATCGTAGGTCCATCTTTGAATCTGATCCATGGAATCAGGTTCTACTTTTTCCATAATTTCCTTAACCTCAGGAATAGAAATGGCTTGTTTCTTCTTTACTTCTTCCATTTGTTACACACCAAACGGTTTGATATGATCCAACCTAGTGATTAAGGTTTTTGTCTTGTTGCCAAGTTTTACTGCTAATTTTACAGTCCTACGGCCAACAGCGTTCACAGTTCCTACTTTTCCGTGATATCTTCGATGCGGCAATCCCTTATGTTGTGAAGGATCTATGATCACTAAGACTTTGTCTCCTACTTTATATTCTCTAAGTAAAAAAGAGACCCCTCTTACGCGGTCCTTTGTCATTACGGATCTTGCTTTGTGCATAAATCCATGTGAATGACCTTTCGGTTTCTTAGTAGTCATATTGGCTAAGATTTGAGATGACCTTAATTTAACACTTACTGGCTATCAAAGAAAAGTTGGTCTCATCATGTATAGATGATTTTTCTGTTGTTAGAAAAGAGATTGAACTTATTCCTCGAGTTCTTTCTTTTTCTTTTTTGTCTCTTCTTCCGGATCAGCAACACCAGCCTCTGTCACTGTAAAGAGGACCTCTTGTTCTGGGTGATGCGGACTGTCTACCATTCTTGCAACTCTCTTCTTGCCAGATTTCTTAAAGTAGACTCTATAGGTGCTTGAATGTGCGACAACATTTCCTCCAATTGGGCGCGTTGGGTCACCAAAGAATGTATCCGGGGATGATTGTACTTGATTTGTGGCTAGTGCAGCAATATTGTATACTTCGGAAGTTCTAGTAAGCAGATGCATGAATTTATTTAATCGCTGCTGTCTTACAGAAAGAGTACCTCTTCCGAGAAATTCTGCTCTAAATAGTCCTACTGCAGAATCTACAACAATTAGTTTTATCTTATTTTCCTCAATTACAGGGCCAGCTTCTTGTAAGATTAATTCTTGATGCGCACTATTGTATGCTTTTGCTACTATAATCCTTTCAAGTACTTTTTCTGGATCAAGTCCTTTTGCTTTTGCTATCGAAACAATTCTTTCTGGTCTGAATGTGTTTTCTGTATCAATGTACAAAACTCCGCCATCTAATCCGCCTTCTTCTTTTGGTTTTTGAACGTTTACACACATTGTATGACAGAGTTGTGTTTTACCGGAACCAAATTCTCCGTAGACTTCGGTAACTGCTTGCGTTTCTATTCCTCCGTCAAATAGAGTATCTAGTGCATTAGTTCCTGTTGAGATCTTTCCTATATCCTGTCGTCTTTTGTAAATTTCAGTTGCAGTAACAAATTCCTTTTCAAGTTTGCCGTCTTCAATAAGTTGTTTCCTTGCCTTGTTTACTATGTTTACTGCAGTGTCAATATCCATACCAGTTATTTCTGAAACATCTACTGGGCCTCTCACAACAAGATCCAGTATATTATGAACACCTGCGTCACTAAGTTTCTTGGAAGTTACGGGACCTACCCCTTCTAGACTTTCTAATCTTAAATCGTCCAACTTACCGTATAGTACGGTACGAGTACCTAATAAAGTTGTTGATAAAAGGAACTGTTACCTTTTCGGTGGTTTTTTTCAACTGTTAATTTCGGTTGGTGAATAAGTCATATTATTGATTAGAATGATGGAGAGGCGTATCCAATCGCTAGAACAATAAATCCTAGCACAAGTGCAACTAATCCATTTTTACGAGTACGCTGTCTCGCTCTGCCACTAATTTTTTCAACGCTTACTAACAAGTCTGGGCTTCTACTCGTTATTTTACCAACAACATAATCATCATACAAGATCTTGAACCCGCCCATAAACTCAAGAAATAATCCTGCAATGATGATAATTTCATTCATCACATA
>Ga0209376_1002392_pt1 | contig 17842 bp, 14 predicted proteins | sample GraSoiAngelo_134_FD_185891 | JGI IMG/M metagenome (GOLD analysis project Ga0209376, IMG submission 185891) | Grasslands soil microbial communities from the Angelo Coastal Reserve, California, USA - 14_0929_05_30cm (SPAdes) (version 2) | ecosystem: Environmental > Terrestrial > Soil > Grasslands ... | reverse complement strand
CCATGCCCGAAGGTCCTCTTTCTTGCCGATCTCCTGGCGGTCGGACGAGGAGAGGTAGATCACATTGTAGAAAAACTCGGCCAGCCGCTTCAGCTCCTCGGCCGCATCAGGGGCAGGAGGGAGACCTGCAAGATCAGCGATCTCCAGGGGCAAGGAAGGGATTGGGAATGAAGGAGCCCTGGGCATCTCCGCCAGAGCCGCCGCTTCCACCAGCAGGATCGGGCGGCGCCGTTCCCAACAAGCCAGCGTGGCGGTCGCCTCAGGACTCTCGACTCGCTTGTTCGGGACGAGTCGGACCGTGATGACCTGATTGCCCGGCATCCGGGGCGTCTGTTCTCGGAACGCGCGGCCGTCGCCTCCCGTCATGGCCGTCCCGATCTTTTTCCCCGCGACCACAAATTCGAGTTGTTCGCCACCGATCCCGGTCTGTTGGAGGAGACCGTCGTGCACCAACCGCGCCTGGAGCATGACCGGACGGCCCGGCATGGTCAGGGCATCTCGTACGATCAGGCTCCCGGCGATCTTGTCCGCCGCACGGACCGCCGGCGCTGCCTCCAGCGCACCGATGAGCAGGAGGGTCAGCACCAGTCCAGCGGTTGCAGTCCCGGAGCCCATCCAACGTTGTCCCACTCAATCAGCCGCCTTCCACATCCGTGAGCACGGAATCCAAAATGTCCAGCGCCGCATCGGCTTCATGCCTGGTGATCATGAGAGGAGGCACGATCCTGATGACGTTCTGACCGGACCCGAGCAGCAGCAAGCCTTTCCGAAAGCAGCGCTGAATGATGTCGTTCCGTTCCTGGATCGCCATCTCTTTCGTCTCACGATCCCGCACGCATTCCACCCCGATCAGCAGCCCTTTCCCACGGACATCGCCGATCAACCGGTGACGGGCCTTCAACTCCTCGAGTCCCCGCAGCAGATGTCCGCCGACCGTAGCGGCGTTCGCGACCAAGGTCTGCTCCAGTAGTTCGATTGTCACCAGCGCCGCTTCACAGGCCACCGGGTTTCCACCGAACGTATTCGCATGCGCGCCGGCCTTCCAGTTCATCACCGTTGCCGACGCGACGGTCGCTCCCATCGGCAGCCCGGATGCAATGCCTTTTCCGATCGCCAGGATATCCGGCTCGACGCCCCAGTGCTCGACGGCAAACATCTTGCCCGTGCGGCCCATCCCCGTTTGCACCTCGTCCACGACATACAACATGTCAAACTCTCGTGCCAGTTCGACCAGCATGGGGTGGAACTCAGGAGGGGGCACGACGACCCCTCCCTCCCCTTGGATCGGCTCCACCACGATCGCCGCCACATCCTCCGGCGGCACGACGGTTTTCAGATAGACGTCTCGGATCACGTTCACACAGTGCATCTTGCAGGAAGGGTAGGTCAGGCCATAGGGACAGCGATAGCAATAGGCGTAGGGCACGTGGGTGACCCCCGGGACCAGCGGCGAGAAATGGCGACGTTGCGCCGCTTTGCTCCCGGTCAGCGAGAGGGAGCCCATCGTGCGTCCGTGAAAGGCTCCCAGGAACGCGATGGTCAGTGGACGGCGGGTCCGGTAACGGGCCAGCTTGAAAGCCGCTTCCATGGCTTCGGTGCCGGAGTTGCTGAAAAACGTGCGCTTGGTCCCCTTCCCGGGCGTAATCCGATTCAACGCTTCAGCCAGCTTGACCTGTGCCGGATAATAAAAATCAGTCCCGGCCATGTGGATAAAGCGTGCCGCCTGTTGTCGGATCGCTTGGACCACCTTCGGATGAGCGTGTCCCGTTGCCACCACCGCGATGCCGGCCGTAAAGTCCAGGTAGCGATTCCCATCCACGTCCTCCACCATCGCTCCGCGTGCCTGCTCCACGACCAGCGGATAGATGCGCGTCGCGGACGCCGAAAGCACCTGTTCGTCGCGAGCGACCCAGGCCCTCGCTTTGGGACCAGGAGGAACCGTTTTGATGCGCGGGAGGTCCCTTTGACGCGACTTGCCTGCAGATCGTTTGGCCACCACACCCCTCTGCGTGGAGGACGGTCAGGAGTCCCGACTCGAGGGCCCGCCCTCGAGCGGGCAGAAAGGAAGAGAAAGGAACGACTCCACGTGGGCCGATTGCGCTCAGCTACATGAGGCCATACCCGCGCTTGGCGATGGCGTAGGCATCCCCGGCGGAAAAGATCGCCAGGCTGAGATACAGGAGTTCAGCCGGTTGCCAGAACAGTCGAGAGATCACGAACAGCGTGGCCCCCACCCCAACAATGGCATATCCCCGCTTCTTCCCGAGATACAAATGTCCAAGCCCCGCGACGATCGAGAGCGAGGCGGCCCGTACCCCATGCCAGGTTTTCTGGCGGCTGCCCATAACAACAGGCTATGGGCTAGAGGCGATGGGTAATAGGAAAGCTGCGCAAACTTCATTCTGTACCTTTGGCCCATAGCCCATCGCCTAGTGCCTCTCGCCTCACGACTTGAGGGCTGCCAGCACCTCCTCGACGTGACCGTCCACCTTCACTTTGCGGAAGATCGCTTTCATGGTCCCGTCAGGGCTGATCACAAAGGTGCTGCGCTCGATCCCCCAATACTTTTTCCCGTACATGTTCTTTTCCACATACACTCCGTAGGCCTTCGACACCGCTGCATCCTCATCGCTCAGCAGTGAAAAGGGCAAGCCGTGCTTTGCGATAAATTTCCGGTGAGACTCTTGGCCGTCCAGACTGACGCCCAAGACGACTGAGCCTGCCTTCCGGATTGGCGGGAGCGAGTCGCGGAACCCGCAGGCTTCTTTGGTGCAGCCCGGCGTATCGTCCTTGGGATAGAAGTAGAGCACGACCTGTTTGCCTCGGAGGCTCGTGAGGGTCACCATGTTGCCGGCTTCGTTCGGAAGAGAAAAGTCCGGCGCCTTCTCTCCGACCGTCAGCTCTGGTGCCATTTCGTGTTTTCCATCTTGGTCGCGCGGTGAACCCCGTACCACGGGTTTACACCCGTGGTTTCGGGGGATACGCTTCGCGGAATATCATACACATTCCTCCCCGTGGTTCGGGGTGAAGGCTCACCGTCGCGTGGCGGACGGTGTGGGCGACTCGATGCGGAACAATCCGACCGCACGGGGGAACACGTGGACGTGGACATCGCATTACCGTGGTCCCACGCCACCAAACGATGGCCGCTGGGTGGAGTATTTGTCTTCCTTTGTCTTCTTCGGGATCGTGGAATCCGGCGATCCAAATGGACGCAGCGCCGGCGAGTCCCAGATGACCTTGTTACCGGGCGCCAAATTGGCAGCCTCCATGAATTGCTCGCGGGCTTGGTCGGTCTCCCCTAATGCGAATAAGGCCAGTCCCAGGTTGTAATGCGATTCCGCCGAATTCGGGGCGCCGGTCACGGCCAGCTCAAACTGGGTTTTGGCCTCCTGATACTGCGCCTCCTGATACGCGCGCATCCCCTGTTGAGTGGCGGTGACCACTGCTTGCGGGGCGCTTGAACTGACCGGCAAAGGCAAGCGCGGTTTCGGCTTCTCGGTGCTCGAGCAGGCAGGCAGCACAACCAGCAGGAGGCTAGTCACGATCATGCTGAAGATTCTCATGTGGCCCTCACAGCTTCCGTCGTTTGTGAAACTCCTCTTCCAACGCCTTTCGGTACATAACCTCCCATTCCTGACTCCCCTCAACGATTGGACGCGAATACGAGGCCAACCGCGCACGCACGATACGATCCATCTCTTCCTCCTGAGCCAACTCCGACGCAAGCACCCGTTTAATCTCGCGCAGCGCATAGACTTCATCCCCTTTGAGACGAACCGCCTGGCTTGTCTTCAAGCAGGTCAGAATAACGTGTGAGAGATGGCTGATCTTGTCTTCGCTGAGTAACATCCGAACAGCTCGTGAGGCGTGAGGGGTAAGGTGTAAGGCGATGGGAGTGGGGCTTTTCTTATCCCCTCTTCTTATTCCCTCGCGCCTAACGCCTCACACCTGACGCCTAACAGTTTACAGGATCAAGCCCCGTTCCTTGACCAACTTGTTCTTGATCATCGTAAACATCTTCTGATAGTCCACTTGCCCTCGTTCGATCTCAGCCGCGTACCGTTTCATCAGCTCACGGACCTCGGCGTTCAGCCGATCCTCGACGAGCAGCTCATGTGTAATGGCGCGATCCAACGCTTCGATGAGGACTTGTTTCTCCCCCACGACCTCGGCATGGCCTTCCTCTTGAAGGCGCGACACGAGCGACTCAGTCAGGTGGCTGATACGTCCCCGCGAGAGCTTCATCCGGCATCACTGATACTGGTCAGGCCTTTTCGACTTTGATCTTCGCAGCGGACATGGCCTGTCGCAGCAGGGTGGCGTCTCCGAGAAGACGCCCCACCACATTGACCCGGTCGACCGGGACCGGATCCGGGCCCATGCTCATCGGCGTCTGGCCGAAGAAGATGGCCAGCACTTCGCCCGCGCCCAAAAAGGCCACGTCGCCGACCTTGACCTGCGTCGTCGCAGTCTCGCGATGGTCCTTCACGCCGGGCATCTTGAAATAGAACTCCTCCCCCCACGTGTTGAAGGTCGTTTCAATCGGGAGCACCGCATAAATGGCCTCAGCGGTCTTGTTGGTCTTCAGCTCGGCCTCGAGACTCACAGACCCCACCGTAATTTTGATCCGCCGCGTTCCGTCTCCCATCACACCGAACGGTCCAGGAACCTGCGTCCCCTTCCTGCGATGCCCGCTGTGCGCACGCGCTTCATGTCACTCACGCCTGTGACGGCGTGTTCCCGGCGGAATGTATCTTGTTTCCCCCATGAAATCAAGGCTAGAATCCACCTGTGACGGCTGCAAACTCAGGGCATTCATGATTCAATCCACCTTCATCTTGCTGAAGGGCGTCGGCGAAGAGACGGAACGTCGCTTCTGGCAAAGCGGCGTGAGGGATTGGCGGACATTCCTTGCCCGCTGCTCGATTCCGGGCCTCTCACCGGAGCGGAAGAGTCTGTATGATGCCACCATCTCTTCGGCCGTCGTCCATCTCCAGGCCGGACACTCCCGATACTTCTCGAAATGTCTCAAGCCTCGTGACCATTGGCGCCTGTTCGACACCTTCCGATCACGAACCGTCTATCTGGACATCGAGACCACCGGTGGTCCTCCCACCGCCGACGCGGTCACGGTCGTCGGCCTCTATGGCAATGGCCGTATGACCAGTCTCGTACAAGGGGAGTCGCTCACCGAACACCGGCTGAACCAGGAGCTGGCCAACTACGATCTCGTCGTCACCTTCTTCGGCAGCCGGTTTGATCTGCCGTATCTGCGCGCCACGTTTCCCGGCGTCGTCCTGGATCATCCGCACCTGGACCTCTGCTTTGCCGCACGCCGTCTCGGCCTTGACGGAGGCCTGAAACACATCGAGGGACGGATGGGCATTCGGAGAGCACCGGACCTTCAAGGCCTGGACGGGTGGGACGCGGTCAGGCTCTGGCACGCCTGGGGCAATGGAGAAAGGCCTGCGCGGGACCGCTTGCTTCGGTACAACGAGGCCGACACGCGCAATCTAGAACCACTGGCAGAATTGCTCTATAGCAGGCTGGCTGCACGATACGGACCGAAGGGCTAGATCTCTGATGATGGCACGCAGCAAGACGGCTCAGAGCATCACCTGGCGGGGAGCAGGACTCACAGACATTGGGCAAGTCCGTTCTTCCAACCAGGACGCGTTTGCGGTGCTGAATGATATCGGCTTCTGGATCGTGGCCGACGGCATGGGAGGACATGCGGGGGGGGACGTGGCCAGTCGATTGGCGGTGGAGTCCATCACGGAACAGGTCAGAAGACAGGCCGGCACAGACAGCTTGTCTCAGGCTGGGCAAGCCTGGACTGAGACCCAGTTGCGCCAGCTCACCGAAGCCGCCCACCACACCATCTGCAAACACGCGTTCGAGCATCCACTCCTGGGCGGCATGGGCACCACTATCGTCGTGCTCAGCATCCCGTCCGGTTCGATCCCGCACCTGAGTCTCGCTTACGCGGGCGACAGCCGAGCCTACCTCCTCCGCGCTGGTGCCCTGCTCCAGCTCACGCAGGACCATTCCTTGGTTGAAGAACATGTCCGGAGCGGCCAGCTCTCGCCGCAGGACGCTGCCACGCATCCCCTGCGCCATGTCCTGACCCGCGCGCTGGGTATTGGGGACGTCGTCGAGCCCGATAGTTCGACCCACCGGCTCCAACCAGACGATCTGATCCTGCTCTGTACGGATGGACTGACCAAGATGATGGACGACGGCCGGATTGCCGACATACTCCTTCACGCAGGCAGATCACCAGAAGCCGCCTGTCTCGCGCTCGTGGAAGAAGCCAATCGGCGCGGCGGAGAAGACAACGTGACCGTCGTGGTCTGCGCCGCGACGGCCTGACAGGCTGTCGCAGGAAAAACTGTTTGACAAGCAGCGCCGTGCCATGTAATTTTACCTCAATTAATTCGGCACTGCCTCGAGCTCACATGCTCGGCATGATACCAACCCTGCAGGAACTCTCTGCATGCGCCTGATGCACAGTCTCCGTGTCTGGTCCTGGGTCATCCTCCTTTTCACTTTTTTCGAACCAATTGGAATTGCCGCCGACACGAACAGCCCGGAAGCCGTGCTCCGTGCCCTGGTGCGGGCCAACGCCGAGAAGGATCTTGCCACTCTCTCGAGGCTGATCGCCCACGACGTGGATATCATCAGCTATACGATCGAGGGACGAAAATACGTAGGCTGGGGCGAACTCGCCCGAGACCTGCAGGCGGAGTTTGACATGGTGGCTCGGCTGGAGATCCCGATCATCGCATTAACAGTCTGGACCCGCGGCGAGACTGCCTGGTTCGCGATGGAACTGGACTATATCCGGTATATCGGACAGGGTTCCAATCAACGGCGCACCCTGTTGGCTTTGCGCGAGACCGGAGTTCTGGAGCGCCGAGCCGGCGGCTGGGTTCTGACCTCCTGGCACGAGTCCTCTCGCAATCGAGGACTCATCGCATTTCCCGCCAGTCAACTTCCGTCCTCGTCCATCCTGACGGCGTCTGGAACCGTTCACGAACTGGAGACCCCTGACCTGAGCGGAGAATGGGAGATCGAGGAGGAGGACAAATCCTATAAGGCCACGCTCGACCGCTCAGGCAACGGCTCCTATACACACCAGGGCGGCAGGTTGACAACCACCGGAGTTGCCGGTCCGAAATGGCAGGGAACCTGGCGTCAGACCGGAAACGACAGAGAAGGCGGGTTCGAAGTCCTGCTGTCCGAGGACGGCACTGCCGCGAAAGGGATTTGGTGGTACACGCGGGTTGGGGAGAGGAACAATATTCCGCCACGCGAACACGGTGGCAGTTATGTCTGGAAGCGGCTGACCCCGCCCCCGACATCAGCCGCCATACGCTGACAGACCGACGAAGAGGACAGGCCTCCCCTGGTCGGCATAGATGTTGGGCAACTTGTCAGGAGGACACATGGATCGCTCTGTAGTGGCCACAGCGTTGATTCTTGCTTGTGTGACGCCGGCCTTCTCGGCAGACAATCACGGCCATGATCACGCCGTTCCGACCTTGAAGAATCAAACCACCACCAACATCACCATTGAAGGCAATACCGTCACGTTGACGTTCGGGCCCATTGACCTGCCATCCCCACACGACGGCGATCTGGCTGCCAGCATGCCCAAACACACCTTCCAGCTTCCCAAAGACATGTACCTCATCGGCTACAAATCCGCTGTGTTCACAAAGGATGGGAAGCCGTTGCCGCAACAGTACCTCCACCATATCCTCATGCTCAACACCGACAAGGAAAGCGTTTCCTGTCCTGGAGAGCCCCTCTTCTTCAGCGGCGCGGGCCTGGAACTGACCGAAGCCCGTTTCCCTGATGGCTACGGGGTGAAACTTGGAAAGGGGCAAAAGCTCATGTCTGTGGTCGCGTTCTACCACAAGGCCCCTCCCACCAAAGACGTGATGGCCACCTTCACGATGGAAATGGCTCCGGAAGGAACCCCGATCAAAGAGATGGACGTCTATCAGGTCGGGGTTAACATCGTCTGCTACAGCAAGTTCGGACAGCGGGGCAAGGATCAGACCGACGAAGGGATTGAAATCAAGCCTGGCGTGCACGTTCTGTCGGCGCCGCTGAAATTCCGGATGGACGGATGCGTGAAGTTCGCCTATCCGCACGGCCACGACGAGCTGCTCTTGATCGCCCTGGAGAACAAGACGTCGCAGCGAACCCTGCTGCGTACCGTTCCTGACGTGGAGCAGGACGGCCAGTTCCTGGCTTTTCAACCTCATCAGGTCTTCAAGGATGCCAGAGGATTCTCAGTCAACAGGAAAGACGACTATGAGATGGTCATGGTCTATCACCATCCGTTGCACGATTCCCGCGTCCAGCATGGCATGGGCAATTACCTTTTATACATGACGCCCGGCACCTGCCCAACCGACGGAACCTCCCCGCTGCAGTGACCCCCTGAAACGACAGCTTTTTTTGGTCCCTCCTTAGCGTGTTTCAACCAACTCGAAGGGAGCCATATCTAGCCGCCTCTGCATATAGATAGTTCTGATCAAAAAACCTCTACTTCACACTATATATCCAGATGATGCATCGGTCCGTTCTGGCAACCCCGGCTCTGCGGATCTTCTGGCCTTGAATCCTCCCGCTCCTCCTTCCCCCTACGAAAGTTGGGCTGCCCCCTCATGCAATGGATTGCCAAAGCCCTGGGGGAACGTGCTATTCAATAGAGCCCTCAGAGGGCGGGGCGCCACTGTGCCCTGTTCAAGCCGAGTAGGACTGATCGATGCCGACGAGCCGTGATCCTCTTTGTGGATCCTACGTGTGGGCTGACATTCAAGACCGTCCTCCTCTATTATGGCTAGCGATGCGCGGCAGCCCGCATGCCATCGTTAGCCAAACATTCCGACCGTGATGAGGATCTGATGCCGCAGACCGACCCGATCACCTTGCTGCTTGTGAACGAGCAAGCCGAGGAGATCAAGCTGGTCACGATCAGCATGCGTGGGTTCTATCCCGGTTGTCGGGTGGAAGCGGTCTATTCTGCAGAGGAAGCCTTGGAATGGGCATCCAAACAGGATTGGCACGTCATTCTGCTGGACGAGCAACTGTCACCCCGCAGCGGGCTGGACATTCTCCCGGAACTCAGGCAGCGGGCCCCGAACGCCGCGGTCATCGTGCAGACCGAGCAGACCGATGCCACGACAGCCGTCCAGGCGATGCGCGCGGGCGCAGACTATTACCTGTTTAAGAAATCTCCAGCTTTCCTGACAGAGTTGATGATCGTCACGCGGGAGGTCCTCGAAAAACGAGACCTGCGCACGCGGCTGGATCTGACCCACGAGCGTTACATCCGTCTGATTGAGACCATGCCGGATATGGTCTATGAGCTGGACACGGAAGGACGGTTCGTGCACGTCAGTCCCGACTTTGCCACTCAGCTTGGATACAGCCCCCAGGAATTGATCGGGAGTCACTATTCGAAGCTCGTCCACTCGGATGCGGCACGGATAGCCGAACGGCGATTCAACGAACGGCGCACGGGCGTCAGAGCCACTCGCAACCTTCAACTCCAATTGGCGACCAAGACCGGGACTGTGACACCGACAAGCATCCGGGAAATCGAACTCGCTGCCACAGGTCTCTACAATCGCCAGCGGCAGTTCCTCGGAACGGTCGGTGTCGTTCGGGACATCCACAAGCAAACGCAGGAACAAGCACGTATCGAGCGCCTGGAGGAACAACTGCGCCAGACCGACCGGTTGATGGAATTGAGACGATCCGTTGCCCAGGTGGCTCACGAGCTCAGCAGCCCGCTCACCGGAATCCTGGACGATACCGAGCGGTTGTTGAAGAAGGTCCAGGATCTGCAGCTGGAAAATCAGCTAGAGGTGGTCGCGTCGCAGGCCTCCCGCGCGGCACAGATCGGCAAAGCTCTGGTCGCCTATACCGAGCCTCAACCACCGGTACGCCTTCCCGTTTCAATCACCCGCGTCCTCGAGGAGGTCCTCTCCCGTGCAGGCACCGAGCTACGAGTTCACTCCATCCAGGTCGAATCGCACCTGGACCGGACACTGCCCGAGGTTTTCGCGGACTCCGGGCAACTCCAGCAGGCATTCCTGAGTCTGATCACTCAGAGCAGGCGTGCGCTACAGGAGGCCGGTCAGGGAGGACGGCTGCGCGTGACTACGAGGATGGTTGGAGCCGGAGAAATCTCTTCTCTGTCCGCCTCGCTGCCAGCTCCGGCTGGCACTTCCTATGTGGAGATCGCAATCACGTCCGAAGGTCAGGGGAAGGCTGATCGCGAGAAAACAGACGCCGGCGAGTCCGGCATCGAGTGGATGGCCGCCTCCCGGATCATTCAGGAACATGGCGGGGTCATCGAGGTGGACCGTCCTTCTGCCGTTGGGACTCGCATGCGAGTCTGGATGCCGGCTATCGAGACGCTCCAGCCACCGCAGGCCGGTCCCGTCGCGGGAGCAGAAGAGTCTCAAGGGCAGCCAACTCCCCTTCGCACTTCGCCTCCTCACGAGCCAGACACCGTGACCCTGCTGGAAAAGGAACCGGTCCTCCCGCACCCCGAACGACGAGGCGCGCCCCGAATCGACGTGCGGCTCAAGACCCGGCTGATTCTGAAAGACACAGCCTGGGAAGGAACCACGCTGAACCTCAGCCTGGGCGGTGCCTATATCGTGTGCGAAGGCGTGCTGTTCGCCACCGAGAACCAACCGGTCCGGATTAGCCTCATCAGCGATGTGGGGGTGATGGGGCTGCCGGCGACACTCCGGAGCATCCGTGAGGTGGCCGACCGGCTCGGTGAAGCTGCGGCAAAATCTGCGCTGGGCCTCGCCATCGAATTTGGGGAGCTTGGGAATGATGAAAGACTGATCCTTGCCTCACTTCTCGACGGCCTCCAGGAACGGTCCGTTTCGGTCACGGTCACAGCCCTGCTGACTCCCCAAGAGGCTGGGGATCTTCTGCTGGAAATCAGCCCTGCCGGGACCGGAGCCGTCCAGTCCACCGCGTTGCCTTCAAGTTCTTCCGAAGAAGAAGAGGGCGATCCCCCGGAATACCGGCTGGCCGTTCGAGTGAACCTGGCCCTCCCAGTCCGTGTCGAGCCTGAAGACTCTTCCTCAAGAACTCGCCACTATGCTGGCGCCACCGTCAACCTCAGCACGGGCGGTGTCTGTCTGCGAGTTCGCGCGCAGCAATACCTGCTCGGGCGTCGTCTTCTTCTGCATCTGTCTCCCCCCTCCGATCTGCTCGCGACTCAGCCGACCGGCGCCGTGGCTATCTCGCCCGATTGCACCGTGACCGGAGAAGTCGTCTGGATGGCCCCTGACACGACCGTTCCGGAAGTAGGGACGGCGGGCGATTCAGGCAGTCCTCTGTTCGTCGGCATTCGACTCTTGCATATCAACGAGGAGGCTGAACAAGTTCTTGAACAGATGATCGCACGATTGCTAACCACTCCCTTCCGTGTTGACGGGAGGGAGGAACCGACCAGGTTGGTCAGCATGCTCACAGAGTGCTGGAATAAGAGAGGCCAGCGTATCGCGTTGTACCACGACAAGCCTCGGGACACACTCCCTCCTGTCTCCCCCATCGTGATCATCTCACCATCCTACGGCGAAACGAAGAAGGAGTACATCGCGCTGGCCTATTACCTCGCCAGCAATGGATTCCATGTCCTCCGCTACGATCACACCGACCATGTGGGGGAAAGCGACGGGAGCATCGTCAACACCACGTTGACCTCCATGCAGCAGGATCTGCATGAATTGCTGGACTATGCGCAACGCACATGGCCGGCCAGTCCCATTGTATTGGTCGCGACCGGCCTCGCCGCTCGCGTCGCCCTCAAAGCCGTCGCTCAGGATCGTCGCGTCACTCTCCTGGTTCTCCTCAGCAGTATCCTCGATGTGAAAGCCGCCTTGCTGTCGGTCCACCAGAAAGACCTCATCGACATCCACGCGCGAGGGGATCGGCTGGGCGTGATCAACCTGTTAGGCTGCACGATCAATGCGGATCATTGGCTGGAAGACGCCATGAAAGGAGGATACGCCGACATTAAAACGACGGTGAAGGACGCAGAGCAGATCCGCACCCCTGTCATCCTGTTTACGTCGGAGAACGGTGCGGCGGCTCGCCACGACTCGGTGACACAGCCACAGACCGCCTTAGGTCCCCGATTTCGAGGGTCATACGTTCTTCCTGAGCCGTCCTACCGCCTCCATGAGAATCCGAAACGGGATCTGGCGATCTACCGAGAAGTGGCCGCCAGTTGTCTTGAACAGCTTTACCCCTTGTCCTCCAAAGGACCAGTGCGAGAGCCGTTGCCGCGTGAAATCGCTCGCCAAACACGAATAGAGCGCGAGCGAGCCAGACTCCAACAGCGATTGACGAAATCCGAAGCGGTTGAGTTTTGGGGAGAGTATCTGGAATCCCTTCGTGGCCTCGCCAATTCTCCCGACTATTGGCAACTCCTGCACCATAGTTACGATCTGTTGGGACCATTGGAGAGGGGAGAGCGCATTCTGGACGCTGGCTGTGGGAACGGCACGTTCTGCATGTTTCTTCTGCTCAACTACGCCTACCGTCGGCTGCACAGCAGGGGACCGGAGTTTCGTCCGCCCCATTATGTCGGCGTGGACCTTGTCCCCCGCGCCCTCGCTTTGACTCGACGCAACCTGAGCAACGCGGCAGATGAACTCCGGGGACAGTTTGCTGCCGACTCCATGGCGCGACCGCCCGTCGGAGCCTCTCTGAGCCTCGTCGATCTGAACAGGCCCCTTCCGTTCCGCGACAATCAGTTCGATCGCATTCTCTGCAATCTGGTTATCGGGTACCTCCAGGACCCCCTGTTCACCCTGCGCGAGCTGATGCGGGTGCTGTCGCCCCGGGGGAAGTTGGTCATGGCCAGCTTCAAGCCCTATGCGGATTTGGCTCCCATCGCGAGCAACCTGAGGCGCACGGCCAGACGGCCAGATGACGTGAAGGAGGCCGAACTGCTTGTGGGCAGTTTGGGAAAGATTCTGCAGGGAGAACGAGCCGGGCTGTTTCGCTTCTTCGATAAGCAGAAACTCCTTATACTCTTGATTGCCAGTGGCGCGGTACGGCCTCGCCTCTATTCCACCTTCGCAAACCAGGTGTATATTGCAGTCGCTGAAAAACCGGATTCTGCTGGCTGAAAATCCTAGCACGGTGTATACTCCTGCCTGCATACCTGATCCTAATCTAACGAGCACCTGTGGCCGAGCATGGAGTTTTGCGCCTTCAGCGGTCTCCTCAAGGGCATTGCCGCGACCTTACGAGGCCGCTTCATCTCTGTGCGAACCCCTCGCCTCCCGAGACGATACACCGACGGGCCCTCTTGCCTGAGCCTGTCCGTCTGGGATGACTTCTCTTTTGCTCAGCCCGATGCAATCCCATCCGTCAACCGTGCGGGAGGGGTATGAAGAAACGGGTTCTGTTGGTCGATGACGAACCGGGCATTCGCGCCACTCTGAAGGCGGTCCTCGAACCGATTTACGAAGTGTCCTGCGCCCCGGACGCGCGGACAGGCCTGGACCTGTTCCGGCAGGACGCTCCGAACCTCGTCATCCTGGACGTGATGCTACCGGGCTCGGATGGATTGGAGGTCCTGCAGACGATCCGATCGGAGGGCCAGAGCATACCCGTGATCATGCTGACGGGCACCAAAACGGTCAAAACGGCTGTGGATGCCATGAAAATGGGGGCGGCCGATTATGTCACCAAACCGTTTGACGTCGAAGAGCTCCGTCTGATCGTCGCCAAAACTCTCGACACACATGACCTCGAACGGGAGGTCCGATATCTCCGCGCGCAAGTGGCCAATCGCTATTCATTTCACAACCTCGTCGGGAAGAGCCCGAGCATGCAAGAGATCTATTCAAAAATCGAGCAGGTCGCGGACAGCCGAACGACTGTGCTGATCACCGGCGAGAGCGGAACGGGCAAGGAACTGGTCGCTCGCGCGATCCACTACAACAGCCCCCGCCGGGATCGCCCGTTTATCCCGCTCAACTGCGCGGCATTGCCGGAAACACTGATCGAGAGCGAACTGTTCGGACATGAGAAAGGCTCCTTTACGGACGCCTCCGCACGCCGGGTGGGGCAGTTCGAGCTTGCGCACAGCGGCAGCCTCTTCCTCGACGAGATCGGCGATCTGAGCCCCGCCACCCAGGCAAAACTGCTCCGGGTCCTGCAGGAACGCGAGTTCACGCGGATCGGTGGCACTCAATCAATCAAAGTGGATGTCAGAATCATTGCCGCGACCAACAAGAATGTGGAGGATCTCGTTCGGCAAGGGCAGTTTCGGGAAGACCTCTACTACCGGATCAACGTGATCACACTCTTCCTGCCTGCCCTGCGTGACCGGGCGCAAGACATCCCTCTCCTCGCCAAGCACGTTCTGGCCAAGCGGAACGAGGAGGACAAACGCCCCAGCCAGGAATTCTCCAAGGAGGCCCTCGAGTTACTTATGAAGTATTCCTGGCCGGGCAACGTTCGGGAACTCGAAAATGTAGTCGAGCAAGCAATCGTCTGGTCGCAGGGAAACGTGATCCTCCCTGAGCACCTCCCCGCTGTCTGTCGAACCGACACGCGCTCCTCTTCCCTGCGCGAAGACACCCTCTCAGGCCGGCTCTCTCTCGAAAAAGCCGTGATGGAGTTTGAGAAAGAGATTATCCTGGACACACTCAAACGAACGAACTACGTCCAGACTCACGCCGCAGCCGCCCTGGGAATCAGCCGCCGGATGCTCAAATACAGGATGGATACCTTGGGAATCAGCCGACCCGAACCCCAAGTGGTCAATGACCAGACACAGATGTACCAAGAATGACACACGTGCTATCAATTTTGCACAGCGCCGTAGGAGTCACGTTGCGAACTGGTTCTCTTCAGGACCTCTCCTGAACCAATCCACCACTCCTAACAGCGAGGTCCTTGCGCTAATGCCCCGCAGGTTGAGAGGCCGATGAGTGAAGGCCTCTATGGCATTGGAATTGCTTGACAAACATGTAGGGATGAAGTACAAGACCGCCTATGAGTAAGGTCCCCATGATGATTCCCGATTCCCTCAAACCCACCATTCTGGTGGTCGAGGACGAGGCTGGCCCTCGCGACGCACTCAAAGTGATCCTCCGTCCATTCTTCAATATCCAAGTGGCTGAAAATGGCCAAGTGGCGATGCGAGTGCTGAAGGAACAGCCCGTTGACTTGGTGACGCTCGATCAGAAGCTCCCTGACCGGCAGGGCCTTGACCTGCTGCAAGACATCAAAATCGAGCACGGGGACGTGGAAGTGATCATCATCACCGGGTACGGGAGCCTCAAATCAGCCATGGAAGGAATTCGACACGGGGCGGCAGGCTATCTGCTCAAACCGTTCAACGTGACCGAACTGATTACGCTGATCAATCAAACACTGGAGAAGAAGAAACGTCTCGACTGCTTGCGAAGCTTCCTGAAGCACTCGGGGGAGCTTGCAGCAACCGAGCGTGAGAGTGAGCAAGCCTGGAAACGCCTCAGTGAGCAGTATTCCTCGCTGACGAAAGCGAAACAGGAGTCCGACCCACGGTTTGGTGCCTCCACCAGCTTGATCCCGCTCCTCTCGGACTTGTTAGAGGCAAAAGACCGGCAGCTCTTCAACCATTCCAGTCGCGTCAGCTTCTACTCGACGCTGCTGGCCAATCGCTTGAACCTGAGCTTGTCCGAACAGAAATCCCTCGCGCTTGGAGCATTCCTCCACGATATCGGCAACATCGCGATGGAGGATCACTTTCTTTCCAAGACCGAGAGGCATGAGACCACAGGGCAGGACCGGCTCAAACGCCATCCCGAAATCGGAGCCCGGATGATTCTCCCGCTTGGCCTTCCCGCTGAGGTGGGCCAGATCATTTCCTATCACCACGAACGGTATGACGGATCCGGCTACCCGTACGGATTGCAGGGTGAGGGAATTCCCCTGCTCGCCCGCATCGTCTCCATTGCCCAAACATTCGATCACTTGATCACGGACCACCCCACGCCGCAAGCATTGCCGATCGAAGCGGCCGTTCAACAGATCACCCTCCAGGCAGACACCCGCTTTGATCCCATGCTCACCGATGTGTTCGCGCGCGTCATCAACGAGTGCAAAGCCTCTCTCCCGGCGTTGGCGATGTCCGCGAGGCCGATGCCCATCCCCGAACTCTGAGCAGGATCGATCCCCCCATCAACTTCTTCAACGATTCCGGGACGCCTCTCCGATCATTTCGGCCGCTGTCTGGCGAACGGCCTTGGTAATCGTCAGCCCGCCCAGCATCCGGGCAATTTCTTCCTGCCGTCCAGCCTGATCGAGCTGTCTCACTCGGGTCATGGTTCTCTTGTGCTTCACCGCCTTCTCAACGACGAAATGGCACTCGGCCTGGGAGGCGATCTGTGGCAGGTGCGTAATACAGAACACCTGGTGATAGTCCGCCAAATCCCGGAGCCGTCGTCCCATCACCGCGGCCACCGCCCCGCCCACTCCTGAATCCACTTCGTCAAAAATCAGGACAGGCACGCGATCAGCTTCGGCCAGGACCGTCTTCATCGCCAACATCACCCTGGACAATTCCCCGCCTGAGGCCACGCGGGCGAGCGGCAAGAGCGGTTCGCCCTGGTTGGCCGAGAGGAGATAGTCAGCGCGGTCGCGACCTGTCGGTCCGAGAGCGGACTCGTCTCGCTCCGAATGGACCTGGATCTGGAATTGGGTCTGATCCATGCGGAGGGAAGCCAGTTCCTGCTTGACCCGGCTCTCCATTTGCTGTGCAACCCCGGCACGACGCTCGGATAGCTGCTCGGCCAGGACCTCCACACGGGTCGAGTGCTCGGCCACAGACTTCCGCAGCTCGGCCAGCCTGGTTTCGCTTGACGCGATCGCCTCGAGTTGCCTTTTCAATTCAGACAGCCGGGAGTGCAGGGCCTCTACGCTGCCTCCATACTTCTTCTTGAGCCGTTGGATCCGATCCAGCCGCTCTTCGACCTGGGCCAACCTGGCAGGGTCTTGGTCAAGGCTCTCCCGGTAGTCACGAAGCCGCTGCGACAGTTCGCGCAACGGCAGGGTCCCACTGTCACTGAGCAGCATCCAGTCCGCCGTGCCTGCATCGATCGCTCCGATTTCTTTCAGGTGATCACGAATCACTCCCAAGCTTCCCAGCACCGACGCATCGCCGCCGTACAGCAGCTCGTAGGCGCCCTGGGCCAGCTCGCTGAGCCGATGCGCATGAGCGAGCCGGTGGCGCTCGAGACTCAAGGACTCCTCTTCTCCGGGCTGCACGTTCGCCTCCTCGAGCTCGCGCGACTGAAACGTGAGGAACTCCTCACGCTGATTCTGCTCCGCGCTCGCTCGCACAGCCTCGTCGAGTTCCCGCTTGCGCGCCTGCCACTGTGCATACTCCCGCGCATACTCGTCGCGCAACGCCCTGAGATGCCCGAACGCATCCAGCGCATCAAGTTGGGCTTGCGTGGAGAGCAACGATTGCTGCTCATGCTGGCCATGGATGTCGATGAGCGTGCCGGCGAGGCTTTGGATCACATGAAGAGGCGTGAGATTCCCGTTCAGGTATAACCGGTTCCGGCCGGTGCGTGAAAGGATACGGCGAACGATCAGCTCCGTCTCCTGTGCCCCCAACACTCCCTCGCGGCGGAGCCGGTCGGTCAGGGTCCCGGTCGGGGGAAGGGAGAAGGCCGCCTCGAGCACCGCCTCGCCGGCCTCCGAACGGATCTGGTCCGCAGATGCCCGTCCTCCGACCAGGAGCGCGATGGCATCCACAAGGATGGATTTGCCCGTCCCC
>Ga0209376_1002386_pt1 | contig 17868 bp, 19 predicted proteins | sample GraSoiAngelo_134_FD_185891 | JGI IMG/M metagenome (GOLD analysis project Ga0209376, IMG submission 185891) | Grasslands soil microbial communities from the Angelo Coastal Reserve, California, USA - 14_0929_05_30cm (SPAdes) (version 2) | ecosystem: Environmental > Terrestrial > Soil > Grasslands ... | reverse complement strand
CCTTGCCGTGCCCCTCGACGCGCCGCTCCGGCGTCGCGAAGACGTCGGTCGACGTGCGCGCGCCCGCCGGCGCGCTCGTCGCGGCGTCGCCCTCGATCACCCCGTGGCCGTCCGTCCGAGGCACTGCGCGAACTGCGCGAGCAGCTGATCGGATTTGCGCTGGATCACGGGCTGTCCGAACTCGCCGATGCGGCCGGCGATCTGCACATCGCCGTCGATGCGCATCTCGCAGCCGCTGGCGACGTCCTTCAGCGCGACGTCTATCGTCGCGCGCACCGTGCCGCCGAGCCGCGTGTCCTTTGCGTCGGCGCGGAACGCCGCCTTGTGCGTCCCGTCGTCGCGCGACACGATCACGATCTCACCGTCGAGGACCAGCCGGACCGGGCCGATCTGCACGAGCAGGCTGCCCTTGTACTTGTCGGGCCCGAACGGGTCGACCGCCGCGACGCCGGGCACGCATCGCGCCGCGGTCGGGACGTTCATGACGACCGACCACACGCGCTCGGCCGGCGCGGACACGGTCGAGCTGTGCGACAGCTTCATGCGACGAGCGTCCGCAACGCGCGCTCCACGAAGACGCGGGCCATCTCACGTTTGTACTCTGCCGAGCCGCGCACGTCATCGATGGGGTCGATGTCGGAGCGGACGAGCGCGGCCGCGTCCGCGAAAGCGCGCGCTTCCGTGCCGTCGCCGAGTGCGGCCTCGACGGACATCGCGCGCATTGGACGGCCGCCGACGGCGCCAAGGAAGATGCGCGGCGCGCGCAGCCTGCCTTCCTCGACCTCGGCGCGAGCCGCGACCGATACGGTCGCGTAGTCGTCCACGCTCCGCGGCGTGTACTTCAGATAGACGGCCCGTGTGTTCGGCCCCCTGCCGGCGATCTGTATCGACTCGATGAATTCGCCCGGCGCGAGTGAGGTCGTGAACGTGTCGATGAAGAGCTGGTCGATCGGAACCCGCGGGGCGGCGTTCGGCTTGCGGACGATCACCTGCGCGTCGAGCGCGGCGAGCATGACCGGCACGTCCGACGCGGGATCGGCGTGCGCGACGCTACCGCCGATCGTCGCCTGGTTGCGGATGCGCAGCGTCGCGACCGTCGCGGCAGCGTCGGCGAATTCGGGCCAGTTCCGCCGTACCTCGGGCGATCGAACGACAGTCGAATGCGTGGCCATCGCCCCGATCCATAGACCGCCGTGTGAGTCAGCAAGGATCCTGTTCGCGCCGGAGATGCGGCGGAGCGACACGACGGTCGTCGGCCTGATCAGCCCTTGACGCAGGAGCAACGTGAACGCGGTCCCGCCGGCCAGCATCGTCGCATCCGGTTCTCGAGCGATGAGATCCTGCGCTGCCGGCCATGTCGTCGGCTCGTGGTAGGTGAAACCGTTCACGTGACCGCCGCCTTGTGGATCGCCCGCCTGATGCCGTGATAGCCCGTACAGCGGCAGAGATTGCTGGTCATCCACTCGTCGATCTGCGTGTCGGTCGGGCGCGGATGCGCGGCGAGCAGCGCCGTCGCGGTGATGAGCTGGCCGGGCGTGCAGATCCCGCACTGGAAGCCGCCCTCGGTGATGAACGCATCCTGCAGCGGCGTCAGTTCGCCGCCCCGCGCGAGCCCTTCGATGGTCGTGATCGTCGTACCGTCCGCATACGTCGCGGGTAAGAGGCAGGACGAGATGACCTCGCCGTCGACGAGCACGCTGCACGCGCCGCAGATGCCGACCGAGCAGCCTTCCTTCGTGCCGGTGAGGCCGCAGTCGTCACGCAGGACGTCGATGAGACGGCGCTGCGCCGCGACGTGTTGCTCGCGCCGCACGCCGTTCACCGTGAAGCGGATGATGTGTTCGCTCATCGGCCGCGCAGCTTGAATCGTTGGATCTTGCCGGTCGACGTCTTCGGCAGCTCATGCACTCGCTCGATCCACTTCGGTCGTTTGTATGACGGAAGCGCCTCCTCCGCGAGCGCAAGCAGATCGGCAGCCAGGGTATCCGGCGCGTCGTCGCGTGCGACGACGAACGCGACGGGTCGGGCGATGCCGTCGTCACGCGCGCGCGCGACGACCGCACACTCACGTACCGCGGGATTGCGCAGCATGACGCTCTCGACCTCGAGCGGCGAGACCCACATGCCGCTGATCCGCAGCATGTCGTCTGAGCGCCCCTGGTACGTCAGGTAGCCGTCGGCGTCGCGGGTGTACCGATCTCCCGTGAAGACCCAGCCGTCGCGGAACGTGTGCGCCGTCGCCTCCGGCTTGCGCCAGTACTCCTTCGCCGTCGACGGCCCGCGGACGAGCAGGTCGCCGATCTCGCCTGGGGCGGCATCGGTGCCGTCCGCGCGCTGCACACGAGCCTCGTAGCCGGGGATGAGCTGCCCCGATGTGCCCGGACGCACGCGGCCCTGAAAGTTCGAGATGCAGATGTGTCCGATCTCGGTCGATCCGATGCCGTCGAGGATCTCCTGTCCGAAGCGCGCCTTCCACCGCTCGAGGATCGGCGCGGGGAGCGCCTCCCCCGCCGAGACGCAGCGGCGCACCGAGGACAGGTCAGCATTCGCGCCGGACTCGGCCGCGGCGAGCATGAGCGCGTAGCCGGTCGGCACGTTGTAGAAGAGCGTCGGGCGCTCGATCGCGATGATCTCCAGCGCGCGCTGCGGTGTCGGGCGCTCGGGCTCGAGGATCGCGCACGCGCCGTAGTACAGCGGCACGAGCAGCGAGTTATTCAGGCCGAACGAGAAGAACTGGCGAGGCACGGAGAACACGACGTCGCGGTCGGTGACCTCGGATACGTGACGCCCGTGCAGCTTCGCCGGCTGCACGCCGTTCTTATGCATGTGCACGACGCCCTTCGGCTTTCCCGTCGTTCCGCTCGAGTACTGGATGAACGCGGGGTCCTCGGGCTTGGTCGGATGGGTGTCGACGTCCTCGACCTCGCCCGAGACGAGCTCATCAAACGGGATCGTCGGCGACGCGACCGCCGTCGGCATCGCGGGATCGCTGACGGTGACCGCAGCGCCCGAGTCGTCCAGCAAGTACGCGTACTCGTCGGCAGGGAGATACGTCGAGAGGGTCACCGGGATCGCGCCGATGCGTAGCGCGCCGAGGAACGTGGCGACGAACGCAGGCGAGTCGGGCAGGACGAGCGCGACGCGGTCCCCCGCGCGCACCCCGCGCGCGCGGAGTCCGTTCGCGGCCCGGTTCGCGAGGAGCGCGATGTCTTCGTACGTGAGCGTCTTGCCGCGCACGCGGAAGGCGGGTCGGGACCCGCGCCCGGCTTCGAGATGCGGATCGAGTAGCGCGGACGCGAGATTGAACACGGCGACCTGTACGGCTAGAGGTACTTCCTGCCTTGGAGACGGTCCGGCACGCGCAGGCCGATCGCCGCGATCTTCGGCTCCATCTCCGCGATGTACTGCTGACGTGCCTCTTCGTTCGTCCGCCGCTTGAGTCCCCATTCGATGTAGCGCTCCGTGCGCGACGAGCCCGACTTGCCGAACATGTCGAGCCCGGTGACATACCACTTGTCGATGGCCGCCTGCGCCTGCGCGCGGCCCGCGTCGCCGCTCTTGACGAGCTTCTCCAGTTGCTGCTCGCCGTATGCCACGTGGCCCTTCTCCTCGCGCAGGATGACCGGCAGCGCGTCGTCGATCGGCGCGTATGTCGAACCGATCATCTCGTCGAGCTGGTACTCGCCGACCTTGTCGATGAGGAAGCCGAACGCCGCGAAGTCCGCCCACGTCGGCATGTCCTCCTTGAACGCATCGACCTCGCGCTTGCTGCGCGGTCGCTCGAGGATGTCCGAGCGGTCGACGTCGATGAGCTTGAGGAGCCGCAGCATCTTGCGGCAGTGATCGATCTCCTCGGCGGCGATGCGCGCGACGCGCCACTGGTCATCGACCGTTGGCGCGCGCAGCGTCCAGTGGTCGACGTAGATGTGCGGACCGCCGATCTCGCAATCGGCCTGGATCGTGAGGAGACGGACGAGGAGATCGCGGTACTCGTCGGGCATCTTGAGGAAGTCCTTGGGGTCGACCTTGTCGTTGAACTGCGCCACGTCGTAAAAGTACAGGAGCGAGGAGCGGTTCACCCGCGACGAGCGAGTCGACGAGCGGTGTCGAGGCGGCGAGCTGCGGGCCGCCGAAGGCAGGCCGAAGCGAGCGCAATGACTAGGGAGCGAACGCCTCCATTCCCGCGGCCACCGGGCGCATGTCGCCGGGCCGGGGTGTGAGCAGGCGGACGACCGCGACATCGAGGCCGCGCGCCATCTCGCGGAACCACTCGCGCGCGCCGTCGCCGCGGCCCGCATAGCCGAACGTCGTGAGCATCCGCTCGGGCATCGCGCGGATGAGCTCGTCCTCCGATTTCCCGACCGCCTTGAGCGCCTCCAGCTTCGCGACGTCGTCGCCGAAGCCCATGCGCTCGAAGTGCTTCCGGTAGCCGCCCGCGCCGGACGGACGCACAAGAAGCGCGTACGCGAGGATCTGCTGCGCGAGCGCGCGCCGCGCCGCGGCGAGGTCTTCGTCGACGCAGACACGGATGTAGTCGACCATCTTCGTCTTCGCTTCCGATCGACTCCATTCGACCTGGGCCGGCGTGCACCAGTTGAGCGCCGCCCCCTGCGCGTGTTTGGCCGCGAGGTGGAGCATCTGCGGACCGAGCGCACCGACGATCAGTGGGACGTCGCGCGCGACCTTGCGGATGCCAGCGATGTAGCCGCGCACCGCGGCGATCGGCCTCTCGGTCACGCTGCCGGCGCCGATGCCGAGCGTGAACGTGCCCGAGGTGAGCTCGTGCGCGGTGCGCGCCGCGAGGCCCACGACCTCCGCCGGACCGCGGCCGATCGGGATGACCGAGATGCCGGTGCGCAGCCCGGCTTCGGCGTGCCAGGCGATGCACAGCGCGATCGGGTCGTAGTCGAGGCTGGAGTTCGTCCACAGGCTCTGGTAGCCGAGCGACCGCGCCTCGCCCGCAAGGTCGCGCAGCTGCGCGACGCTCAGCCCGAGGCGCTGATCGACGCCGAGCCCGATCTCCACGCGCGTATTGTCGCGACGCGAAAGTAGGCACGCCGTCTGCTCGGATCGAGGATCAAAGGAGGCATCGCATGGCGAGATACGGCAAGGCTGCGAGTCGCTCCGTCGAGACGGAGATGCGGCACAAGATGACAGGTAAGCACAAGATCAAGTCGCGCAAGCAGGCGATCGCGATCGGTCTCTCGAAGGCGCGACGCAAGGGCGCAAAGGTCCCGGCCAAGCCCAGCAGCCGCAAGAAGCGCTAGGCCGCAAGGTCGCGCGCGTACGTGGGGGTGGTTCCCGCTAAGGGTTGAGGCGCTCGCCTCCGCCTGACGTTCCTTCGGGAACGTCCATCACCCACCGCACCGACTTCGAGCACGGGCACGCACCGCCGACGCGCGCGAGCCGCGGCATTGAGTTGATCGCCTTCTTCAGTTCGATCTCGCCCCTACTGACCTTGCGCTGCATCTCGATCCAGTGTTTGACGTCGATCGAGGCGCGGTACGCCTCAGGCAGGTGCGCGAGCACGTGCGCGATGTACTCCTCGACGTCGGTGAACTGCTCGCCGTCGTGACCGATCATCTGGAACGCCGGCTCGCCGCGGCGTCGGAAGAAGCGGCGATCCGGTAGACGCAGCAGATCGTCGCGCCGGATCCCCTCGACCGTCTTGCCGTCCTTGATCCGTGCGTACGCCTTGTCCGCGTCATCGCGCGACAGGTGCGCGAGGCGCGCGCGCACGAAGCGCGTGTTGATGTCGTCGAGCATCTTCCCGCATTCCGCGATGTACAGGTCCTGCGCCTCGCGGTTCGTGAGGTCCTTCAGGCCGAGCTTCACGTTCGTCGCGCCGCCACGCTCGTCGCCGAACATTTCGAGGCCGCGACCGTACCACTTCGCGCACATCTTCTGGATCGTCGGCACGTCCATCGTCGCGTTGCGATCCCTCGCCGCCGCTTCCATCCAGCGGCGCATCGGGATGACGCCCGCCGCGAGATGGAACGCCTCCTCGCGCAGCATCGGCGGCATCGAGGCGGCCATCGGTGCGTACGTGTTCACCTTCTGCATCGTGAGCTGGTACTTCCCCACGCGGTCGATGAACGCGGCGAACGCGATGCTGTCGCCGAACGAGTCGTACTCAAGATTGAATGCCGCGAGCACGTGCGAGCCGGTCTGCATCGAGAGGATCTCCTCGACCATGTCCTGCGGCTTCGTGTCGGTCCACTTCGACCAGTCCGCGGACGTGAGGAGGTGGATCATCTGGTACCCGTGGCGGAGCTCCTCCGCCATGACGCGCAGCACCCAGGTCTGGTCCTGTGGATCGTTCGCGCGCTCGAAGGTGCCGTGGTGCTGCTGGATCGAGCCGAACTCTGTCGATGCCTGCGCGCGCACGATCATGAGCAGCTGCTCCGCGGCCTCCTTGTCGAGCTCCTTCGGCGCGAGCGCCTTCGGCTGTCCTTTGCGGTCGCCGACCTGGATCTCCGTCGGCATGTCCTTCTCGAGGCGCGCGCAGAGACAGAACTCCGCGTCCTTCGGGAAGTACTGCTGCCAGCGCTCCGTGAGCTGCGGGTACTCGGGGAAGTTGTGCCGCTGCCAGTGCTCGACGGCGTCGTGGTAGGCCTTCGGAAGCATGCGGATCTCGTCGGTCATCGCTTTAAGCGTACCGGCCAGCACGTCTCATTGTTGTGTCCCGTTCGCTCAAGCGAACGCTTCAGGACGTCGCGGGCGCGCCGCCCCGCTGCTGCCAGCGCCAGCGATCGTCGATACCGAGCAGGCTGCGGAGATGATTGATCTCGCCGGCGTGGTAGAAGTCGTGTCCGATCATCGCCGCGAGGATCCAGCGCGTCGGTCGCCGCTCGCCCCAGTTCGTCATGCGCGGCGCACCGAGCTCAGCGTCATCGAGCGCGGTCACATGATCGATGAGCCGCTGGTGCGACTCGCGAAGCCAGCGCAGCGCGTCGGCCATCGGCGCTGTTCCCTCGGACCACGGCTCGACGTCGCGCGTTCCCCACTGCAACGTGCCGCGTCCGAACGCGTAGTCGTCGTACATGACTTTGCAGGCACCGATGTGCACGACGATCGACTCGATGCTCCGCGCGGCGCCCGCGGGGAGCGCGCGCCACTCACGCTCGCCGACGGTAGCGAGATTCGTCATGAGCGCCTGGCTCTCGTTCGACTCCTCGATGCCTCGTCCGTTGAACGCCTCGTCGAGGAGATAGAGAGCCTCTCGCACCGCGGGCCCGGCCATCGCGCCGCCTAGAGGCGCTTCTCGAGCGCTGTCACTGGCGCCGGGGCGAAGCCGTTGCGCCGGATGAATGCGTCGATGTCCTTGTCTTCGCTACGCACCATCGTCCGCGCGACGTGCGCGCCTTGGGACTTGAACCGCGCGAGCAGCGCCTCGATGAGCGAACGTCCGACGCCCTTGTCGCGCGCATCGGGCAGGACGCCGAAGAACTCGACCCAACCCGTGGGCTCCTCGAGCCCGAACTCACCGCCGCGCACCTCGCCGAGCATGAACCCGACGACTCGGCCGCCGATCTCAGCGACCTGAGACGAATCGGGATCACGGCGGATGTAGTAGATGACGCGGTCCTCCCAGGCGTCGGGTCGGTACTTTCCGGTGATGCGCTCATCGATCCTGCAGATCGCCTCGATGTCGAGCTCGGTGACCGGACGGATACGGACGTCAGCCATCGCCGCGAGTATGCCGGAGTGAGCATCGGCGAGCCCCGGCCCTTCGATCGCGGCCGCGACCTAGAGCGGATCGTGCGTCTGATGTCGGACGCGCACGCGTTGCGCGGCGACTATCTGCATCCCGGCGGCATGCAGTGGTGGTTCCGGCGCACCCCGAAGGACACGTTCAGGCTGCTCGTGTGGGACAACGGCGAAGACATCTCGGCCTGGCTCATGGACGACGCTGGCTATGTCGTCGTCCGCGCTGCGCGCGACAATCTCGCCTCCCGCCTCGCGCTCGTCGCGTGGGCCGAGCGCGATCTCCGAGCGCGCGGAGCGTCGTCGATCGAGGTCTCGGCCGGCGATGACGAGCCCGCGCTCATCGAGGCCCTCGCCGGCCGCGGGTACACCCGCGGAGAGACAGCCGGCGACCTTCTCGTCTACGACATCGACGGGAGGCCACCTGAGCCTGAATTACCTGAAGGGTTTCGGCTCGTCACACTCGCCGATCTCGGCGACGACGACTACATCGCACTCCATCGCGCGGCGTGGTCAACGGTGAAGCCCTCTGAGTACGACCGTCAGCTTCACGATCTCGTCACGTCATCGCCGGACTTTCGGCGCGACATGGTGCCCGTCGTCCTCGCACCCGGCGGCATGCCCGCGGCGTACTGCATCGCGTGGCTCGACGCGGCGTCCCTCCAAGTCGAGATCGAACCGCTCGGCACGCATCCCGACTATCGCGAGCGCGGGCTCGGTCGTGCCACCGTGCGAGACGTCCATCGACTGGCATATGAATGCGGCGCTCGGTCGGTGATGGTCTGGGGCAGCCACGACAACGTCGCGGCGCGGAAGCTCTACACCTCCGCTGGCATGACCCCGCGGCGCACGGTCCGCGAGTACCGCAGGACGCTTTAGAGCCGACGCTCGAACACGTCCATCGCCTCGTGCCACCGCCGGCGGTAGCCCGCGGCGCTCACGACGGACCACAGCTCCGAAGGTGGCGCGATGCCGGCTCGATCGACGCGCGCGACGCGCGCCTGCCCGCGCAGCGCGACGAGCAGCTCACGCACGTCGGAGCGCGCGCCGGCTACGAGGCGGATGCGCAGGCGCGATCGACCCATCCACCGACTCCGGCGTTGCGCCGCGGCGATCGCGACCGCGCTCGGGCGACCAGGCGGACCCACCGCAAAACACTCGCGTCGCCTGATGGCGCGCGCGATGTCGGAGCGAGCCAACGCGCGCGCGACGTAGTCCTCGTGAAAGAGGCGTCCCCGCGACAGACGCCACGCCTCAGCGAGCTCCCTCGCGCGCACAAGACGCGGTGGATCGTCCGACGTCGGTCGTGCGTGGTAGTACTTGATCCGCTCGACGCGCCGGAAACCGTTGCGGCGCATGAGCCGATGGATCGCCACGTTGTCCTCGGCGGTGTCAAGCCGCGCGACGCGTGCGCCGAGGCGGCGCGCGCGCGCAAGTCGATGCGCGAGGAGCGCGGTCGCGACTCCGCGCTTGCGATGGTCGGGATCGACGCGCAGAGCATGGAGCCACGCCTCGCGTTCGCCCATCACCGTCAATTTGGCGACGCCGATCACGCACTCGGCCGCCACCGCGACCCAGAGCCGGCCGCGACGATCACGGACCCAGTCGTCGAAGACTTCGGGGACATAGTCGTCGGGCCATATGCGCGCGCACAGCGCTTTCACGCCGCGTCTGTCACGCGGCCGGGCGGCGCGTATCGAAAACCCTTCCGCCACGAGCGGAACGGTACGCCGCCCCGTCAGCTCGCTCTGCTAGTCGGCTTTGTCGCGCTTCTGCGCGAGGATGCGCTCGGCGTCGTCCGCGCGCGCGTCTGCGAGCACGACGACCTCGATACCGCCGCGCACGAACGTGCCGTCGGGCTCGGTGTGCCCGCCGTGCGTTGTCAGCGTGATCGTGTCCTCGTTGAACCCCGCCGCCTTCAGCCGCTCCACGGCCGCTTCGGCGTCCGCGAGCTCGTCGAACTTCGCCTGGACTTTCTCGCCTTTGGTCGCTTCGATCTGCTGTCGTTCGATCATGCCCGCCGGACGTGCAACCGCCGCGCCAATCGAGCGTGGACTGGCGCGGCGGCAGTGCGTGTGGCGGTTTTTCTCTAGGCGGCGGGGGCCTTCGTTGGGCGGCGCGTCCGCGTCGCAACGAGCGCGATGGCAAGCGCGACGAGCGGGATCCAACCGAACACCAGGAGCCAGATCGCCACGTCCGCGAAGGCGCGCAGCATCGCGACGAGTGCGGTGGCCGCGGCGGAGAAGGTGCGCGCTGGGTCCCACTTCGTGAGCGGCTCGTTCGGCACCGGAGTCGTGATCGGCGCGACCGACAGCGAGATCGTCGAGAAGGCAACGCGGTCCTTCATGTTCTTCTGCTGCGCCGAGAGCTGCTCGATCTGCGTCCGGAGCTGCGAGAGCGCGCTCTGGACCTTCAGCATCTCGTCGACGGTGTTCGCGCGGTTGAAGAGTGCGAGGTAGCGCTGCTCCTCAGCCTTGAGGGTCGTGATCCGCGCATCGAGGTCGACGAGCTGGTCGGTCACGTCCTTCGCGTCGACGCTCGAGGAGACGACCTCGGCGTCCAGTTTCTTGAGCGCGTTGATCGCGTCGTCGAAGCGCGTTGAGGGAACGCTCATGACCATGGTCGCGCTGCGCTGCGTGCCAGTGCCGGATTCGCTGAGCGCGAGGAGCGTTCCGCCGAGACCTTGCGCGATGGCCTTCGCGGCGTCGGCGGTCTTCCACGGATCGTCGCTCCGCATAGAGACGTTCGCGGTCATGATGAGATCTCGCGTCTGCGCGAGGAGGCTCGGGATGCCTTCGGCGGCAGAGACACCGTTCGGCACACTCCCCTTGGAGGCGGAGTCGGCCAAGCCGCCACCGGCCATCGGAGCGGGGGCCGCGACACCGGTCGGGGTGGATTGCGCCGCGGAGCACGCGGCGCCGATCAAGGCCAGCGCGAGGAGTGGTATCAGCAACGTCGCGCGCATGTCTCTCACCTGCTTTCTCAGAGGCGTCTAGCAGGTAGACGTGCGCCAGGTTCAAGCGGTTCCCGCGGGCCAGCGCGGGCCGAAAAGCGCAGCGGCGTTGGCCGCGATCTGCTCGCCGAGCGCGCCCGGATCCTCGCCGCGCGCCTGGGCGATCACAGCGAGCGTGTCGATGACGTAGGCGGGCTCGTTTCGCCGCTCCCCACGACGCGACTGGGGCTGAAGATACGGCGCGTCGGTCTCGACAAGCAGGCGGTCGCGCGGCACAAGGCGCGCCGCCTCGCGCAGCCGGCCGTTCCCGGGATAGGTCGCGATGCCGGCGAACGAGATGAACAGGCCGCGCTCGAGCCACGTACTCACTTCAGCGGGGCCTTCGCTGTAGCAGTGGATCATGCCGCGCGTCGGGTCGGTGCGATCCACGAGCGCACGCGTCTCCGCCCCGGCATCGCGCACGTGCACGACGACCGGCAGATCGAGCCTGCGCGCAAGCGCGAGCTGCGCGAGGAACGCTGTTTCCTGCGCGTCGCGCGGCGCACTGCGGCCCGAGAGGTCCATGCCGATCTCGCCGATCGCGATCACCCGCGGGTGGCGCGCGAGCGCGGCGAGGATCTTCTCGGCGTCCGCGGACCAGTCGCGCGCGCGATGCGGATGGATGCCCACCGTCGCGAGGACGTTGGCCGAGCGATGCGCGAGCCCCACGTTGAGCTCGCTCGACGCCAGATCGCCGCCGCAGGAGATAACGCGCGTCACGCCCGCGGCGACGGCTCGCGCGATGACGGCGTCGATGTCGGAGCCGAAGCGCGTGTCGTCGAGATGCGCGTGTGCGTCGATCACGCGCGCGCGGCTAGGTGGCGACGCGCTCGAGACGCGGGAACAGCGCGGGGCCGGTCTTCACGGGATCGCCCGGCTTCAGCACGCCCCACTTCGCGACATCCTGCCATCGGGCCTTCTCGGGATGGATCACGCCGAGGAGCTCGCAGATCTTCGCGCTGATGTTCGGTGTGTAGGGGTACAGCAGGTACGCGACGAGGCGGACCGCCTCGATGCCGGCGTAGAGCGAGCCCTCGAGCTCGGGGCCCTTGCTCTCGTCCTTCACCAGCTGCCAGGGCTGCGTGCGCTGGAAGTGTTGATTCCCTTCGCTGACGAGAGCGAAGATCGCAGCGAGCGCGTCGGCGAAGTGAAGGCTCGTCGCCGCCGGGTCGTGCTCCGTGAGCGTCTTCTCGGCGCGCGCTCGCAGCGCGCGCTCACTCTCGCCTTCGTGCGGCTCCGGCACGCGCCCGCCCGAGAACTTCTCCAGCAGCGTCGTCGTGCGCGACACGAGGTTGCCGAGATCGTTGGCGAGGTCGGCGTTGAATCGCTTTGCGAACGACTCCGCTGAGATCGGCGAGCTCTTCTCGAACGGCGCCTCGCGCAACAGGAGGTAGCGCGCGCCGTCCACGCCGAACTCGTCGGCGAACGCGAACGCGTCGAACACGTTGCCGCTCGACTTCGCCAGCTTCCCGCCCCTGTTCTCGAGGAAGCCATGGACGAACACGCGCTTCGGGATCGGTACGCCGGCCGCTAGCAGCATCGCCGGCCAGTAGAGGCAGTGGAAGCGACTGATATCGAGACCGATCACGTGGAGATCGGCCGGCCACCACTTCTTGAACTTCGCCTCGTCCGTTCCGAAGCCGACTCCCGTCACGTAGTTGATGAGGGCATCGAACCAGACATACACGGTGTGCCCCGGCTCTCCCGGCCACGGAATCCCCCACTCGAGATTCCGTCCGCGCGACACGCTGACGTCTTTCAGGCCGCGCTCGAGCCAGCCAAGCACCTCGTTGCGGCGGGTGTCCGGGAGCGTGAAGTCTGGATCCTTCGCGTAGAGATCCTTGAGCGCCTTCTCGTACTTCGACAGCCGGAAGAAGTAGTTCTCCTCTTTGATGTGCTGGATCTGACGCGTCGGGTGAAGCGGGCACTGGCCGTTGACGAGATCGGACTCGTCGTAGAAGGCCTCGCAGCCGACGCAGTAGTAGCCCTCGTACGTCCCTCTATAGACATCGCCATTCGCGATCCAGCGGCGAACGAACTCCTGCACGCCCTGCTTGTGATCCTCGTCGACCGACGTTCGGATGAAACGGTCATACGAGATCTGGTACGTATCGCATAGCCGCTTGAATTCGGCGGCGAGCTCGTCGACGAACGGCTGCGTCGGCACTCCCTGCTCGCGCGCCGCTTGCTCGTTCTTCGTCGCGTTCTCGTCGGTGCCCGTGAGGAAGAAGACCTCATCGCCCCGCTGACGATGAAAGCGGGCAAGCGCATCCGTACCCGTCTTCTCGTACGCGTGACCCAGGTGGGGCGCGCCGTTGACGTAGTCAATGGCGGTCGTGAGGTAGAACTTTTGGCGGTCCGCATAAGTATTCTAGGTCGAGATGCCGGTCATCCCACCGCCGTGAACCGCGCTCTGCTCGGCATCCTCACCCGTATCGTCCTCGTCCTCTTCACCTTCATCCTCATCGTTGTCCTCGCGCAGTTCGCGCTCGTTGCCGCGAGCACACGCGCCCAGCACCTCGGCCTCGACGAGATCGTGCGCCGTGCGTGGGAAGGCACGCAGGACTACTTCGGCAGCCTCCTGCAAGGCAGCCTCGGCGAGGCGACGTCGACCTCGATCCTCGGCGGGCGGCGCCGATCGATGGGCGAAGTCCTTCTCGACGCGTACCCGAAGAGCATGGTGCTCGTCGGCCTCGCCGTGCTCATCGCGACCGCGCTCGGCATGCTCGTCGGCATCGCCGCCGCCGCGACGAAGAGCCGGCGTCTGCGGGGCGCCCTGCTCAGCGTCACGGTGCTCGCCGTCTCGACGCCCTCGTTCCTCCTCGCGATCCTCCTCATCCTGCTCTCGGCGAACATGGTCAGCCGCTGGGGCATCCGCCTCTGGCCCTCGTTCGGCTTCGGGTGGGACGACCACCTCATCCTCCCGGTCGTCGTTCTCGCGGCGCGACCGTTCGCGCAGATCGCGAACTTCACGTACGTCGCCGTCGACGAAACGCTGATGAGCGACTACGTGCGCACCGCACGATCGAAAGGGCTGATGGAGAGGCTCGTCCTCTTCCGTCACGCGCTGCGCAACGCCGCGGTGCCGATCCTCGGCGCGGTCGCGGCCGCACTCTCGATCGCGCTCTCGACGCTGCCCGTCGTCGAGGTCTTCTTCTCGTGGCCCGGACTGGGCTTCTCGCTGTTGCAGGCGATCCGCCGCTTCGACGCGGCGACCGCGGGCACACTGCTCGGCGCGCTTGCGGTCACGATCGCCATCGTGCGCTTCTCGCTCGACGCGCTCGCCGCGCGCTTCGTGCACGCCGCAACGGGAGCCGCGGCATGATCCGACGGGCGATCACCTGGCAGCTCGTCGTCGGTCTGCTCATCGTCATGGGTTGGCTCGTACTGGGTCTCGCCGCGCCGCTGTTGACATCGGTCGATCCGCTGAAGACACGGTCGTTCGTCGTCATCGGCACCCGCACGATCCCGCCACCGTTCGAGCCCGGCCAGTTCGGTTATCCCCTCGGGTCGGACAACGCGGGCCGAGACATCTGGGTCGAGGTCATGTTCGGCGCGCGCGCCACTCTGACGATCGCGTTCGCCGTGCTCCTCGCGCGTCTCGTCACCGGGACGACCCTGGGCGCCGTCGCAGGATGGTTCTCGGGGCGTGCTGCCGATCGCCTCGTCTCCGCGCTCATCGACGCGTTCGCTGCGTTCCCCACCATCTTGTTCGCACTCCTATGGATCTTCGCCTTCGACATCCGCTCGGGCCTCTCCGCGTTCGTCCTCGCGCTCGCGATCACGGGGTGGTGGGGCTTCGGCCGCGCGACGCGCTCGGCGGTCGTCGCGCTGCAAGGCCGGCCCTTCCTCGAGGCCGGACGCGCGCTCGGCCTCTCCGAGTTCGCGCTCTTCACGCGGCACGTCCTGCCGAACCTCATGCCCATCCTCGCGGTGTCGGGCGCGCTCGAGGCGAGCGCGATCCTGCTCGCGCTCGGCGAGCTCGGGTTCCTCGGCATCGTCGTGGGCGGCGGCTTCAGCATCCCGATCGACGACCGCGGCCTCGGCGGTGGGTCGCAGTTCATCTTTTCGAGCGCCGAATGGGGCGCGATCCTGGCCGGCGGGCGTTTCGCCGTGTACAGCTCCGCGTGGATCGCGGTCGTTCCCGCCGCGGCGTTCGCGAGCGCCGTCTTCGGCTTCAACGTGCTCGGCCACGGCCTGCGCACGATGTTCGAGCGGACGCCGATCGCGCTCGGCCGTGTCCTGTCGTGGCGCACCCTTGCCGCCCTCGCGGCCGTCCTCGTCGCGATGCGCGTCGTCACGCCGATGCTCGGGCCCGCGGGCTCCTATGTGCCGATCGCCCGCTCGTTCGATGCGCCGCGTGCCGCGCAGCACCTCGCGTACATCGGCGATCCGGCGCGCGAGGGACGATTCAGCGGCTCGCCGGGCTACGTCGCCGCCGCGCAGTACGTCGCCGACCACTTCAAGGAGATCGGCCTTCAGCCGCTCGAGACTGGCTCGTATTTCCAGAGCTTCAAGCAGTCGGTCGTGCGCATCACCGCGACGCCGACGTTCGAGACCACCGGCGCGGAGGCGAAGTCGTTCACGCACCGCGTCGACTTCACCGAGCGGGTCGGCGGACGTGCCGCCGGCGGCACCGCGGAGGGCAACGTCGTGTACGTCGGCGGCGGTGTGAAGACGCCGGAGTACAGCGACTACGCCGGCGTGCATCCCGAGGGGAACATCGTGATGATCGCCGGGCCCACGCAGGGCGACCCGATCGACATCGCGATCCGCGAAGGCGCGAGGGGGGTCATCTTCGTGCAGGCGAGCGACGCGCCCGTTGGCATCATCAAGTTCTCCCCCATCCCCGCGTTCGAAAAAGACACGCTGCCCTCGATCGTGATCAGCGAGGCCGTGGCGAACGAGCTCATCGCCGCATCGGGCAAGCAGATCGGCGATCTGCGCAAGACCCTTGAGGAACGTCAGCGCCGCGCTCGCGAGCGCCCGAGCCTGCAACGCGTCGTACCCGAGCCGCTGTCCTTCGACACGGACACGCGTGTGCGTGTCTCCGTTCCGCTCGGGCCCGTCGAGGAGGTCGACACGATGAACGTCGTTGGCCTCCTGCCGGGAACGGATCCGGAGCGCGCGAAGAAGTACCTCATCGTGGGAGGGCACCTCGACGGCGTGGGCAAGGATCCGAACGGCACGGTGTTCCCCGGCGCGAACGACAACGGCTCGGGGCCGGCCGTCATCATCGAGGTGGCGCGCGTGCTGGCGCAGCACCGCGCGATGCTGAAGAACTCTTTCGTCTTCGCTGCGTTCTCCGGTGAGGAGGAGGGGCTCGTGGGCTCGGAAGTCTTCGTCCAGAACTCCATCACCAAGCCGTACCGGCCGGAGAACGTCGTCGCCTATATCAACCTCGACATGGAGGGCTGCTGCGGTGGCCTCGCCGCGTCGGATGAGAACTTCTCGCTGCACGACCGTCTGCGCTCAGCCGCGGAGCGGCTCGGCTACGACCTGGAATACACACCGCTCATCGGCGCCAGCGATCACGCGTCGTGGCTGCGCCGGCGGGTGCCGGCGATCAGCGTCGGCCCGACCGACCTCGGCCCCTTCCACACCACCGGCGACACGCCGGCCTCGATCGATCCAAAGCGCCTGCGGGAATCCGGCGAGGTCGTCGTGCAGGCGCTCCTCGAAATGGGTGCGGCCGAGTGAGGTATCTCGCATTCGCGCTCGCTCTCGTCTCGTGCGCATCGCTGCCCGCGATGCCCGCGCCGAGCACGCCGGTGGCGTCCGCGACGGTGGCCGCGAGCGCGAGCCCGGAGAGCGCGGCGGCGCTCGGCTTCGACGGCGAGAGGGCGCACGAGCACCTCGCCTACCTCGCCGATCCGGCCCGCGGCGGCCGGTTCACCGGATCGCCTGGATTCGAAGAGGCCGCGCAGTACGTCGCGGAGCGCTTCAAGGAGATCGGCCTCGAGCCGCTTGGCGATAACGGCACGTACTTCCAGCGCTTTCCGGTGCAGATCGTCGACCTCGCGGGCACTCCAACGCTCAGCCGCACCGGCGCCAACGCGAAGACGTGGACGCATCGCGTCGACTTCACCGAGAGCATCGGCGGCCGCGCAGGGAACGGGAGCGCGGATGCGAAGCTCGCGGTCGTCGGTGGCGGCGCAGCGACGGGCGGCCAGGATGACTTCGCCGGCGTCGACGTGAAGGGACGCATCGCCCTCGTGACCGGCCCGACGGTGACCGGGTACCAGGAGAACATCGTGCAGCGCGGTGGCCTAGGGATCCTCGTCGTCGGCGAGCCGACGATCAAGTACTCATACATCGCGCAGCAGTTCGCGCAGACGATCCCGATGCTCGTCGTGAGCGAGACGACCGCGAACGAACTCCTCGCGCCGTCGGGAAAGACCGTCACGCAGGTCCGCGACGCCGTGCGCGCGCGGCGTAGCAACACGAGCACGCTCGATGTCGGCTTCGCCGTCGACACGAACATTCAGATGAGCGTGCCGGTGACGCCGGTCCATCAGGTGATGGCGTCGAACGTCGTCGGGCTCCTTCGCGCGAGCGGGACCGACGCGGCTCGCGCTGTCCTCATCGGCGGACACCTCGACGGAGTCGGGACCGATCCGAACGGGACGGTCTTCGCGGCGGCGAACGACAACGCCTCTGGGCCCTCGATCACGATCGAGGTCGCGCGTGTGCTCGCCGCGCACAGATCGCGGGCGAGGAGGAGGGTTTCCTCGGGTCCGAGTCGTACATCGCGCGGATGTCCTCGAGCCCCGGCCGCGTCGAGAGCCTCGTCGCGATGATCAACCTTGATGTCATTGGCTGCTGCGGGGAGATCCTCGAGGCGACGAACGAATCGCGCGCGCTCCAGGACCGCTTCCGCGCGGCCGCGTCGCGCGCCGGCGTGCCGTTCAACGGCGTCGGCGGTGGCGGGAGCGACCAGCAGCCGTTCTCGCGTCGCGGCGTGCCTGCGATCCTCGTGCTCTGGAGCGACTACATCCTGCACACGACGAAGGACACCGTCGAAAAGGTCGACCTCCGTCACCTGCAGCGCGCGGGCGACGTCGTCAGCGCGGTCGCGCTTGACCTCGCGCGAGGCGAGGGACCCTAGCCGCCCTAGCCGGTCGCTCGCACCGCCTGAACGGCCTGCTGGTAGACGTTCTCGTGCTCCT
>Ga0209376_1002383_pt1 | contig 17873 bp, 13 predicted proteins | sample GraSoiAngelo_134_FD_185891 | JGI IMG/M metagenome (GOLD analysis project Ga0209376, IMG submission 185891) | Grasslands soil microbial communities from the Angelo Coastal Reserve, California, USA - 14_0929_05_30cm (SPAdes) (version 2) | ecosystem: Environmental > Terrestrial > Soil > Grasslands ... | reverse complement strand
AGCAGAGAACAAATGCGCATGAGCGCATCATTAGCCTATAAAGAGGAATTATGCTACTCGACAGACATTTATGAAAAATAAAGTGAGACCTTGGCACGTTCTTACGCAGAAAAACTTCGGTCTGTTTTGGTGGAACCTGCTGATCTCGGCGGTCGGCAGAGTTTTAGGCTTCAACGCCGATGCATCGATTTAACTCTGCGTGATCAACGGCTTTAACTCCCGCTTGCCGAGGCGTGTGACGCCGGTTGTGCCGACCAAGAGATGCTCGCCGATCTGGACTACGCGGTTTTCCTTCCCCACATCTTGGATGGCACCGCGCTTCATGCGAATCGCTGGCTTGAAGTCGAAGGTCATTCCCGGCGCGAGAACGATATCGGATTCCTCTCTAGAGTTGGCCGGACCCAGGCGTGGCCGAGAGAGATTGGCAATGCCGCTTGAATGCAACACTACACCCGAGCGATCCTCGGCGCCCAACTTCTCTGTCAGCTTTGCATAATAGTCCACGAACTGTCCGCACGTCGTTTTGCCGGGAACGATGAAGGCGACGCATTCATGGAAGAGCTTGATGGCCGTCTCCACGGCGGCGCGGTAATAGTCGTAGCCGGCGGTTTTTGCCCCGCCGACAAAGATCGAATGGTTCACTTGTCCTCGATACCCTTGAACCGTGGCGTCGATTTCCTCGTTGATGATCTGCCCTTCTTTTAACGGGTCGTCGGTGGGCGCGCCCAGAGTCGTGTTCGCTTCAGCATCGAGGGCAATGGAAAGACGGGTAGGATCTTCGCCGGTCTCGGCAAACATCGCGACATAAGTTTGAAACCAGATGTCGCCTTGATGGCGCGATGGAGACCGCGCCACGCTCCTGATCACCTCGATTGCCTTTTCCCCAGCCGCCACGGAGCGCCGAATCACATCGTGCTCCTCGGAGCTCTTCGACATAGCCGCTTCGTCGATGGGACCGGCGTCCGCTCCCCATTTTTCCATCGGCAGGAACTGCAGTCCTGGGAGGGCCGACTTGAGATGTTCTAGAAAAGTGGCGGCAACCAAACCCTCGGGATCGAAGCGACTGCCGCTGAGTTTCGCCACGCCGATGCGCGTTCCCGGGCGATTCAAGCCGAGGCCTTTGATCAGCTCGGCGACCGATTTCGAGCCTTCGCCTTGACTGATGATGAGCTTTCCGTCTGAGCGCCACGCATCCAGTCTTTTCTCCCAGAAGCTTCGGTTGCGCGCGGTCGATACGATAGCATGGACGGGCTTCGTGTCATCTCGTGGGAAGATAACGTCGGCGCTTCCACCGCGGCCGCCGATTTGCGTAAGGTAGCGAGGATAAGCTGTGTCACCGCTCGCGGGCGCGAAAATGGTGTCGAAATTCCACTGAGGCTTGGCCATCACGCGGCGGACCGCGATCCAGCGGCGGTCGCGCTCGACGCGGGAAAAAGAAGGATTCGCCACCTGAATTTGTCCTGTCTTGGCCTCTGCCGCGACCGATTCATTAGGTGATGAATCCAATCCTGGCAGGAGGGGAAGGACGATACCCGTCGCCGCGATTTTCTGTAGGAAAGAGCGCCTCGAGCTTGATACAGAATCGTAGGTCATGGTCTTACTCCTCCTGTCAGATAGAAACAACCCTCTTCTAGGGGCGATGCACTAGGGGCTCTTGCCCTGCGAAACGTCCATGATCATGCGCGAGAGAAGATAAAGGCGAGGCTCGATCGAATCGAGCAGGACGTATTCCGCATCGGCGGAGTGGGCGCCGTAACCCTGCAGGCCGAACCGCTCGATGACCGGCGCCTTGGTGCTGAGCGCGGCGAAGGCGGCGTCGGTGCCGCCTCCTTCCGGCATTTCATCCACGACGAGTTCCTTGCCGAGCTCACGGTAAATCTGCTGCGCGTGTTTGCCGAGTGCCCGTGAGGCTGCGGTTGCCTCCAACGGAGGACGGCGGCGCTCGAAGTTCATCGCGACCTTTGCTTCGGGCAACAGCTGTTTCTTGATTCGCTCCCGCACCTTTTTCTCGATGGCGTCGTAGTCGGCCACGCGCACCACGCGCACGTCCGCAACCGCCTGGGCGGCGGGCGGAATCATATTGCGCGTCGTGCCGGCGTTCGCCAGCGTCCAGTTCATCTTGAGGCCAACCGCCGGATCGGAGAGATCGCGCGTTTGCAGCACCTGGTGCGCCAGCTCGTACAGCGCGTTGATACCTCTCTCGGGGGCGTTGCCTGAATGCGCCGCGCGGCCTTTTACGGTGAGAGTGACGGAGGCGATACCGCTAGTCGCGAGCGATAGTTTGTCGGATTCCACACGCGAGGATTCGACCGAGAACGTCGCGTCGTGCGCGGTGCCAAGTTTGGTGATCAAGCTGCGCGAACCGGGCGAGCTGAGCTCCTCGTCCGCGTTGATGAGCACGGTAAGAGTGCCGTATTCTCGGAAGTTCATCGCCTTGAGAATCGCCAAGGTGTGGAGAATGACGGCGATTCCCTGCTTGTCGTCGGCGATTCCCAGGCCGTAAACGCGATCGCTTTCGACGCGAAAGGGCTGTTGTGCCAACATGCCGCGCGGGTACACCGTGTCCATGTGCGCGATGAGGAGGATCTTCTTCGTGCCGGTGCCCATGAACGTGGCTTGGACCATGTTGCCGATTTTCTCGGGCGTGTCTTCCATCTTGTAGACGTCAGTCGGCTCGATCAACTCGACCTTGCCGCCCAGCTCTTTCAGCCGCGCGGCGATAAGGTCTGCGAGCTTGTCGAGACCCTCGCGGTCACGGCTGCCGGTCTCGATGGACACCAGTCCTTTCAAGGTCTCGAGCAGGGCGGGCTTTTCCTTCCTGGCTAGCGACAATACCGGCTCGTTAGTTTGACCGAATGCATGTGCCACCATGCCTGCCAGCAGAAACACTGCAGCCTGGAGAGAAGCGAATCTCTTGTCAGACTTCATGGGAATTGCCTCCAAACAAAATTGTCGCCCGCGCACGCGGGAGAGAGGAAAATCAGAGCGGAGTTATCTCAGTGCGCGTCGCGGCTGGCTTTTGCAGTAATTTCCCACCAGTTTCGATCTGGGTCACTGAGGAAAAATGAAACGTTTGCGCCCGCCCGTTTGAGTTCCCCGAGTTCCGTAACACCGATCTCTTTGCCCGCTTTCGCGAAATTGCGATGCGCCTTATCCACGGCGTCAGGCGATCCAAGCTCTAAAGTGAAGCGGCTATTCGAATTAAGATATCGCCGATTCTTCACCGGGACCACCACGACGTACCAGGGTGTAGCGGGATGCTTGAAATAAATGACCGGTCTTTCGCCGGGAACGATCTGCAAGCCCAAGACGTGCCGCAGAAAGAGTTCGGTGACGGCTTTGTCATTACATTCAAGTGTCCCGTGCGTTAGACCTTGGGGAACATAGCCTTTATCGGCGAATCTATTCTCAGGCCACGGGTTCTTCCAGTGTGGCGCATAGACAGAAGCGAGGGTGAATGCCTGGGGAAGATAGCATTCGATCTCCCAGTAGTTGCCGCCGGGCTCCTTAAAATAAAGGGAATAAGCGAGATGGGTCTCCCGCGGCTTGGTGATTTTGCCAAGGCGATATTGGTCCTTGTGCTCGCTAAGATATCTCCAAGCTGCATCCACTTCTTCCGGGCTCGACACCCTGACCCCGTAGTGATTCATTACAGGCTTATCCGCCGCGTCCGACCCGGCCTCGTGAACGACCAGATGCCAGTCCGTATTCGGATGCTTCACGATAACTTGCCTATGCCCTTTTTCTACAACCTCCAGGGCCAATAGATCGATGAATACCGGAACCGTCTCGTTCAACGAGCGGCACTCATAGTGACCATGGATTAGGCCAAGCGGTCTAATCATAATCTTGATCCGACCAAGTTGCCTGCGAGACTATTCGATGCCGATTCGGTCATGTCAACGTAAATTCATGTTAGATTCCCGCGAACCACTCGTAACCTTGATCCTCCCAGTAACCTCCCTTGCCTTGTTGGATGTTCTTCAAGTCGGCAACGAATTCGATGGCGCGGATGTACTTGGCCATCTTGTAACCGAGTTGATTTTCAAGACGGAGGCGGAGCGGCGCGCCGTGCTCCAGCGGCAAGGGCGCGTCATTCATTTCGTAGGCGAGAATGGTTTGCGGATGAACGGCGTCCTCAAGATCGATGCTCTCATAGTAATGGGTGCCGTCCGAATCCGTGTCCATGCAGTGAAAAACCACGTATTTCGCTCGAGGCTGTGGTTGCACCCGGCGCATGATCTCTTCCAGACGAACGCCTTTCCATTTGCCGATAGCGCTCCAGCCTTCGACGCAATCGTGGCGCGTGATCTGCGTGCGCGCGGGCATGGATTTAAGTTCCGTCAGAGAAAAACTGTGTGGCGATTGCACCAGGCCCGATACTTCCAATCGCCACGACTGCCACTGACTTGCTGCGTCTGCCATATAATCCATAGCCAAAGGCGGTGGGTTGCCGTTGGGTTTGAAATAACGTGAGATATCTTTTTCGGTGAACTCTTGGGCGAGCTTGTTTCTGCCGGTCAAAAATTTTTGTACGCGTCGGTTTGCGCCCTCAGCCGATTCGAGGAGTGAGAGAAACTTCCTGTTTTGTTGCAGGCCGTTAAACATTTTTTCGCAGCCGGAAAAAAGCACGAGACCGGTAGCCTGGAGCGCGCCGAGAAGCAGTTTTCGTCGCGAGAGATCAAGACTTTGATTTTTCATTAACGCCACCCTCGTCTTTTGGGTTTTCTTGAGCATCGGCTTTGAGCTCGGGTTCCGATGTTTGATGACCGGCCATGTTCTCCGGTTCCTCCTCACCCTTGCCCTCTCCCTCAATGGATAGGGAAGGAGCGGTCGGAGAGGGAGCTACAGGAGTTTCAGGCGCTACCTCAATCGTCGGAGCTATTTTGTCGTTGTGCCAACCGGTGACCATGGAGCGCATGTTGTTCAGGAAACCGGTGGTCAGCACCATGAACACGTGACCGAAAGTAAAAAAGAGAAAGCCAAACGCGAGAATGAAATGAACCGTGCGCGCCGACTGCCTCCCGGCAAATGCGGCAGGCAGCCAATTGAAGGCGATGTCCAACTGCGGTGACATGGCGAGTCCGGAAAGCAACACGAGAGGCGTTAGAATCACAAAGACGCTCGTGTAGGCCATTTTCTGCAGCGGATTATATTCTCCTTCTTGGGGCGACTCACGCCGCAGCCGCAAGTAATAGGCGATCATCGCCGGCACCTGGATCGCGTCTTTGAGGGTGAAAAGAAACTTGCGCATATGGCCGTTCAAAACATTGTAAAGAAAATAGAGGACGCCATTGATGGTAAAAATCCAACCGAAGAAGAAATGCCATCGCCGACCTCCCGCCAGCCAGAAGTAGCCGGGAATCGTGATCCAGCTAGGAAAAGCGCGTGGAGAGGGGCCGGTCGCGGTATTTTGCACGCCGAGCAGGCCGGTCGTGTCAAATTTCAACCCGAATAAATGGGTGTAACCGCGAACCTCGGCGTCCTCGCTCGTGGCCGCGATGGAAAAGAACGCTTCGTCGGGTTCCGCCTTGCTCCCCCAGTGAAGCTCGGGAAAGGCGTTGAAAATTTGCAGCCCGCTCATGAAGAGAACCAGCAGGGCGACGGTATTGATCCAGTGGGTGAGGCGGGTGATGCGGTTATGTCGGTAAACGAGAGACTCCACGGCTAGCTTTCATCTCTTGTTTGCGCCGCCGATAAAATTTTATAGCGGCGGCCGATGCCGAACACGAGAAACAGCCATACCACAACCAGTAGAACATTGACACTGCTTAACGCCCGAGTACTGAGGGACAGCTGCACGCTCAGAAACACAATTCCCATCGACAGCAGATCGCCTATGCGCACGAAGAACGTGTCAATGGCCGCCTTCGCTTTATATTTTACCTCTCTGCTCGTCGGCAGGAACAACGCCTGGCGCGCCGTGTTTTGCAGAGAATAGTCGGTGCTGTTTTCTATGACTTTGGCGAAGTGAATCTGGGTTAAAAAGGGCGTCAAAGCGATGAAAGCGTAGCCTCCCAGAGCGATGAGCGGTAGGAAGAACAGCGAGCCCGAGACGCCGCAGAATTTGATAATCCGCGAGACCAGAAGAAGCTGCAGCAAAGCCGAAACCAAACTAACGCTGAAGAAAAAATCGCCGTAGAAACCCGCAATGAAGTCCTGCATCTTTTTCTGATCGATCGCGTGTGCCGCGGCCTGGCTCAATTCATGACCGGCCGGGTTCGCGATCTCTACCACCGCGAGTCGTTTCGCTTCCTCCGTGACTTTCTGGCCGAGAATGAACTCGCCCGTCGTGTTGACTAGATTCGCAACGATCATCATCGCTGCAATGATGAGAAGATAGGGTTGGCCGAGGACCAGTTTGTATGCGCCTTGTCGGCCCAAGGGTTTTTCAGGGTCAAGCGCGCGTTGGGCATTGCGGCGCTCATGGGCAGCTCTCCGGTTCACCCGGTTTGAAAAAACCATGCAGACGCCGAGGAGCAACGCCGTCATCAGCATAAGGCCATAGGGCCCTGACGGTTCAAACAACCAACCGGCGATTTTCGGGCCGAGAATAGCGCCGAAAGAGCCGCCAAACGCGATGATCGGAAAAAGCCGTTTCCCTTGTTCTTCGAGGTAGAGATCATTGGCAAAAGACCAGAACTGGGCCACGATCAAGAGATTGAAAATTCCGACCCAGAGAAAAAAGGGGACGCCCAGCGGAACCTGCAATTGACCCAGCAGATAGAAAAGAACGAGATTTGAAATGAAAAAGAGCGTCACCCCGTTGATGAGCTTGATGCGATGGACTCGGCTCGCCACGTAACCGTATGAGGGCACGACGACGAGTAACAACAAAGCTTGAGCCGCCGCCGCATAGCTTTTGACTACCGCGCCTCCTTCGGAGAGGATGAGCGCCTCACGCACCGTCTTGATGATGAGATAGGCCGTCAACAGCAAGAAGAGATTGATCATCAAGAGCAGAGCGGTAAAGCCTTCGCCGGCTCGTACGTCGGAAAAGAGCACTAGCAACCGGTCGACGGCGCTTTTCTTGCCGGGAATCGCCGGGCCCTCGGGCATACAAAAAGCTATTGCTTAGTTTGGGCTCTTGTCAAACACGGTCCGGTGTTGCCCAATCAAAAGCGCAGGCAACTCTGCCTCAGTCGAAGCGGGAACTACAAAGCTTGGCGGATGCTAGGCGATGCCTTTGCCCAACTCCGTCGTGCAGGGACATTGGTCAGGGAACCGCTCGCAAACGATGTCCTGAGCCGCCGCCGGCTTGATCTCGCCTCGATCCTTTTTTACCTGCACTCTCATCTTTTGCGTGATCACCAACCAAACCGCAACCGTGACCAGGGTAGCCCACGCCATCCAACTTGTATTGAGCGGCATGGCAATGACGCCATCGGGTACCGCTTGTTTCAGCCAAAGCAAAATGGCGATCGCGCCGAGCGCTTCCGCGATTCTGGCGGCGACGCCGTCAACGACGATCTTTACGACAGACCGGTCCGTGGAGTCGACGGGAATAAAGGCCTGCTCCCAAATGGAGCGGTGCACTGAAGAGCGCAGTCCCCCCTCCGTCACTCTCAAAACGGAACGACTAAGAGCCGTCGCGGCAGCGGTTGCGAAAGTGGCGCCGCCAACGAGCGCAACAGGCAGCACCATTAACCCACCTCGCAATCCGACCCTATCTTGTATCCTGGGCGTCGCGAAGAGTTGTAGCAGCAAGGAACTAAAATTCAGCAGAATGTAAAAGTTGGCGAAGAAACTCGCGTTGCCCTTCGAGCCCATATTGGCGCTGGCCGCCGCCGCGTAGAACTGGAAGTCGATGAGCAAGCCGGCAAGGGCGCCCGTCATCGAAATAGACAAAAGCGTGAGTGAGTACCTATTGGTTAAGGGGGTCAGAAATCCAGTCTTCTTTTTTTTCTCGTCGGCTTTCTTCGGGACGATAGTGGTAGGAAACCGACCGTGGATTTTTAGCACGAGGGCGATGACGCCAAGGATGAGAACCGCACCCAAGAAAACCAGCCATTTTGCGTCGAGATAGGGAGCGAGTCCCTTTGAAATCAAGCCGCCCAACATGCCGCCGGCGAGCGTACCAGCGCCTATTTTGCTGAAGGCGCGCGCTGCGCCGCTTTTTTCGGTTTTTTCGAAGATGTCCGATGCCAAAAGCCACAGGCTCGCGAAGAGCAGCCCGAAAATCGCCGGGATGAACATGAAAATGGCCAACAGCAGTTTGTTATCTGCGGGCTCTAAGAAAGGAGCGGCGGCAGCTATTACGGTTGCAGCGAGCAGGAGAATTCCCACCCTTGCCGGCCGGGCGCCCCAGATTTTCATCGCCTTGACGAAGAGCAGAGCGAGGGGCAACGAGGCTCCGCCAATATTAATGTACACGAGCGGCAGCTGGAGCAGCCCTCCGCTCCCTTGAAAAAAAAGCGCATCCCTGCCCGTTTTCGCGATGATGAACGCTGCGGTCAGTAACCCCAGCGCGAGCGCGGGAAGGAAAGTCCTTAAGCGGTCTTCATTTGCGTGGGTCACGTCGTGGATCAGGCTTAAAAGATTTCAGAATTCAGAATAGAGAATATTTTCGCGTTCACCATGCCACGGATGATGCGCCCTGAGGATATAAATGTGGGCTTTTCGTCTGACTGTCGGCTCCTGACGATCGGCCGCTGGCAACTGATTTCACTCAATCGCCGTATTGTTGGATTAGTTTCGCCACCAGCGCCGTCCAACCCGTCTGATGGCTGGCTCCGATGCCGGCTCCGTTGTCGCCGTGAAAGTATTCATGAAAGGGAATGAGATCGCGCCAGTAGGGATCGGTTTGAAACTTCTCCGTGCCGCCGAAAACAGGCCGGCGTCCGTCGCCGCCGCGGAAAAAGATGCGCGTGAGTCGTTGAGAGATTTCACCAGCGACTTCCCAAAGGTCCTGCATCCGCCCAGATCCGGTCGGACATTCGACCTTGTAACTGTCACCTAAAAAGTAATGGAATTTTTGCAGCGATTCGAGGAGCAAGAAGTTCACCGGGAACCAGATCGGTCCGCGCCAGTTGGAGTTGCCGCCAAACAGCCCGGTGCTTGATTCCGCCGGTTCGTAATCGACCCGGTATTCCATGCCGTTCGTTTTAAGCGAGTAGGGATGGTCATGATGGTAACGGGAAAGGGCGCGAATTCCATAGGGAGAGAAGAACTCGTTCTCATCCAACATGTAGCGCAGCACGCGCTTTAGCTGGCGTCGATTTACGAGCGAGAGGAAACGGCGCGGGCCGTCGTCCGTGGCTTCCGTTTCGAAGCGCTCGCTCAGCTCCGGGCGGTTTTCGATGAACCATTGCATGCGCCGCTTGAAGCCGGGCAAATGGTCGACCAGCTCCGGGTCCAAGGTCTCCACGGCGAAAAGCGGAATCAGCCCGACCATGGAGCGCACTTTGAGCGGCAACGCGTGCCCGTCAGGGAGGTGCAAGACGTCGTAATAAAAGCCATCCGCGACGTCCCAAAGCTCGATGCCCTCGCCGCCGATATCGTTCATGGCCCGGCAAATATAAACAAAGTGCTCGAAGAATTTGCTGGCGACGTCTTCATAGGCCGAGTTTTCTCTGGCCAACTCTAGGGCAATGGCCAGCATGTTGAGGCAGTACATCCCCATCCAGCTCGTTCCATCCGATTGTTCGATGTAGCCTCCCGTGGGAAGCGGCGCGCTGCGGTCGAAGACGCCGATATTATCCAGACCGAGAAAGCCGCCTTGAAAAACGTTTCGTCCCTCGGCGTCTTTGCGATTCACCCACCAGGTGAAGTTCAGCAAAAGTTTTTGAAACACTCGCTCGAGAAATCTTCGGTCGCCCTTGCCGCGGCGCTTCTTCTCGACCTTGTAGACGCGCCATGCCGCCCACGCGTGGACCGGCGGGTTGACGTCGCCGAAGGCCCATTCGTAGGCCGGCAGCTGGCCGTTGGGGTGCATGTACCACTCACGCGTCATGAGCACGAGTTGTTCCTTGGCGAAGTCGGAATCGACGAGCGCGAGCGCAATGCAGTGAAACGCGAGATCCCAGGCCGCGTACCACGGATATTCCCACTTGTCGGGCATGGAGATGACGTCGGCGTTGTAGAGATGGCGCCACTCATGGTTGCGCCCGTTGAGCCGTTCGCGAGGCGGTTCCGGTCCCGCCGGATCGCCTTTGATCCAGCGATTTAGGTCGTAGTGATAAAACTGTTTGCTCCAGAGCACACCGGCTAGAGCTTGACGCATGACATTCTTGTGGTCCGGCGCGATGGGGTCGGGAATGACCGTGCGGTAAAACTCATCCGCTTCCGTGCGCCGGTCGTGCAGAGTCCGTTGGAAATTTCCATCGAGCGGTTGTCCGCTTGAAGGTGAAACATTCGTCAGCCGCAGCCACGTGGAAAACGACGCTCCGGGCGCCAGGGTCGCCCTGTAATGGGCCGAACCCTTGGTGCCCGAGGCGGCGGAATTGACGGCGGCTTTGACCCCGTGAACGATATAATCATTGATGCCGTCCTTGACGTAAGGAGACTCGTTCTCGGAATTAAAGAGCTTGCTCTTGTTAGTCTCGTTCTCCGTGAACAGCAGCTGCGGACTGCCCTCGCAGTAAAGCCAGCGGCTACCGTAGTAGTAATGGTCGGCCTTGATGGTTGCGATCTCCACGGAGTCGTCTCTACGGAGCCGTGGCTTGCGCTCATCCAATCCCCATGACCAGGTATTGCGGAACCAGAGGGTGGGCAGCAAGTGCAGCTCGGCCGGCTCGGCGCCACGGTTGATCGCTTCGATGCGAACCAAGATGTCATCGGCTCCGGCTTTAGCGTATTCAATGAAAACGTCGAAATAGCGGTTGTCGTCGAAGACTCCGGTATTGATCAACTCGAACTCTAGGTCTCGTTTGCCGCGTTGGCGATTCTCCTGGGCCAGCAGCCCGTAGGGGAATTCGGCTTGAGGGTACTTGTAGAGGAACTTCATGTAGGAGTGAGTGGGCGTGGAATCGAGGTAAAAATAATACTCCTTGACGTCCTCGCCGTGATTGCCTTCACTGCCGGTGAGACCGAAAAGACGCTCCTTGAGGATTGGATCTTTCCCGTTCCAAAGGGCGAGGGCGAAGCAAATGTATTGGTGACGATCCGAAATGCCCCCGATGCCGTCTTCCCCCCAGCGATAGGCGCGGCTGCGCGCATGGTCGTGGGGCAGGTACTCCCAAGCGGTGCCGTAGGGGCTATAATCCTCGCGGACGGTACCCCACTGGCGCTCGGAGAGGTAGGGTCCCCAGCGCTTCCAATTCGCTTTGTGTTGGCGATCCTCTTCCAGTCGAATTTCTTCTTTAGTCACGCCTTACTCTCCCTGCTCTTCTTTCGCCGGTTTTATTTTATCATACCCTCGATCCATGATGGAGGTCTCTTCGAGACGATCTCTAAAGTAGCCGCGCCAACTCTCAGATAAAGCCTCCACTGCCGCGGCACGGCGCATTCCTGCTACATCATCTGTATCGAATGCGTAGAGCCGGTCATTGACGGAAATAATTTTCATGGCTGGTTTCGTTCATTTAGACGTTACTTTCGCGCCGCTCGATGCGAATTTTCTTCGGCGCCGGAAGCCGCCAGCACCCCTCGATCGAGCCGCAGCAACTCGGCCAGCGACCAGGCTTGAAACGGGCAACCGCGCGGCGTGTGCGGCGGCTCCGCGTCGGCGATCTCGGAAACATGGCCGAGACCGGCGCTGTCGAGATGCTCGAATATCGGCGCGAGAAAGCGCTGACGAGCTTCGCGCTTCGTGTCAGCGCTCTCGCCCTGGACGCGCACCCAGGCCTCGACGAAGGGCCCGATGAGCCACGGCCAGACGGTTCCTTGATGATAACTGCCGTCGCGCTCTCGCACGCCGCCATCATACTTCGGCGCGTATCCCGGCTCTTCGGGCGCCAGCGAGCGCAGCCCCCTCGGCGTCCACAGGCGCCGCATGACCGCGTCGACGATTCGGCTCGCCTGTTCTCCTTCGATGAGAGAGATGGGCAGTCCGCCGATGCCGAAGATCTGATTCGGCCTGAAGGAAGCATCGACCTTGCCGGGTTGGTGATCGACATCGACAACGTCGTAGAGAAAACCGCCCTGCTCATTCCAGAAACGAGCCCGGAAGCTTTCCGTCCCGCTCGCAAAGGGCTCTTTCCAACGCTCTGAGAACTGGCTGCCGATCCAGAGCGCATTTAACCACAGCGCTTGAATCTCTACTGGCTTGCCGATTCGCGGCGTCACGACCCAATCGCCGACCTTGGCATCCATCCAGGTGAGTTGCGCTCCCGGAACGCCGGCGGCGAGAAGACCATCGCCGTCCATGCGGACGGCGTAGCGCGTGCCCTGAGAATAGCCGGTGAGAATCGATTCGACGGCCTTTTGCAGGGATTTTTTCTGCCATTGATAAGCCACCCGGGCGATTGACTTCGTCGCTTCCAAGAATTCATGAACGGCGATGATGTACCACAGGGATGCGTCCACCGAGTTGTACTCCGGCCGGTCGCCCCGATCGGGAAATCGGTTGGGTAGCATGCCTTCGGATACGGCGCCGGACCATTCCAAGAGAATGTCGCGCGCATCCTCCAACCGCTCAGTTCCTAGGCACAAGCCGCGCAGAGAAATGAAGGTATCGCGTCCCCAGTCGGTAAACCAGGGATAGCCCGCTACGATGGTTTTGCCGTTGCCGCGTTTGACGAGATAGGCGTCGGCGGCACGGTCGAGCGGCGTGGCGAAATTCGCCCGGCGCTTGCGCTCGGCGGCGCGGAAATTCAACAGCAATTGCTCTGCTGGCTGGCCCGCCGGTAGCTGATCGTTCTCGAATCCTTCAGCGGCGAGAATCAACGCCGCTTCGCCATTGGCGAGATCCCAGTGAAAAGTTCCGGGAGTGGCGAGATCTTCGGTAAAGTCCAGTCCGCGGGCGCGTTCCTGCTCGTAGACAAAATTACGGTACCAGTCGGGCTGGTGCAGGTACTCACCGTTGTGCAGCGCGATGATCCCGGGCAGGCCAGAATAGGGCGACCAAATGAGCCGGTGGTCATGCGTCTGCGGCTGAAATTGAAATGCTGGATTTTCGTGATGCATCGAGTGATAGTCACGACCCGAGAAAAAAGGCCGCAGCGATAGAACTGCTTTGCTGCTCGGAGTTAAAAATTTCCAAGAGAGGCAGACGATAGAAGCGCCGTGCACAATAAAGATCTCTTGCTGGATCTTGCCGCCGTCTTCGAGCGCAAAGATCCATTGAGGCCAGGGATTCAACGTGAATTTCTCAATGCGCCGCGCGCCGTCGGGTTGCATGACATCCGGCGGATAGAGCTGAGAGGAGAGCGCGTATGTACCGGCAGCCGTTTCCACCCAGGCGTCGAAGCCGTTGACGAGGACCAAACGGCCCGCGGGCGGCTTGGTCGCTGCTAACAACAGCGCATGGTAGCGGCGCGTTCGAATGCCGGAAATGGTTCCCGAGGCAAACCCGCCCAGGCCGTCGGCTTCGAGCCATTCGTCTTGCCTCAACTTGGTTAGATCGCTCATAGCGATTTTTGTAGCCTGTCTGTTTCTGTTACGTTTCTTTCTCTCGCTGACCTTTTCCCTCACGGTGCAGAACAACTGAATAGCTACACCGGATCGAAAATATGTTCAGCCATTTTTTATGATCGGCGGAAGCCTATTTTTCGATTAGCTGCAGCCCGTGGCCGTCTGGGTCGCGGGCCAAAAATCCTCTCGTGAAGCCGAGGCTTTTGCCGGGAATTTCAACCGCGCTCGGGGAGACCAGCCGCGCCTTCGCGTCGCGTAATCTCTGCCCGGCCGTGCTCGTAGTGGCAAGCGTCGTCTGCCAATGCCACAGGTCGTTGGCGCGGCTATCCGTGGGTGCTGGCCTGCCGTCTCGCGGTGTCAAATAATCGAGGAACTCTATTCCGGGGCCGCTCTGGGCGCGCAGCCCGGTAATGCGCAAGCGCGCGCCGGCGACATTGTTCAAGTGCTCTTGTTCGGTGCCGTAGTTGGTGCTCTCTCCGGCAAGTCTCAAGCCGAGCAGATCGCGATAGAATTTTAGACTGCGCGCGGTGTCCGAGATAGCAATAGCCGTGTGGTCGATGCCGAGAAAAAGCTTGCCGTTGTTTTTCTGCCAGCGCGGATCGCCTTTCCCGGCTGGAAAGTAGATGATTTCTAAGTTGTGGCCGTCCGGATCTTTGAAATAAAAGGCGCGGATGCCGGCGGCCGCTTTATTCGTTGCCGGAATCGTCTGTGGACCGGTGGAAGCGTGTCTCACCTTATGGCTGCGCAGTTGTCGATATGCCTCGTCCATGTCGCTCACGACGATGGCGATATGCTGGAACCAGAGGTCGTTGCTGCGCGAGTCTACGGGCATGGGCCGCCCCTGTGGCGCGAGGTATTCCGTCAGGTCAATAAACTCATCGCCCAACTTCATGCGCACGACGCGCATCCGCGCGCCGAAGACGCCTTGCAGCCGCTCGTATTCGCTGCCCGCCGCTTCGACGTCAGAGACTTTTTCAAACGACAAAATCTTGGAGAAAAACTCCACTGATCGGTCCATGTCTGAGACGGTCATGCCGACGGCGTCGACAGACTTGACGATCGACTGCCCGGCGAAGGTTGACGAAACGCACAAGAGAAATGCCGGTAAAAACCAAATCAGAACCCGCACCCTTAGTTTCTCCCTGACAGGGCGAGGGAAGAATTTTCCCTCTCCTCGGAGAGGCGAGGGCGAGAAGCCCCTTCTAAACGTTATCCGTGTAGCTAGATTCATCCTTCGGCTTTCCGCTTGGTAGTTTACTGCCTATTCTGCTCGCCGTGCTACGCGCTCTGCCCTTTGCGCCTTGCCGTTCACTACTTCATCCTTTCGATCAAGTGCTCTCCGACTCTCAGCGCGTTCGCCATGATCGTCAGCGCCGGGTTCACTGCGCCGCTGGAGCAGAAAAAGCTGCCGTCGACGACATAGAGATTGTCGAGATCATGCGCTTTGCAGTTGACATCAAGGGCGCTTGCCCGGGGATCGTTACCGAAGCGCACCGTGCCGACCTGGTGAGCGACGCCCGCCAACGGAATTCTCTGGCCAACAAACAGATTGCGCGCGAACAGCCCTTCGTGGCATTGGTGGCCGTGCACTGTGCATTTGGTTTGCTGTCCCATGAGTTCCTTCAGCTTGGCGATAAGCCGCTTGTGACCTTCCTCATTGTTCGGTTTGTAGCCGAGGACGATGCCACCGTTGGCATCGAGCGTCACGCGGTTGTTAGGGTCAGGCAGATCCTCGGATGTAAGCCAGAAGTCGAGGGAATGCTTCGCCATGAGATCCAACGTCCAGCCAGGTGTGAGCGCGGGCGCGCCGCCTTTGAGCGTTTCGCCGTCGAGCTTGCCGACGAAGGAAATGTGGCCCATCGGAAAATTCCACCCCGCGGTGCCAAAATAAAAATCGTTCACGGAGAGTGATTTCTGAAAGATGGTGGGGTTCGGACACTTCGATAGGGCCATCAAGACCGAATTGACGTGGCCCATATAATGGCGACCAACGACGTCGGAGCTGTTGGCCAAACCATTGGGGTGCTTGTCGTTCGCCGAACGGAGCAGCAGAGCCGCCGAGTTGATCGCGCCGCAGGAGGAGACAACAACATCGCCTGAATATTCCTCGCGGGCGCCGTTGTGTTTCACGACGACTTTGCTGACCTGCCGTCCCGAAGCGTCGGTTTCAAGCAGTTCGACATAGGAGTTGGTCAGTAACGTAACGTTGGAATGCTGGAGTGCCGGGTCTATCGCACACACCTGAGCGTCCGACTTTCCAGAGACGAGGCAGGGAAAGCCATCGCAAGTCTCGCAGCGGATACAGCGGCTCGCCTGCGGGTTTTTCTCGTCGAGCATGACGCCCAACGGCGTGTGAAAGGGACGCAGACCCATCTGCGCGAAGTCATCGGATAACTGTTGAATACGCGGCTCGTGGCTGACCGCGGGGTGAGGATAGGGAGTACTTCGTTCGGGCTCGGTTGGGTCCTCGCCGGCGTTGCCGTGAACGTGGTAAAGACGCTCGGCTTCCGTATAGTAGGGCTCCATGTCGCCGTAGGCGATGGGCCACGCCGGGGAAACGCCGCCGTGGTGGTGAATCTCGCCGAAGTCTTCCTTCCTCAAACGAAACAGCGCCGCGCCGAAGAATTTCGTGTTGCCGCCGACGTAGTAATTGGTGTGCGGGTGGAGCTCATTGCCGTCTTTATCGTGCCACTTTTCTTTAGTCTGGTATTTCCCTTCGAGGTTCACCGCGCGCGGGTTCCAGTTGTCTTTTTCCCGCGGCACGTAGCCACCGCGTTCAATGAGCAGAATTTTCTTCCCGGTCGGGGCGAGCTTGTAAGCCAAGGTGCCGCCGCCAGCGCCGCTACCGATAATGATGACGTCATAATGATTATTAGCTGCCATTTTCGTGCTCTCCTAATCGTCAATCGAGGCCATGGCTCCTGTCAGCGGGTTCGACGAGATGCTTTTTCCGTCGTTCGGTTAGATGCGCCGTACCGGCGAAAAGATGCAACTTGGCGGAACATTGAGTAAAGCAACTAACCATACGGGTGCGAATCGTCGGAACGGTTGATAGTCAGTTTATTATTAAAAGGTGATATTCGAAAACGATCGTCTCACTGTTTCACGGGGGCATTATGGACAATGTTCAAGCCGGCATTCTAGCTCCAGTTCACAGGCTTGCGATACCTGACCTTTTCCCTCAAAGCCGGCGGAGCGCCGCGGCGAGCTTTGCAATTGCTGACGGATCCCGTCGATGGCAACAAAGCCTAAGGGCTATTAGCTCTACTGTGCCCGGATTTCTGGCGCCGCTGCTTCGACTGTCGGTAGCGGCGAACTTACGTCCAGTTTTGCCGCCGATTGGACTGGTGATCGCAACGGCATGAATTGAACGAGATCCTTCGAGAAGACCAGATCCAACGTCCAGTCCAAAGTAACTCTGAGCTTCTTTTCAATGCGTGGCAGCTTGCTCAAGTAGATTGTGCGCCACAGCCACCAGGCGACAAACCCGGAAAATTTGAAGCCCAAGATTTTTGCGACGCCGGTGCGCCGGCCGATGGCGGCGAGCTGCCCGATGATTGAAAAGACGAAGGGCTTCTTCGCTCCGCCTTTGATTGCCGCCGCGATGTTTTGGCCGAGAACCCTACCTTGACGCAGCGCGTGCTGCGCTGTCGGCGGATAGGGGCGGCCGGTTTTCTCATCCGGGATTGAGGCACAGTCACCCAGCGCCCAGACACCGGGCCAACCCGGGATCTCGAGAAATTCGTTCACGGCGATCCGGCCGCGATCCTTGGCGCAGGTTAGAGGCTCCAATAACGGATTCGGCGCCGTGCCGGCGGTCCAGATGAGCGTCTTCGTGGGAAGAGTCTCAGCATTGCTGAGCTTCACGCCGCGCTCGGAAAGTCCCTCGACCTTTGTATTCAGGCGAAATTCGATGCCTCGCCCTGCGAGCTTTTTTTGCGCATAGTCTCCCAACTCGGGGCCGAGCTCAGGCAAAATCGCCCATGTGGCTTCCACCAAGACTACGCGCACCATTTCCTCCGTTAGATTTGGGTAAAATTTCAGTGCTTCGCGCAGAAAGTCATTGATGGCCGCCGCCGTCTCGACTCCGGCAAATCCACCGCCGGCCACGACGAACGTGAGCAGCGGTTGCCGTACCGTTCGCGAGCATTCAAAGTCAGCTTCTTCGAGATGTTCGATAAGCCGGTTGCGCAGATAGACCGCGTCGGCCAGGGATTTCATCGTCAGCGCTCGCCCTTCAAGGCCCGGAATGCCGTAAAAGTTAGTCACAGAACCCAACGCGAGCACGAGATGATCATAATCAAGCTCGTGCGGGTGGGCTCCGTCGATGCCGTGGGAAACAATCACCCGTTTTTTGATCA
>Ga0209376_1002382_pt1 | contig 17874 bp, 20 predicted proteins | sample GraSoiAngelo_134_FD_185891 | JGI IMG/M metagenome (GOLD analysis project Ga0209376, IMG submission 185891) | Grasslands soil microbial communities from the Angelo Coastal Reserve, California, USA - 14_0929_05_30cm (SPAdes) (version 2) | ecosystem: Environmental > Terrestrial > Soil > Grasslands ... | reverse complement strand
TTTGCTATGACGATGGGCCCATAACCTTTGCCAAAACTACCGCCACTTCTTAGAACTGTGTAATCTTTTATGTATGCACATGCATGTGCAGATACTGCAGTAACATCTAGCTCATGATTTAATGCGCGCTTGTTTAACGTCTCAATATCTTCTACAACATGGTTTACTTTAAAATCTGGAGATGAAACCTTACCACATAGTATTCCATAAAACATGAACGCATCATCGGCATCTGGTGTGTGGCCTATTGTTATTTCCATAAAGTTGATTTTTATGTCTATTATAAATATCAAAGTCATGTCAACTATTACTGCATTTGAAAAAGAAATAGCAATGCAGCTTGAATTTCTCAAAAGATTTGTTCCTCAAAGGCAATTATCTGACATCAAACAGAGAAAAGCAGTTTTCTGCGGTACGGGTGACTCTTTTGTATCGGCTCTGCTTGCCGAAGTATTTTCGAATTTTCAAGCCAGAGCACACGATCCTTTAGATCTGACAAAAAACACGAAATTGGTAGCAGGTCACGATTTGTATATTGTATCAATTTCAGGAAACACCTCATCTAATATCAGGCTTGCAAAACACTCCAAGCAAACAACTGCCATCACTGCAAATCCACAAAGTAATCTTGCAAAAGCATGTGACAGGACAATACCATTAAAATTCAGAAACACTGGAATCATAACCTCTGGCAGTATAAGCTTCTTGGCTAGCGCTTTAACTTGTATCTCACTTGTCTCAAGATGCAAAATCAGTAACCCGTCAAAGCTATACAGCAAAGCTCAGAGAATTGCAAAGAGGATAAATCTACAAGGAAATGTATACGTATTAGGGAATCTACATACGTACCCTATTGCAATGTTTTGTGCAGCCAAACTCTATGAAGTGTTAGGCACTAACGCACATTACGAAAGAATAGAACAGTTTTCACATATGGGACTCTTCTCTTGTCACAAAGGAGATACTATAATAATTTTTGAAGAAGAAAACTTGCATAACCAAAAGCTCATCAAACATCTCAAAGATTGCAGCCTTGGAACAATAAGGATCTCACCACCCTCAAATCTCTTGGAGAAAGTTTTATTTTTAATTTTTATATCAGAGCTAATCGCACTTTATTCTGCAAAGAGAAAGAAAATGAAAGAATGTTACTTTGTACAAGCTAAAAAATTGCGAAATGCCAGCTCAGCTATGATCTACTAATTTCTTCACAAATCTTCTAAACGTTTAATAGCGGCTTGAAAAGGACTTAGCTAAAACATGAAATTCAAGGCAACAGAACAGATTCTAAAAATTATCGGAAATAAGAACCACATCCGAAACTTTGGAGTCATAGCTCATGTAGACCATGGCAAGACCACCATGAGTGACAGTCTTCTTGCTTCAAGTGGTATTATCAGTCCGTCTGTTGCAGGTCAAGCACTTGCATTAGACTCTATGAAACTAGAACAGGACAGGCAAATGACAATTGTACAGGCTAACGTTACTTTGCTTTACGAAAAGGACGGTGGAGAATACGTCATTAACATGATTGACACACCAGGCCACATTGACTTTACTGGTCGTGTTACAAGAAGCCTAAGAGCAATTGATGGTGCAGTTGTTGTTTCTGACTCTGTAGAAGGTATAATGACCCAGACAGAGACTGTAACCCGTCAGGCCTTGGAAGAACGAGTCAGGCCGGTTCTATATATCAATAAAATTGACCGTCTCATAAAAGAGCTGAGACTTGCCCCAGAGAAGATGCAAGAATGGCTACTTGAGATTATTAGCAATTTTAACAGGCTAATAGAAATTTATGCAGAGCCAGAATACAAGGAAAAATGGAAAGTAAGCATCCAAGATAGCAGTGTCTCCTTTGGCTCCGCAAAAGACAAGTGGGGTTTTAACGCAGACGTAATGAAGGAAAAAGGCATATCGTTCAAAGACATTTTTACTGCTTATTCCGAAGGAGGCGATGTCAAGACACTTGCAGAAAAAGCTCCCTTGTATGACGCAGTTCTTGGAATGGTAGTAAAGCATCACCCTCCTCCTGACGTTGCGCAAAGATATAGAATTCCAAAAATCTGGAAAGGCGATCTTGATTCAGACATTGGCAAGGCGCTGCTAAATTGCGATGACAACGGTCCTGCCATAATGATGATAGTAAACATGACAGTTGATCCAGCTGCGGGGCCCGTGGCAATAGGGCGGTTATTTTCTGGTAAGATAAAAGATGGTGATAGGGTTCACATCATTGATACAAAACGTGAGGGAAGAATTCAGTCGGTTAACTTTTTCATGGGAAACCAAAGAGAGATGGTAGGAGAGCTTGCCGCTGGAAATATTCCTGCACTACTTGGATTAGAACATGCAAGAGCTGGCCAGACATTGTCAACAGTAGCTGGCGTTCATACATTTGAAGGAATTCATTATGTATCAGAGCCTGTCGTGCAGATGGCAGTAGAGCCAAAACATCCAAAAGACTTGCCTAAACTTGTGGAGGCATTAAACAGAATTACAATTGAAGACCCTAATTTGGTTGTGAAAATTAACGAAGAATCAGGCGAGACAATAATTGCTGGTATGGGAGTACTCCATCTTGAGATTGCAACTGCTCTCATTGCCGATGCCAAAGTCGAGATTGTCACATCACAACCATTAATCAATTATAGAGAAACAATCCGTGGCTCTGCAGGTCCTATAATGACGAAATCGCCTAACAGACACAACAAGATATTGATGAAAGTAGAACCACTCGATGAGAAAGTAGCCGAGCTGATACGAAACGGCACTCTTAACGAGTACAAGGACGAGAAAGAGGTTCAAAAGATATTGAAAGACGCTGGTTGGGAAAGTGACGAGGCAAAACGCGTTATGAGATTTGATCCAAGAGGAAACGTAATGGTAGATGGAACAAAAGGTGTACAATTTATCAAAGAGTCCAGTGATTCCATATTGTCAGGATTTGAAGACGCTATGAAGGAAGGACCTCTTGCAAGAGAACAAGTAAGAGGATGCAAGTTTACATTCCATCACTTTGTACCACATGAAGATCCTGCACATAGAGGTCTTTCACAGCTTGGACCTGCATCACGACGAGCATGTATGGGTGCGATGTGTCTTGCTCAACCAGTTCTGCTTGAACCTACACTTGGAATCGAGGTTCGTATTCCACAGGATTTGATTGGAGACGTTGCGGGAGTCATATCAGGAAAGAGAGGTAAGGTCTTAAACATGGAACAAAAAGGTATCGTAAATATAGTAACAGGAGAGATTCCGGCCTCAGAAACTTTCGATCTGTCAGAGATAATGCGAGGTCAGACTGCTGGAAAGGCAATGTGGAACACTCACTTTAAAGCATGGACTCCAATTCCAAATTCAATTTTGCCAACACTAGTTGGAGAGATTAGAAAAAGAAAGGGACTAAGTCCGGAACCGGCAACTGCAGATGAGTTCATAGACAAAGAGTAAAAAAGGACTCCCCCCATTTTGCTTTGGAAATTTCGTCATGACTAGCGTTATAATCACGTTATGTTTTGTTGGAGAAGATTTAAGATCATAATGAAAATTATGATTTCTTTGTGGATAACTCAAATGATAAACACCTGAGGGACATAATATCTAATCAAGTGATATGCCAAAATTGTGGTGGAATTTTACAATACGATGAATTCATTCTTCATGGATGGTTTCACATCTCAGACGGTGATTTTAGAAAGTGCAAGGGCTTGCCTCCTACAATCTTCAGGATTAAGAGAAACGATCTTACTGAAGAATAGCGAGTATGACTTTACAAGGTAAGAAAAACCACTATAATGTAAAATTCATCGCAGGTTACGGATTACCAATTTCCAAAGACAACGACTTGAATATCACTTACTCTTCTTAGTTTTGGCAAGGAACATATACGCACATAGTGACCAGTTGGCTAAAATGATAATAAGTATTGGCAACATCCAGTTAACGATAGTCTTGATTTGATCATAGGTTATTCCATAGTTCTCTAACCCTGCCCTTGTTATCGGTATATTAAAAACAGCAAAAATCGCAAATAACGTGGCTAACGTAGCTAGTGTGGCTACAAATAACGCCTTTGCAAATACCCGAAGAATTGGTTTATCCGGTATATCCTTGGACGTTTCAAGAGTCTTGTCAGGCTTGAGTTGTATGTGGTTTTTATTTTGAGTTGATACACTCATAGAATCATCACCATATCTTACGGGAACAGTTCGTTCTCGGTATTTTTTTTCTTGAATGGTTTCTTCCAAGTGGTCCAGTTTCACTGACATGCGATACAGTTCACTTCGCATCTGTTCTACTGTCTTTGTCTGGCTGGCAACCCTCTCAGAATCTTCATCTGCTGGACCAGTTGCCAAATTGCGCCAGCTTGTGGAGACAGATTTGGTTCTGTCTTCATGATCGTAAACTTGGTCTGTTACGAGTCTAGGGCCTGATCTTCGTGTAATCTGCTCTCTGCCATCCTCTAAACTATGTGTCCTCTCTTGGGCATCATCTAAGAGACGGTTTTTAAGGTATCTTCTATCACATTCGTAGAGGGGTGTTCCCATCTTTATCTTACCTAGTATGAACTCTAATCTTGTTGTATCTCCTTCACTTGAATCAATTTCTTGCTCTATTGTGGTCACTAGATCTTTATTCACTTAGCTCCACAGCCTTTAGTACCGCAAGATGAAATCATGATCTTTTGTATGGCTACTCAGTTTAATCTGCAATGTTCTAAATTATTAGATAAAATGATTAAAAGAATCCCAAATAGTTGGATTAATCTGTCTTTTCAAATCGCTTTGTCAATCAACTTTAAATATAAAAAAATGGGCATAAATAAGAAGTGAAACTAGTATTTCGCAAATCTTCTCATCATTTGCAATCATTAGCTGATAATGACGGTCAGATATCATCGCTTAAGGTGTTTGGTCAACCATTAATTGTTAGAAATGCAAGTGCTGCAAGTAAAGTACTCAATATAGATAAAATAATGATACCAAAAGATTTTCCTGATGCATTACGACTGGTTCAAGATAACTTTTCCCGTATTAGTGTAGAACAATTTCAAGATGATGGAGACAGCACTCAAACATTGCCTAAGACTGAAAATAAAGTAATTCCACAAAATGATACTTTTGAAATTCCCATAAATACACTCCTACGTTATTCTAAAGATACTAAGACATTCTCAGTAGAACCACTAAGTTATCCTTGGGATTTACTAAACACTATAACGAAAGTTTTACAAGAGGAAGTAACGAAGAGCATAATTTCTAAAAATGCGATAATTGCTAAATCGAGTATAATTGATGGTCCATGTATAATTGAAGACAACGTAAAAATTGATGATTTTTGTAAGATAAAAGGTCCAGTCTACCTAGGCAAAGATAGTTTCATTGGCATGGGCTCTCTAGTTAGAAATTCTATGCTAAATAACGAAACACGAATTGGTTTTAATTGTGAAATATCCAAGACCTATTTTGGCGGCAATGACCAAATAGCACATCACAATGTCATACTTGATAGTGTAATTGGCAAAAACGTATGGTTCGGGGGATATTCAGGGACTGCCAATGTGTTGCTTACTAGAAAAAATATAAAATATATGATAAATGATGAGCTTATCGATACCGGAACTGATCATTTTGGTTCAGTGGTGGGAGACAATTGTGCAATAGGTGCTGCTGTAATAATTCTTCCAGGAAGACAGGTTCCAGCTAACACGCAAATTCAGGCGGGAACAATTTTGGGTAAAAATAATTAACTTTGAGGTAAAATTTCAAATTTGGAGTTTTGTTTATGATAAGATATTAAGGAGATGTTATCCAGTAAATCAATAAAACTGGAGCTAGTGAAGAATAAATGAAAAACAAAAAGAAAAGTCAAACAGCAATAGTGTTCGGTGCTCATCCAGATGATGTTGAGATAGGAATGGGTGGAACGGTCGCTAAACTTGGGAAATTAGGTTATGATGTGAAATTGGTGATAGCTGCTACACCTGATCATCCAAAAGGCATGCGGGAAGTAAGAAAAACTGAATCAAGAAAGGCCGCAAAAATCATGGGTTGCGATCCTCCTGAGTTTCTTGATCTAAAGCGCACCGAATTTCTTTTTAATAGAACTCTAGTGGGTCGACTCGATAAAATAATTGCAAAACATAAACCCGAAGTAGTTTTTACTCAGTGGGTTGGGGATTCGCATCAAGATCATCAAATAATGACTAGATGTGTATTAGCAGCATCACGTAAAATAACCAATGTTCTCATGTACGAAACCACAATCCCAAGTTTAGTTACTGATGTACCTTTTGGACCTAGGCTTTATGTTGACATCACTTCCACTATTGAGACAAAGAAAAAGGCAGTATTGTGTCATCAAACTCAGGCAAAGATCTATGGTTCTCTCTGGATTAAAGCCATAATTGCAAGAAGTGCATTCAGGGGTTTCCAAATACGTGCACCACACGCAGAGGTTTTCGAAGTAACAAAAATCACTAAATGGTAAATGTATTGTAAAATTTCCTCACTAGATATCAAGAAAAAATTTTAATTGGTCATAATGCCATGCTTACTTGCATATTCTAATATTTCAAATTCACTGAAAAAACCTGCTATATATGTAATAAAACGTTTCTTGATTATGTTCGAATTAGATTCCCCAAGTATGATTCTGTCTCTGTAATCTAAGCGATTCATCTCTCTTTTGTAAAACTTGCACATGTCGTGTAACTGTTCAAGGGTGAATTTATCAAGCAATTTCTTGTTGGACTCGTGTTTTTGCATAGGTGAAATAGCCATGCCGATCTTATGACGTTTTTTATGCGTAAGAAAGGAGTTAAAAAGTCTTTTTAAAAGGCGCTCTTTGCCCATGAGGGTAAAGGATCGTTCAGGCCATGAGGGTGAGTCTGAGTTCCTATTGCACGGGCAAAGGAGATTCGCCATCAGGAGATTATCAATATGATTAATTAACAGTACGAAGAACTTATGAACAAAATTTTTATCATATTAGCGCACAAAAAATAACTTCTATTTTTCGAGTTTCGCTGTTTTTTCTGGCAATCTGAAAACTTATTCTGTGACCTTTTTCTAGTAATTCTATGAAAGGAATGAGCTACAAAAAGTTCGAGAGTCAAAGACCGAATACTATGCCACAAATGAAGGAAGAATGGCTAGAGCCGAGATAATAAAGAAACTCGAATCGTTTCTAAAACAAAAACAGGGTGAGGGCCAAGATTTCTTTGACAGATACCAAGTAAGGGAAGAAAAGTAGCCTATCTCCTTGTAGCGATCTTGTCATGAATTTGGGCAAGAATCAGTTCTGCTTTTTCTTTATTCTCAAACGTTTCTATCTTGTCATCCATTATTGCATCGATTTCATAGCTTTTATCGACTAGCACATTTGCTACGTGATCATCTAGGGTTCCATTTCCTATGAGATAGTAAGCAAAGACAGTATTTTTCTGGCCTATTCTATGTAGTCTATCTTCACCCTGTCTGTGAATCGCAGGACTCCAGTCAAGCTCAGCAAATATGACATATCTTGCTCTGCTCAAGTTAATTCCAACGTTTCCAGCTCTGAGTCCTGCAACCATTAATTTGGTCTCGCCATTTTGAAATCTGTCAATGTTTTGTTGTCTGTCTTTATCGGTTTGCCCTCCTATTATGGAAGAAGGAGAATATTCTGCAAGACTCCTATGTAGTAATTCATGGATTGCTTTATGATGGCAGAAAACTACAACACTTTCTTCTATCTCCATGATATTTTTTACAAATTCAATTACATGAGGGGCTTTGGCAAAGCCGGCTGCCTGTCTCTCACTTTGTATTGCTCTTTTATATGATGAAAATTTATCAAATGCGGTAGTTGCAATTTTTTGCTCTTCTTCAAGCTTCTTCCAAATCTTGTCAAGTTCACCGTAATAGTAGTTGATATCAGAGTCAATGAATTCTTTGTATCTGACTTTTTCCTTTAACTCCTTTAGAACATCTGATTTCTTGCGTCTTAACATTACATGTTTGCGTAGCTCTTCACCCAAGCTTGCCCGTTTGTTTTCTAATACAACTGCTTTTCCTTTTTCATTAACATAACAAAAGTATTGGCAAAACTCGTCAAATGTTCCAAGAAGACCAGGTCGTAATATGTCTATGATGGGCCAGATCTCAGAGCCTCTATTGTAAATCGGAGTCCCAGAAAGTCCGATTCTATATTTTACAGACTCTAATGCCGCAAGTTTTTTTACCGCTTCGTATTTTTTGGTTGATTTTGATCGTAGATGCTGAACTTCATCGCATACAATTGTTCTAATGTTTAATTTTGAAAGATCATCAAGTCTTTTGTGCAATAAATCATAGTTTATTATATAGAAATCATATTTCCCCAAGTCTTGACATCTGCCTGTTCTGATAAGAACAGATGATGGATACCAATCTTCGACAATCCTACCGTTACGACTCTTTCTTTTCAAGAATTTTTCAATTTCGCGCTGCCAATTGTTAAGGGTAACAAGCGGCGCAACAATAAGAGCTGGAAAGGTTCGTTTCTCAGACGCAAGATATGCTAGTGTCTGTACGGTCTTTCCAAGACCCATCTCGTCTGCCAAAAGAGCGTTACCATATGATTTTATCAGAAAATCAAGTCCCTCTCTCTGAAAATCCATAAGGGTTCCGCGAAATTGCTTTCCTGGATTTGCTCTGCGTAACTTTTCTATTCTAGTCCATTTTTTCTTTGGAATTACAACATGTTTGATTTTTCTATGCCAAATCGATTTTGATTTTATTTCAAGAGGATACCTGTCAAGAATCCACTTTATCTTCTGAACATTTTGTTCGGTATCAGGTACTATTGCCTCATCGGGGCCATCTCCATACCATGCTTGTGGGATTACACGGGCAACCATGCCTATGGCACGAGAACCGGTTAGTTTCCAAGTCCAGTTTTTTGAGTATGTGTCAAGTACATATTCAAGAGTGCCAAAGTTTTTCATGGTCAGCTAATTCTTCGATATATAGTAAAATCGATTTATGAATCTTTAATTTTTGACTATAACTTCAAGTTATTTGCTTTTTATTCCAAATTTGAAATAATTTTGCTTGCAAAGACTGGATTTCACAAAATAACTAGTAAAGAAATCAAAGAATGTGCCAAGACTTGATCATACTGTTGTACTAAATCACGGTTCATCTGATGTCAGTACTATGAGCTGACCACGCATTGTAGGTTGGTGAAAAGTACACTCGTACGGAAAGACGCCTATCTTGGTTGCGTTAAAACTAACTGTTTCATTCTCTCCTGGTTTTACCACTACATTGGCATCATATGGCTTGCCATAAATTGTAAATGAATGAGTATCGCCTCCAGCTGGTTCTGTATTGAAAAAGTGGATTATTACATTATCGCCTTTGTTTACTGTAATGGTTGATTGACTAAATACGTCGTGAGACATTCCCATTTTTGTCTCGTTAAATTCAGGAATGGCACTTGAAAACAACCAAAATTCCTTTTTCTGAGGATGAATGGAGTAGGTTTCTTCTTGATTTTGTTTGGAAGGAAGTATCATTGCAAGTGAAGAAATTGCTGTAACTATAATTGCAGCACAAACAATTATCATGAGTTTGACGCCTTTTTCCACACAAGTGATCTTTTTATGCAAAATAAAAGTATGAATTAACTTTGTTATCTCATACAGTGCTATCTTAGGTGAACCTTTTCTTTAGTCTCTTAAATTTACGCATTCCAAATGATTTCATTCTCCAACGTTTCGTATATCGATAGGCAAAAAAGGCTGAGGCTATTGTCGATATGACTATAGTTGGCAGCATCCATGACAAATTGGCCTGATGATCAGGAAATATGCTAAAGACTGTGGCAAGAGTATTTGGGACCAGTACTGCGGTACCAGCCACTGTAAACCATACCACGAGGATGGTAAGTTTGTTTGATACTTGTGTTTGTATTACATTGATGCTGGTGGCAATCATTTGCATTAGATTTTCTGCCATCTGTATTTGTCTGTCAAGCCTGCTTAGGATGACCTCAAACTTGGCAAGTACTGCATCATCGTCTGACACCATGTCAGCATCACCATATTTCAGATTGTGTACTGTATCATAAGTAGCCCACACCGCATTAAGAAACATAAGTAGAGAGGTCTTCATGTTGGAAAGCTCAACTGACAAGTCTCTTTCTATCTGTCTTGAACCAGCCAAATCAAGTTCCAATTGTTCAGTTCTATCAACAATCAGACGCAAAATCGAAAAATTAGCCTCGCTTATCTCGTCAATTATTCTTGCTAAAAGCAACGTTTGTCGGCTTGCCCAACCTTCTGGACCCTTTTGAAGTTTTCTCAGAAGAGTACTGGAATAATTATAAAGCCTGGTTATCTTTCCGCCGTAATCATCATGGATTGTTACTATTAGATCCTTTTTCATGAAGATCAAAAGAGGCGAAGTTTGAGTTTTATTGTTTGCTGTTACAACAAATGGAATCATGATGCCCAAAGTATCTCCCCTGTCCTCATAACTTGATATGTATCCTGACAACAAAATATCTGGGTCCATCATTATGCCTAGGTTTTCTAGGATCTTTGGCGTTTCTACAAGTATATTGTCAACAACACACTCTATCCAAGTTAGATTGCCAACCGATATCGTCTTGGCTGCTTCATCAAGCTGTACACTTGGTTTCTTGAATGGAGTGCCTTCTGACTGTAAACCAGCTACACTTACTGCCTTGATCATACCATGAAGCGAAATTCCACTTATATACACGTATTTGTGAATTTTACCAACTCTGGAAATACTGCTTGAAATCTTGAGAGACGATAATTTAGTTTTGATACCAGCCAATAAGAAATATATCGGTTCTAACTAGGTATGACAATGAAAGTCCTAGTCGATGAGATGTATGACGGAATAGATATCAAGCTAAAAGAGTTTGGATATGAAGCCTATAGCGTAAAGAAGCTAATTGTTGAAGGAAAAAAGCTCACAAGTGATTATTCAGTAATCAAGTATGCCGAGGAAAATGAGATGGTAATGGTAACTGAAGATACAGAGGTTGGTAAAGCATGCAAAGAAAACAACATACCATGTGTACTACTTGATAATGAAACCATTTTCAAGATAATCTTAGAAGAATTAAGTCAATACAAGAATCGCTAGGTTTGCTCTGGGGTTGCTCCTTTAGATGAACGTCTTTTCACAAATATTATAATTGCAATTATAACACCAGCTATTACTACCACATCAATATAGCTAGAATATTGTCTGATGCTTGTCCATTCTTCACCAAGCTTTATTCCTACGTATGTCAGCATTGTATTCCAAATGAGGGAGCCTGCAAAGGTGTATACAATGAACTTTTTCAGATTCATGTTTGCAATGCCCGCTGGTAAAGATATGTAAGTGCGCACTGCAGGAAGAAGTCGGCTTATGAAAGTAGCCCTGTCCCCATACTTTCTAAAATAATTTTCAGTTAATTCAAGGTGTGATTTCTTTAGCAGAACATACTTGCCATACCTTAGAATGAAATTTCTACCAAGTCGAGAGCCTATAAAAAAAGCTATTAGAGAACCAACTAGATTCCCAATCGAACCTGCTAACACAACATAGACTGCATTTAGCTTGCCAGCAGACACAAGATAGCCAGAAAAAGGCATGATTACTTCGCTTGGGATTGGAATCAACGCACTTTCAGCAACCATGAGTAGAAAAATTCCACCGTATCCAGAATTTGATATGGTTTGAATTATAAAATTCGTTAAGCTATTAATAATTTCAAGAGTAACCACGTGCGCACACTACATCTTTTTTGGTAATAAACTCTCTGCATTTGACAGTATTACCACATCCCACCTGTGGTAAAGCCCTGCTCATCGAATTTCCGCTGGGAGGCATGCTTGTGAGCTTTTTTCATATGTCTCTCAAGTCTAGCCGGATCGTTTAGTTCAATACCGCATTCCTTACACTTTGTCTCAGGTTCATTCTTTTTCTTAAAGAGGCCCATAATAATACTAAATACTCAAAATTATTAATTCTTACTGCGACATTTTAACAGAACATAGTCTATAATTCCAGATTCGGAAACTTTTTTCATTTTTAGCATCGACTTGAAGAGAACTTTCTCAACAAAATTTGGATATTTCTGAAGAATTCTTGGTCTTAGATGTTCTCTATGTTTAATATAATAATTGGCAAGGGGGGCAAATACTTTTGAACCAATAAACTCAACCTGCAGTATTTCAAAACCATTTTTTGTTACTGTCTCTTTAATTGTCATAAACTCATAATGCTCAGAAGACCAAGTAAAAGACAAAATACCTAACTTGAAAATTTCCAGTTGAAATGATTTGGATACAACGGGAATAGCCAGTACCAGTAATCCCTTATCCTTTAACACTCTTCTAGATTCAGTCACAAATCTATCAAATGGTTTGAAATGCTGCGCAGATTCAAGTGCAATTACTCTGTCAAAAGACTTGTCTAAAAATGGCAACTTTATAGCAGAAGAATTGACAAGATCCGCTGAGCTAGGTTCTGCAAGTGAAGCTACCGAGGGGCAAATTCTACTTGCCAGCAGATTTTTTGCAAACTTTAATTGGTTTGAATTTATGTCCGAACATACAACTCTAAGATGCGGATATTCTGACTGCCAGATTATTGCTGGCTCTGAAAATCCACTTCCAATATCTAAAATGTCTCTTGCATTTTCAAGTTCGGCCATCTTGGAAAATATCTTACAAAGTTTAATCTGAGCGTGGTGTGGATCAGACGTGTTTTCATCCCAATATCCAAAATTAAGCATGTTTGCACCTGTTGCGATTTGCATAATAGATGATAAGGAATCATAGAGATTGATGACATCGCTCTCGTTTCGTCTAAATGTCCAACGAAGAACATCAAGTGGATTTACTGCAACCAACTCTATGTGTAAATTAGAACAGTGGTATTAAGAATGCGAATTAGACCAATTGATCCGTTTATCCAGCTTTTTATTTAGGATAGTAGTTATCCTAGTCATGGATGCCTGTGATATTAGAACTAGAGCATACAAAAATGGTAAGACATTCGATCAATGCAAAGAAATTGCAGAGAATATTTCCTTACAGCTTAGAAAAAAGATAGACGAAACAGGAATGGTATCGTGGAAGGAAGTTTTACAAGCTACTGATCATGATGAATTAGTCTATAAACTCACACTCAAGTATTTGCGCCGTGATGGATACAATATAGGTGACTGGAAGAATCCAAAAGTAAAAAAAATCACTTAGTTTCTACTACACAGCTTTCGTTTTGGCCATTTCTGATTTTCTTTGCCATTATAAATGGGCTTGCAAGCAGAACTGGAATTGATATTGCCATAAAGATTGTCTGTAACTGCGCTTCATAGCTTGTCAAAAACAATGTTACACTGGTTGCACTTGCTCCAAGGCCAAATAACACAGTAAATGTTGTACCTGCACATGTGGGGCATCCTACGAAAAGCCCAGTTACAGCGCCAAAAACTCCTAACTTTCTACCGCTTTTTGCCATGGTAAAGGCTGTTGAAGATACTGCAAAATTCAGACCTACTAGAAATGACACTACTACAAGAAGAACTAGATTCAAAGGTATTATCTGCAAGCCAACATGTTCTGTAAAAAAGGCAAAAATCATGGGCATATATCCTGGTAAATCACAACACGGAGAAATTTCTACATGTGGTGGCTTTGGAAAGCCATAATCTGTTGCATTAATCTCTGCCTTGTAAATTATTATTCCAGAGGTAAAAGCAAAGAAAATTCCATAGCCAATGGCGCCAATGAGGAGAATCTGCTTTGACCTCTTGTTATTTATGGCATTTGCAATTATTGACGTAATGGAAGAATCGGGAAACGAAACCTTGGCCTTGTAAACTTTGTACAAGCCCCATCCTATTGCGCCAAATGCAACAAATAAAATGATGTATGTTGCTACAGCCAATCTCTGAAGCGCAGGCATTGCAGAAGGAGTGATAGTAATTTCGTCATTTTTTGCATAAGCAAGAAATGAAACTCCAATAGCTACAAAGCCTACAATAATTAAGGCTCGATGGGAACTACGTAGAACGGTCTGTTTCTCCAACGAATAAAAACCAACCTTGCTGACATTAAATTCTATCTGTTTTTTCCAAAGTATTTATCTGTACTAAAGGGTGATAGAGATTAGTCGTGAAAATAGACGAACCGCAAGACTCTGATTATATGGAGACCAAGATTACTTACGTGGGTTTTGTAGATCCATACGGTGTTGAAGGGCTTGTTGTATTAAGATCAGACGATGGTAAAGAATTCCATATGAGGGCTTTTTCTGGTGAGGTGGCAAGACACATAACAAATTTCATTGAAGGCCAAAGAGATGCAATACCAACTATCTATAACATGATTGAAGAAATTTCAGAGGTAAACGAACTAGTTTTGGTTAGAATAAAAGTGTATGAGAGTGGAAGTGTGCTTCGTGCAAATCTTTACTTTACAGGCAAAACCGAACTTGTAATGCGAAACTATAGGGCATCAGACGCTATTGCACTTGCTTCATTTTACAATGTTCCTATTTTAATTAGGAAAAATCTACTTAAAGAAAAAATGGAAGCCTAGGTTACTATTTCGTCTAATCTTCCTTCTTGCTGAGCTTTTTTGAGCTCCATTGCTATTCTTCGTCCTACTCCAAATGTTGTTCCGTATTTGTATTTGGTATAAGGACTAGTTGTTGCAAGAATGGGATTGCCTGGGACTCGCAGCGAAACATCGTATACGACTATCTCCAAGTCACGTGTTATCACGCTTTGCAACGAAAAGGGACCTATGATACCTGGAGGATATTCTTTTTTTACTGCATCTACGAATTTGTCCCCTGCTGAGATGACCTTCTCTAAAAGCGATTCTCGTATACTTGCAGGGGTGTGGCCTACTTCTATGTTCTGTAGCTCAACGTTTGTCTCTAGCTGTTGTTTTGCTGGCAAGGAAACAAAATCATGTAGATTAGTCTGAAGCCTCCTTTCTATGCCAAGAAAATCTACATCATCTGAGATTGGGGTGTAAAAGTAATTGAAATTAAAGTAGGTGCCAATTACATATTCTTCTATACTTGCAGATTTCAGATCATCTCTTGAAATTAGTCCACGTCTGATTTTGGTTTCTGTTTTATCTTTATAGTCTGAATATGACGAGACTGGAAAAAAGGCTCTCTCTAGTTTACGTTTTTTTTCTTGAACCTTTACAATAGCCAGTCTATCTATATCGCGTGCATTTTTGAATACCTTGGGATGTCTTATCTTTGCCTTTTCTAAAAGATAATATTGATTTTTTTTGTTTGAACGTTCTTCTGCCTGAAACAGCAAACGATTACCAAATAGAGGAACTTTAAACCTGTTTTCAACTGCTTCATATCCAAGATAAGCCGTAAGAGCCCTGTGAGGCACAACTATTGTGTTTGAAAAACGTAATCTTGTCTGAATCTTATTTGATAACATCTCTTTGAATTTGTTTACTAGAATGATTTCATCAGAGATTCTCTGAAATCTTTTGTATGGCACTTCTCTTCCCTTCTGGCAAACCACCAATGTCTGCAAGTTTTCATCTTTTGCCCCATCCATTATCTCAAGTGCTGAATGACTGCCAAGAACTCCAACTGTAAGATCAGAATACTCTCTTACTATTTTCTGAATTTCTGATCTTTTGATCATGCGGTATCTATTTTATGTGGGTAAAAAAGCGTTTTTTACTTGAGGTCTTCTTTGTCTTTGAACTCTTTAAGCTCTTTTTCTGATTCTATTTTCCCTTTTTCGAATTCCCCACGTGCCTTTCCAAATGTCCGCGCTAGCTCCGGGATCTTTTTTGCTCCAAAAATCACTACCCCGATGACTACAGCTGCAATTATTAAATTCTCATATGCCATGAGTGATATAAGTGCGGCAGATCAAGATTTAAGTGTTGCAGTCTGTTTGGCTTGCCTTTCTGACAATATTATTCCTACGATATACAGTCCTATCATGGGGGCTGAGACAAACCACATGGTAACACCACTTCCATCAGGAGTAATTGCCGCACCTAAAATCACAATTCCAATTATGGCATATCGTATGTTTCTTCTCCAAAATTTCTCATCTACTATGCCCGAGACAGTTACTGCATACATTATGAGTGGAAGCTGAAACGAAATTCCAAACGCAAGTAAGAATTGCAATATGAATGTGATGAAATCTACTATGTTAAGGAACGTGAGCAGATCCGCTGACTGACCATACTTGTATAAAAATTGTAAAATGTATGGAGTAACGAAAAAGTACGAAAAAAGACATCCAGCTATGAAGAGTCCAACTGCAGGAACTGTTATGGTTCTTACTATGTGGATCTCTTTTTTGTCAAATGCCGGTCTAAAAAATGCGACAAACTCTCTTACTATAACTGGCATTCCAATTGTTATGCCAAGTAATACTGCAATGTAGAACTGGGCAAAAAATGCCTGCCCTGGTGCTGTTTGAATTAATTGTACCGAAGAAGGCAACAAATGATGCTTCATAACTACAGTCAGTTGGGCTGCAATGTTATCAAATGGACTAAAGCTTGGATAGTAGAGAGTTATTCCATTGTAAACAAGTGGCGTGATATGAAACCCTAAAATGAAAAATGCGATGGCTCCTACCGCAATTATCATTCTTAATACCCTTTTTCTTATGTCCTCCAGATGCTCGCCTATTGTCATCGGTTCGTCCACAGGCGTTCGCTTTGGGTTGACCGATTCCATATTTATTTACTTGCCAGGTATCGGAAGTAGTTTGCTTGAAGGTAGGTTACTTTGTTGTTGTTCAGGCTCAGTAAAGTTCTCAAGTTCCACTGTAAGCTCGGTGCTTACCTCGAATTTATTGCCTAATTCCACAGCCAAGTCTGCTATCTCTTTTGGTTGGTAAATTTCACTTGAGTTCTTGAGAAATATTCTGTGGTCTTTTTCAGCTATTTCGCCACCAAATTTGTCTTTTAGAAACTTGGTAAGTCCATCTACCTCCTCCTGGCTTATCATGTTGTGATAAAATGCAATTCCCTTTATAGAGTCATAATCCCACGGCGTACCGTTTCTGTAACAAAACACACCAAAGTGAGCTCCTTGATCATCTTTTTGGCATTTTATTTCCCAGATTAGCACCTTTTTTGGATCATACTGTGCTTTTCTAATATCTTCAACTGTGAGCTTCCAGTATCTTAAACGACTCATCTAGTCAATGAATAAATATTCGCTTAAAAAAATGTATCTTATCCAATTCCTTTAGGAAATGGATTTGGGTCCAAGATAGAACCAAAACAGTAAGTGGGTCTTACAGGACTTGAATCTTGGACTCAGACTTGTGAGAGTTTGATCAAACTTGCTTCTACAAAGGCTCAATTAATACGATGATCATATTTGAATTATGGCAAGAGACTCTCTAAAACTAAAGAATAAAACTCTGATTATTGGGTATGCTTCAGCCATATCGGCATCTGCCCTTTTTGGTTCAGTTCCTACTATTGCAAAACCCATAGTATCAAATGTAAACGTCTTATTGCTTTCAGCTCTTGTCTATCTTATTGCAGCCCTTGCATTTACCCCAATAGCACAAAAAAGTAAGACATCATTTGCACGAAAAGACTATTGGATCTTAATTACCGTAGCAATTTGTGGTGCTACTGTTGCACCTTTGCTTTATTTTCTTGGCTTGAACCAAAGTACGGCATCAGATACCTCGCTTTTATCAAACGCCGAGATTGCATTTACGGTATTGCTTGCTTTAATTTTCTTTAAAGAAAGACTAAGGCCAGTTGGTTTTGTTGCAGTAGGGCTAGTTTTATTTGGAGTTGTTATCATCACTACAAACCTACAGGTTTCAAGTTCACTATTT
>Ga0209376_1002381_pt1 | contig 17877 bp, 16 predicted proteins | sample GraSoiAngelo_134_FD_185891 | JGI IMG/M metagenome (GOLD analysis project Ga0209376, IMG submission 185891) | Grasslands soil microbial communities from the Angelo Coastal Reserve, California, USA - 14_0929_05_30cm (SPAdes) (version 2) | ecosystem: Environmental > Terrestrial > Soil > Grasslands ... | reverse complement strand
TATCGGTAAATGTTGAGGTATTAGCTGATGGAGCCGCTGACTTCCTGTTTAATAGCCACAGAATAAGCCCAACAATAATACCCACTGCGGCGCCCAGAGGGCTGTCGGAAATCAAGGCGAAAGGTCCTTGGGGACTGTTATGATATATTGTAAGTGAGATTATGATTAGAAAAGCGATTCCAACGCCAGCAAATGACCACACCAATACGCTAGCAAGAAACGGTGCCCACTCTGTCGCAGGTTTAATTTTCCCCAAAAACGCCAAACCGAGAAATACCAAAGCACTCAGCGAGAGTGAAAAAAAGGGAAGCGTTAATACCCACTCGTAAAAACTATCCCCAATTAACCTTGGGAAATAATTATCTAACGTGAATACGCGCCAGAGTATTGCCGCGGCGATAATCGCGCAACCAATTAGTTTTTGTCTGATCACTTTTGTCACTGGCTAGAATAGGGGCGACCAGGCATCCCCTACAGCCGTTTCCTAACGAAAAGCTGGTGCATTAGATTTTCCCATTCCACGAGTTTCTTTTCGATTTCTTCGAGGGAGTACTTACTGTCGAGGTAGACTTTCTTGAACTTTTGCTCCAGAGATCCGACATCCTGGCGCGACGACCAGAGCCCGCCTTTCATCATCAGTTGCTGTCCTTCCCTAGCATGAACATAATCGAGAAAAAGCAGCGCGGCGTGCGGATGCGGGGCTTTGGATGACAATCCGGAATAGCCCACCGTGGTGACGACCGGGTCCAGCGGACGCCATTCGATGGGAGCGCCCCTTTGTCTTGCGACGGTCACGTCGGCGTCGAAAATCGTCGGCGACAACGGAACCTCACCCGATGCCACCAAACCCGCCAAGGCGGCGCCGGACATATTTTGCACCGTTACTTCCTGTTCAGCCATTTTGTTCAGAAACTCACGGCCTAATGTATCGAGTACGCTGCCGACCCATCTGACGCCCGTGGAGGTGCCGGCGATGGACATCTTGCCTTTCCATTTGGGGTCCAGCAGATCCTTGAGTGATTTAGGCGCTTCGCTGGAAGAGATGAGCGTTGTATTGAATCCCAGGCTGTTATAAGTCTCGCGATCTCCGAGATAGTAAAGCCCGGTTTTCCCTTTTGATTTGACATCATCGGGATAATGGCGCGCTTCCGGAGTAAAATATTCTTGAAACATGCCATCCCGTTTCATGACTCCCATAGCCTCGGCGGTGGTTTCAATCACGTCAACCAAGGAACGGCTCGAATTGAACTCTGCCATCGCTCGGCTAAGCAGGTTCTTCGAGTCGCTGCGCCATTCGGAAACCGTGATGAACGGATACTTCTTCTCGAACTCCTTGACGTAGGTGCGAAACCAGGTATGTGAATCGTATAAAGCGAGTTGGCCTTCCTTCTTGGCGCCCTCCATGAGAATTTTTTGCCGATCGGCTCCCTGGTAGAGGGCTAACTGTGCCTGTGCGGGCGACATTGGCGCACTCGCCGGAAGCGCGCTTGTGGCGGCGAAAATTAAGATCGCGATGCTGAGCGGAAGACCGGCCCTTCGAATAACTGGGAACAGGGACATGATTACCTCCCCTTGTCATATCTATAAACAGCCGGATGCTATGAATTGCGGCTATTCCTGTCAATCCAAAACTGAAACGGCAACCTAAGAAGAGGCTCAATGGCTTCGAAAGCCGAGTGTAGAGTTTCAGCAGCGTTTATCCTGCGCGGTAACCATCGCCCCTTGCGGTTGATCGGGAGAAACGCGGAGAAAACTCGAAGCTCGAAATCCGAAAGTCGAAACAATTCTAAATGATCAAAAGAGCACAAAGTTCCAAACAAGCTCGTTTCGGATTTCACAATTGGCATTGAATTCTTTGGGTTTGTTTCGGATTTCGCGCTTCGGATTTCGGATTTTGTGAATGATTGCTTGGCGTCTTGGCGCGAGAATATCTTCACCACAGCTATACCAAAAGGACGTGATAGGAACGCCTGACACGATGAGATCCGTTGCGAGGTGGATATTGGAAAGATTGGCGTCATGGGATAAAGAGAGTTCAAGAGGAAAATGGAGTGTTGGAGTATGGGGAGTATTGGAGTGTCGGGTTTTGAATGCATCACTCCATTACTCCACCACTCCAGTTACTCCAGTCCTGCTACGGAGGACTTTATGTCGAACATCAGCGGCAAGTACGCCATCGTCGGTGTCGCGGAAACCAAAGTCGGCAAGCGTCCGGATGCCAGCACCCATTCACTCCACTTAGAATGCATCAAAGCTTGCCTTGACGACGCCGGTATCACCGCGGCCGACGTGGACGGGTTCATCACCAACCAGCCGCTCAACGACGCGCATCGAAGTTACGCGGTTAGGATGGCGAACATGGCGCGTATGCGTCCCAACTACGCCACGGATCTTGCCCTCGGCGGCGCGACGCCCATCGCCATGGTTCAAAACGCGGTGATGGCCATCGAAGCCGGGATGGCCAACACGGTGATGTGCGTGCATGCGCGCAAGCGCGGCACGCCCGATCCGACGCCGGGCCATCCGATCCGCCACGGCGATGAGCACTGGGAAGAACCGTGGGGACACTTTTCCGCTGTCGCCAACCATGCTTTTGCCGCACAGCGCCACATGTACGAGTTCGGCACCACCAGCGAAGACCTCGCTCATGTCGCGGTGGCGACGCGCAAGCATGCATGCTTGAACCAAAACGCCACCATGCGCAAGCCGATGACCATCGCCGACCACCAGGCATCGCGGTTCATCGTCGATCCGCTCCGCCTGTTCGATTGCGCGCTGGAGTCCGACGGCGGCGGCGCGGTTCTCGTCACTAGCGCCGAGCGCGCCCGTGATTTTCCCAAGCGGCCCGTGGCCATTTTAGGCATGGGCCAGCATCATCCGCACTTCAGTTTGATGGACGCGCCAACCTTGACAACGCTCGGCGGCAAGAAGTCGTCGGAGCTGGCGTACCAGAGGGCGGGCCTCACGCCGAAGGACATGGACTTCGCCGAGATCTACGACTGTTTCACGATCACGACGATGATCACGCTCGAAGATTACGGCTTTTGTCAAAAGGGCGAAGGCAAGGATTTCGTCAAGAACGGCCGCATCGAAGTCGGCGGCGAGCTGCCGGTCAACACTCACGGCGGCCTGTTGTCGCAAGCGCACATCGAAGGCATGTTGCATGTGACCGAAGCGGTGAGACAGCTGCGCGGCAACCAAGTCGAACCCGAGCGCCAAGTGAAAAATGCCAAAACCGGCATCGTCAGCGGCCACGGCGGCAGCTTGTGCATGCACGCAACGCTAATTTTGGGGGCCCTATGAGCGACTCAAGCGATAACCGCGGCCGGGCTGTCCGCAAAGTCAAACCCTTTCTCGACGAGCTTGAAGCCAAGCCTTTCTGGGCCAATCTCCGAGAGCACGAACTCACGGCTCAGCGCTGCAGAGCATGCGGCAAATTATTCACCTTTCCGCCGCAAGGCTCGTGCCCGCACTGCCTTTCGCCCGACTACGAATGGGTGCCGCTCAGCGGCAAAGGCAAAGTCTACTCCTTTGTCAGCTACAACCGCGCCTGGCACCCGTCCTACGAAGGCAAAGTGCCGTACAATGTTTCGTTAGTCGATCTCGAAGAGGGACCGCGCCTGATCAGCAATGTCATCGATTGCCCGCCCGAGCAAGTCAAGGTCGGCATGCCGGTGGAGGTCGTCTACGAAGATCATGAGGATTACACGCTGCCCAAGTTCCGGCCGGTAAAGTGAGGATAAGGATGACACCCATTAACGCAGGAGCACCAACGCGACTGCCACAAGCGCGGCGACGAATGCAGCGCCGGCTAGCCCTAGCGCCACCAGTATTGCGATCCGCCACCGCGCCTCCACCTTTCGCCACACAGTAAGGGGATCGGGTGCTGCAATACCGCCCTCGGCGAAGAGCGATTGCTGCATTATTACCTTTGCCGAGAGTACCTCTTCGGTGGCACGTTCGAAATGTCGTTGGCATATACGCTTCCCCAGGTCTGGGCCTGGTTCGGCCGCTGCTGCGGCCGCGGCCTTGATGACTGCATTCTTGATATCGCCCCCGCTCACCACGTACTGCTCGGCGAGCCGCTGGAAATCGACGTCCGGTGCCAGCGGCGTCTTTTTCGGATGAATCTGCAACTGCCAGATCTGCGCGCGCTCCTCCACTCCCGGCATCTCGAAAAGCACATGGGTTCGGATGCGGCGCTCAAAAGCCGGATCGAAGTTTGCCGCTAGATTGGTCGCAAAGATCACTATGCCGTTGAACGCCTCCAACTCGCGAAAGAGAACGTTAATGGTCAAGTTGCTCTCACGATCATGTGGCAAAATGGCGCCAGTCGAGCGGCGCGTCGCGATGGCATCGGCTTCGTCAAAAAGGAGCACTGCGTTTTGCTCGACCGCCGCGCGAAATATCGCGACTATGTTTTTCGGTGTCTGGCCAAACCACATCGACTCTGCCTCGGCATAATCGACAACCAGAAGCTTAATGCCGAGCGCATGCGCAATCGCCTCGGCGCAGAGCGTCTTTCCAGTTCCAGGCGGCCCCGCAAAGTTAAACGCTAACCCACGTCCTGAGGCATGCCGCTCACCTAGACCCCAGCGGTGGAAGATCAGGCTGTGATTTCGAACTTGGGCCAGCGCCTGCTCCAGCGCGCGGCGGGTTTGAGGCGGGAGAACGACGTCGGCCAATGTACGCTCCGGCGTGACGGTTTCCACTACTCGTCGCGAACCGAGACTCGTAAAGAAAGAAATCAGCGGACTAGGCATAAGTGGTTCTGATCAGATGGCGCGGCCAGCTCGACAACGAGCGTAGGGTCAATCTTTACCTATGACACTAGAGATGTTCCTATCGTTTTCGATTCTCTCCCGTAGCCGCTTGCGTTCACGACTTACCGCCGCATAATCAAGATTTCCCAATACCTTTCCAATCTAACGCCTGACTCACCTCACTATAACGATACATCAACTCCATCGCCACCCCGCATACGTTCCGGTGACCCATCCGCTATGTGCAGTTTAGGTTTGTTCTCTTGCAACCATTTCGCGAGTCGCGCGATGCCTTCTTCAAGATAGATCTTCGGAGCCCAGTCCAGTTCTCGTTTAGCGAGGGAAATATCCAGCGGGTCGCGGTTGCGATGGGGGCTGACTTCGGCGGCGTTTGGGTGTTGGCCGATTTCAAAGGAAAGATCCGGCAGAGCTTTCCGAATTGCCCGTTTCAAATCGTCGCTAGTGTAGGCTTTGTCGAGGCCGATATTGTAGGCGCGGCTCAGCGGCTTGTCGGCGAATAAGGCGCGGCGCACGGCATCGACGACATCGTCCACGTAGATCAGATCGTCGAGCGGACGGGTGAGAAATGGCCGGCAGGGTTGGCCGAGGATCCCTTTCTTTAGTTCCAAGGGAATGCTTCTATAGAGACCGGGCCCATAAACGGACGAGTATCTCAAAGCGATGAAGTTTACGCCGTGCTTTTCCTTGTAGAAGTCGCCGATCCATTCCGAGACGGTTTTCGCTGCGCGATAAAAGTAAGTGGGATAGATTGTCACGGCGTCATCCTCTTTGACCAGACTGCGGTCCGGCTTTTTGAGCGGGCCGTAGATCGAAGCGGAGCTCGAATAGACAACTCGCTTGATGCCGCATTCCTTGGCCGCTTCCAGAATGTTAGTCATTGCGTGATAGCAGTAGTTCAACACCGTGGGAGTTTCGTTGCGCGGTGGATGCGCCGCGTGAAATATATGTGTCGGCTTCTCTCTGTCGCAGATCGCTCGGAAAGCCGCGCCGTCGGTGACATCCATGATGTGACTAGGAGTTTTGATTCCCAACAGCGAAAGATCCGCTGAACGCGGCACGACATCGACGGGGATGACATTGTGGCCGAGGGATTCCATGAGGAGGGTCGTGTGAGAACCGATGAACCCGTTGGCACCCGTGATCAGGATTGCATAAGTCATGGCGGCCTTAGTTTGAAGTCGTTCAGCGCTTTTGGATAAAGAGCCGGCGCATCAGATTTTCCCATTCGTTAAACTTCTTATCGAATTCCTCCGGCGTGTATTTACTCTCGATGTAGACCTTCTTGAACTTTTGTTCGAGAGAGCCGATATCGCTCCGCGCCGAGCTGAGACCGCCCTTCATGGCAACCTGCTGGCCGAATTTTGAATGGAGGTAATCAAGAAAAAGCAGCGCGGCGTGAGGATGAGGTGAATTGACGACCATTCCCGAAGTGCCGACACCGGCGATGACGGGGTCCAGCGGCCGCCACTCGACGGGGGCGCCCTGTTGCTTATGGGTAAAAATGTTGGAATTGAAGATGGTCGGCGACAAGGGAACTTCGCCCGAGGCGATCAGCCCCGACAGCGCCGCGCCCGACATGTTTTGCACGCTGATATCCTGGGCGCTTACTTTTTCTAAAAACTCGCGTCCCATCGCCTCCATGACGGCTCCCACCCACTGCACGCCGGTGGTGGTTCCGGCAATCGACATCTTTCCCTTCCATTTAGGATCGAGATAATCTTTGATGCTCTTTGGTGCTTCTGCGGCGGGTGTAAGGTTGGTGTTAAATCCCAGGCTAATATAGATCTCCCGGTTGGTCCACGCATAGACGCCGGCCTTGCCTTTTACCTTTGCATCGTCGCCGTACGCGCTGAGTTCCGGAGATAAGTACTCTTGCAGCATGTTGCTTCTCATCAGGATCGTTATGTACTCCGGACTGGTCTCTACGACGTCGGCAATAAAGCGCCCCGCAGCCACCTCTTCGGTTAACCGCCTCAGCAATGATTTCGAGTCGCTGCGCCAAACGTTGGCTTTGACGAAGGGATATTTCTTCTCGAATTCTTTAGATACAGGACCCTCGACCCAAGTGTTGGATGTGTAGAAAGTGACTTGCCCCTCCTTCTTCGCGCCTTCCAAAAGTATTTTTTCGCGGTCGGCTCCTTGGTAAAGCGCCAGTTCGGCCAAGGACAAGGATTTGCTCTGGGCGGCGTCGCTTGACGAAACTGAAAATGAGAGGGCAAGTGCAAGGAGAAAGGGGGAAAGCCTCTCCGTTTTTATTCTCTTCACTATCATCGATATACCCTCCGTGGTATAGAGATTGCGAGCTAACGAGCTTTCTCTACCATCATGATCCGGAATTTATAAAATCTCCGCTCGACGGTCGAAGTATCCGTTTTTGAAAAGGTCCTTAGATACTTATCTATAAAATCGGTTCCAGTGGTCATCCTTTCCTCTCGTTGGTTTAACTGCGCTTCACGTAATTCTCCAAATACCACTCGGCGATCTCGCCTTTGGTGCAAAACCAGACATCTTTGAATCCTTTGGCGTAGCGGATGCATTCTCCAAAGACTCCGATGATGTTCGGTCTACCACCTATGTGCGCGTGGACCAGAGCGTCAATGAGCTTGGGCGAGCCCGCTTGACCCTCCGCATAGAGGTAATCGAAGGCTATCTTGAAACTTTCAAAATAAACCTGCGCGGGATTCTTCGGATGGAAAATTAGGGAGTGATCGTTGGCATAGTCCAGTCGCGGCATTATGACCAGCGGTTTGCCGTTTATGATTCGGTGCTCCGGTATATCAGGACCCGGCAAATCGCCGCTCCAGAAGATTCCTTCATCAACCAAATATTCAAACGTATGCTCGTTGATTCGGTGACCAGGACTGACCCAACCCACGGGGTGGTTCCCCGTTACCGATGCAATCGCGTCTAAAGTTTGCTTGATGTTCTTTCTTTCTTCTTCAGGTTCCAAGGAGGTGAGATAGATATCGTTCACCCACCCATGACCGACGATCTCGTGGCCGGCTCTGTGCAACTCCTTTACGGCATCAGGGAAAGTTTCCGCAACTCGTCCGTTGGTGTCTATGGTGCCTTTAACACCGTTTCGGTTGAGAACATCCATGATGCGCCAAATGCCGGCCTTGCCGCCGTATTCCCCGTAAGCGAGCGAGGCGTAATCCGGCTTGTCGCCGCCGCGACGATATTGTGAATATTTGTTGAACGCTTCGAATGCGATGAAAAAGCTTACGGTGATCTTGGCATCGTTGGGCCATTTTATCGGTGCCGGTCTCATCTTTCGGTCCTTTCTATGATCCAGACGCGCCGAAGATTGAGCGAAACAACTCAACGTTCTTGTTGAAATCATCTCCTGCGCTGATGTCATCAATAACGTAATTCAGTTTATCTAATCCTTGGACATGGGTCGGCACGCCGCGGCGCGTCGGCACTCGCCCGAATGAGCCGATGAGTTTTTGCCCGTATTCAGAAAGCATGAAGTCGGTGAAAAGCTTGGCTGCATTAGGATGAGGGGCTTTAGAGCCAATTCCCAGCGGCTGAAATTTGGTAAATACTGGGTCCTGTGCGATCCACTCCACGGGACCGCCTTTGCGCTTAATGTCTTCAACGTTGTGCAGATAAGTATTGAGCACGAGGGGAAACTCGCCGGCGGCCAAAAGACCGGTGAGAACGGTCAGCCCCGGGTAAAGGCGAAACTCTTGAGCGCCAAGCTTTCTCATGTAAGCCAATCCTTTTTCCTCACCCATTCGCTTAAGCTTCCATGCAAACCACTCCGGTTTGGTGTTATCCATCCCCATTTTTCCCTTCCACTTGGGGTTCAACAGATCCTCGTCCGTTTTGGGCACTTCAGTTCGCTTGACCATGCGCGTGTTGTACCCGATCACGTTTGGCATGATGTAAACCGCTGTCCAATAGCCTTCGGGGTCGAAAAAGGGTTTTTGAATGTTCTTGGCTTCGGGCGAAACATATTTTTGCAGTAGATTTCTCTTTTTGAGAAAGTAAGCTTGCGATTCGGCCGATTGGACCACGTCGAAATCGTATTTGCCGGCTTGTGCCTCAGTCATGATTTTGGTCAGCAGTCTCTCGCCGACTGCGCGAAACATCTTGGGCTGGATGAAAGGATACTTGGCTCTGAAGGCGTCGAGAATTTTCTGTGACTGATCTACGGTCATGGATGTATAGAGGACCAGCGTCCCTTCTTTCTTGGCCCCTTCTATGAATGACTCGTCATTCGTAGCAGACTTGCAAGGCGGCGCGGCGAACGCCAAGACGAGGACCAGCATGAGACACGTCATAATAGCGCGCATGATCCTACCTCCGTTTGCGGAACGAAGCGGATATTATCAAGGGCCGCTCAATACCGTCAACTCAAGAAACGGATCCGAGGAGCAATCAATACCGTGACCGCTGCTTTGAATCGAAGAAGGAGTTTGCAGAGGCTTGGAGAGAGTTTTATTGCCGCTGTGAACGTGACGTTGCGGAAACAGTTTGTGGAAGCTTCGAAAAATCAGTTGACCGGGCACTTGCCCGTGGCAAGGTGCGCTTCAAAATCACCGGGGAAGAGTTTAAGTGCGCTCTCGATGGGCGGACCGGGCATAGCGATTAGATTGCAGAACCCTTTTCCCTTGTTGAAGGCGATCACTTTTCCGAATTGTTCAAGAATAGGCCGGCCCCCTTGTCCTTGCTGGAGTTTTTTCAGGAGGGTGGTCAGCGTATTGGTTTCCATCCGGCAGGCAGGACATTGACCGCATGATTCGGCGGCGAAGAATTCGGAGGCTTTTAAAACATCCTCGACGACGCAAGTCCCTTCACCCACCAAGTGGACGACGCCACAGCCCAGGCTGGAACCCGCTTCTCGCATGGAATTGTGATCCAGCGGTGTGTCGATCTTATCCGCCGGTAAATAGGCCGATGATGGCGCCGCCGGCATGATGGCTTTGATTTTTTTGTCGCCTTTAATGCCACCGCCGCACTCTTCGATGAGGTGTCGGAGCGGCGTGCCGAAAGGAAGCTCGTAGATTCCCGGTCGATTGACGTCGTCATTGAGGGAAAAAATCATGGTACCGGAGCTGTCCGGCGTACCGAAACTTCGGTACCATTCCGCGCCATGTAAGATGATGAGGGCGACGTTGGCGAGAGTCTCGACATTGTTTACGGCTGTCGGCTTTCCAAAAAGGCCGACGGTGACCGGGAACGGAGGCTTTTGACGCGGCCACGCTTTCTTGCCTTCGATCACTTCGAGTACCGCCGTATCCTCACCGGCGACGTAGTTGTGCGGCGCAGGTATGAGTTCGATATCGAGATTGAAACTATCGCCGAGAACAGCTTTTCCCCAGTAGCCAGCGGCCTTTGCTTCCGCCAAAGCATCGGTGGTGCTCTTTATGGCGGTTTCATAATTGGCGTTTACGTACAGGTAGGCTTTATTTGCGCCGACGGCATAGGCGGCGATAATGACGCCCTCGATGACGAGATGGGGGAGATTTTCCATGAGCAGCCGATCTTTTTTGCTGCCTGGTTCGTCCTCTCCGCCGTTGAGCACTAAGTACCGTGGCTGTTCCGGGCGTTCACGCGTTAAGGACCACTTCTTTCCGGTAGGAAAGCCTGCTCCGCCTCGGCCGCGAAGAGCCGCATCCGAGACTTCTTTAATGATCGCTTCTGGGGTAGTTTTGACGGCTCTGACGAGAGCCTCATAGCCGCCGCGCGCGCGGTATTCCTCAAGGCCCTCCTGTCCGGCTACTACGCCCCGGGGAAAAAGAATGCCTTCCATCGATCAAAACACCCCCGTATCAAGGAGCTGGTAGATCAGTTCCTTGAGAGAGGAATCAATCGTATCGAGGCGTTGGACGTGCGGCCCGCCGGCAAGATGCTCAGTTATCTCGTCGAGGTCATCTGCTTTCACGCCCGCATACCAGCTCTTTTCAGGATAGAGGACAACGTTGGGTCCTTCTTGGCAGGCTCCAAAGCACATGTAGGGTTTTACTTCGACGTCGGTTAGCCCTTTCGCTGCCACTTTCTTCTCGAGCTCGGCCATGAGTTTATCCGAGCCTCTAGTTTTACAGTCGATGTTTTGACAGACGAGACAGAGGCGTTTCACTGCTCTCTCCTTAGTCGTTTATTTTTTTCTACCGCGGAAGTCTTGTAGCAAGGGTACCTCGCGCGTTGCTTAGTTCATCTGCATCTGTATGACCCAATCTTTGTCTTTGAAAAGATCATTCAACAATTGCTCATCTTCCGCCGTAGGTAGAACCTCGGTCAGGTGTTTTTTGTAAGCTTCCGGCGACAAAAGCTCGCCGGCAACGCTGTAGGGCTTGCCGACGTGCTCGCCGATGGATCGGTTAAACTTCAGGTCAGGCGCGTAGAGTTTTGGTTGTCCTTCCGGAATGAACTGATTCAGCTGATCGATCAGCTTGGCGCCCTCAGCCAGATAATGATCGCGGGCTAAATCGTTTAATTTTTCCTTGTCTGCCGGAATCTTCGCCTCGTGTTCGTCAAATCTTCCCTTCAAACCCCACACATAAGCCCAGTTCGCCGACGAGGAATGATTCGTGCCGAACAAATCATATGCGGTCGATAACCATTTGTTGAAATATTTCTGCATCACGGGAAGCGGGACCTTTCCCGCTCTAAGGATTCTCGTCAAGCCGGTGTGACCCGTGAACATATGAAAAAATTCTTCTTTGAGCATTGCGGTCACACTCTCGGCCAACGGGGCAAAAGACGAATGGCTGAGCATCGTCAGCTGAAATTTACCATCCCGGTCGACAAACTCAGTGTAGGTAAAGAAATCGAGCCAGTTGTTAACCGGCGCGTTGAACGAACCCAGCAGCCGATCGCCTTTGAAGGCTCTTCGCTCCAAAAGTTTTCGCGCCTCCAATTTTCCGGAATCTCCAAAGTAGTTAACCAGGAGATAGCACATTTGCCAGCCATGGCGCATTTCCTCGCTATTGACACGAGTCAGAGCTTGGCGATCATATTCAGTGGGGGCCGTCTCGAGCAGGTTCTTCTGCTGTTCGACTGACGCAAACTCCGTGTCGCCCTGATAGACAATCAGATTCATGAGCGCGTCACGAATCGATTGGTTAGGAATCTGGCCGACGCGCTCCCACTTGCGCTGTCCTTTGAAATCTCCGAATTCTATTTCAGGAGAGTGCAGCTCGCCTAGCTTCGTTTCGAATTTGTAATCCCCTAACACGGCCGGGTCATAACCAATGTCTTTTTGCCACTGACGAAAATAGTCGATCCAATCATCAAAAGTCGAAATTTTTGCCATACCAATCCCTTTCGGTGGGTATTTAGTTCGAACGATCGTTCTAATGATTTTATACCGCTTCGGGATACAGAAATCAACACCGATAGGAAAGTAGATCGAGATACCCGTGATTTTTCTGGATCCGTTAATGATACATCTCGAGAAGCTCGATCATCCCCAATTCCCGCATCTGCTCGAAAAGGTATCGTTTGATCTCGCCTACGGTATCCATTTGAAGAACGATTTGGGCAATGGATTTGGCCGCTTGGAAGGTTATCGACCGAATGGTCTTTTTGATAACCGGTATATAGAGCGAGCCCATACTGAACTCTTCCAGCCCCATCCCCAAAAGGAGCACAGCGCAGAGTGGATCGCCGGCCATCTCGCCGCACATCCCGACGCGCTTGCCCACCTGTTTGCCGGCTTTGATCGTTGACGCAAGCGCAGCAAGAACCGCCGGATGGAGCGGTTCGTACAAACTCGCGACCTTGCGGTTGCTTCTGTCCACGGCCAGTATGTACTGGATCAGATCATTGGTGCCAATGCTCATGAAATCCACTTCACGAAGAAACCGATCGGCCAACTGGACTGCGGCGGGAACTTCCACCATAACCCCAAGTTCCATTTGGCGGTCAAAGGGAGTTCCTTCTCGCCCAAGTTCCTCTTTGGCCTCCGCAAAAAGTTCCTTTACTTTGATTATTTCTTCAAGGCTCGATACCATCGGCAGGAGCAAGCGCACGCGCCCGAGCTCCCCGGCACGAAGAATCGCTCGAAGCTGTGTTTTAAAGATCTCTTCCACTTCAAGTGAAATCCGGATGGAGCGCCAACCCAAAAACGGATTGGGTTCTGTCCCAACGCTGCGCATGTAACTTGGATACTTGTCCGCCCCTATGTCCAAGGTTCGAATGGTCACGGGTTTTCCTGCCATGCCTTCGACGACGCGTTTATAGAGTGCGTACTGTTCTTCTTCGCTGGGAAAGTCCCGATGAGTCAGAAATGGGATCTCGGTGCGGTAAAGACCAATTCCTTGTGCTCCGTGGATATGGGCGAAAGCAACGTCGCTCAGAAGGCCGATATTCGCATAAACCGAGACCCGGTGGCCGTCCATCGTTTCCGCCGGTAAATCTTTGAGTCCTTCTAACTCGCGGTTAAGCTCAACATAGTCTCTTTCCAGCCGATCATACTCCCTGATGACCTCCTGGTTGGGGTTGACATAGACCACACCAGCGTTTCCGTCGACAATTAACAGATCACCTTGATGCACCGATTCTAATGGTTCTTCGATGGCGACTACGCTGGGTATCTCAAAAGACTTTGCCAGAATCGAAGCGTGGGACGTAACGCCGCCGGTTGACAGAACAATGCCTCGGAAGCGATCTCCTTCCAGCATACTGAGATCGGCTGGCGAGAGGTCTTCAGCGACCAGCACCGCGTCCTCGGGGATCTCCAATTGCCGGTCCGATACGCCAGCAAGATTTTCCAATAGACGCTGGGCTGCATCTTTGACGTCCGTGGTCCGTTCCCGGAGGTAATCATCATTGATTTTAGAGATCGACTGCATGTAACGTTCGAATACCACCCGAATGGCGTATTCCGCGGTGTATCCCTCCTTGCGAATGTGATTTTCGATCTGTTGAATGATCGCGGGATCTTCCAAGATGAGGCGGTACACGTCAAAAATGGCGCCTTCCTCTTTAGAGATTAGGCTGCTCATCCTGCTTTTTACGATATTGATCTGTTCAATGCCTCTTTCCACCGCCCCGCGAAAGCGTTCGATTTCACGCGTTGGATTTCTGGCCTTCTTCTTGTTTATCGCGCTCAAATCCATCCGCGGCTCCAACACATAGGCGCGTCCTCGACCGAATCCAGGTGCCGCGGCCAGTCCGTTCAATCGTCCGCGCCAGCGTTGATGGGTCCGCGAAGGCTTCTCCCGTCGCCGGCCTTCATAAGAACGGAGCTTGCGCATCGCCTCGATCATGCGCTTTTGATATTCTTTCCGTTCTTCTTCCTTGGTCCGTAAAGAGTCTGCCAAGCGCGCCTGGACAATGATGCTGGATGCCTGAGCCGAGATCGTCTTCAACAAGCGGATTTCGTCGCGGGAAAACTCGCGCCGCCGTGAGGTCTGCACGACCAAAACGCCTAGCGGCAATTTGTTCTCGATAAGCGGCACGCCGAGAAAGGAGTGAAATCGTTCTTCGTGGGTCTCGGGAAAATATTTGTAGCGAGGGTGCGCCAACGCATCGACTGCCATCACCGGCTTCATTCTTTCGATAACCAATCCGGTCAGACCTTCGCTCGTCCCCATCGACACCTTTCCCACGGACTCCTTGTCCAATCCCATGGTCGCGCGCAGAGTCAGACGCTTGTTCTGGCGATCAAGAATATAGATGGAGCAAACCTCGGTTCCCATCCGTTCCGAGACCGTGGCGACGACGTTATCGAGAGTCTCTTGAAGGTCGCGCGAGTGACTGATCAGTGTGCTGATGTCTTCAAGAATCGTCAGGTGCGGGTGAGCCGTGATCGTAGTTTTCTTTTTTTTTGCCATAAGCGCAGATCTAGCAGGCTGCTGAAAAGAGTGGTTTCATGGCTCGACACCCCCACCACGAACCGAAATTCATCCATGGTTGAAAGCCTTCCGCCGCTCGTCCCTTGGACAAACTCAGGGGGAGGCTCTGAGCTCATCGAAGGATAACGGCGGGTTTTTCAGCCTGCTAAGGTGCGGATTTCTTTATAAAACATAAATTCGGGCTTTTGGCTAGGGAACGCGCAGTAGCTGCCCTAAACGACCGATGGATAAAATCTTCCTTGTCGGAGCTTGCGGCGTGAATCGCTGGCGGAGAAAATGCCATGGATCGTTTCTCCGCACGGACAGCGGTTGCCGTCCAGATTGTATTCCAGAATGTCATGCCACGAGCGCCGGATAAGGACATGGTGGCAGCTCGGACAGCATGTCGTCTGGCCTTCTTCGTCAAATACATTGCCCACATAGCAGTATTTGATCCCAGCAGAAAGAGCGATCTGGCGCGCCCGCTTCAGCGTCGCCGCCGGCGTCTTGGGTTTATCCATCAACTTAAAGTCAGGATGGAAGGCGGTAAAATGCAGTGGAACGTTATCGCCGAGATTCTTCAGAACCCAATCGCAAAGGCGTCGCGTCTCGTCCGCTTCGTCATTTTCCCCCGGAATCATCAGATTAGTGATCTCAAACCATATATCGGTTTCATGCTTGAGCCACCTCAGTGTGTCTAACACCGGATCGAGATGTGAGAATGTCACTTTGTGATAGAAACGTTCGGTGAAAGCTTTGAGATCGACGTTGGCCGCGTCGATGTAACGAAAAACTTCCGGCCGTGCCTCGGGCGTAATGTAGCCGGCTGTTACCATGACGCTCTTTAAGTCGCGCTCGCGAGCCAAGCGCGAGATATCGACTACAAATTCTCCCCAAATGACCGGATCGTTATAGGTGAATGCAATACTGGGAACCTTGTACCGCTCTGCTAATTGCACCACCCGCTCGGGGCCCGCGTTTAAACTATGGGCTTCATCGAGTTTGGCCTTGCTGATGCTCCAATTTTGGCAGAAGCGGCAGCCGAGATTGCACCCCGCCGTGCCGAAGCTCAAGATTCCAGTGCCGGGAAGAAAATGGTTCAGGGGCTTCTTCTCGATAGGATCAATCGCGAAGCCGGTCGAAGTTCCATAACCAAGCGAATAAAGCTTGCCTCCGATATTCTTGCGAATATAACAGAAGCCTGCCTGCCCATCGCCCATACGGCAAAAGCGCGGGCAGAGCGTGCAAAGGATCCGCCCGTCTTCTTCGGTCCGCCACCAAAGTGCTTCTTTCATACAGCAAATATCCCGCTTTTAATGCCGCAGAGCAAGCGCAACATGAACCATTTTGCCGACTGCATTTCCTTCACACTGTGGTATAGTGCAAGTCATGAGCCGAATCGCGGGAATCAAAGGAATGCGCCACATCGCGCTTAAAGTCAAAGACGTGAATCGCTCGAGAGCCTTCTATCAGAACCTTCTGGGGATGGATGTTGTTTGGGAGCCAGACCCACGGAACGTTTATCTCTCTTCCGGCAACGACAATATTGCGCTGCACGAAGTGTCCGCCGAATATGCCGCGCGTTTCGCGGAACAGCGGCTCGATCATCTGGGCTTTATCGTTGAGAGTGTCGAGCGAGTCAAAGAGCTGGAGGAGGAGTTCCGTTCCCAAGGAGTCGGGATTGTTCATTCGTTCAAAATCCACCGGGACGGCAGCGCTTCCTTCTATTGCACCGATCCCGATGGGATCGTGATTCAGATGCTTTATGAGCCTAACCTCAGTCCGCAAAAAATCGCTTGAGCCTGACTCGTTGTCCTGAGTCAGGCTTATTCTCCGTCAACCGAGTTGCCGTCGTGAAGATTGAACAAATTATATTCCTCCCGCATGGCCTCAAGCGAAAATATCGGTGGCAGACCGCCAGCTATACCGCGGATGCGGTACAAGCTCGAAATCCGAAACAAACAGCACTCAAAACGAAACCAAAATTCGCAATCCGAAACGAGTTGTTTGGAATTTTGTGATTTTGATCATTCGGATTTCGAACTCCGAGTTTTTTCTGCTGCGGCGCCTACTGCGTTGAGCGCCAGCCATGAAAATAATCTTCGAGCTTGATGTTGTCCGATCCCGGAACTCGGATCTCCTCGGGATAATTCGCCTTACGGGTGGCATCGATTCCCATCTTGGTAACCAGATGAGATCCTGCCGCCGGATCGTAAGAGGCGGGATCCAGCGGCGAACCTTTGGCGTGAGTGACCATGAACATATCCGTATCGGCCCGCACTCGCGTTGCAATGGCGTGCAGCACTTCCTCGTCATTGAGGATATTAACATCCTGATCCACCACGACGACATATTTGAGAAACGGGTCGGCGGCGAACGCCGCCATCGCGGCATTCTTGGGCTCGCCCTCGATGATCTTCTCGATAGATAAATAGCAAATGAAACGGCATCTCCCTGAGGCGGGCACGTGGACCGCCCGGACTTTGGGCGATGCCATCTTCACTGTTTTCATGATGGTCGTGGAGCGGACGATCCCTGAGAGAAGCAGGTTATCGGCGTGACCGACAAAGCTCGATTGGTACAGCGCGTTGCGGCGCATGGTGATCGCCTTGACCTGAACGATCGGGTTGTTCCGCTGCGGTCCGTAAGTTCCCGGGTATTCGCCAAAGGGCGCTTCGCTCTTGCGCAGCTTGGGGAGAATTTCGCATTCGAGCACGATCTCGGCGTGGGCCGGCACTTCCAAATCCAAGGTCCGGCAAGGCACCAGATCTACGGGCTCGCCCATGATTCCGCCCGCGACGGAGAATTCGTCCGTCTCCAAAGACGTAAACGAAAGACAGCCGATGTAGAAAGCCGGGTGGTGCCCGATGGCGACCGCCATCGGGGTAGGTTTATTTTGCCTCTCGTAGGACTGCCAAATGTAATGACCATGAGCCGTCTCTGAAAGCTGGATGCCGAAGGTATCTTTAGAATGAACCATCAGGCGGTAAATGCCGGCATTGCGCACTCCCGAGTCGGGGTCGCGCATAATCCCAAAGCCGGCGGTTATGTACCGGCCGGCGTCTTTCTCATGGTAGGTCAAAATCGGCAGCCGCGTTACATCTATATCTTTCCCTGTGAACACCATCTCTTGAACGGGCGCCTCTTTGACAACGACAGGCGGCTTGGGACAATCCTCACGGGCGGAGTATTCGCGGATGAATTCCGGGAGTGTTCCGTCTTTAAGCCCGATCGCTCGGAACAGGCGCCGGGCGTCGGCATGGACATTGGTCACGACGGGCAAAGCCGAGCCTTTAACGTTTTCG
>Ga0209376_1002378_pt1 | contig 17892 bp, 10 predicted proteins | sample GraSoiAngelo_134_FD_185891 | JGI IMG/M metagenome (GOLD analysis project Ga0209376, IMG submission 185891) | Grasslands soil microbial communities from the Angelo Coastal Reserve, California, USA - 14_0929_05_30cm (SPAdes) (version 2) | ecosystem: Environmental > Terrestrial > Soil > Grasslands ... | reverse complement strand
GCAGCGTAAAATCTGAAATAATCATCCTGACGGACGCTGACGTTACCTTTCCTCCGGGTTCACTGCGGAAGCTGGTCGAGAATTTCGAGGGATCTGACATCGGAGCTGTCTCCGGTGTGGAAGTTCCGATCGGAGTAAGGTCATTTTTGACCGGTATAGAAGCAGACTATCGACGGATATACACTGCTATCAGGATGGCTGAGGCCGAGACTGATTCTCCCTTCATGTGCGAGAGCGAGCTTTCAGCTTATAGGAGAGCTCTTCTAGAGCCGTTGCGTCCAGGAGTTGTCTGTGATGATGTGGAACTTACCGTCACGGTCAGATCGAAGGGTTTCAAAGCGCTATACGCTCCAGATGTATCGTTCCTAGAGACAGAAGCTGGTAAGCTGAGGCCAAAGCTACAGCATAAGCTTAGGAGAGGAATGAATAATCAGCATGCTCTCCTCCAGAACTCTGACATCTTGTTTAGGCGGAGCCTCGGGAAATACGGCACGATCGTCTTTCCGTTCGAATTCTTTGTTCACATTGTATCGCCTATCCTCCTAACCGTTTCCTTGATTTTCTTCTTCGGTCTCTTGGTCGTTTCCCCGATTTCAGCGCTGGTCGCACTTCTTGCGACTGCGATACTGTCGATTCCCGCGCTTGCAATTTTGCGCGGGTTGATTGGCCGGTATCGCGGAACCGATGTTGCGGGTCTTCACGGGACTGGATCGTGGGTCTTCGGGGCTGTTGCATTCCTTGGCTTCCAGCTTGTCTTGCTGGTTGGCCTAGTGAAGCTAGGCTTCAAGGGTCCCCAGATGAACTGGCAACAGGTGCCCGGGACGAGAGTTCCGATTCCGGTTGAAGCGCCAAGGTAAGTCTTTTGCAAAATATCCGAAATCGAGAAGGGAGACCCTCTCGGCTACGGAGACGCGGGATTCTAGTCGCTTTCTCAGGAGTAGATGGCAGTGGCAAATCGACCCAGGTCGGGCTCCTCGAGAAGAGCTTTGAGAAAATCAACACGCCGGTTCTGAGAATCCGAAGTCGTTGGCGTCCCGTGCTGTCGCTTCCCTTGCTAGTTATCATGAGAAGGTTGGGGTATGCAAGTGTTCATCGGGCAGGCGGAGTCTACATCGTAGAGACACGACTGCCAAGCAGGGGTGGGCTAACCTCTCTCTGGTGCATTCTCACCCAGGTCGAGAATATTGTGAAGACGGGCGTAAAGCTTGTTTTTCCCTTGCTTCTCGGCCGGACGGTGATTTGCGACCGGTATGCGCTAGACATGGTGGTGGACGGAATGGCCGGCCTGCATGACGTGCCCGGCAGAACGAGACTGGGTTTTCGGCTTCTGCGGTTGCTTCCTAAGCCGAATTTTGCCTTCTTTATGGATATTGATCCTGAGGTTGCGTTCAAGAGAAAGCCTGATCTTCCAAGTCTGGAGGATTATGTCGAGAGGCTTCAGCTCTATCGCGAGCTGAGTTCTAGCTGGGACGTTGTCATCGTTAACGCTCGAGTGTCCGCAGACACGATTCATAGGGAAATCTGGAAAGACATAGCCTCAAGTTCTCTGCTAGGCGAGCTGGCTGGATCTCTTGAGGAAGTCGTAGGACCGATAGCTCGCGGCAACGTCCGCTAGGACAACATAGACGGTTAGGATGATGATGTTGTTTGACGCTTGGAAGTAGGGGCCTAAACCCAGCAGTATCCCGATCGTTATGGATATCAGAACGCTTAGAAAAATACTGAGAGCAATTTTCTCCAGAGTATTCACTTGGCCCCCGGGCAAGACTATCAATACTGTAAGGAAGCCTGGTATAATGCCCAGCATTCCTAGTCCGAATAGGATTCTTAGAAACATAGCAGCTCCTGCTTGCGCGTCGAAGATTACGAAGAAGAGTTCGGACAACGCGACGATGATTGCAAGATAGAACCACCAGGTGTTCCAGATGTCGGCGAGATACTCCTTAAACGAGTCTGGAACCTTGACGGACAGCTTAATTCTTCCTTCGGATTTCAATTGTTCGATCAAGGCAAGAAGTTTCCTATCGTCGATGTTGATGTTCTCCTCATCCAAGGATTTCTTGAGAGAGGCGAGGCTTGTAGGACGATGGTGTTTGACAACCTCGATGAGCTCTTCTCGCGTTAGTTCAGGCAAATCCTAAAGCCTAACCTTTGCCCGTTAGCGTCTGAGACCCAGATATGCGCTTCCGTCAACGGGCCCCTCTTGGAATCCTCTTGGTTCTCGTATTTTGTCTCTCGGTCGGCAATGAGAACGCGCTAGGACAATCCAATCAGATCGATGATACTCAGAGCAGACTCGTCCAAGCGTTCGTGATGGTTCAGCAGGCCGATTTGGAAGGCGCATCTCCAGCGCAGATTTCCCTGCTAGCCAACAACCTCAATCTAGCTCTCGGCTACGAGGATAATGCGACCCTGCTATTTTCGAAAGACATCAATGCATCCAACTTCTATGCGAGCAAGTCGGCGAGCTTGTCGAACGCCACCTCAGCACAAGCACTAAGTCTAACCAGCGCCGCTCGGACACAAATATTCCTCAACCAGGTTGCCGCATATTCCATCGCGGTAGCTGCCGGGTTCGGCTCGGCCTTGTTCGTGCTGGAGCTCGATCGGCTCGATAATCTTGTTCGGAGAATGAGATTGCGCCGAACGCGGCTGGATTGAGGTGCCAAGGTAGACGCAACGAAGAATCCTAGTGCTGCTCCTTCTGTTCGGGAGTTTCAGCCTGGTCTACAGTTCGGTCGCCTATTATTCTCTGAGTCGACCTCCCTCACAGGAGTTCATAGCCTGGGGGATTTTTTCGCCCAGCGGCTCTCTCTCCAACTATTTCTCAGGAGCGGGAGCCAACGTTTCAGTTGGCCAGACCCTAGACTGGCACTTTGCCATAACTAATCAAATGGGATCAATCCAGTATGTAAAGGTCATCTACCGGTTGGCAAATAGCACAAGCCCCAACCCTAATGCGACGGTTCCCGCAAGCATTGTCCCACAGCTCGGCAACAGCTCAGTCTTCATTCCGAATGGGCGGATGGCGTTTGTGAATTTTACTTGGAGCGTTACTTCGAAAAGTTCCCAGGGTGGAATGATATTCATCAACATGAGAATCAATGGCCAACAGGTTTCTCCTCCCGTGGGTGCGGTCGGAGGTCAGAGATTCAGGTTTTTCTTCGAACTGTGGACCTTTGATATAGCTTCAAGCTCGTTCCAATATGGTTACAGGGGGCAGAGTTCCAGGGTTGGAGTTCCTCTCCAAGTCTGGTTCAACTCTGCATGAGACTCTCGAGTATCTATCCTAGCGCCTGATTCGCGTAGACCTGGTCCGTACCTGTCGAGTATACGAGGTTGAAGTTTTGCATTACGATATCAGTATAATTATTCCTGGCTTGTATGTAGACGGCTGAGTTCGATCCGAATCGCAACGTGTAGAGGTTCTGCCAGTACGTCGTCAATACAACGTAGTTCGCAGAACCGTCTGCCGGGGTGTAAGTTAGGTTAAACCCAGGCACGGTGGGGTCCGTGCCCGGCTTGACATAGCCTCCCGGCTGATTGGCAAGGTTCTTCTGTTCCAGCTTTGGCTCTCTTATTGCCCCGTTGATTCCAGCATAGAATCTCCATCCGTCCTCTTCTGGATGAAGGAATAGGAGAGAATGCTGCTGTGTCAATCCTGATGATATGTTCGATACATAAAGTGATGAGCTGGAGATGTACTCGATAGGATCGACCCCGTATCTCGTGAGTGGTATTATGGCGGAGAAGAGGACCATCATTACGATGAACCCCACCTTCACTAATCGGAAAAGATTCCTGCCGCGTAATGTGAGAACTGTCCTCCGTTCGAGAAGCCACGCTGTGAGAATGATGAAGGGGAACATGGCGAAAAGGTAGCTTCTCTGGAGCACGTCTGCCCGACCGAAGATCGCGATAGGTATGGTTGATACAGCTGCGAGGAAGAGCCCGCCTAGGAACAGTTCTCTCGGTTGGAGTTTTCGGACTAGGACGAAATAGGTGAGCCCTGTGGTCCATACTATTGCAGAGATCACTTGCTCGGAGAGAATTGTTAGTCCGTAACTGTACGATGGAACGGCTGGAACGTTCGAGGTCTGCGTGGAGATTCCTGAGGGTAGTTGCGAGAAGTATGTGAGAGCCTTATCCAGAATCGATCTCTGGACGAGGTCTCGTGCGTCGACAGCTACAAGACCCCACCAGAAGAGAACCCAGCCGATGAGAACAGCGAATGGCAGAGCTATTTTCAGGGTGTGCAGCTGCAGAGTACGCCTCGATTTCAGCAGAGACAAAGCTAGGAATGCGGCAAGACCGAGACTAACGGCTAGGGGCGTCTCAGGATGGCTGGCTACAAAGATCGGTGTTGACGCAAGACCTAGCATTGTCCAGAGCCTTCTGCGCGGTTCGTCTTCGATGACCTTCAACAATAGGAACAACGCTCCCAGGTATAGGATTAGCTCTAGGCTTTGGGGTGAGATGTGGAGCTGAAACCAGAGCCCGCCTAGAAGGGTCGCGGAAGCGATGGAGGCGTATTGTTCGCTGTGCATTCGAACTATGACGTATGTAAGGAACACGATCACAAGTGCTAGACCCAGAGGGTAGAATCTCATGAGCTGGAATGGGTCGATTCCCGCCACCGAAACGAGCTGGGCGATGAAGGCGAAGACACCGGGGAATTGATGAACGTACCAGTTTGGAGATGTCAGCCATCCTTGGTAGTTGAGGAGGTCAAGAGAGTTTCCGGTATGATAGTAAGTGTCTAGGAATCGAGGGTCTTGATACGTGAAGGATGGTATGCCGATGAGGTAGAAGACAAGCAGGAACAAAGCGCCCATGTCCAGTCCTATCCGGGATCTTCCTCGGAGAATTGGCCTCGCGAAGAAGAGGGCCAGCGTTGTCGCCAGCCCCCACCAGTAAGTGAAGGGTAGGTGTGAGTAATAGTAGAAGGAGTTCGCGGTAAAAGTTGTGATTCGGAGGTTTGAGGCAGTGATGAGCCAGAGAGAGATTGCTTGAGTTGCAAGCATCAACATGATGATGAGAACCTTGAGGTCAACGATTTCATATATCCGGGTCGACCTCGAAAAGGGTGGTTCTCTCTGGCGAGCGGGTCGAGGCTCAAGTTGCGGCTCACGTAAAGGGTCGTCAATCTTCTCTATTTTCTTGACCCCGGGCTTTGAAGCGGCCGGTCCGCCTTCCAGTCTGCCGATCAAGAATCCAGTAACAAGAGCTAGCTCGGTGATTGCAAGCGCGACGATCCATCCGTTGAGCAGTACAAGGCCGAGAGGGAAATACTGGGATAACCACCCCCTGAAGTAAGCGTTGGACTGGCTTTCGAGGAACATCCAGTAGAGCAAGAGAGTTATGAAAATTGTCTGCGAGACGAGTAGGATCTCAGTGCGGCGTTTTTGGTCCATCCATTTTTGCCTCACACTTTAGTCCTGTTGCACGTGTTCTCTCGGCCACCCTTCCACGTGGCTCAGGCTCTGAAGAGTAGGTTCCTATAAGGAATCGCAGAGGCATTGTTGCCATTTTGTATCGGTAGAAAGCTGGAGATCTATGACTATCGAGGAAGGAGGGTAATACTTCTAAGGGACGATCCGTACTCATCCAATTGGGTAGGGTCAGAATTGTCCAGTGATCGGCAGCCAAACTCTATGGGGACGAAAGAGCAGTTCACTAGTGACGGCCAACCCTGTCCTTTGTGCCGGATTCCCCAGGGAGAGGTTCTAGCCGAGTTCCATAGTTGGAAGTTGACGCGGACAAAGACTATGAAGGGTCATAGAGAGCGACTGATGTTGTTCTACAAAGAGCATGTCAGGACTCTGGACGAGGGGTCAATCGGAGAGGCCTACTTGCTACTGGCGCAAGCGGGAGCAAAATTCTTCTCGTACGCTGATAAGTGGGCGATCTTCGAGCCAGTGTATGCAACAGTCCCTGATCACTGGCATAGGGTCGCTTCAGACCTAGATGAAAGAGCTCAGGATTACGGACAAATTCTCAAGACTCCGAGGATGATCATCGATAATCATGATGGAACAATCGTAAGAGCTTACCCTGAAAGGAACCAGGACACGCCTGGCACATAGCTAATATCTGAATTTTTTCCCATCACTTCCAGAGCGGCCTATTTGCTAGCGCAGAGGCCAGTTGGCGAAAGTTGAAAACCGTCATGTTCCAAGTGCTAGTGTATTCTCCAAACAGCCTCGCTCGGCCATGGGGAATATCCTCTAAGGGATCCTCGCAGACTATTCCTGCGTTTCCCACCGTCCTATGCCAGTGAGCATCGCTACCCGCCGTTCCTCGACGCCCGTGTGTTTGCGCCAGAAACAAGGCTCTAGAATTGGAATCTCCTCGATTTGTTGCGTTGAAAACCTCAACTCCATCGGTTTTCAAGCACTCTTCCCCAAGCGATGGTCGGACCCGGCTCGAAAAGGGATGAGAGGCGACGGCAATTCCTCCGAGGTCATGAATTCTTTCAACCGTCTCCTCCACGGTAAGGCTTCTAGGAACATTATTTTCTATGCCAACTGCTAGAATGTGGCCGGAACGGCTCGTCACTTCTGCGCCAGGGATCACTTTGAATTCCTTGTATCTTCGTGCTGCTTTCCTCCCGGCCAAGCCCCCGGCTACGCTGTCGTGGTCTGTAATTATCATCCCTTGCAAGCCCTTTCTGATTGCTGCCTCTATCATCTCTCTTGGAGTGTTTAGGGCGTCGAATCTGCGATGGCGACGGTTACTATAGACGGTGTGGCAATGAGTTTCCCATTTCAAGACCGAGTATCCCTATTCGCATTGCGTTCATACTGGACAAGTTCCAACTCGGGACACTCCTTCCGGCATGGTTTAACCGATCCCTTGACGCTGAAGTTGGAACTGCCCAAATAGTAATCTTTGATAGCTGGTAACGACAGGTAGAAAGTACCCAAAATAGTACTGTGTCATGGTTCAGTTGAGAACCCATCATTTAGGCCCCTCGCTGTCTAAATCTCTTGGAGAACGTGCACCGAAATGTACCCCTTGAACTGTCGGACTGAATCGTTGCTACTCTGTTTTCTCATCCTTCTCGGTATCGTCACAACTTCCATGTCTTCGTCGTTCAGCGGTCCGACGGTAAAGCAAGTGGGAATGAATATGGTTAAGGCGGCCCCTCTTATTGTTCCCGGCGACTATAGCTCCAGGACTATTTCTGACCAGGTTGCGACTAAACCACCTGTGATCCAGGGATGGGGAGGAGTAACGCTGGATGAGGCCTCAAACGGGCAAATGCAATCCACTCTCCAAAGGCTGAACCAGTCAGGATACAATGCGGTGAGAGTGGGATTTAGCGCAGGCACCACGCCGTGCTCGTCCGGAGAACTGGGCGATTGGAGCTCAGCTTGGTTTAGTCAGACAATACAAATCGCTCAGCAGTACAACATGTGGGTCATCCTCGACTACCACAGTTACAGGGACCTTATCGACAGTTGCCAATTGCAATGGCTGTCTTTCTGGAGCGGGGTTCTCTCCACCAACTGGGGCTATACCCGAATAGTATGGGAGCCGATCAACGAGCCTGCCGGGTCTGTGTCGTTGCTATCAGCGGCATATCAGACGTGGATTACTCAAGCAAGAGCTCTCGGTGACACTCACTGGATTGCCGTTGAGAACACGATAAGCAACGATGGGTGCACGTTTGATCCACTATCCCTGGTTAATTGTTACCCCACAATAACTGATCCTCTCAACCAGACTTTCCTATCAATTCACCCATACTTCTTTTATGACCTATGGTCGCAGAGCATTGGGGTCTATGGAAGCTGCGACAAAAGCGCCACGAGAACGTGGAGCAACAGCACCGCCGAGTGCGTTGCAGATATTTACAACCAAGGAATGCTCAATGCAAGCTCCACCTATCATATGCCCATTCTGGACACGGAGGGTGGAGCCGTTTACTACAGTTGCAACAACGTGTGCGCAAAACCTCCTGACGCTGTGGGAACAGATGACGCCAGCTACTCGAATACCACACTCCACTTTATCCAATATCTAACGAATCAGATGCAGTCAGAGAACATGGGATGGCTCTGGTGGGAAGCGGGCGAGGGGTCTTGTTGCGGCGCCCTGGACACTTGGGGAAACCTGCTGAGATTTCAGCCAGTGACTCCGCCAGTCTCCCACGATCAACCTCCAACCCTTCAAGCGCCAACCGGTTTGAGCGCCATCGCGGGAAATGTGTTATCGTTCAAGGTCAACGCTTCTGACCCTGATACCCCTCCTCAGAACCTAACATTATCCTGTCTGGACTGCCCTGCTGGAGCCACCTTCCCGGAAGTCAGTGGTCTAGGTCAAGTTACAGGGAGCTTCACTTGGACCCCAAGCGTCGCCCAAGCTGGTCAATCCTACAATATCACATTCATAATCACTGATGGACTTCAGAGTTCTAATGCGACCATAGTCATAACGGTCTATCCGAAGCCGCCGACCAACATTCCGCCGGTCCTGATCATTCCGGGCAATCAGAGCGTAACGGTTGCGGAGACCCTCTCGCTTGACGTAAACGCTACTGACATTGACGCCACTCCTCAATCCCTCACCATGTCCTGCACTAATTGTACGACTCTGGGGGCTACCTTTACTGCCGTACTTGGCATGTCACAAGTAACTGGCACAATGACCTGGTTCCCGAGCAATAGTCGCATCCCAGGACGCTACAGTGCCGAATTCACGGTGACGGATGGAATCGACACGTCCATCGCGACCGTCCATGTTACTATCACCAAAGCGAATGTGGAGATGACGGCATCGGTTTATCCCAAGACGCTTACGCTTCGACTCGCATCATCAGCGTCGGAAGTCGTTTCAATAATGAACGGATTCAATCCGACTGGAACCCTAACGTTCAAGGCATTCCTGAACAACGAGGCCTGCACCGGGTCCCCATCCTTCACATCAATTGTGTCTGTCGATGGAAATGGAAACTATGCCTCGCAACCCTTCACACCTCAGATCCCAGGCACATATCGGTGGGAGGCGTCATACAGCGGCGATGTTAACAATGCAGGATTTAGCAGCACCTGCGGTTCCCCCGCAAGGACTCTAACTGTGAGCACGACAAGTCCCCCATCCCAGCCCAACGGCTCTTTGACGCTCGACTCGCAAATTGTTTGGCTCACTGTTCTCGGTATCGGGGGGTTAGCGATAATCACAACAGCGACAATCTACCGAAAGAGGATCAAAAGATCCTAACGACCCAAACACTTGGGACGCTTCAATTACACTTGAACAAGTTAAGACTGCTTGAAAGCGGTTCGAATCCCGGCTTCCCAATTGATCAATGTCCCGTAGCTGTCAAAGGTTACCACTTTGGCGAAGTGTAGGCTTGAGAATGGTAAGCTTATTGCGTCTACCAGGGTTGGGAGAACGCTAAGACTATTGGCAAGGTAAGACTTATCATTGCTTAACAGCTCATTATGCATCCCCCAACATTCCAGGAAGAAGGGTGGTTTCTCCCGGTTCCGAAATGCCAATTGAAATCCTGCACCTACTTCATCTGAGCTGTATCGGGAATTGCTAGGCACTTGCGGTTGTATTGAGGCGGATAGCTTTCGATATCTTCCGCAAGGGGAGAGGATTATTCATCCTTAAATCTCCCGAAGGCCGGCCTATCGACGCAGGCAGTTGCAAATACCACGTGGTAGGGTTTTTCTCTTCAGCGTCTTAGCGGTGCTGCCTCTCATCCTATCGTCTATCACGACATCACCTGCTACTGCCCTGGGAGCTGGGGAAACAAGTTTCGTATTTGCCGCCTCCGGAGACCTAAACAGCCCAATAAGGGGGGTAGGTTCTGATAGCTTGCGCTCGCTGAAGTCCCTGGGCCCTAACTTCTTCTTGGGGCTGGGTGATCTGAGCTACAACTCTTCCTACACTGGCACTAAATGGTGCTCGGAGTTCAAAACCCAGTTTAGCAATATTGAGATCATCCCGGGATACCATGACACTGGAGACGACCCCTATCTCAATGATACATCGGCAACTCGGAGCTACGAGAAGTTCGTGGGGTCACATGGTTCTACCTACGGATGTCCGTACAGTTTGGCAACGAACCCCACCTGCGAGCCCAAGGGATGCGATTACGGGAGGGAGTACTACTTCGACTATCCAGCCAACGCTCCTATCGCCAGGTTCATTATGTTAAGCCCAGGCATCTACAACATTACCGGCAGGTGCAACAGGTGGCATCAGGGACAACCTGATATTTTGCCGTTCCCCGACTGTAACAGCCCTCAACAACGGCAGTGTAGCTACCTCTTCGACTGCTGGAACTACGAAAGCGATGACCTCAAAGACATAGATTACCATACTCCAAATTACAACAATAGCTTCGGCAACCACTGGAATTGGGCTAAGATCGCTATAGATGATGCCCAAAGTCAGAATGAATGGGTGATTGTTGGAATCCATAAGCTGTGCATAAGCGCAGGAAGGGAAAACTGCGAGATCGGGACCGAGCTTTTCAATTTCCTCCTCTCAAAGAAAGTTGACCTTATCCTCGAAGGCGACGATCACGCCTATGAAAGGAGCAAGCAACTGGCCCTCAACTCAACATCGGTGGATGGCCAACCCCTTTGTAACGGTATCACTACTAACTTTGACAATTGGGCGGTCTACAACTCTACCACCTCGGGTTGCATCATCGATGATGGATCAAGGGGATTCTACCAACCAGGAGCCGGCACAGTGGTTGTAATAGATGGCACCTTCAGCTGCAACTTCCAGAATCCATGCTACAACATCAACGACACGTCGGTAAACAATGGGTACAATGCGGCTGAAGCGCCTTACTTTGTCAAGCTCATGGGGGGCAACACCCCGGGCAATGGAAATGGTTTTGTCAGTTACACTGTCACCGGCGAAAAGGGGGATGATGGGAGAATAGATGTTCAGACCCATTTCGCGGGCTCTTTTCAGGATTTCTTCAGCATCTCCAAACCTCCCGTCTCCACAGTAACATGGTCGCCTCCCAATCCCGGTCCCGGGTACGCTGTGGCCTTCTCCGCCGTGACGGCAGGTGGGATTCCTCCATACTCCTACAGCTGGAGTTTCGGCGACCGGTCAACGGCCACCGGCCCGACTCCTGTCCATTCATACGAATCAAACGGTTACTACAACGTGACGCTCACCACGATGGACTCTCTGGGAAATTCGAGAACAGCACAGCAATTCTTGGTGGTGGGTTCTTGGAATCCAGCGGTTTCCTGTAGTCCGACGCTATCGACCCTTGAAGCTGTCCTCGGGTCGGCGACCATTCAGAGGATACCGTATGACTCAAACTCGACTGGGGCTGACTACAGCGGCGGAGCATTCAAGCTGGCAGGCAACCTGTCCTACGGAGCGAACCCTTCGGCTTCGGATTGGCCCTTCTCGAAGAGAGCCCTCTATCCCTATTCCGGAGGGAAACCGTGCTCTACTTCAGGTGTTCCTGCGTTTGTTGAGGTTCACAGTGTAACCGCGCTCTCCGTGGATCCCCAGGAGGACTGTGGCATCTTCTACGATATCTCCAATACCGGCGGATACTTCCCCAACAAACAGAGTTTTTGCTCCACGACGTTCAGCCTCGCAGGCTCCACGCCCTCTTGTCCAGCCTGCTACATGCATCGGATCTATGCGGTAATAGACCGAGACTGGAAGGCCGCCGGAATCGCGCCTGCCTCGCCTGCGCAAGGACAAACGATAGACGTTCAAGGTTTCATTTATTGGAACCCGCAATGGCTGGACCAGCCTTGGCATTCCTACACCGGTTGGGAGCTGCACGTAACTGCATGGAGAATATCGACGACCCCGATTACTACTCCAGTTTCATTCTTCTCAGGCAATGGATTGTGGTATGTCCTTGGCGCCTTGGGGACCACTGTAGTACTCGTGTCGGCCTATCTGACACGATTCCCTACCAGCATCAAAGCACTCATTGCTCGATCTAGATTACGTCGCTCGTCCGGATCCGAGAAGCGAACCTGATTCCTGGAATCGATCTATCTCTTCTCTTTCATTTTGATAATACGTCGTAAAGTCAGGAACAGAAAGTCTTGGGAGCGCTCGGGTACGCGATGCCAACCTAGTGGAGAAATCAAGGGGGGACTGTGTTCGGCCGTTTGAGTAACGTCTTTTCTTATCTGTGGAGACGATTCCTCTTGCGAATATGCTGTCCGAAGAAACTTTGCTAGATGCCGAAATCGGGGCCTAAATATGTCATGATCGATGGTTCTGCATGTTCAAGTGAGATGATGGTGATAATGGTATCCCGAGGATGAAAATTATGTCTTCTGACGAGTGAATCTCATATGTTTTTAATAGCAGGTTGCACTGAAGGCTTTGTGCGAACCGGATGAGACGTGCCGTTCCCGTTGCTATATTACTGATGACCCTATCAGTCTTCTCCTTTCCGACCTTCCTGAACGGGATTGTCCCACCAGCCAACGCAGTCTCAGCTGGCTTCTCATTTAGCGCCTCTGGAGACATCGGCAGTCTGACCGTTAGTACTTCGGTTAATAACTTGAATCGCTTGCAGACTGTCAACCCTAACTTCTTTCTAGGCTTGGGAGGTTTCAGTTATGACCCATCGGTCACCGGAGGAGTTTGGTGTGGTCAGTTCAAGTCCAAATTCAACAACATCCAGATTCTTCCCGGCGACCGCGATACCGGTGGACACTCTTCCACTTTTGGGGAGACTCACAGTTATGAAAGATATGTCAACGGCTGTTCTTTGGATGTTGGTGTTCCAATTGTGTGCGGGCCGGTCGAGGGTGATTGCTACGGCAAAGAATACTATTTCGACTATCCTGCTGTAAATCCAATCGCACGTTTCATCTTTGCTGCTCCAAAAATCTACAACATCACGGGCGTATGCACCTTGTCGCCCAACTGCAGTTCGCAGACCGGCCAGCCCTGTACCGACCAATACGGATGTTGGCAATACAACGCCAATGATCTTCATTATAACTGGATCGCGAACGCGATAGACAATGCTCGCTCGAAGGGAATAGGCTGGGTGATCGTTGCGACCCATAAGCTCTGCATAAGCAGCAGCGACGCAACTTGCTCTATGGGAATAGCTTTCTTCAATATGCTTGTTCAGAAGAAAGTAGACCTGATCATCCAGGCTCATGATAACGCATACGAAAGGAGCAAGCAACTCGCCCTCAACCCAACCACCTGCCCAAAGATGACCACTGATGGTAGTGGATATGCGGTCTACAACTCCGGATGCGTGGTAGACGCTGGAACCGGTAACTATACTCGTGGAGCGGGAAGTGTCGTTGTGGTTCAAGGGGCTTGGATAGACGACCTGTACGGCGTCGGCAATGGCGCCTCGAATACTCAGAATGTCGCGGAAGCACCGTATTTCGCCAAGCTGATGGGCCACAACACTGCAGGGAACGGCCTCGGCTTCACCAAGTACACAATCTCCGCTGGTAGCATCGACGTGCAGACCTACTTCTCAGGAACTTTCTCAGACAAGTTCAGTCTCACCACGGGTCTCACCCCAGTCCCGTCCGCAACTTGGTCGCCTCTGGTCCCGCAAATCGGGCAGATTGTAACTTTTACGGGGACAGCAACAGGTGGCGTAGGCCCCTACTCGTTCACCTGGGACTTTGGAGATGGTAGTGGGGCAACTGGTTCAACAGTCAGTCACAGCTATTCTTCGGCAAACTACTTCAACGTGACACTAACCGCAACTGACTCTGCTAACCGGGTCGGGTCAAATCATAGCATCATCGCCTTAGGCTCTTGGAACAGCGCGGTGCCGTGCAGTCCAACCCAGTCCACGATAGAGCAAGTCATCGGCAAAGTCTCTATCCAGAGAAACGCGACCATCCCCACATCCGTGGGCGCGGACTACAGTGGTGGCGGATTCAAGCTGGCGGGCAACCAGCCCTTCGGGTCAAGCCCCAACAATTGGCCATTCTCAAAGAAAAGCCTGCAACCACCATGCTTTGTCAACGGGATCTCAACTTTCGTGGAACTTCACAACGTAGCATTGACCGTGCCGCCAGAAGTGGCAACCTATGATTGCAGGACCTCCTACGACCAATCTAACGGCGCCGCAATGTTTCCCAACGGAAGGAACTGTGACGTTGTCTTCAGCGTCGGGAACGTATCAGCAACGAGCTGTCCGTCCTGTTACATGCACAGAATATACGCCGAGATTGATGGCGACTGGAACGCCTCCGGAACCGCTCCCCCGATTCCTCCAAACCCGGGACAATTGATCGATGTCCAGGGTTTCGTTTACTGGGACGCGGACTCGCTCAACTTCTCAACCCACAACTGGTCGGGCTGGGAACTACACCCCTTCACGGCTTGGAGGCCCGTCCAGAGTTCTGTCCTGCCGCCTACCGTAGCAGTTAATGCTCCGACTCCCAACCCCGCCAATACTGGAACCACCGTTACCGTTTCCTTTACTGTTTCCAGCTCAGCCACGATTACAGGTGTCACAGTCAACTGGGGTGATGGCACAACATCAGACAGTCTATCCGGCACCGCGAGATCCGACACACACATTTACGGAAGTACAGGGAGTGCGAAGGCTCAAACGTTCACCGTAACGGTTACAGCCTCAAACAGCGCTGGACCAGGCTCAGGCACAACTTCCGAGACTGTCAATGACAGGCCCCCAGTTACGACAGTGAGCAGCGTCTCACCGAACCCAGCCCTCGTCAGCCAGACTGTTACTATGACATTCTCCGCGACAGATCCTGATGGCGCAATTTCTTCCTTCAGCGTCAACTGGGGTGACGGAACGACGCCTGACAGTCTGCCAGGAACCGCGACGTCAGACACGCACGCATATCACTCCGGAGGCAATTTCACTATTACCGTAACTGCAACTGACAACAGTGGATCTACAGGTTCCGGCACGATCTCCGAAACCGTCTCCGCTCCTCTCGCGCCCACCGTGAACATTTCGAGTGTCACCCCAAATCCAGCCAACACAGGCGCGATCGTCACTGCAACGTTCACAGTATCTAGTACACTTCCAGTTACTAGTATCGCGGTCAACTGGGGCGATGGGACAACACCCGACAGTCTTGCAGCCACAGCCACTTCCGACACTCACGTCTACGCCTCAACTGGCAACTCCAAGTCACAGATCTTCACGATAACCATTTCCGCGACCAATTCTGCCGGAACAGGCTCCGCGTCAACCCAGGAGACTGTTAACGACCGGCGCCCTACGGTAACCATTACTGGCGTCGCACCAAATCCGGCCAACACAGGTTCGACCATTAGCACAACTTTCACATCCGGAGACGTTGACGGGACTGTCTCAGGAATAACTGTAAACTGGGGTGACGGCACAGCCATCGACAATCTTCTTGGCACCGCCACAAGTGATACTCACACGTACGCTTCAACAGGCATTTCCGCGAGCAAGAGTTTCACGATCACAGTCACTGCAACTGACAACGGTGGTTCAACAGGCTCGGCTGTCATATCTGAAACTGTTAACGACAGGCCTCCGGTTGTAGCACTGACTAGTGTTTCGCCTAATCCAGCTAATACCGGACAACTAGTCACAGTAACCTTCACGGCCACTGATATTGACGGTACTATATCGTCCATTACCGTTAACTGGGGTGACGGCTCCACGCCAGATATTCTTACTGGGACAGCGAGAACGGACACTCACACCTATGGCTCAGCCAACACGTTTACTATCACAGTAACAGCTGTGGACAACAGCGGCTCAACCGGCCAAGGTACGGGGTCAGCTATGGTCCAGACGCCTGTTTCACCCCCGACTGTCAATGTCAATAATCCAACGCCTAATCCGACCGCTACCGGCCAAACTGTAACCATCACATTTACCGTGTCGAGTACCGTACCGGTGACAGGCATTACTGTAAACTGGGGTGACGGCACCGCAGTTGACAGTCTTCCTGGCAATTCTACTTCTGACATACACATTTTCTCCAGCACTGGCAGTGTTAAGTCTCAAACGTTCACGATAACAGTAACAGCGACCAACAGTGGAGGATCGGGGTCGGGCACCGGTACTGAGACAGTGAACGATCGGTCGCCGACTGTGACGATTTCAACCGTGTCCCCTAACCCAGCCAATACGGGGGTGACAGTTACTGCGGCCTTCTCCTCAAATGACGCCGACGGTTCGATCGTTTCGGTGAGTGTCAACTGGGGAGACGGATCGACTGCTAGTGTCTTGGCAGGTTCCGCTACTTCGGCGTCGCACGTTTACTCCTCCACGGGCAGCTTCAAGAGCCAAAACTTCACCATCACAATAACTGTCACAGACAATAGCGGGAACACTGGACAACGAACGTCGTCGGTGATAGTCAATGATCGGTCCCCAGTTGTGGTCATCTCCAACATCTCACCGAATCCCGCGAACACAGGTCAACCAGTCACCTTGATCATCACAGCCACCGACCCTGACGGAACCATCTCGTCGATCAACATAAACTGGGGAGACGGGACCACGCCCGATAGCCTACCCGGCTCGGCAACCTCAGATACGCACTCATACAGCCAGACCGGCACTTTTACCATCAGTATCACCGGGACAGACAACAGTGGCTCAACTGGCCAGGCAACGGGCACCATGACAGTTACTGTTCCTGGCGTGTCGCAGTACGCTCTAGTTGTCACCGCTGAGGGAAAAATCTACAAACTCTATCAGAACGGAACCCTGACACTTGTTGGTCAACCAGTCACGACACCCCTCCGACAGGTGGCCTGGAAGCCAGACGGCACCTATGCGCTAATCGCAGGAGACTTCGCGGTTCTGCTGAAATATGATGGGACTCAGCTTACAACGGTTCCTACTGGCATATCGACCGGTTACAATTTCTGGTCCGTCTCTTGGAAGCAAGATGGCTCGTACGCTCTCATCGGCGGCTCCGTTGGATTGCTCCTGAAATACGACGGTATCTCCGTGAAACAGATAAGCAACGCTGGAGGAACCACGATTCTCTCAATGAGCTGGCATCCGAGTGGAAGTTATGTAGTGATGGCTTGCAAGAGTGGCGTTCTTAGGACGTACGACGGAACCATCATCAGTTCGTTTTCAACTGGGACAACCAACGACCTGAACACGGTCGCCTGGAACCCCAACGGCCAGTACGCGTTGATTGGAGGACTCAACGGGGTCGTCCTCACGTTCAACGGTACACTGGTTGCGCCGCTCAATACGAACGGATTGACGGGAACGAATGCGATCAAATCGATCGCGTTCAACCCCACGGGCAGCCTTGCCCTACTCGTGGGAGACAACGGCATGGTCCTAACGTATAACGGGTCAACGCTGACACTGCTTCCTAACATGACTGGCAGCTGGCTCTACGCGGTCAGCTGGTCATCGTCCGGAACAGCCTACATTCTCGGCGGAAGCGGAACAATGCTGACCTACTCCAGCGGGACCTTATCGAAACTCTCGAGCACTCCGTTGACTACCTCGCAGTTTAGAGGAATAGCCTGGAAACCCTAGTAGGCTCAATTCTTAGGGAGCGAGCCAATCCGCCAGCTGAGTCAAGTTCTCGACTTCTCTCGCTAGCCCCAGGTAGTTTCGACCCGCGACCAATTTCTTTCTATTGACCCACACGCTTTTGATTCCGAGCTTTGACGCAGGTTCGATGTCGTGGTAGAGGCTCGCGGCCACGTGAAGCCAGCCTTTGTCTCCTATGATTCTTTGCGCTTCTTCGAAATGTTTCCTTCCGGGCTTATACGATCTCACCTGTTCTGCAGTCACGACAAGATCGAATGGGATGTTGAAATGCTTCAGCGTGCCGGTCAGAAGGTCATTGTCCACATTCGATAATATTCCCAGCTTGTACTTGCTTGCCAGCCTTTCAAGGGCAGGGTTCGTGTCTGGAAAAGGATTCCATCCTGGAAGTTGTT
>Ga0209376_1002377_pt1 | contig 17895 bp, 13 predicted proteins | sample GraSoiAngelo_134_FD_185891 | JGI IMG/M metagenome (GOLD analysis project Ga0209376, IMG submission 185891) | Grasslands soil microbial communities from the Angelo Coastal Reserve, California, USA - 14_0929_05_30cm (SPAdes) (version 2) | ecosystem: Environmental > Terrestrial > Soil > Grasslands ... | reverse complement strand
AATGCGCATCGTTCATTATTTGAATCAGTTTTTCGGCGGGGTCGGAGGAGAAGAGAAGGCGGGCATGGGACTAGAGGTCCGCGAGGGCGCTACTGGTCCTGGGAAACTTTTTGAGCAGATCATGGACGACGATGCCAAAGTCGTGGTGACCCTTGTATGCGGCGACAATTACGCCGTGGAAAATCTGGCAGCGATGATCGCCGCGGCGTTGGAGCAGATTCGCAACGCAAAAGCAGATCTGTTTATCGGTGGTCCATGCTTTCAGGCCGGCCGCTATGGGATGGCCGCAGGCGCGCTTTGTTCCGCGGTTCAGGCGAAATTGAAGATCCCCGTCGTTACCGCCATGAGCGAGGAGAATCCCGGCGCGGATCTCTATCGGGAGATGCTCTACATCATTGACTCCGGCACCAACGCTGCGAAGATGCGCGATGTTCTCGTCAAGATGGCCAATCTGGCGCGGAAGCTGGTGAGTAAAGCGGAGATCGGCTTGCCGAAAGAAGAAGGCTATTTGACCCGGGGGCTCATCCGCGATCAGTTCGTCGAGCAGACTGCGGGGCAACGGCTTGTAGATATGGTATTGGCGAAGGTAAAAGGGGAGCCGTACGAGTCGGAAATGGTGCCGACCGCTTTCGCTCCCGTGCCGATGCCGCCTGCGATCAAAGATTTATCCAAAGCGAAGTTGATGCTTATTACCGACGGCGGGTTGGTTCCCAAAGGGAATCCTGACGAGATTCAGGGTTCCGCCGCCACGCGATGGGGTTCCTACAGCATCGAAGGTTGCGATGATCTCAAAGGCGAGGATTATGAAATCTCCCACGGCGGTTACGATCCGCAATTCGTGCGGTTGGATCCGGATCGTTTGGTCCCTCTCGATGCGATGCGCGAGCTGGAAAGGGAAGGGGTGATCGGCAAACTTCATGAGGAATTCCTCGCCACCTCGGGATTGGCCAATCCGCTTTCCAATACGCGCCGCATGGGCCGAGAGATGGCCGAGAAGGCAAAACGCGAAGGCATCGATGCAATCATCCTGACGTCAACGTGAGGGACCAGCACTCGCAGCGGCGCTGCGATCACCACCGAGCTGGAGAAGGCGGGTATCCCCACTGTGCAGATCACCTCGGCTCTACCCGTCGCGAAGATGGTGGGCTCGAACCGCATCATCTTGGGTAACGGCATCGTTCACGTCGTCGGAGATGCCAATTTATCGCCCGAGCAAGAAAAGGAAGTGCGACGGAAGCTAGTGCGTCAGGCGCTGGAGGCGTTGCAGATGAGCAAAGATCAATTCAGCGAATAACCGCGGTTTCGGCGTCGAAGTTTACTGAGCTTTGTAGAATACCAATCGTTAACCGCTATCCCTTGCTAACCGTGTCGTGCGCCCCTGCCGGTTGTTTACTTTGGCGTAATGATCAATTCAATTATCCTTTGGGCAATCATTTGATCTTCAAGTTTCAATTCCAGTTGGTGTGAAGCGCCGGTCAGCCGGCGGGTGCGTCGCTCCTTCTCTGGGCGAACTAACGCCCCAGCAACGCTGTCAGCTGCACCAGCTCTTCGTAACGACTGCCCCACTTGTCCCCATCAGGAATGAGAGTTTTCCTGTTGCCGACGTCGTCGGGACCGCCACTGGCGAGCTCTTTGTAGGCGGGCCAGCGGCCTTGGCGGTAGGCGATCCCCTGACCTCTCTTCGACAACATGAAATCTACCAGCAGAGCCGCACTGTGAGGATGGGGCGGTCGCGATGATAGGACGAGCACCGAAACTGCCTTTACCGGAATAAACGGCTCGGGAAAAACGTAATCGATGGGCGCTCCCGCTTTCCGCAAGGTCACGGCTTCGTGGTGATGGGCATCGATCTGGACCGGGAACTCGCCCGCGGCGACCAGTTGGCTAACAAGCGAACGCCCGGTTCTGATTTGTAGGTTCTGCGCGCCCAACGCGCGCGCGAGCTGTTTGCCTTTATCGTCGCCGTAAAAATCCATGACCGCCGCCAGCCAATCATCGGCGTCTTTATCCATGCCGAGCTTCCCTTTCCATTTGGGCTGCAGGAGATCCTCGACAGCCTTCGGCGCCTGCGCGCGGCTGACCTGATGGGTATTGAAGAGGTAGACTAGCAGCGAAGCCCAGAGCCCGTTCAGGTATCCTTCTTTGTCATAGAACCCCGCGCGCAAGGCCCGACGATTCGGCGTGTCGTAGCGCATCGCCGCGCTGGCTTTCTTCAACATGTAGAGCGCAGAGCTGCGGATGTTCAAGATATCGTAGTTGTATTTTCCGGCGCGATATTCCGTCAAAATCCGATTTAACAGACTCTGCGGGCCTGAAGTTAGAACTTCCACTTTCAGGAAGGGATATTCCGCTTCGAAACCGCTGGTGAACTGGCGCAGGTCTTCTCTATTCATAGCAGCATACCAGACGACAGTCCCTTCCTTTTTCGCTTCTCTCACCAAGTTTGCCTGGCGTTCGGCTGGGGGAAGGTGATTGAGGTTCGCCAGGGTCTCCTCCGCCGTGGCGGCTTCGCCGTTCGATGCCAGGAAAATCAGTCCTAATATAGAAAGAAAAACCGATGAGCAACTGCGAGCGCGACCGCGCATGGTTTTCTCCGATCTGTTATCGGTTTCGCTACAAAAACTCTTATGAATCGCGTTGCCCGAGAGATGAATGACGGGATAGCCGCAATCGGCAGCGAGCCGCGCAAACATCGCATCTGTGATTCCAGGCGCGATGGCGCCGCTGGGATCAGCGAGCATCTCGCGCAGACGAGCGCGCTTTTGCCGTCATCCCGGGCCGTCAGAAACGGTTATTCCATGCCGTCGGTAATGAACTGAATGACATAACCCGCGGGATCATCCATATAGGTTCCGCCTTGTCCCGCTTGTCTTTCCTTCGCCGCACCGCGATCGCCGTTCGGAATCCCCAATTTCTCGAGATGCGCCAAGGCCGTATTCCACTTCGTGGCCGGAACGTAAAAGGCGATATGCGGCCCCGGAACTTTGCGGCTCATCACCAAGCCCTTGGATGAAAAAGGGGCTTCCGTCAGGATCAAAGTTTGTCCGCTGGCCATAGTCATTGTTACTTGCTGAGACTGGGCCATCGAGCCTTTGCTGCAACTCTGCAACTGAAAGCCGAGCACGTTCTCATAGAAATCGACGGATTTATCCAGGTGTGGCGCTTCCAGTTCGAGATAGCCGACTGCTGTCATCCGTCCACCGGAGGCGCCCGATTTGGCCTGGGACGTTTGTGGCGTATAAACTGCGTAGTGGTTGCCGGCTGGATCGGTAAAGAATAGCGATTCATCAGCGAAGGTATGCACACTCCTGACCGGCCCGTCGAAATGGGCACCCAACTCGTTTAATTCCCTTGCGACCTCGGCAAGTCCTTGCTCCGTGGTCGTGAAAGAATAAGTCGGCAGACCACGCGCGCTTCCAGGGCGAGGGCGCTCCTCGCTCTGGAGATAGACACCCATCCGCTTGCCGCCGATTTGTATAAAGGTATGAGGGATCGCGCCTCTCTTTCGCTGCCGCACATTCAATCCGTTGCGGCGCGTGATCCGGCCGCCGAAGACCCGAACGTAAAAGTCTTCAGCTACGACAAGGTCATCTACAGGAACGACGAAATGATCCAGTGCTTGGGCGACTTTCATAACGACAATTCAAAAACCTTCCTCCGTTTTTCTCACGCGGTCGTTCTATCAAGCGGGTTCCTTCACTGTCAAGGCAGGGTTGTGGTCCTCTTGACGTGCTACGCTGATTTCGACTATGTTTGGGGGCCGATTCCTCTCTCCCGATTTCTCCGCTCGATTTATCTCCAGAGGAGCCAGCGGTATTTTTGATTTGAGAGACACGTCTCTATGAAACCGGCCCGCCACCAGTTACAGACCGAATGACGTCGTGGCCATGAGGTTTTAGAGCATGGGTCGAGTTTTCCTGTTTTTGGTTGCTTGTGTATTAGTAGGGCTCGTCCTTTTTGGGGAATTTCCGGGCGGCGGCAATTTCCTCACCCAAAATCATTTCGGCTGGCGAGAATCGCGCGGTCTGTCGGAGCTTGCTTCTCTGTTGCCACGAAACGTCAGCTTGTTTTTGTATACCATTGACGCGAACATGGTGTTGTTCGGCGCGTTAGCGCTCTTGGGAATTTTTATGGCAGGATTTTCTGTCGTGAAGGCCGCGGAATTCTCGCGCAACCAAGCCGAAACTGAGTCGCTCCACAAGCCGCTTGGCTCAAGGAAAGAAAAAACCAAGCGCGTGGGACGACTTTTAGTAGAGTCGCTCGCCGGATTTAGAGGGCGCAAGCTCGGCTTGACATGGAAAATTGCCGGCCCGCTCGCAGGCATGATGTTCTTTGTCGGCCTCCTGATAACAGGCACGGTTTACCAATCGGTGGTCACAGCCATAGACGACCAGGTAAAAAGACGCGCCGTGGCCATCGCTACCAATTTGAGCGATGGTGCGGCCATGTACCTTAAGAAGAAGAATCCGGTCGAGCTGCATGCATTGCTTGCAAAGTACGTCTTGCTCGATGACGTGGCCTACGTTTATGTCGAGAACGGGAAAGGCGAGGTCTTGGCTGACAATCCGGTGAGGATCTCTACCGAGCTGCAGGATAGGCTGGTCCCGGGTGGGTTCCGAACCATACGCTGGAGCATCGTTACTCTGCGAGGGCAAGCCATCCACGACATGCGGGTACCGATCCGCGACGGTCAGATGGGTGCTGCGCACGTGGGAATCTGGAAAGACTCCATTGACAAGCAGATCCGTGGCGCGCTGTTTTCACTCGTCACATTAGTTTTGATCATCCTCGTCGCCGGAATCACGATAGTGTTTATGCTTGTGAACCGTTTGAGCCGCCCGATTGTTCAATTGACCGAAGTTGCGCGACAAATGAGTAAAGGCGATCTGGATACGCCTGCGAGCGTCAAATCTGGCGACGAAATCGGAGACTTGGCCTCCTCGCTCGAACGGATGCGTTCCAGTCTAAAGGCTGCAATGCGCCGCCTTGACCGCCATTCGTCTTCGGGAGAGTAGATCGAGCCCTTAGCCCCCCTGCCCCCCCTGCCTATTTGCTTCGCGCGTCTGTAAAGCGACACAAGTTTTCCTTCTGCAAGCAATTGGATAAAGAGTCCATCAAATCCGTCCCGTAGCTTATCTACCCCGCTCCGAGTTGCTTCATGAACCAATCGGCGATGTAAGTGCGCCGGTCGAAGCGCTTTTCCCCGTGGCCCACGCCGTCGAGCATGCTCCGGTCAGGCGAGTTGATGGCTTTCTCGTAAAGCCCAAGCGCGCCGCGCGGGTCCATGACCCGGTCGTCGTGGCTGTAGCCGACGAGCAGCGGGCATTCGATTCGGTCCGCTCTTCCTTCGAGGGTGAATTCTTTGATCTTCTCGCGCGCTTCTTTTAGATCCTTGGCTCCCACCAACCAGCGCAAGCGATCCTGAATGGGCGGGTAGTAATCGAAAATGTCGTCCACCAGATTGTAGGCGCCACTCCACACGGCTACGGCCTTGATCCGTTTCTCCGCCGTCGCACAGCGCGGGCCGGAGTAACCGCCCATACTGGAGCCGTGAAGACCGATTCGGTGCGGATCGACCTCCGGACGAGCGATGAGATAGTCGATTACGGCTTTGGCGACTCGTTCGGAGTCCGGCGGCGCGTAGAGCTTTTTCTCCCGCAAGGTGCCGCCATGTCCGGGACCGTCGACGTCGAGGAACGACATGCCGCGGCGCACATACTGGCTCGCTCCTCCGTCTTCTCCTCGGAGCAGAATCCCGTCAGCACCGCCATAGTTGTAGACCACGGGAAAGCGCGTTCCCGCTTTACCGCGCGCGGGGTAAAAGAGGCCGGGCAGCCTATGCCCTTCCATAGGGATCTCGACTCGTTCAAAGGGTGGGGAAACGAGACTCCAGGCTTTGTTGAAGGTTTCTTCAAGTTTTTTGTAGGTCGGCATCATGTGTGGATCGGTTTCCGGCAGGTAAACGACCGCGCGGCGGTAAAAGTCGGCGGCGCGCCGGTAAAATTCATGGGCGGTTTCTTTGCGCTCTTCCCGCTCGAAGCCGGCGGCTAGCGCTTCGTTTTTCCTGGCCACTTGGATCCATTCTGAATGCCAGCTCTCGAGATTGAAAAACTTAACCCGCCGCGCTACGCCGCGAATATCGGGATCGGGATGATCCGCTGAAACCTCCATGCGGATCTCCAGTTGTCCGCCGCCCGGCAGGCCTCTGCCGGAATAAAGTGCTTTCTCGGCCGCTTCTCTGTTCAGCACATCACCGCCAACCTGATTTACCATTGGATTTCCCCTTTTTGGATTTTGGTGAGCCGATGCACCCTTGTTTGCCTCAGGCGGAGGCAGAATTCAACAGTGAACTGCGATTTATTCTTGGCGGTTTAAAACCGGACAGAGGAGGTGAAAGATAACCTACGGTTTAGGTCCCACCCGCTGACGGCCAGCGGCGAACGCCGGCGTAATATCAAGCAGCCGATAAAGCGATGAACAGTGCTTTGCTTCTTTCCTTCCAATGCCGGGCGCAGCGCCGCGATACTCAAACCAATAGTGCCGCAGGCTCAATGTCATCATCCAAAAGAAGAAAATGAGAAAGGGAACGCTTAACCAGCGGTATCTGGCATAGAAGAGTTGGTGCGGCGTAAGGACTGAAGGTATAGCTGGCTGGGCTAAATAGGTCGGGTGTCATCGGGTCGCGAGCGAGACCCGTCAAGCGCCGCGACGGAGACGTTTACAAACGTCAATGAAGAAGGAAAATATCCGTCGCTGGTAGAGATTTTTGGCGGCCAGTACTTCCGGGTGCCATTGCAGTCCGAGAATGAAAGAGTGGCGGGAACTCTCGATCCCTTCGATCAGTCCGTCTTCCGCGATTGCATTTACAACCAATCCCTTGCCGAGTCGGTTTACGGCTTGGTGATGGGTTGTGTTGACCTCTAACGTTTGCTGTTTCACGATTTTCTGCAGCTGTGTGCCAGGTTGAATCTGAATTTGATGGCCTCCTGTCTCTTTTTTGGAGCTCTGTTGATGTTCAGCCGCGTCCTGGATTTGCGTCGCGATGTCTTGATACAGCGAGCCGCCGAGCGCAACGTTAATGGCTTGCGCCCCGCCGCAAATGCCGAGCACCGGCAAGTCGCGCTGCAGAGCCATGCCGGTCAACTCCAACTCGAACTCCGTCCTGTCTGGCGTGATGTTTCCCAATCTCTCGATCGGTTTCTCCCCGTAAAAGCGCGGGTGAATGTCGAAGTCGCCGCCGCTGATCAATAAACCGTCCAGACGGTTGACGAACTCCCGTGGCGCTGCACCGAAACGCGTCGGAGGCAGAATAACAGAGAGTCCGCCCGCCGCTTCAATGGCTTGGGAGTAACGACGGGGTGAAAACGATGTCGGCTCCGCTGGAAGCTTGTTTCCATGGCGTTGACCATCGGAAAGATCGGCGGTGATGCCGATAAACGGGGCGCGGCTGCTCCTCATTTTTTCGATTCGTAGAGTTTTTTATAAATGCGGTGATTTCGCATCACGAGTTTAACATAACCGCGGGTCTCGACATAGGGAATCCGCTCGATAAACTCTTCGATGTCGTCGGTGGCAATCTCTTTCTCCCATCGATCGACGGCTGCCTCGCCGGCGTTGTAGGCGGCAATGGCTTTGAACCAATTGTTCGAATAGCGCCGGAGAAGATCTTTTAGATATTGCGTGCCGAGGGTCAGATTGAGCTCCGGCTCAAACAGCCTCTCGTTGGACGGCGGGGCAAGCCCGATTTGTTTGGCCACCCGCGCGGCGGTGGAAGGGATCAGCTGCATGAGGCCAAGGGCAAACGCCGGGGAACGAGCCCACGTATCAAACAAACTTTCCTGCCGGATCAAAGCCAATATGAGGTATGGATCTACGTCCCGCTCTTGTGCCTTTTGCCGAATGGTCTCCCAATAGGCCAACGGAAAACGGTAGAGGTTACGGTCGCTGTGAGAATCGGGCAGCTGATTGGCGAGTAAAAGGCTGCGGCTATAGGCCTGATTGCGAAAATATTCGCGCATCAGAATGGGGCGCAAACGATCTGGCTTGGTAGATTGGCGATCGGCTTGGTCCAATTCGTCAACAGCCAAGCGGTATAATGAGATGGCTCCCAGCTCTCGAGCGTGAGCGAGGTGAAAGGCGATCTCTGGACTGATCGGAGGATCGGTTTCGGCAGAAGCCGAAGAGCCGATCGAATTGGATTCCGTAACTGACACTCCCAAACGGCCAAGCGCTTGGACGGCGAGGGCTTGATAGTAGGATTCATCCCCACCCTTGACGATTTGCCGATGGAGTTGCTTGGCGGCTTCCTGATCGCCCAATTTCTCCGCGGTGCGCGCTTGCCAGTAGAGCGCCGCGGTTCGATAGGATGCGTTCGTGGTCTGCGCGGTGAGGGTCTTGAACGTTGCTGCGGCCTGCTGCAGATCTCCCGCTCGGTAATAGAGCCAGGCAAGTCGCCATGCGGCGTCATCGCGCAGCGGGCTACTCGGAAAGTCCGTCGACAGGCTGCTGTAGAGTCGTGCTGCCTCTTCCTTTTTTCCGATGGCTTCGTAGATGTCGCCGGCGGCGTACCGCGCTCTTTCAGCATACGGGCTCGTGGGGTAACGCTCCATGATCAACTTGAAGTAGTCGAGCGCCTGAGCGTTGTCATTGCGGTTCCAGAGAATCTGCCCGATCTGATAGAGCGCTTTGGGCGCTTCTGATGTTTCGGGATAGTTGCGCGCGATCTCTTCCAGGATGGTGATTGCCTCGCTTCTCTTTCGTCCTGATAGATAAAGGCCGGCGAGCTTTGTCATCAGGGACAAGCGAGGATCGGGATCGGTGACGTTGTTCAGCAGCTTTTTATAAAGGACTTCGGCATCGCCATATTCCCGTTCCCGCGTCAATTGCTCCGCTTCATCCGAGATCGATTGAATCGTAGGGAATCCAAAGAGGTCCGGGAATTTCTCCTTTATCCGGGCCTGATGTTTTCTGGCATCAACCGTCCAGCGGGAGTGAGGATAGGATTTCCGTAGTTCCTGGTATAGGGAATAGGCTTGGCTTACGTCACCCTGGGCTTCACCGGTCTGAGCCTGGAGATAGAGCGACTCCTCGGCAATTTCAGTTCTGACTCCTTTGATCGCGCGAAGAGAATTGAGCGTGGCGATGGCCAGTGGATATTTCTTTTCTCCCAGGTCTATCTTTGCCCGCAAGAGCTCCGCATGTTGCAACCAGATGGTCTGAGGATATTGCTGTCGCAGTTTGGCCAAAAGTTGACGCGAGAGATCCCAGTTGTTTTGCTTGAAGGCGATCAGGGCCGAATAGTACAGGCTATAGTCGGCCAGCAGGTATTGGGGGTCTTGGATCTTTTGGAAAAGCACTTGAGCCTGAGAAAAATTTCCCGCGGCGTATAGCGTGTAGGCTTGGACGAAAGTTTCCCGCGGATCGAGGCTTTGGGAGTAAAGCGATCGCGGAAAACCGGCAAAGATGACAATCAGCAACCACAAGAGAGTCGAGGGTTTCATTCGTCATCCGAAGTTTAACGGAGGCGGGGAGGGGTTTCAATCACGCGATTTCTCCCTTGTCGCTGGCCATTTCAAATCAGGGAAAGAGCTACCGGCGCGAAGAGTTGTTTTTTGGGCGAATGACGGTTATGTTTTTTGTGCGATAATCGTTCATTGAATCGGGCGGACCGATAGCAGCCAGCCGAGAAAGCACGTCAAAATGGAGGAGGTAAAGCGGCTTGAAGATTGAAGGGAGTCATACGTTCAACGCGCCGAAAGAGAGAGTTTGGGAAGTTCTCGTGGATCCAAAAATAATGGCGCAGTGCATGCCCGGCTGTGAAAGCCTCAAGGAAGTCGCGCCGGACCAATACGAGGCCACGATGAAGGTTGGCATCGCAGCGGTGAAGGGAAATTATAAAGGAAAGGTTTCCATCAAAGACAAGCAACCACCGTCCCATTATGTTCTGAGCGGCGAAGGATCGGGCGGGCCGGGTTTTATGCAAGGCGACGTGTCCATCGACCTGGAAGACAACAACGGTCAGACCTTGCTCAAGTATAGCACGGATGCCAAAGTCGGAGGCTTGATCGCCAGTATTGGGCAGCGGATGTTGAACGGTGTGGCCAAGATGATGGTGGACCAGTTTTTTAAAAAAATGGAAAGCTTTATTTAATTAAGCTAGCCTCGCCAGCCGCTTTCGGTTGTCTCGCTGCCTTTAAAAGAAAGATTGAACTCAAAGAAATGTTACCTTTAGTCAGCGTCATCATCCCGACCTACAATCGATGGCCTATGGTCCGGGAGGCGGTGGAATCGGTTTTGGCGCAGCGTTTCAGAGATTTTGAATTGATCGTCGTCGATGATGGCTCCACGGATGATTCGGCGCGCGAGTTGGGTTCATTGGGCGTCAAGCTGCGGCTGATTTGGCAAACCAGGAAAGGCGTGTCGGCGGCGCGCAATTTGGGTAGCGCTATAGCGCGCGGCCGCTACATCGCATTTCTCGACTCCGACGATCTTTGGCTGCCTAAGAAGCTGGAAGTCCAGATGGCGTTCATGGAACAGAATCCCTGTGTCGAGATATGTCAGACCGAGGAGATCTGGGTTCGCAGGGGCGTGAGAGTTAATCCGCGCGATCGACATCGTAAGGCGTCAGGCGATATTTTCCGGCGGACCTTGGATCTCTGTTTGGTCAGCCCGTCCGCGGTCATGATGACCAAAGAGTTGTTCGAGCGGACGGGAGGGTTCGACGAAACGCTTGCGGTGTGCGAAGATTACGATCTTTGGTTGAGAATTGCCGTCGCGCAAGAAGTGGCGCTGATCCCGGCGGCGTTGGTCGTGAAACGTGGCGGGCACCCGGACCAGTTATCTCACTCCATGTGGGGGATGGACCGATTTCGCGTGGTCGCGTTACAGAAGCTCTTGCGGGCGGGTCTTTGCGGCGAGAAGCGAGAGTGGGCGATTGAGGTTCTGAAGCGTAAAGTCAACGTTTTGTCTCAAGGCGCGCGGAAAAGAGGGAAGGAGCAAGAGGCGGTCAATTACGAAGGCCTGCTTGCCGAGTTTTGTCAGGAGAAATTAGATGTCCGACGAGCGGATTCGCGACTACGCCAAGGAGAAAGGCTTTCATCCACAGACGCTGGCGCGGTGGCTGCACTGGGAGCCGCAGGATAGAGATGCTTTATGTGGGCTCGCGGTAGGGCTCAAAATCGGCGAGAATCATCTGCGTGAGCTAATGGACTGGCTGGAGGAGATCGCGCTTCGTGATCGCTGCGGCATTCACCAAATTCTGGCGCAGCAAAAAATAGCTCATATCGGCTCCGATCCTCGCTTGGGCCGCGCGGATAAGCTCAAACGGATTAAGGAACAGATTAGGCGTCTCCGCTTCCCGCGGCTCAGTCGAATCGAGGACACGATTCGGGCGCGGACTCAGGAACTGAAGTTGCCTCCTGCGGTCCGCATGTCGGTGCCGTTCGGTCTGGAGGGGGGAAAGCTGTGCGTCGAAATTAGCGCATCGACAGCGCAAGAACTGAAAAAGCTCATCGCTCAGCTTGCCGAAGCTGCCGACAGGGATTCGATCAAAGAGATCTTCCGGATGCTGGCGGGAGAGACTGCAGAGGACGGATAGGGACCCAACAGGAATTTTTCAGATCTCAAAATGCGATTTTTCCAACCCGAAGAGGTGATCGTAGCACGGGGCTCTGAGCAGAGTCCGATCTTCGCCAATCTGCGCAAGGCGCTGCCGCACGTTCCGTTCAGCTTTGTTGATGATTTTTCAATGAACGACAAAAGCTCCCCGCGCAGTTTTGGCGCGGCAAAAAAGAAATTGTTCTTGACGCGGCATAAAGGCGAGTTCTTAAAGAAATGTCCGGGCAGCAAGGGGCAAGTCTGCTGCAATTATTTCGTCATAAATTTTGCCAGCAACTGCCCCATGGATTGCAGCTACTGTTACTTGCAGGAATACTTAGCGCAGAATCCGGCGCTTAAAGTCTTTAGCAACGTGGACGATCTCCTGAGCGAAGCCGATGAGCTTCTAACTGGACATCGCGGTTTCTTTTTTCGCATCGGCACCGGGGAGATTACGGACAGCCTCGCCTTGGAGCCTTACATTGGGTTTGCCCGCGAAGTAGTTCCTTTCTTCGCCGAGCAGTCCAACTCACTGCTCGAATTGAAAACGAAAAGCGACTGCGTTGACGGGCTGCTGGCGCTCGATCCCAAAGATCGGGTGGTGGTGTCGTGGTCGATGAACCCACAACGGGTCATCGATTTGGATGAGCATGAAACCGCATCTCTCGAAGAAAGATTGCGCGCCGCGCATCGCTGCCAAGAGTCCGGTTATCGGTTGGGCTTTCATTTTGACCCGATAGTCGAATACCCGGGATGGGAAAAGGATTACGAAGCGATGATCGAGCAAACTTTCGCAACCATCGAGTGGCGCAGAATTGCCTGGTTGAGCATGGGGGTCCTGCGTAATACTCCCGGCTTGAAGCGGATCATGAGAGCTAGATTCCCGCAAACCCACCTCTTAACCGGAGAACAAGTGCTCTGCCCGGATGGGAAGCTGCGATATTTTCAACCTCTGCGCGTTGAGATATACCGAAAGATGCTCCGCTGGATTCGCCGCGCGGCTCCCACCGTCAAAGTTTATCTCTGCATGGAATCCAAAGAAGTGTGGGAGCAAGTCTTCGGCTACGCCCCGAGCTGTGAGAAAGAGCTGGGCAATCAAATGGCTAATTTCGGATTTTAGACTTCGTCGTGAGCTCAGTCGAACGATTTTGGATTTTCGATTGAAGGAAAGGATATCGTGCCCTTTGCTCTATTTCTTACTGATCCAGAATCGGCAATCGAAAATCAGAAATGAACAAAGACAGCGCCATCGGTGTGTTTGACTCCGGCATCGGAGGCCTCACCGTATTGCAGAAGATTATCGAGCTCCTTCCGAAGGAGAATACGATTTATCTAGGCGATACCGCCCGGGCGCCCTACGGGACAAAATCGGTGGAAACCGTACTTCGATATTCCTTTGAAAATAGTGAATTTCTCGTCGAAAAGGGCGTCAAACTGCTCGTTGTCGCGTGCAACACGTCGACCGCGATCGCCCTAGACCGGCTGCGCAGCAGCTTAGAAGTTCCGGTAATCGGCGTGATCGAGCCCGGAGCGACCAAGGCGCTGGACGTAACCAAGAACAAGAAGATAGGGGTGATCGGCACGGAGGCGACCATTCAGAGCGGGGCTTACACAAAAGCGCTCCGGGCAAAAGACCTGAAGGTTGAGGTTTACAGCCGCGCCTGTCCACTTTTCGTTCCTTTGGTGGAAGAAGGATGGACGGACAACGCCGTCGTTGAGATGACGGTCAAAGTCTATCTTGGCAGCCTCAAGCAAAGCGGTATCGACACTCTGATTCTGGGGTGTACTCACTATCCATTGCTGAAGAAGGCGGTCCGAAAATTTTTGGGGCATACGGTTTGTCTTGTCGACTCCGCCGAAGAGATTGCGAAGGAAGTGGGCTCGGTTCTGAAGAAGGATTCCCTGGCGCGGAAAAATGGCGGTGGATCTCACAGTTTTTTTGTGACGGATGCTCCTGATCGTTTCGTAAAAGTGGGCCAGCGGTTTCTCGGGGAAAAGGTTGAGTCGGCTGTGCGCATCGAGCGCTGATGGGTTCTCATGTCTTTGTTTGAGAATGCTTGTAAGGTGCTCTTCGAATCGTGTATTTTACAAGAGTGCGTTGCCCGTTCCTGAGACCGAGTTCCCGATGCGCTAAAGGTTGGGAGTTCAAGTTTCAGAATGCTGAAATTTTTTAAAAGAATGCTTGACTTTATTAAGAGAATTGTCGGGACGAAAAACGAGCGCGAGATCAGGCGGATTCGCCCCTACGTGGACCAGATTAATAGTCTGGGGCCCGAGTACGAAAAGCTCAGCGACGGCGAGCTGCGGGCGAAAACGGAGCAGTTTAAAAAACGCTTTCAGGAGGCGACGGCCCAGCTTCGTGATGCTCTTGAAGCGGCTCGGGCGGAGGCATCGACCGCCGATATCGAGCGCCGGGAGGAACTCAAGACACAAATTGAGGAAACCGACAAGGAGCTGCGCGAAGCAGAGGCCCGTGTGCTGGAAGAGCTTATACCCGAAGCTTTCGCCGCGGTTCGTGAGGCCTCGAAGCGTACGATTGGGCTCCGCCACTTCGACGTTCAACTCATCGGCGGCGTTGTTCTCCACGAAGGCAAGATCGCCGAGATGAAAACCGGCGAGGGAAAGACCTTGGTGGCGACGTTGCCCTTGTATTTGAACTCACTTACCGGGCGCGGCACGCATTTGATCACCGTCAACGACTACCTGGCCCGCCGTGACGTTCAGTGGATGGGACCGATTTACCATAAACTGGGAGTTTCCGTAGCCTCCATCGTTCACGAGACGAGTTATCTCTTCGATCCCACCTATTTGACGAAGGACTATCGATACCTCAATCTGCGTCCGATCACGCGGCAGGAAGCCTACCTGGCGGACGTCACCTACGGTACCAACAACGAGTTCGGGTTCGATTATCTGCGGGACAACATGAAGTTTTCACTGGAAGAATATGTCCAGCGCGAACTAAACTTCGCCGTCGTCGATGAAGTCGACAATATTCTTATCGATGAAGCCAGAACGCCGCTGATCATCTCCGGCCCGGCGGAAGAGTCCACGGACAAGTACTACATCATCGATCGAATTATCCCGAAACTTCAGCGCGGAGCGGTCATTCAGGGTGATCCTTCACAGGATGACCGCGCGGCCATCGAAAAACAGGGTGATTACACAGTCGACGAGAAAAGTCGCTCGGTAACTTTGACGGAAAGCGGGGTGGCGAAGGTTGAACGGCTGCTGGGTGTCCACAATCTCTATGATCCGCGACAAATCGACACCTTGCACCATGTGCAACAGGCGCTGAAGGCCCACGCGATTTTCAAGCGCGACGTGGACTACGTCGTGAAAGACGGCGAGGTGATCATCGTCGATGAATTCACCGGTCGACTGATGCCCGGCCGGCGCTGGTCCGACGGATTGCACCAGGCGGTGGAAGCCAAGGAGCGCGTGCATATCCGCGAGGAAAACCAAACCCTGGCCACGATCACGATTCAAAATTACTTCCGCATGTACAAGAAGCTCGCGGGAATGACCGGAACCGCGGACACCGAAGCGCCGGAATTCAAGAAGATCTACAAGCTCGACGTTGTCGTGATCCCGACGCATCGCAACATGATTCGTACGGATCTCCCGGACGTGGTCTATCGAAGCGAGAACGAGAAATTCGACGCGGTCGTCCAGGAAATCGAAGAACGCAACCAAAAAGGTCAGCCCATCTTGGTCGGCACCACTTCCGTGGCCAAATCAGAGCGACTTTCCCGCATGCTCAAGAAAAAGAGTGTCAAGCACAACGTGCTTAACGCGGTAAACCATGAAGCCGAAGCGACGATCATCGCTCAGGCCGGTCGCTTTGCCGCCGTCACCATCGCCACGAACATGGCCGGTCGTGGTACCGATATTCTCTTGGGGGGGAACCCCGACTTCTTGGCCCGCTCGGACATGGAAAACGAATGGATCAGTCGAGCCGCGAAATTGCCGGCCCAAGGGGGGGCGGCGCGTTACGAAGACGCTTTGCGAGAATTGCGGGAGAAGTACGAGGAAGAGGTCCAAAGGGCGGAAAAGCTGTACGTGAAGGAAGGGGAGCTCTCTCAGCAGCAGCGCAGCGATGCTCTCAAGCGTACCACCGAGCTTCAGCGACAAATTAGAGAAGCGTCGCCGTTCCGGGAGGCGCGCCAGCGCTACGAAGATTTGTCCGCTACTGCCCTGATCGAAGCGTTGCACGGCATGCGGCCGATACCGGGAGGTTATCTAAAGGCCAAGGAGGAATTCGAAAATTCCCTTTTAGCTTCCAGCAACGGAACCGAAACGGATTTGGACGAAGCCTTCGACGAAGCGCGTCGCGACTTCAGCGACACCTTGGATCGATGGCAGCAAAAGAATGGAGACCGAGAGGCGTTAGTCGAAGCGCTGGATGAAAAGCGGCGTAATTATGAGCAACGGGTCCTGGATCTGGAGTTTGAAAAGTCGCTCGCGGCTTTAGCCCAGAGCGAACACGCCGCGCTCGTGCAGGAATACAAAACCGTTCACCAGGCTTTCGAAGAAGCGGAAGTGCAATGTGAACAGATTCGCCGTCCCTACGAAGAGGCGATTCAAGAGGCGCAGCGTAATTACGAAACGAAACGCCAGGAATACCTGCGGATGGTCGAGGAAGTTCGCGAGCAGTTGGACAAAGCGCCCGATGAAAATCGCCAGCGCTTTGATGAGATCTTAAGCAAGTACAACCGGGTTTGCGCTGAGGAGCGGGAACGAGTCATCGCCGCTGGCGGGCTTCACATTCTTGGCACGGAACGCCACGAGAGCCGGCGGATCGACAACCAGCTACGCGGGCGCTCGGGCCGGCAAGGCGACCCGGGATCTTCCCGTTTTTATCTTTCCCTCGAAGATGATTTGATGCGCATCTTCGGCGCTGATCGTATCCAGGGAATCATGAGTCGATTGGGAATGGAAGAAGGGGTTCCCATTGAGCACGGCTTGGTGACGCGAGCCATTGAGAACGCTCAGAAGAAGGTCGAGGGGCATAACTTCGATATCCGCAAGCACCTATTGGAATATGATGACGTTTTGAATAAGCAGCGGGAGGTGATCTACAGCCAGAGAAGAGAGGTGCTAAAAGGTGAGACGTTGAAAGAGGATGTGCTCGAAATGGCTCAAGGACTCGCCGAAGAGATCGTGTCTCGGTATGCCGATAAGGAGCTGCACCCGTCGGAATGGGATTTGGCCGGCTTGAGGGAAGGATTTAACCATCAGTTCAATCTGCGATTTGAGCTGAAGCCGGAAGATGAGGAAAACCTAACACCAGAAACGGTTACAGACTTGGCGACTCAAAGAGTGGGCCAAGCTTACGAAGACAAAGAAAAACGCTTCGGCGCGCCCATGCTCCGGCAGTTGGAAAAAATCATCAGGTTGCAAACCATCGACAGCCTTTGGAAAGACCATCTACTCAACATGGATCACTTAAAAGAGGGCATTGGGCTCCGTGGTTACGGGCAGAAGAACCCTCTCCAGGAATACCAAAAAGAAGGATTCGAAATGTTCGAGGAGATGATTCATCGCGTCGAAGAGGACGTTGTGCAAAAGCTCTTCACCGTGGAGTTGGCGCGAGAGAGTGTAGTGCAGGAGATGGAAGTGCAGCAGCCGCGGCCCCAGCGGATGGTTTTGAGTCACGGGGAAAACGTGGAGGCAAGCCGTTCGGCTCCCGCGAAACGGGAAGGAGATAAGGTCGGTCGCAACGATCCTTGTCCCTGCGGTAGCGGCAAGAAATATAAGCGGTGTCACGGTAAGTAAAAAACCATTGCTGGTCTTGGTAAGCTCTCACCACTTCAATCCAACATGGGCGCCATAAAAGCGGTTTTCGACGTTATGAAAAAGTTGGCGCTTAAACTGGTGGAAGATGGCGAAGGGGCAAGGAAGGTCGTCGAGATCCGAGTGGAGGGTGCGCGCTCTTTGGCCGCTGCCAAAAAAGTGGCTTCTTCGATAGCTAATTCACAGCTCGTTAAGACCGCATTCTTCGGTGAAGATCCAAACTTTCGCCAAATCATGGCCGCCATAGGCTACGCCGGCGTGCCGATTAACTGTGCAACGGTGGATGTTTTCGTTTAACGGTGTGACGGTGGTGAAACGGGGCGTCGGAATGCCTTTGAAAGAGCGAGCGGCCGCCCGTGTTCTGCGCCGCCCGTCTTTTCAAGTGAAGGTGCGATTGGGCCAAGGCGAACAAGCGACTTCGATCTGCACGGCGGATCTATCTCACGAATACATGCGCATCAATTCAGCTTATCGCACGTGAGATGGCGTGGCCAAAATTGTATG
>Ga0209376_1002369_pt1 | contig 17922 bp, 19 predicted proteins | sample GraSoiAngelo_134_FD_185891 | JGI IMG/M metagenome (GOLD analysis project Ga0209376, IMG submission 185891) | Grasslands soil microbial communities from the Angelo Coastal Reserve, California, USA - 14_0929_05_30cm (SPAdes) (version 2) | ecosystem: Environmental > Terrestrial > Soil > Grasslands ... | reverse complement strand
CTGTGGTCAACACTGCGGGCATTTTCCACAGGCTCCCACAGCCGCGACGGCTTGGGCCTTGATCGCCCGCTTCGATGTCAGGGCGAACGCTGGAGGTTTGCTGGCGCGGTGCCGCAACCCGTTTGATCCATTCGGCGCCCTGATTCGTACCAACTATGTGAGGCGGAACCTGACGCTCGCCTTTTAGGAGGACATGCCCTTTCGGCGACGCGTCGGCACCCGCGACCAGTGGTATCTGATGGAGGATTGACCATGGCTGACCACCTTGACTCTCCAGGCCCGATAGTGATCACGGTCGGCGACGACACGGCCGCCGTCGGGCCGCCGATGGGGGATCCGAAGACCGATATCACGGACGTATACGCGTTCCTCAAGCCGGGCGATGCAAGCAAGTCGATTCTGGTACTCGACGTCAACCCGCTGGCTCCCTTGCTCGCCAACTCTTTCGACAGCTCCGCGATTTACGAAATCAACATCGACACAAACGGCGATGCTGTGGCCGACCGATCTTTTCGGATCAGGTTTTCAGAGGTCAACGGCGGCTCGCAAACGGCGACCGTCCATCTAGCCACGGGAGCCTTGGCGGCCCAACTCAACGACGGTGGCCCCGTGGTCATCGCCGGAGCACCCGCCTCGTTTGGGCGCGAGCCGATCATCACGCAACGCGGCGCTTACAAGTTCTTCGCCGGTATCCGCAGCGATCCGTTCTTCTTCGACCTGCTCGGCTTCATCGACGATTTCAATTTCACCCACGGCGACTTCTTCGTGGACAAAAACGTCTTTGGGATTGTGCTTGAGGTTCCGAACAGCGCCCTAGGCGCCACTCCCAAGTCGACGAGCTTGTGGGGCCGCACCCTCCTCTCTCAGAACGGAAGCCTAGTTCGTGTTGACCGTATGGCCAGGGCGGCCATCAACACTGTCTTCAATCACGGCCAGGACAAAAACATATTCAACTCGATCGACCCCAACCAGGACGTGACCGCGACCACCAGCGAGGGCCCCACCTTTGTGCAGAGTTTCGCCAGCACGCTCACAGCCCTGGGCGGCAACCCGGCGCTGGCGACCGTACTTCTGCCAGACGTTCTGAACTACGACTTCTCGAAGTCCACAAGCTACGCAGCCCTAAACGGCCGCGGCTTGCAGGATGACGTCATCGACATCTCACTCAGCCTCGTGACCGGCGGTGGCCTGACAACGGACAACGTCGGCCCTCACACGGATTACCTGTCTGAATTCCCGTACCTCGGGACGCCCCACTAGGAGGAGCAGCAATGAAGACAATGGATCGGCGCGATTTTCTGAAGATTGCGGGGGCCGGCACCGCGGCGCTGGCGGCGGGAGCCGCCATGCCCGTGGCCGGCTTTTTCGGCTGGACCGGCAACAATGTGGTGCGGTTCCGAGCAGTGACCGGTATGCCTACGGCACCGCTCCCAACCTACGCTTCCTACGTCATCGAGGGCCACGTCGACATCCGCGCTCGAATGGGCACCTTGGCCAAGAGCCTTCATGCTGGCGCACCAAATGCCATGAGTGGAGTCGTATTTCCGGGCACTGCCAGATCCATCCTGGTCACCGATGTTCGAGAGATCGGCGGCGAGCTTCGGATCACGGGCGAGATCGCCCAACCAACCACGCTTCTGAAGGGTGAGAGTCCATCGTTCAGCATGGTGGTCGATCGCTCGACGGGGATCGCACAGGCCGATTTCCTGGGCACCACAGTCCTGATGAGACTCGACAGTCACGCCTGACCTGGGGGTTTGGCCGGATAGCCGGTTCTGCGCAACCCATCGGCTATCCGGCGACCGGGCTCGCCGCGAAACGATCGAGCGCGTGGGCCATCGTCTCTCTGGCTCCAAGATTTAGAGCGCCGGAGCTACAACCGCTGCGGGCCCTTCTGATCAACCGGCGGTCGGCGCGTCCTCTTACCCCTGACATGCGTCGGGCTAGGGGCTGGCCTGGCAGGTCTTCCCTCCACCGACGACTTGCCAGGGACTTACCCAGGCTTCAAAACCGTCTCGTGGCGACCGCTGGGAGCCGGGAGTAACTCATCACCATACCCAGCTTGGAGTGCAACCACGATTCCAAGGGCTGCGGCCAGTGTGGACCGAGCAATCCAAATATCTCGCGGGCGCGACATCAACGCCGATGCGATCGAGCGCGCGCACATCTTTGAGGCGGTCGACAGATCGGAGACCTGGGTCGCGGGCGCGGAAATCGAACTACTCATTGGCTATCGCCTGCGTCGCGTTCCAGCCAGTCGGATTTGCCCCGCCAACACCCTCGACCAGATCACGACGCAGTTTAGCGGTGAGGTGGTGCGCCGCCGAAGGCGGGCTATTGCGGAAGACCGCGTGGTTAGCAAGCGGCCGATTCACTTCCTGGAGACCGAAGGGGGTGAGGTTTGCGGCTACCTTGCCGCCGCGCGCGAGCTGGCGTAATCGGGATACCGCGCGCGGTAACCGCGTGCTCTACCAATGGCCGCGAGGAGGGGAAAAGCCAGGTCTTGCACGAACAGCGGCGGGCTCGTGATGCGTATGAAATCGTCAACGGCGGTAAGCAGCACGGCTGCTTGCAGGACACGCATGTCGCCCGACGGCAGCAGCTTGCCGTCGCGGCTGAGTCCGAAGTACGTCTCGAAGAACAGCTCAGCCGACTCTAGCGCGGGGCGATGCTCGTAATAGATCCGCATCGCACCAGGCCCCGCATTCCATTGACTGTGGGGGACCCCGACCGGGCAGACGACGGTCTCGCCCGGTTGGCCGATGCCAGTCCGATTCCCGATCCTGTACCCATACCTGCCTTCGAGTACGACAAAGCGCTCTTCCTGGCTGGGGTGCAGGTGCGACCTCACGACGTACGGACCAGCCTGCGTGGTCAGCTCCGCTTGGAAGAGTTCGCCATTAGACGACTCGGCCGTCGAGCGAAACACCAGGCGCTCCCCGGTCTGGGGGCTCTCGATCACGGTCCCGACCCTGATCATGGGCCGGCGTACCGGTGACGCATCGAGCGCACCAGGGCCTTGCCGATGACGATCGGATGGTTGAGCGCGAGCGCGATCTTGCCAGCACGTGATTTGGGGTCCCGCGCCACACCCACCTGTGAGAGCGGCGTCCCGATATCGAAGTAGGTCCTTTCGCAAATCATTCGGTCGCCCTCAAAGATGAAGACGATGATCAGGCGGAAGTCGACCTTTCGGCCAGTCGGGGGTAGGCCCCGCCAGTTGCCCAGATGCGTGCCCGTGAATCGGCCCTCCACGATCACCGCCTCGGGCGCGTGGTGAAACGTCTCAGGATGGAACAGGAAATCGGGGAACCCCTTCTTGTTCGCCTGGAGGAGTGCATTCACACCGGAGTGGCCGTCCCAGACTTCCCCGGTGGCGACTATCTCGTAACGCGGATGCGCGAATGCGGCGATGCAGCGGTCGAAGTCGTGCGCGTTCTCCGCCTCCATGTGCTCCCGGACCGTTGCCTCGCGGTGCTGACGCATCTGGGCGCTGTCAAGCACCGGTTTAGTATGCCCCGCTCCCAGGTCTTGATCCCGTTGGCATCAGCCCTCCGCCAACGAACCGTTCACGAACCACGGACCGGACAGCGGTAGGTGAAATCGCCACCTGTTGGGCACGGGACACCTAGACCGCTGCGAAGAGGGTTATCGCTCCGCTGAGATCGAGGCTGTGCTGAAAGGATGGTCTGCGCGAGAACCCGAGCTGGATCGCCTTCCGCGCGCGAGAACGGGACCGTCTACCACAATTGCGCGGCCATTACTAACGACCGATAGTATCCCAGCCTTCTAGGATGAGCGCGTGAACCTCGTCAACGCCATGCTGGCCTTTGCCGCCGGCCTGCTCTCGATCTCATCGCCTTGCTGCCTACCTCTGCTCCCAGGCTACTTGAGCTACCTGAGCGGAGTTTCACCGGCCGAGCTGGGCCGAAATCGCGGCCGCACCGTGCTCGCAGCGCTGCTTTTCGTCGCCGGATTCTCAACTGTGTTCGTGGCCCTTGGGGCGACAGCGTCGGAGCTCGGGTCGCTGCTCCTATACAACCGACTGTCCCTGGCTCGCATAGCGGGCGCATTCATTGTCCTGATGGGCATTGTGTTGTTGCTCGAGGCGCGGGTTGGGCTGCTGAGTCGAAGCGGAGACTGGAGCCGTTGGTTCCGCGGCGGCAAGCTGTGGACCGCGCCCGCGCTCGGGGCCGCCTTTGCCATCACCTGGACACCCTGTGTCGGGCCAGTGCTGGGTGCGGTGTTGACCCTGGGCGCGTCGACCGCCGACCTGACGCAAGGGGTGGTATTGCTGGCCATGTACAGCCTGGGCCTAGCGATTCCCTTCGTCGCGTTGAGTTTCTGGGTCGTAGGTCTGCGATCGCTCCTTGGACGCGTCGCACATGGCGCGGCCATCGTTCAGTCCGCGTCGGGAGCCCTCTTGGTAGTAATGGGGATCCTTCTTGTCACCGATCGCTGGCTGCCGCTTATGGCACCGATCTTGAGCTGGTACGCCCGCGCTCGCTGGCCGCCTATTTGAGCGACGACCCGCTCTCCCTGAGGGTGGCGCCAGCTCGACGTTCTTGGTCTTGCAGCGCCACCCGCAGCTCGTTCACCTGGCTCTCTAGCTCGGCCATTCGTGGATCCGGCCCGGAGGCGGACATCTGATTGTGGTTCCTGCCCATCATCATCCACATCATCAAGCCCATCGAGATGGGGCACGCCAGGAACAGCAAGTAAGGCAAGTACTGAGCCACCGACGCCCTCCTTAGGTAACTATCGCCGCATAGTAGCATGGTTCGCGCAGGCGGTTCCCGCCGTGAGCGCCTACCGCAGGGCGACGGCGATGTTCAACACACATCCGACCAGACTCAGGGCAATCCACAGGCGTACTAATGTTGTTGCCCAGGCAGCACGCGGCACGTGCGGCTCGTCGAATGGGAGGCCCAGGAGCCGCCTCGCCCGCATCTCTGCGTAGCCGGCAAAGGCGGCCAATCCCAATTTGCTCGGAGTCATCACCAGCAGAGCGCCCGCGAGTGCGGCGGACCCCACGCCTTGTTCGGCAGCGATGTCGGCAGCGATCTCGCTGCGCCGGCTGCCGCGCTCGCAGAACCATCTAACGATTGGGAGAAACGAGAGGACCTGCGCCGCGGCGCTGCGTGCTCCGCGCCATGCTGGCTCCCAATGTCGAGCGTGATCGGCTTCGTGATACAGCACGGCTAGCAGCTCGTCTTCTTGCAAGGTGCTCAGTGCGCCCTCGCTAACGTAAACAGTCGGGCGCATGACGCCCGCGCAAAAGGCCAAGGGCATTTCCGCATCCAGACTGCGGATGCGCTTTATGCCAGCGCGGGACGCGACTCGAGCCAGTCTTAACGATGTTGGCGACAGCCGGAGGCCAGCGATCTCGCGATACGTCGACGCTCCGGTCAGGGCGAACCGGACGATCCAGGCGATGACGACAATCGAGAGCAGCAGCAGCGGCGACCCGAGCCAGATCCATGCCGACGCATCACCTGCCTCGAGGCCGAGACCGCATGGGCCGAGGGTCCGGCAGCCAGCGGCCGCACCCAGGCAGATAACCGGGAGCGCCGCGACCGTGCCGAGCATTGCCAGCTTGCGGATCGTCATTTTGAGCGCAACTTCTTGAGCGCCTGGCGAGTCGTCGGAGATAGCCGATCGAGGCGATGCGCGAAGGCGGCAAGCGCGGCATCCCCGTAACGTGCCACCAGGCGGTCGACCTCAGCTCGTCCGGAGCTGGCGAGAAACGCACTGACATTGCCCGCGGCTCGATATTTATGTGCCTGCCGCGAGGCCCCTTTGCTTACCTTCAACACGCCCTTGTCGGCGAGGCGGTTGAGCGTGGTCATCACGGTGGTGTAGGCGAGGTCAGGGGTAAGGGCGAGCACGTCGCGCACGACGAACGGCTCGGAGACACGCCCGCTCCAGATCTGCGTCATGAGCCGGCCCTCGAGCGGGCCCAACAAGGAGAGCGCACGTTGCATGTCGTCCCGGCGCGGCATCAGCCGGATCATAAACGCTGGACGTCGGTATGCTTACTAGGGTGGAATAGTAAGCGTGGCAGACCGGTCGCCTGCGAGGGCGCCTCGATCACGGCTGACGCTCAGGATCGTCGCGGTCTGGGTGGTTCCCAGCCTGGCGATCGCCACTCTCACTGCCTCCCTGGGCTGGGGTTTGGTGCACGCTGCCAAGCAGTCCACCTCAGTTGTGGGCAGTCGGGTTCCCGACCTCACCGTACGGTCGCTCGACGGCGATGTGATCAGCCTCCGGGGACTCACCGGAACGCCGATGGTCGTCAATTTCTGGGCTTCGTGGTGCGTGCCATGCCGCCAGGAGGCGCCAGTGCTAGCCGCCGCCGCCCGAAGTACGGCCGGACGAGTTGAGTTCATAGGCGTCGACATGCAGGACACCGATGCCGCCGCCCACAGCTATGAGACTGATATTCAAAGTCCATATCCCGTCGGCCCCGCGGTCCAAGGTTCGTACCACGACTTCGGCGTGACCGCCCCGCCAGAGACCTTTTACATCGATCGGAGAGGAACTGTGGTCAGCCGGATAATCGGTCCGGTGGACAAGCAGCGTATGGACGTCTACATGTCTCAGATCTCAACATGAGTTGGGCTTCGATGGGTCGGGCCCTCGCATAGCGTGACCATCACCCGTCGCGCCATGCTCGCTGCCACGGCCGCCGGCAGTGCCGTGCTTGCCATCGGAGTAGTCGGAGGCTATCTGCTTCGCGACGTACTCAGGATCGGCTCGAACTCAGGTGGCGACGGAATGATGTCCGGGATGATGGGCGTCGGCTCGGCTGACATGAACAGATATATGGATCTCTTCAATCGACACACGGAGATAAGACGGACGGTGGAGCAGATCGCCGGAGGCGTCCGCACGACGACCGAGTCGGACTCTCCCGACCTCGTCGCCCAGCTGCAGGCTCACGTCTCGAGCATGTACTCACACCTCGACGAACATGCCGAGGTTTCCTGCATGAGCGACAGCCTGCCGACACTCTTTCACAACGAAAGCGCCTACCAACGCAAGCTCACCCTCACCCAGATGGGGGTGAGCGTGACCGAAACGTCAACCGACCCGGCGATCACTCGCGCTATCCGAGCACACGCGGACGAGGTCAGCGGATTTGTCCGCGACGGGATGCCGGCCATGATGGGCGGGATGATGGGTGGCTGAAGACCCAATACCCAAGGGGTATGGCTAAGCCCGGTTGGTCGTGGGCTCAGGCAGCCGTGACATGGCGACCAGCGTGGCCGCGGAGGCAATCAGGCCGGCGGCGAAACCGAGCATGATCAACTGGTGAGGAGGCAGGGTCATCATGTTCATCGACGTGCCCAGCTCCATTGGATGAGTCTGGTGCCAATACAAGTCCCACACTGACGCGGCCGCGACCACGACCACTCCACCTGCAGCTACGATCCGCAGGACCGTGACGCGGCTCAGCTCCACCCATCGCCAGGCCACCCATGCCGCCAGGCCGACAAATGGGCCCTCGAGCAGGAGCGCCCCGCGTGTCATCTCCCAGTTCATTAGATTGGCCATCAGTTGACTGTGCGGGATGGTGACCATCAGTAAGTAGGGTGCGAACACGATCAGAGCGACGGCGACCAACAGGTAATAAATCGCCGTGCGCGCGCTGCGGCTGTAGCGATTCCAGTGGCTGAAACCAAGCATTCCAACCACCAGTAGTGCGCTGATGTCGATCAGTACATGCGGCGCCTGGTTGCTGAGTCCGACGTAGTGCTCGTGCCAGTCCCAAATCGTTCCGGAGACGCCGCCGAGGTAACCCACCAATAGCCCATGCTCGGCGCGGAGGGCAGGAAGCATGGGCCCTTACTATAGATGGCTAGTAGATGGCGAGCATCGACTGGCGGCAGAAAAAGCCGTGGCGTCGCACCGCACGCGGCTGTCACCGGGTTAGGTAGTGGCCACTGAGCATCGAATGTGCAGAACCGCCTGCTAGTCGTTTCAACTGCAGTCAACAAATGGTCCCGTGGCCGCGGAACCGGGTCTAATCGAGTTCACAGGGCACGGATTGTGGCCGCGGCAAGATCCTTAACAGCCGCCTGCTCTACCGTTGAGCTACTCCGGAACGGGTCCCTCGAATTCTAGGTGGTGAGTTCGTTTGGCCGCCCTGTGCCGGCCTGTCCGGGTGTTACACCGTAACTGCTCAAACTGCAGTCAGAACTGCTGTCAGTTATCCACGGGGTCAGCTTGCCGCCGACCAACGCCGCGCGATCCATCGCACCGCCAGTCGACCGACGAAGTTCGTATCGACTTGCGATGTCGGCACGCTAAGAGCGTCTGCGCCGGTGCCAACCGTCCCTGTTAACGTCAGCCGACTTGCGGTGGTGCCTCCGCACTCCGAAGGCGTGAGTACATCTTGCGCACGTGAAGTCCTTCAGGATGTCCTGGAACTCCTGGTCGTCCTGGACCTGCGCCCGACCGCAGTCGCCGCGCTCTAGGATCGAATCGGCGACTTCCTCGACATCACGATGCAGGAGGAGCCGAAACTGCGGGCGGCGCAAGCTGCCTTGATGGGGTAGGGCGCAGCGGCAGCGAGATGGTGAAGGTGCTGCCCTTGCCAACCTCGCTCACAACTCTGACATCGCCACCATGTAGCCTGGCCAAGCGCTTGGTGAGGGCGAGGCCCAGACCAGTGCCCTCCTGACGTCGCCCTGGTCCACTGTCCAATTGCTGGAATTCTTTGAACAGGCGATCAATGTCGGACTGCGCGATGCCGATCCCCGTGTCCGTGACCGCGATTTCAACCCCCTCGGGGAGCCGGCGCGCGTCCATCGACACCATGCCGCCTTCGGGCGTGAACTTGACCGCATTCGATGCCAGGTTAAGCAACATTTGCTTGAACTTGCCGGCGTCGGCTTCTAGCTTGCCCGCCGCAGCGACGTCTGCTTTGATCGCGATCCGCTTCTTGGTTGCAATCGGCTCGATCGTAGCCAGGACATCACCCACCACGTCGGACACCGAAAAACTCTCGAGCTTCAAGGTCATCCGACCGGCCTCGACTTTAGAAAGGTCGAGGATGTCGCTGATCAGGGCCAGCAGATGACGACCACTTGTGTTGATCTGCGACAGGAACTTCTGATGCGTGGATGCGTCGTATCTCGCCGATGTGTCGTCGAGCAAGAGCTCAGAGAAGCCGAGGATCGAGTTGAGTGGTGTTCGCAACTCGTGGCTCATATTGGCCAGGAATTCGCTTTTGTGTTGGTTCGCAATCTTCAGTTCCGAATTGAGGTTCGCGATCGCGTCCGCCGCTTGCTTGCGCGCGCTGATATCGCGCACGAAGCCAACAAACAGCGGACTTCCACCCGGGGCCGTGGCCGGACTTATGGCCAGCTCGACCGGAAACTCGCGCCCACCGCGATCCAGCGCACTGAGCTCGAGGACCTTGCCAAGCACAGGTCCCTCTCCAGTGGCGAGGTAGCGCGCCAGGCCGGCCCGATGCGCCGCCCGATGCTGCGTCGGAATGATCGTCTCCGCCAGCGGGTTGCCAAGAACCTCGTCTTGTGACCAGCCGAAAATTGCCTCGGCTCGAGGATTCCAGCCGGTAATGACTCCATGCCCATCCATGGTGACAATCGCGGTTAGCGCGGTATCGACGATCGCCTGCAAGCGAGCCTTCGAGTCCGCCAAGGCGTTCTCGATCCGCTTGCGCTCGGTGACGTCTCGAGTGAACGTTCCAAATCCGTGGAGCTGACCGCTTTCGTCCTGCAGTGCCGTGACCACAACCTCAGCCCAAAACCGGGTGCCGTCCTTCTTGACTCGCCACCCCTCGTCTTCTGAGCGGCCCAGCCGGGCAGCCTCGGCCAGTGCCGCGCCAGGTTTACCGGCCTCCACATCCTCCTTCGGGTAGAAGCAGGAGAAATTGCGGCCGATGATCTCGTCCTCCGTGTACCCCTTGATCTGTTCGGCGCCTTGATTCCATGAAGTCACATTGCCTCGTGGGTCCATCGTCAGGATCGCGTAATCCTTGAGGCTGGCGATGAGAAGGCGAATTCGCTCTTCGGCGCCGAGACTCCGTCGCACGACCGCGTGCACGGTGAGCACGACCATCCACAACACAGCAATGACGAGAAGTGCAAGTGCCGGCTCGCCGGGTTGATTGCGGGTGCTCATGGCGGAAGCCAGGATTCCGACTGAAGCCAGCGCAGCTGCCGCCCACACTTCGTTGCGCCTAAGGTGCAGGGCGGCGAATAGAACAGTTGTGAGATACAAGGGAAAGACCAGGAGGACCGTCGCGACCGCGAAACCTGAAGCTTGGGCAGTGGCCTGGATGACGAACACCGCGACGATGCCACCGAAAACTGGAAGGTTATGGGCCCAGCGCGGAGCACTGTCCCAGGGCACGCCGTAGATCGCGATGATCACCAGGGTGCCGGCCGCAGCCGCCGCCAAAGGGGTCGTCGATCCTTGAGTAGAGGCCGCTCCGAGAGCAAGGTAGAGTCCCAGTAACAGTGGCGCCGCCATCGTCAGCCGCCGCCGCCCGTTCCAATCGACGGGAACAAAAGCGGCCGCGGTGGCGGCGGCGGCGACCAGAACTGCGAGCGCGTCAGCCCAGGGCAGGCGAGAGAAATTGGGATCGGTAAAGACCACGAGCGCGATGAGCCCGGCGCCGATGAAGGGTGTGACGCGACGAACCAGGCCCCGGCTCCGGAAAGCCTTCAATTCCAGCGGTCCGTCCAATGCTGGGCCCATGGCCGTCCACCGAATTATCGGCCGCAAGTCACCAAATCACGCTCGTTATTAGGTGCCGGTGAGGGTTCGAATCCCTACTCCGGAGCCAATTTCGTTGTGCAAGTTCGGCTGATGGGCGACCAAAGCGCCTTGGGCTGATGTTTGTCACCACTTCGGCTGATGCTTTACACGGCTGCCGCGAATTGGAATATGCGCGGAAGTTGACGCGGCCACCGATCTCAAAAGACTCCTGGATGCCTGACACTCCCGGCCGCAGATTGTTGACCGGCCAATTGGCGGCGATGCGATCGATTGGTCCTGGGCGCCCTCCCACCTGGGCCAGCAGTTGGCGCTCGGAGAAGCCGAGCGAGCGCCGGTCGTCGGATCGACACAGCCACGCTGAGATGCAGCTAAACGGTCGGCACTAGCTACACACGACGGCCGGTGAGCGGCCCCAGGCGTGGGATCGATGCTGCACCACGCAGGACACAGATCGACTTGGGAGGTATCAGAAGGGTGTCAGCACAGTTCAGATCGGCTCTCCGTCGTAAGTCGAACGATGCGGTGGCAAGGAAATGTAACCTCGCCACCGCACGGCCGGAACTCCACTAATTGTCTAGGCCGCTCTCGGAGCGGTTGTGAGCGATCTGCTGGCCGCCGACCGAGGCGCCCTCGCCGAGTCCTTGCTCTGAGCGATTGTGGGCGATCTGCTCAGCGCCCACCGCGGAGGCTGATGCCGTCCCGCTGGAGTTGTTCATCACTGAAACTCCGGTCGCGACCGCTGGCACTGCGAGAGCGATTACAGCCCCGGCCACGAAGGCGAGAAGTCCACTGGCCGCCGCCGTCCCGATGGGCACCGGTCGCCTGATCATCGTCCTTACGTTCTGCATTTGTTCCGACCTCCTGGTTATTGACCGGGCTCTCGGGCCGTGGTCTTGATGAGGCCAGCTTCCTATCAAAGCCGCGAACGTTCATCGGGGAACTCCCTCATTTCGTGGGTCTCGAACTGAGCTCTTGCGCGCTCAGAAACCGGGCCAGCTCGGTGCGGTTGCGACTGCCCGTTCGGGCCAGGATGTTCGAAACGTGCCGCTCAACGGTTTTCCGCGACAGGAACAGCCTGCTCGCGATCTCGGGGTTGCTTTGGCCAGCTGCGATCAGGCTCGCGATCTGCCTTTCCCGCTCGCTCAGTCTTTCCAGTGAGCGCTCTCCGTGGGAGGCCGGACCTCGTCGCCAAGTTCGGACCCCGAGGCGGCGCAATCCGAGTTCTGCCATCTGCTGCTCGGTGGACGCGCCCACCGCCGCCGCCAATTCGCCTGCCTGTCGAAACTCCTCCGCGGCGCGCCGGCTATTGGTTGCCTGGACGGCCGTGGCAAGGTCGAGCCTAGTCCAGAGCGCCGACGCGATCAGGCCGAGCTGGCTCCTCTGCGCCAGGACAGACTCTAGCTCAACAACGCCAGAAGGGTCGCTCTTGGCATTGACGATCAGAGCGGCGACGTGTCGCCGCCACAAGGTGTCGTTCACGGCCGCCGAGCGCCCACTTTCATCCCATTGACTTAGCTGCCTTTCCGCTTCTGCGAAGCGACCCAGACGCGCGAATGCCTCGGCGGTCTTGAGCATGAGCTCGCGTGCACATCGCCGGCAATCGGCGGCCACCGCGTCCTTGTGGCTCGCCGCGATGTGACTGTCGATTTCGTCTTCTCGCTTTCGATCGCCGCACCTGGCAAGCCACACGGATACATGCCAGTGAAGGTGCATCCGAAAATGCGGTTCCTGCTGGCGCGCGATTTCGTGTTCCAGACTGGCGACGGCGTCGTTCCAGTCACCGCGCGAGAGCCACGCTTGATGCCGTAGATCGTGGATCGAATAGTTGCCAACCTTCCCCATGGCGAGGCGCTCGGCTGTGCCGGCAACGCGTTGCTCAAGTTCCATGCATTCCGAAATGAGTTCGCCCGCCTCGTCGAGGCGGGCTCCGTCAACGAGCATGCTCAGCAGATTCGCGCCCGACGTCAGCATCAGCATCGGAAGCATCCGCTCGTGCGCTCGCGTCCAAGCGCGTCGCCCGCTGTCGATCGCCTCACCCAGTCGGCCGGCGAACATCAACCCGACGGCCCGGTCGTGGTCGGCCCAGACGACTCCTTCCTCTGAACCGCGAGCCACATGCGTTAGCTCGTCGGCGATGCTCAGTTGAGCTGGACCATCCTCTTCGACGACGGCCGCATCGAAGGCGACCTGTAAAGCGGCCACATAGGCGTCTCGTTCGCGCTCTGTCATTTCGATGGGAGGTTGGCCCCAGAGCTGTCGTGCCTTTTCGGCCGCCCGGAATGCGACGCGTCGACCCTCTTCCGCTTCGTGCTTGACAACCTGAAGCAGGTTGGCTCGATGCGATTGGATTTCGACGGCGATCACAGGATCGTCAGTCGATTGGCTTCGCGCGAGCTCGAGAAGTGGAAACGCCTCTTCCTTGCGTTCGACTACCCGCATCGCCGCTTTCGAGGCCGCGAGGGAAGCGGTGGCGCGAACTGTCGGATCCATGACGACGCTTGCGAGGTGAGACCACCTCTCGAGTGCGATTTGCTGGTCCCCAAGCTCGCTTGCCAGTTGCGCCACTGCGATCCGAAGCGCGACTCCCACCGGTTCAGCGAGTCGTTCTGAGTCAGCGACCTGCGCAAGCTCGTGCAGTCCTCCTCGACCGAGCAGCCTTCGTCGCGGTGATTGAAGGACGCGAAGGGCGACGGCGGTGAGGTCCGCCCCTGCTTCGCGGCGGTGGATGAGTGCCTCGTGCAGGAGATGAACGTCGGTCTCCGCATGATGTTCGAACCACCTGGCGAGGGCCGCGTGCAGCTCGCGACGCCCAGGCGCAGACAACTCGCTGATGACCGCCTCGCGGATCAGGTCATGGGCGACTCCATGTGACAGGGCGTGCCGGACCACCAAGCCAGACCGCCCAAGTTCCGCGACTGCGCGCTCAGATCGCGAATCGTCCCAGCCCAACACCCCGGCGCATTCGGAGACCGCAAGTGGACGGGTCGTGACGGCAAGGAGTGCGAGCACTCGACTCGCGTCACTGCCGAGGCCCGCGAGATTCACCCTCTCGTCGCCGCGGGCAAGCACGCCAATCCAGAACGGCGAGCCTTTCGCTCGAGACCAGAGCTCCGCGGCTCGTTCGGGGCTCGAATCAGGGGCGACCTGTCTGACGAGTTGTACCGCGTCTTCGCGTTCGAGAGGACCGAGCTCAATACTTGTCACTCGCTCGGTGCCGAGCTCCTTGATCAATGAGTCCCAGAACACAATCGTTTCGTGCGACGACCGACCGGCCGCGATCACGATAAATTCCGTCTGCTCAGTTACCGCAGTGCGTACGAGGTAAGCGCACAGAGCCACTGAGAGCTCGTCTATCCACTGGACGTCGTCAACGACGAGCAGAAGCGGATCGGCGAATCCGAGCAGGGCCCGTCGCGCGGCCTCGAATATTCGCAGGGGTTCGAGCGAACTGTGCTTGGCGGGTGCCGGTTCGAAAAGAAGCTCGCTCAACATCGCGCCTGCTTCGGACACCTTGGAGAGTTCACGCATCAGATCCGCTGCCGCGGCCAAAGGAACCCGATTGCCAGCCTCGTAGCCGGCCATGCGCAGCGGGCGGAGACCTCGCTGTCGGCTACTGAACTCCGTTAGCAGCCGCGACTTGCCAGATCCTGGTGGTCCTGAGATCAGAACGGCGGACGGAGTCTCCTCTGCGATCGCGTTCGAGCAGATGCTTTCGAGCAGTGCGAGCTCGGTTTGCCGCCCAACGAAGCTCGTGCCCATTACTCAGGAAGGATCAGGCTAGCTTTCTTCGCCAACCCATGGGCGAGTTGCGCCTACGGGTCGCACGACATAAAGCGACAGTGGGGCCTGGCCGGAATCATCCCTCGACCATAATTGCGAACGCCGGACTGCCTCGTTTCTCTGCTCAGCCACACTCATCTCCCTCATGCAAGGGAGTGTCAAGCATCAGCCGGGACACCTGTAAGACATCAGCCGAAACCACGACAAGCATCAACCGGGACGGTTTTGTGATGGTGCAGCCGAAGGCGTTTTGTCGCGCAGCAGCCGAACTTGCACAGGCCGGCGCTCAGCCGGACGCTTCTACTGGTGATCCGACGATGGACGCACTGGCAGTCCGCGGGCCTGGCCTGCCCCCGCCGCCGCCGGGAACCCAGTACTCACCGACCATCTATGGCGCACCGGTGGGAGCCAGAACAGCCAGCGACTCGACGGTAGCTTGAATACGAAGAACCGCCTGCCAGTCGTTTCAACTGCAGTCAGAAAACGGATGGGTGGCCGCCGGACCAGCCCCGATTGAGTTCACGCGGCAGCGGGTCGTGACCTTCGTCAGATCCTTAACAGCCGCCTGCTCTACCGTTGAGCTACTCCGGTCCATCGAATTCTAGGTGGTGAACTCGTTTCACCGCCCCGTGCCGCCTCGTATTGGGTGTTACACCGTAACTGCAGCCAACTGCAGCCAAAACTGCAGCCGCCAGGATCCTGACTGGCCAGCGGCCCTAAGCAGCGCGATTCCTCCCGCCGGGGACGTTCGGTGTCCGCCTTGCGTCACGGCTGTTCCGCCATCAGTCCCTGGGGCGCTTGTGCTATTTCCAACACCCCTACCTCATATAAGAAGTAACTGGTGTTGAAGACAAGGCTCGATGCAGAGCGCGCTGATTAACGAAGGCTCTGAAGCCGTGGGTCTCCACTGCGACCTTACGTCTGCGTCTCGGTAACTGAACACGATTGACAACGCTTCCAAACGCTTAGCATCTCGCAGGCTATGACGCTTGTATCCCGAACTGCCTCGGCGCCTCGCGCGCAGGCGTTGGGGCAGGCAATGGTCCTTATGTCAGCCACTGCGTTCGGGACGCTGGCGATCTTTGCCAAGCTCGGGTACGCAAATGGTCTCGGGACTCAGCAGCTGCTCGCCTTCCGCTTCGTGCTTGCGGCGCTGGGCATGGCGGCCATGGCGTTTCTGCTGGGACAAAACATCCTTCGCTTGCGGCGCAAAGACGTCGCGATCTTGCTCGCTATGGGCGGTCTCTTGTACACGGTCCAGTCACTGACTTACTTCTTGGCGCTGCGCACCCTTCCCGCCTCCCTCGTCGTACTCATCGCGTACATCTATCCGAGCCTGGTTGTGGTCGCCGGCTGGCTTTTCCTCCACCGCTCGATCGCCGCCTGGCACCTCGTTGCACTGATGGCCAGCTTCGCAGGTGTGGCGATGCTCGTTGGCGGAGCCAGGTTCCAGATCAGCTGGGCGCTGGTGCTGGCTGTCACATCGCCTGTCGTCTACACGGGCTACATCCTGGTCGGTGAGAGGGTGATGGGCACCGCGCCGGCTCTGGCGGCGAGCGCCGTGATCATGATGGGCGCGGCCTTAGGCTTTTCGTTGCTGGCTCTCTTAACTGGTCAGCTGTCGGCCCCAAGCTCAATGCCAGGCTGGAGCATCTGCGTGGGAATCGCATTGGTACCGACTATGTTCGCCATCTCGCTCTTCCTTGCCGCCCTGCCGCGAGTCGGCTCCGCGCGCGCGGCGTTGCTCAGCACGTGGGAGCCGGTCGTTACGGTCATTCTGGCGGTAGTTCTCCTGCGCGATCGTCTGTCCTGGATCCAGGTAATAGGTGGTTTCCTAGTGCTGCTGGCGGTCGTCAGCGTTCAGATGTCCAGGCCGCTCAAACTGGTCGAGCCACCTCCCGGCTGAACACGCCACTTTCGGATACTTCATGTCTGCCCATTCACGTTGCACCGATCCGGCTAGAAACTTGTTTGTTGCCAAAACGCCAGCTTCGGACCTAGGTGCCCGATATCGCGCTGGCACAGCTAAGTTCGTACAGAAGTTCACACTTGTCTGAGCTTCCATCTCTTGATTTGACTGGAGGAAGTCAAATGGCGAAGACAAAGCTCCGTGAGCACAACGTTGGCAAGACCCAGATCCATTACAAGTGGGATAAGGCGAACCGACCTGCGGTAATGGTCGAGCCAGGCGACGTCGTTCATTTCGAAACTGAGGAGGTCACATCGGGACAGATTAAGAAGGGTGACCCCGCCGCCAAGCTGACCCAGCTTGACTTCAACAAGCTATACCCCCTTGGCGGCCCAGTATTCGTGAAAGGCGCGGTACCTGGAGACGTACTGGAGGTCGAAATTCTGGACTTGCGGCCGGGAGCCTGGGGCTGGACCGGAATGATCCCTGGCCTGGGCCTGCTCGCAGCCGATTTCCCGGACCCCTACATTCGCTACTTCGACCTTGGCGATCGTGCGACTGCCGAGCTTCGGCACGACATACATATCCCGGTCGTGCCTTTTTGCGGGACCATGGGAGTTGCCACTGACGCCGATGGACCGGTTGACGTACTGCCGCCGACCAAGGGAGCGGGGAACATCGATACTCGACACCTGACGGCCGGTAGCAAGCTCTTCTTGCCGGTCTTTGTTGAGGGCGCTCTGTTTTCGGCGGGCGACTGTCATGGAGCCCAGGGAGACGGTGAGGTGTGTGTCACCGGAATCGAGTGCCCAATGACGTTTTCCCTGCGTTTTTCGGTGATCAAAGCAGGCCACATGCGCCCGTGGAGCTACCAATTCATCACGCCGGCCGCTCCACTGCAGCCGAAAAGTGACGCCGCGGGCTATCACTGCGTGACTGCACTCGGGCCAGACCTTATGGATAACGCCCAAAACGCAGTTCGCGACACGATCGGCTGGGTGACTAAGGAGAAGCAGCTCAGCCGCGAAGACGCATATATCCTTTGCAGCCTCGCGGGTGACCTGCGAGTCAGCCAAATCGTGGACCAGCCGAACTGGGGAGTGTCCTTCTATATGCCGTTGAGCGTTTTCAGCTAGGAGGAGCAGGGCCGGCAATAGCACCAGATATGACGCGTATCTCATCGAGAGCTCGGGTCCCTCGAATTCTAGGTGGTGAACTCGATTAACTGCCCCGTGCGGTCCTGCACCTGAGTCTTACAACGTAACTGCAGCCGACGCAGCCGCTTATATTTCTGGTGCGCAAACCGACTGATCGATGGCGCCTATCCGCAATTCGGCGGCAGCCCGATCGGGTGCGCTTCCTCGGTGAATTTCGCGACTGTCAGGATCATCGGCTCGGAAAATCTCGGGCCGACGATCTGCAGCCCCACCGGCAGCCCCGCGGCGGTGAGTCCCGCGGGCACGCTCGCCGCGGGCAGCGCC
>Ga0209376_1002368_pt1 | contig 17922 bp, 16 predicted proteins | sample GraSoiAngelo_134_FD_185891 | JGI IMG/M metagenome (GOLD analysis project Ga0209376, IMG submission 185891) | Grasslands soil microbial communities from the Angelo Coastal Reserve, California, USA - 14_0929_05_30cm (SPAdes) (version 2) | ecosystem: Environmental > Terrestrial > Soil > Grasslands ... | reverse complement strand
TTTTATCCCTACTTTGCTTCTGTTTAGTTTCAGCTATGTCCCAAGCATATAATCGTCACCTACCTTTCATGTGAAAAAACCTCTACGACCGTTTATATTCGTGGAGTCTACCTTTTGGTAGAAATTTGCAGTGTCACGGCGGGCGACCGTCCCATGACGCAACGGGGGTGAACTGGAAATGACCAATCAGGCGAAGTGATCTTTGCTGGCCCAGAAAAGGAAATTCTTCCTCAGTCCGAGGAAGAGGAATGACGCACCCACAGTCTCCAACACACCCCCAACGGGCAGCAATCCCATCGGAGCCAGGGACTCGATGAGGAACGCCACAACTCCCATACTGGAGAATATTGCACTGAGACAAATGTAGACCCAGGCTCTGACTGCAACATTTCTTTTGAAGAGAAACAGAGTTCTGAGACTGTAGTAGATTAGACCCATCGTCACTGTTACGCCAATGATAGAGACGACCAGAATTGTGGGGTCCAAGGATATCTTCGACCCTGGCGACCCTCTTTTACTTAGAGGCCTTGTAACTCCCCAACTTCGCTTAGGGGTCTGGAACTCAAAGCCGAACCCATAAGGGTCAAATTGTTAAACTGGGACCACGAAGGGTAGAGACACTAACAGCGCTTCCGGGAAGACCAATTGACTGCTTCTGCCGATTTCAGTTTCCTATTTGACCTCGGGCTGGCCGTGTTCGCCGCTTTGGGCTTCAGCTTCCTCTTCTCAAAAATCAAGCAACCCGTTGTTGTTGGCCAGCTGATCGCCGGGATAATCATTGGACCTTTCGGGCTCGGCCTTATCCAGAACCTCAACACGATCAACCTACTCGCTTCTCTAGGGATCATACTTCTCCTCTTCACCGTAGGACTCGAACTAGATCCGCTTGAGATCAAAAAGATTGGACCGGACAGCTTCATACTTGCAGTGGTCGAGCTAACCGTCACTTTCATCACGGTTACACTAGTCGGGCTTGCAGTTGGCCTTACTCAGCTTGAAGCTATTTTCGCCGCAGCCGTAGTCGCTACCACAAGCACAGCGATTATGAGCAAGATTGTACTCGAGACAAAAAGTCTGCGCGCCCAAGAAGCCCATACGGTGGTGACCGCTTCGATAATCGAGGATTTTGCGACAGTATTCATGCTGCTATTGCTACCGGGTCTCGCGGCGGCCAGCAACCAAGTCCCCCCAACCGAAATTGTCCTCCTCGTATTGAAGGGGGCGTTGCTCGTGGGAATCATCTTCTTCTTCGGCTGGAGAATCGCGCCCTGGCTCATAGAAAGGATCAGCAAGGGAGACCAGGAATACAAGGAGACCGCGTTCCTGCTCGCCCTCTCTTTCGGCTTCGCCTTCGCACTCCTCTCTTCCTACCTGGGTTTCTCACCTGCGGTTGGCGCGTTTCTCATGGGCTTGATGATCCGGGGACCCCAGGCCCATTTCGTCAAAGAGAAGGTAGGCCCAATCAAAGACCTATTCATCGTCCTATTCTTCGTCTCTATGGGAACACTCATCAACATTGGAGCGCTCCTCACAGTCACACTACCAATCATCGCGGTCCTTGCAATTGCTATCTTCGGAAAATTCGTCGGATGCTGGGCCGGCGCGAGATTGTCGGGTGCAAAAGATGAAGCTACCCTGGTGGGCCTCTCGATGCTGCCCCGTGGAGAATTCTCCTTCATAGTCGCCCAAGAAGGCACGGGTCTCGGCGTCGCAGCGCAGATCCTCTATCCCGTAGCAGGGCTCGCAACCTTGATCAGTTCGATCATGTCCTCAATCGGTCTTCGAGTCTTCAAACCCAAGACAACTCCTGACGCTCCGAAAATCAAGATTTCTCAGCGCCTAAGACAATTGGGCCGCTCCCGAAACGCCAACAGGGAAAAGAGTTGAGGGTTCCTCCAGGCACGGGGCTCTTGTTCGCGGGGTCCGGACTATACTGGGTTCTATCGGGTCCCCTCATCGGTTGGTTCAGCGTGCTAAATCCCACAGAGATACATCTATCACAAATGGGATTGACTTTAGTCCTCATCACAGGTATCGCATGCCTGGTCGTGGGACTTTGGATAATTCCAACAGATTTCCAAGAGCTCTACAATCTCTTCTCTAGAAATGATGGCTGGGTGTTCACTATCCCGATAGTTCTGGTCGTTACCGACATCTACCTTACTCTGATTGGTTTGTCAGTGGGCAATGGAGAATTGAATCCGTTCGTCGCATCAGCAGTCCAGATCGGACCGTGGGCGATCCTTCCCTTCGTCGTATCTTACATTGCCCTTTCTGAAGGATTGGCGCTGGGAATGTTGAGCGTTGGGAAATGGTTGTTTGGAGTCGTGCGACCGTCAAGATTCATGCCTTTCGCACTGATTTGTGGAGCTGCTTCCTTCGGACCCTTGAGCAATGCTGAGTTGCTGGCGTTTCCTGGAGCAAGTTCAGGCGCCTCCATTGTTGGCGTGGTCGTCGGAGTGGTGACGCTGACAGTGGGCATCTACACGCATTTTCGAAAAGTTGTGCTAAGGGATTCTCTACGTCTTTAGCTTAGATCTCCGCCGCAGGAAGTAGACTCCTGCAACGACAATTGCGGCAGCTGAGGCAATCCCTACTCCTACGATGGCTAAGGATGGCAGGGCTCCGGCGCCTGAAGAGGACCCTATGGTCAAAGCAAGGGTGGCTGAGTGAACCAATGATCCGCTTGTCCCTGTTACATTCACATTGTAGTTCCCTGGGGGCACTGGAGTGGAATAGGCTCCCGAGGAAGCTGCCGACACACTTAGCGTTGAGGAAACTGGCCCCCCTGAGGACAACGTGACGGAAATAGGGCTGAAAGTTATTTGGGGTCCGGGGGAGGTGAGTGTGAAGGTTAAGGACACGGTGCCAGAGAACCCGTTGAGGCTGGTCAATGTGACCGTGACATTCTCGGAGGAACCTTGAGCAACTGTCAATGAAGAAGAACTCAGAGCGATCTTGAAGTCTGGGATGACTACTGTAACCGAGACTGTCGCGGAGTGAGAGAAGGTCGTCGAGTTCTTTGCAGTAACAGTGAAACTGTAAGAAGCTGGGGAGGTACCAGCAGGTACTGAGATTGTAAAGTTTGATTTTGCTGTTCCACTCGGTGGAACCACGACGGGATTCACACTAAAGATGCTGGTTAGAAGACCAGGCGGCGATGACGATGACAGGGTAACTGAGCCAGCAAAGTTGTTGAAACTCGTTATCGAAACAGTTGAGTTTGCGCTTGCACCTTGAGGAATCGTGAGAGAGGATGGGTTGGATGAAACTGAATAGTCGGGGCCAGGAGGCGAAACTATGAACTTTCCAAACATTGGCCCTTTGTGTATGTAGCACCAGTACGTGTAGATTCCGGGAATTGTCGTCGCGGTGAATGTGTAAGGAATTGCCGTTGAACCGAAATTACCGGATAAGGGCTCTCCTGGATCGGGAACTCCATTTCCATTGTAGTCTACCCCCCAATTGTGACCGATGCCATCACCCGCAGTGAGGGACATGGTGACGGTCTCGCCTGGCAACACCGTGAGGTCGGGCCCGGGAGACGTCACTGTTGTCGTCGTGAGCCCCCACCCTGCTGGAGACAAAAATCTACCGAAGAGAGTGAAAGAGGCAGGGTTCGCCCGGGGAAGAGCGGGCAAAAGAACCAATCCCAACATTCCTGCCGTGATGAGAAGGAATGGAAGAGCGACTGGTTTGAGGAGTCGGACTACAGCTGACAAAAATAACCTCCTATGGCAATAGAATCTCCCAAATAGCCCATTTAACGTTTTGGCTTGCGGACCCTTCATAAATCTTGAAAGATAAATCCCTCCGAGACCATGACCCATATCGTGCCACGCATTCGGGCTCCGGAAAACAAACCAACAATCAAAATTTCGAAGGGCACGAACCCGAAAGAGATTCAAAGATTCCGATTCATTGTTCAGGAGCATCACGCGCGCCGGTTGCATTGGGACTTCCGGCTTGAGCTAGACGGTGTTCTGAAGAGTTGGGCTGTTCCAAAGGGTCCACCAACTGAGGTTGGGATCAAGCGGCTAGCCGTCGAAGTTGAGGATCATCCCTTGAGCTATTTTGGATTCGAAGGGACTATTGCGAAAGGTGAGTATGGCGCTGGGGAGGTCAAAGTCTGGGACAAGGGGTTCTATGTTTTAGAGCTCAGGGAACCTCGAAAGTACCATGTTCTATTGAAAGGACGGAAGTTGAAGGGTGACTATCGCTTGATCAATTTCAAAGACAAGAACTGGTTAATCTACAAAGTCGCGTGAACGATCAAAGCTAAGTTTGTCTCTCTTTCCTTCGGCACTCCTCAAGCATCTCTACTGCGCTTCGCAGATGAGGTATGGCTATCGATCCGCCTACTATCAGTCCTATGTTGAAGGCCTCGAAAAATTCTGCATCGGAGACTTTCTGTTCGACACACTGGATAATGTGGTATGTGACACAGTCATCACAACGAAGAACGAGTGATGCGACAAGTCCCATCAACTCTTTGGTCTTTCGAGGAAGCGCGCCATCATTGTAGGCTTGGGTGTCTAGGTTGAAGAAGCGTTTGATCTGAAGGTTACCCTGTTCCAGAATTTTCTCGTTCATTTTCTCCCGGTAAGCTTTGAATTCTTTTAAGGAGTGGCCGTGGCTCGCCATTCTGGGCTCATCTGCAAGCATCTCTCGCCCCGGTATTAGAATATGGGTCGAGAAATTCAGGGGAGACTGAGGACACCAGGGTTCAGCAATAGCAGATAGTAGGCTACGGCCAGGATTCCTATTATGATTATGAGATATCCGCTGGCCTCTAGCGCCCTTTTTGCCGGCGCGAGGCCGAGCTCAGTAAGAGTTGACTGGAATCGATATATTCCATGGTACAGGGACCCAGCAACAGTCACGAACAGGAATAGAGTTCCAATGTGATGATGATTCAGGATTGCGCTAGTGGGATCTCCGCTCGACACAGGCCATAGACCTAACGGGTAAGCGATTCCCACCAAGTAGATCAATATGGGCAGGAGGAGGGCTGCAATGAAACCTCCCGTCGAGAAGACTCCCCAGAGAATTGCGTGCAGACGGGCGACTTTTGGCATCGGGCTACCTCAGAACGAGTATCTGAATTACCGCGTAGGAGATGGTCAGCAGCAAAACAATGTTGACTAGTAACGCTTGCCAGGGTTTGCTCGTCGTTTTCCCCATCTTGATCGGTATAACCTTGCCGATCAAATAGAACCACGTGAGAGCGTGATACACCGTGAACAGCAAAGCTACTATGTTGAATGCTATGATTCCCGGATTTCTCATCAAGGCAAGAGCGCTATCTTTTGCTCCCGATGCAAACAGCGATAGTTCGTAGATGTAGATCAGGCTAAAGACTGCTACGAAGAAGCTGGTCCATTCTCGGATCATGTACTGGGTGAAGTGGCTGTTGGAGAGCCACCATCCGGGTCCAAGCTTTCGCCTGTATTCGGGAAACGGTTTCTGTTTGGACAATGCTATTTTCCGCCTCTGGGCATCACTAGAGATTTCAGAGCGTTGGTAGCTCCGAGGATCTTCGTCTTCTGAATAGCAAGCATGGGGTCAACGCCCTTCGGGCATACGACACTGCATTCTCCAACTAAGGTGCATTCCCAGACTCCTTCGAGTTCATGCACGATCGGGAACCGGACAGCCTTGCCCTGGTCTCTGGAATCCTCGATGTAACGATAGGCAAGGGCCGTAGCTGCTGGACCTAGGAATTTCTCGTTGAGCCCGTAGACTGGGCAGGCGGAGTAGCAGAGCATGCAGTTGATGCATGAGGAGAACTGGTCGTACCTTTCCAGTTCCTCAGCGCTCTGACGGTACTCACCCTCTTCCGGGGGAGACTCTTTCTCCCTGATTATCCAAGGCTTGATCTCCACCAGCTTGTGCATGAAGTCGTCCATGTTGACGACCAAATCCTTGATCACTGGAAAGTGGGTGAGGGGTTCCACCTTTATCGTTCGTCCTTTGAACTCGTGGAGAAAGCTAGCGCAGGTGAGCTTCGGGACCCCGTCTACATTTGCCCCGCAGCTGCCACAGACGCCCATTCTGCACGACCAGCGATAGGTCAGCGTCCCATCCAGGTTGGCTTTGATGTAGTTTAGCGCGTCAAGGACAACCATGTCCTTCCGGTAGGGCACCTTGTAGTCCTGGAAGTAGGGTTTCCCATCTTTCTCAGGTCGATAACGCGTTACCCGTATCGTCGCAATATCTTGGCTCATTAGTAGACCCGAGCCTCCGGTTCCCAACGAGTAATGCTCACGGGCATCGTGTCTATCCTCGGAATGGTTCCGGTCTCATAGACGACCAAGTGCTTGAGGAACTGAACATCGTCTCGTTTCGGATAATCCGTTCGAAAGTGCGCTCCCCTCGATTCATTCCGTGCAAGCGCAGCATAGGCGATGGTCTCTGCAATATCAAGCATGAAATCCAGTTCTAGGGCGGAAACCAAATCAGTGTTGTAGACCCGGTCCTTGTCGTCGACGACTGCGTTCTTCATTCTCTGCTTCAGATCTCCAATAAGGCTGCAAGCCTGTTTGAGATTGTTCTTGTCACGGTAAATGCCAACATGCTCCTCCATGACCTTCTGCATCTCAGTCCGAATCGTCGAGATTCTTTCGCCCTTCTCATGCTTCAGAACCCTGTCATAGATTCTCTTCTCCTCCTCCATCGCAAGTCCTTGAACGGGGTTTCCGAAGCTCGGCGACCCCTGCCTGGTCGCGTACTGAGCCGCCCTGATTCCGGCCTCAGCCCCGAACACTAGGCACTCGGTCAACGAGTTGCTGCCTAGCCGGTTTGCGCCATTCATGCTGACGCAGGCCATTTCTCCTGCAGCATAGAGTCCAGGGAGGCCTGTGTAGCCGTGAATGTCAGTATGGACACCGCCCATCATGTAGTGCTGACCTGGTCTTACCGGTATCATCTCATGGACAGGATCTATTCCCAGGTACCTCTCCGCGAGTTCTTTCACGAAGGGAAGCTTCGTCTCGATCGTTTCCGCGCCCAGATGTGTGAGGTCTAGGTTGACATAGCTCCCGTACGGGCCCTCGAATCCTCGTCCCTCCTTGATCTCGGTCATCTCGGCCCGCGACAAGATGTCTCTGGGGCCAAGCTCCATCTTGTTGGGAACGTATCTCTTCAGGAACCGTTCGCCATCCTTGTTCAGTAGATGACCTCCTTCTCCCCTCGCCGCTTCAGTGATCAGAATCCCGGTGTTCGGGAGCAATGTGGGATGGTACTGGACCATTTCCATATCTTTGAGCGGGACCCCTGCCCGGTAGGCCATGGCCATCCCATCTCCTGTTTTGATCCATCCGTTGGTTGTGAACTGGTAGATTCTACCGCATCCGCCGGTCGCGATCACGACTGCTTTTGCTAAGATCGATGAGAGTTCCCCGGAGCGTATGTCAATCGCAGTGACGCCGTCGACTCGGCCATTATCCACGAGAATCGACGTGGTGAACCACTCGTCGTACCTGTGAATATTCTCGAACTTTAGGCTCGTCTGGAAGAGAGAGTGCAGAAGGTGGAATCCGATCTTGTCTGTGGCGAACAGTGTTCGTTTTACGCTCATTCCTCCGAAAGCGCGCACGCTGATGCGGCCGTCCGGGTCGCGGCTGAAAGGACATCCCCAGTGCTCAAGACGTATCGATTCCTTTGGCGCTTCTTTTACGAAGAATTCTACAGCGTCCTGATCTGCTAGAAAATCGCTTCCCTTGATTGTGTCGTAGGCGTGCAGGTCGAAGTTGTCATAGTCCGTTCTCAGGACAGCGGCCATGCCGCCTTCAGCAGAGACCGTGTGGCTACGCATAGGATAGACCTTAGACACGATTGCGATGTCGAGCTTTGGATTGAGCTCGGCAGCAGCAATGGCAGCCCGGAGACCAGCCGCGCCACCCCCGATGATTAGGATATCGTGACTGAGATGTTCCACTGCGTTTCAGCTTCCTGCCTTCGACGAGCGGCTGTTAACGAATCCGCCCGTATTTTAAATAGAGTCAGGAATCGAAGGCAAAACCAGTGATAGACGGGTATGCTCTAACTGATCAGAACTCTGCCTTCACGACTCTGAGGGCTTGACCCTCAGTGTCGTCAAGCCTCATCTGGACAGAAAACAATCCTCTCAGCGCCCCTAAGAATCGCTCCTCAGTCGTCTCCTTACTGACGAGAAATATTGCTGTGACAGTTGAAGGGCTAAGCAGCTCGATCAATTGCTTGATGCCAGAGTAGACTTGCTCCCACCTTTCACCCCGAATCAACTCAGTGATACTGTCGAAGACGAAGCTCAAAGCAACAGACTTGTTGTTCTCGAACAGATCCGTCACCAGTGAGGTTACCAGGCCCAGCTCCTTGTCCGGAATCTGGATCTCTCCATCAGGCGCTTCGTCCGGGGCAGATACGAGAGAAGAAGCCGCGACTATCCTCACCATTCTCTTTCCCTTCAACGCCCTGTAGAGCTTGCTCGACTTGGATGTGAAGAGGGTGCACATCTCGGCATTAGCGATTCCCTCGTCGAAGAACTTTTTCACCAAGTCCTCGAAGTTCGAGTTTGAGGAGTACTCGAGAAGAATCTTTGAGCCCTCGATTCTTGGATGGTCCAGATTGACAAGGGTTGAAAACGGGTCGGACGCCTCTGACAGATTGACGAGCTCAACGTCCCCGTTCTTCTGTAGGAAATCAGCGACTTGGGGTCGAGGTGCCTGGCTGGACTCTAGCAGTAGCACTTCTGCTTCCGGTTCATTCTTTGAATCTCTCGCAATAGACACCATCGAGCCTTGAAGATCCTGCCGCTCCAGCTCTTTCACGAACACGGTTGCCGTTTGGCTCAGACCAAACTTGTCCGAGAGGCCTTCTTTCCCGAACCTTTTGTCATCAGAACGGGCCGAAGAAGTGACAAACTTTCCGTTCTCTGTCCACTCCTTGAATCGAGAGTCGTTGCGTGACAGTCCCTCTACGAGCCAGGTGGCCGGAGACTTGAGAACCACTTTTGCACCAGCTTCTATAGTGCTTCGAAAAGCAGAGGATAGAAACGATATTGATCGCATGCTGGTATCGTGTAGAACTAGGTATCGTTTTCCAAATTTTATCAGACTTTGAGGGAAGAGGCTGGTTTTCAAGAACCTAGTTGTTCCAGGAAGGGTTCGAATGGAAATGGCTAGCAGGCAATAGAGCGCAGAACTGAGAATCAAACCTAGCTCGTAAGAGAATGGAATCATAGGAGATAAGAGAAAGAAAACGACCAGTCCCACTGTGGGAAAACAAAGCCAGCTGGACAACATCAATAGCAGAGAGTTTCTCGTGTAAGAAGTCTGAGCACGTCGCAGAGATGAAAGAAGCAGCAAGGAAGGATACAAGACGACGGGAGCCGCAACTGCAAAAGTAAGCGCAATGTACCATGTCGGAAACGCAGGCAACACGTATGCCTCATTCCCGTACATCGTTAGAGAAGAAGTGACTGGTTCAAAGGTGAGTGTAACCGCAAGCCATATGCCAAGAATTAGGAGAAATAGGGGGAATAACATAGTTCTCTTGAGAATGATCTTCATAGATTCTCCCCACGTTCTCGCTTCGGGACAGAACTGAACCACTGCTGCCGCGTGGCCAAAGTTCATCGCGACGAGGAAGAAGCCGACAAGCATTACGTAGGTGGCGATGCTGCTTTGGGCTATGATTCTACCTATATCGGCAGCCAGAATTAGGAAGAAGTAGATGTTTAGCCGAATTAGGTTACGTCGTGCAATCCCGACAAACGAAGGTTTCTGCCTGATAAGCAGCCACAAAGAAAGGGCTGGAGCGACCATCGCAACTAGGTCTAGATAGAGGGGAGTGGACATGTTTACCCTTAGTCCTGCGAGTGTTCGTGAGAGTGTGTTTGGCGGTTAGCGAAGGTTTCAAGATAACGTAACTGAGCGGCGTGGTCTATTGTTACTCGACTTGTGACGCGCACGGGGTCCTCTCTTGAGATTCGAAATCGCGGCTTCGACCTTTCCCGTTAGCAGTTCGTATCCTTCCGCGTTCAACCGCTTTCGACGCCGATTGCCAGCCCAGATGGGGCGTCCCCACATTGGGTCCGAGGTGTATCTTGGGACCAAGTGCCAGTGAAGATGTGGCATGGAATTCCCGAGCAGCTCATAATTCATCTTGTCAGGATTGAACGCCTTCGACAACGCACTTGCAACAAGTGACATGTCCTCTAGAAACTGTTTGCGATCCTTGTCAGCCAGTCCGTAGAGCTCCTCTTCGTGCCATTTTAGCGTCAGGAAAGTGTACCCTTCAAACGCTTGATCCGGATTCAGTTTAGCAACTGACACTCTAGACTCGTAGAAGACAAGATTCTTGGGCTCGAAGAGACCTTGGCACATCCAGCAGTCGGCCTGCAGACGCGACAAGGATAGACCATACAGAATCGGAATCCGATTTGTTTTTAAGATGATGATAAGATCGCACGCGTTAGAGGTCAGAGACCTTCGATTCCACGAGGACGACTGGTTTGGGTGTCAAATATTGACCCCTGGAATGGTGGGAAAACTCGCCAGAGAATATACTCCTCACCAGACCGAGCAGGACACGCTCACCTGGTGGACTACTAACCGGACGTATCAAAAGACAAAGAAGAAACTCGTCAAACGTCCCAAGTTCTACTTTCTAGACGGTCCGCCGTATGTAACCAATGCTCCCCATGTGGGGATTGCATGGAACAAGACTCTCAAAGATATCGTCATCAGATACTATAGGATGAAAGGCTTCAATGTCCACGATCAGCCGGGCTATGACTGCCACGGCCTTCCTATCGAAGTAATGATAGAGAAGTCGTTGAAGCTAGGCTCGAAAAAGGACATCGAGAATATTGTCGGAGTGGACCGGTTCATAGCCGAGTGCAAGAAATTTGCCGAAGAAAATGTCCAAGCTCAGACTAGGGTTTTTAGAGACCTCGGGATCTGGATGGACTGGGACAACCCCTACCTGACTTACAAGGATAGTTACATTGAATCTGTCTGGTGGACGATAAAGCGGGCCCAAGAGGAACGTCTTCTCTACAAGGCTTTGAAGGTGGTTCACTGGTGTCCCCGCTGCGAGACAGCCCTCGCCGGGTACGAGGTTACAGACGAGTACAGAACCGTTCAAGACTTCTCTATCTATGTGAAACTCCCACTGGTCGACAAGCCGGAAGAGTTCATACTCATCTGGACCACGACGCCTTGGACTCTGCCAGCAAACCTGGGCGTGATGGTTCACCCAGACAAGCGCTACGTCCTGGTAGAGGTCGACGGAGACAAGCTCATAGTTGCCAAAGAGAGGCTTGAACAAGTCTTCGGGGGACGAAGCTACAAGACCTTAGAGGATTATCAAGGACGAGAACTGGCGGGCACGCAGTATCGCCCACCACTCCAAGAAGAAACCCAGGCCCAGATCGGGGCAGACCGGCATCGGGTCCTGCTCAGCGCTGAACACGTTTCAATGCTTGAAGGAACCGGGGCCGTCCACACTGCCCCCGGGCATGGAGAAGAGGACTTCGAGGTCGGCACGAAGTATGGACTGCCCCCCTTCTCGCCGGTAGACCAGTCAGGCCGCTTCACGAAGGAAGCTGGAAAGTACGCGGGGCTGTCGGTTAAAGACGCGAACAGAGTGATCATCGAAGATCTCCGGGCCAAGAATCTTCTTTGGAAAGAGGAGACAATCGAGCACTCGTATCCTCACTGCTGGAGATGCAAAACGGCCCTCATTCTTAGAGCGACAGATCAATGGTTTGTCAAAGTCACTTCTATCAAGGAAAAAATGCTGAGCGAGAACCAGAAGGTCCGATGGGTGCCGGAATGGGCCGGGTCCAAAAGGTTCCACGACTGGCTTGAAGGCGCCCGAGACTGGGTAATATCGCGCCAGCGCTACTGGGGTGTCCCGCTCCCAATCTGGACCTGTGAGAAGTGCGGAGGACACACCGTAATTGGTTCAAAGAAAGAGCTCGTCAAACTCGCTCTACACCCACCGAAAGAGTTTGAACTGCATCGGAATCGCGTCGACAAAATACAGGTCAGGTGCAAATGCAGAGGAACCGCGAAGAGAGAGCCTGATATTCTTGACGTCTGGGGGGACTCGGGCGCTGCGTCTTGGGCCAGCCTCGGCTATCCAAAGAATTCTGTTGAGCTAAAAAAGTGGTGGCCAGCGGACCTTATCGTCGAAGCACATGATCAGACAAGAGGCTGGTTCTACAACCAGCTCGTTTCTGGGGTCCTTGCCTTCAGCGGAGGCCCATACCGAACGGTGTTGATGCACGGCCATACCCTCGATGAGCATGGAGAAAAGATGAGCAAGTCGAAAGGAAACTTCGTCAGCCCAGATGACATTGTAGTCAAGTACAGTCGTGATGCGCTTCGATTCTATACCGTTCAGTCAACCCTCTGGGAGGATTTCCAGTTTTCATGGAACGCTGTTGAAGTGGCAGCAAAGGACCTCCAGATTGCGTGGAACGTCTTCTCGTTCGCCACACTCTACATGAATCTCGACAAGTTCAGGCCGGACTCGTGGCCGGTTAAGAGAGTCTGGGACAACCTGAGGCTCGAAGACAAATGGCTTGTCTCCCGGAGCGAGAGCTTGCTGAAAGATGTGACCAGCCATATGGAAGGCCTCCAACTGCACCTTGCGGTGCGTAGACTGAGAAGCTTTGTAATAGAAGATTTGAGCCACTGGTACATTCGACTAGTAAGGAGAAGGTTCTGGCAAGAGAAACAAAACAAGGACAAACTTGCCTCGTACGCGGCCCTCCACTACGCCCTGAAGACCTGGCTAGTCCTATCATCTCCATTCATCCCACTCTTGACTGAGACAGTCTACCAGCAGGCCTTTCGAAAGACTGTGAAGTCGGGCCTTGAGAGCATTCACATGTCCTCTTGGCCAAAATCTAGGCCAAGGTGGATTAACAAGGGGCTTGAGGAGAATATGGAGATAGTGCAACAGGTTTCGGCGGCATCGTCATCAGCTAGGCAATCGAAGAAGGTAAAATTACGCCAACCAGTCGCCAGAGTCCTTATCGTTACCAATAGCGACAAGGTAAAGCGAGCGGTCAAGAGCCTACGACCACTATTCCTACAACAGACAAACTCGAAAGACATCCGACTCGTCGGCCTCGCCGAAGAAGAGCAGCTGAAGAAGCTGAGAGTTGAGCCGAACTTCAAAGGCCTCGGACCCGTTTTCAAGGGAGAGGCCAACATGGTAGCGGAAGCACTACGGTCAACAGACGGACGCCAGCTCTATCAAGCCCTTCAAGCCGACAAATCCTACACGTTGAAAATGGATAATCGAGACTACAAGATTACTGGCCAGATGGTAGCATTCAAAGAAGAAATGCCCGAGAACTTTGCCATGGGAAGCTTCGACGATGGCCGCGTCTATATCGATCTAACCATTCCAAAAGAACTAGTAAGAGAAGGCTTTGTGAGAGAAATTGTCAGACGATTGCAAGAAATGAGGAAACGCCTCGACCTTCCAGTGGACGCTTTCGTGGAAGCATACGTGACCGTACCCGACGCCCAGAAGCTCGAATGGTTGGAAGATGAACGAGACTATCTTATGGGAGAGGTCAGAGTGGAAACACTGCATCTTCTTCGTCCCGACCAAGAGAGACCGAAAGCTAAAGCGGAAGAAAACTGGGAGATTGAAGGTCATACGTTTCAGATGGGAATCTCGTCGAAAAACGCTCAATACTAAAACCGATTGGGTCTGGACGATGTGAAGAGTGTAGGCTTCCTTGTCAATCCAATCGCTGGAATGGGTGGAGCGGTCGGGTTAAAGGGCACAGACGGTAGGAAGACACTGCGCGATGCCGTTCGAAAGGGTGCGAAGCCAGTCTCTCTCGAACGAGGCCTGAGATTCTTGGAAGAGGTCCAGAGACGAAGCCAGGGCATCGAATTTCTGACCGCTCCCGGAAACATGGGAGCGAGCATTGCCGACCAACTGAAACTTGAACATGAATCGGTTGGACGAATTGGAAAAACTACCACATCCGATGACAGTATTAGGATTGCCCGTCTAATGAGACGAAAAAGAGCAGACTTGATCGTGTTTTGTGGCGGAGATGGAACCGCCAGAGATGTATTGGAAGGAGTAGGCGGCGAGGCTCCTGCGCTAGGTGTCCCCGCCGGAGTGAAGATCTACTCGTCAGTCTTCGCCATCAATCCAGCAGCCGCGGCGGAGTCAACTGTCGCGTTTCTTGAAGATCAGATTCCCACGAGACTGGGAGAAGTTGTCGATGTGGATGAAATCGCGTTTAGAAAGAATCGCTTGTCAGTCAAGCTGTTCGGCTATCTTACAACTCCCGATTCTGGACCACTAATGCAAGCATCAAAATCGGCTACCGGAATATCTGAGGATTCTGAACTGGACGCGATAGCCGAATATTTCATCGAAAAGATCGACCCGGAAACCACCTACATTCTCGGTCCAGGATCAACTGTTGAGAGGATCGCAAAGCGTTTGGGAGTCAACAAATCGCTTTTCGGAGTGGATGTTGTCAAGGGAAATGGGACAACATTGCAGCTTGACGTTGACGAGACAGCCTTGATGAACTTGATCGGCAAAAATTGGCTAAAGAGTTCAACGAAAATCATCATTTCCCCGATTGGAGGACAAGGCTTCCTATTCGGACGCGGAAACCAACAAATCAGCTCGCAGGTAATTCGCAGAGTAGGTGTCGAGAACATTACCGTGGTTGGATCGAGAAGTAAGATCGAAGCACTGCATCCCCGACGTCTTCTTACCGACTCCGATAATGACGAGATAGATCAACAGTTACGAGGCTATCTTCGGGTAATCACCGGATACCGGGAAGAAATGGTCGTCAAAGTAGAGTAGCGCAACCCAGGCTTCTCAACAGACCCAGCTGTGCCCCCGTACCGTTGACCAACAGTAACACTACGCTCTAAGTCAGACGGACCCCTAAGCCTAGCAATTACTCATGCCTTCAACCAACGGAAAGATTCGGAAGAAGACCAAATCCAAACCGGCCACAAAATCCCGTAAGACATCTCGGCCCCACAAGGCCTCTAGAACGAGTAGTTCTCATCCCAGGAGAAAAACGGCTGCGAAGCAAGATGACGTCACTTACGTGTACGAGTGTACTCGCCCAGGATGCGGCTATAAGATCTGGCGAGACGAAAAGGGCGAACCTGGACAGTTACGCAACGACCTGAAATGTCCAAAGTGCCATCATGTAGAATTCCGATGCCTGGGCAAGGAGGATCTACCGGAAAGCTTCCAAGTTCCAACTCCCACGAACCCTGTTGACTTCGACGCAGTCAAGACATCCGAGATAGGATCGAACTAAGAAACCCCCGAAGCAGAACGAACACTCAGCATCATTGAGTGGAATTGTTCGGATAGAGGAAAGGGCTAGAGATCTGCTGTTGGTGCGGGGGGTGGGATTCGAACCCACGAAGGCCTACGCCACAGGATCTCTCCTGAAGCCGGATCTTAAGTCAAGCACCACTCCCTATCGGAGCGGTCCTGCCCCTTTGACCTGAATCCCGCCGCTACAGGACAGGATCCCATAGTGGTCTCGGGAACCCCCGCTTTCGGCTTCACGAGGCAATATCCATTCTTAAAGCCAATCTAGCAGAGGACGCTAACTTAGGGCATAGTCGTCCCAAGTCTGTGATCGAGACCCGCTGTTCCCGGGTCTAAGATACAATCTCTACAAATCCCGCGGGTGTCCGCTTCCTTCCTGCAGAAGGGCCTGGCGCAAAGAGATGTCTCCCAGCAGGACCGTTCAGAGGTCCGTTACGCCAGATTCTGTCAAAGCCCTCATGATTGTCGAGGCGATTGTCATCGCCTTCTTCTCGTTTTGGCTTGCTAACGAGTACGTTTACAACGTATACTTCCGAATATACGTGAACAGCGTGAACAGCGTCTTCATAGAACACTTCACAACCTACACAATCGCCCTGGGACTTGGAATTGGCCTAGCAGGGACAGCTGCCGCGGCGACCCTCTACAAGAAACTTAGAGAAGCCAGATTGAAACTAGAATTCGTTGCCCCGAAGATCAGAGGTTCTCTTGAGCAAATGCTAGCAAGCCTTCCCTCAATGGAACCGCAGGCGGCCATTCCACCAATTAGCAATACTCCCGTCGTCACAACCCAACCTGCCTTGGAGGCTACGACGACCCTTAACCCCATTTCCCCTGCTTCTCCTCCGCCGCCTGCGGAAGAGAAGAAATAATTTCCTTTAGGGTTTCTCGCCTAGTTCCTTGGCGAACTCTGTCAGCAGTTCTCTCTGCCGACGAGAGAGATCTCTCGGAATCTCAACATCAACTCTTACAAGCTCATCCCCTCGGCCCCATCCTCCGACCCTTGGGAAGCCTTTCCCCTCCAGGCGAAATACTGTTCCCGGTTTTGTCCCTGGTGGAATCTTTAGTTGTGCCTTACCATCGATTGAGGGCACTTGAAGCTCTCCGCCAAGGGCGGCTTTGGGAAAACTGACTCTGGTTTCGTACAGAATGTTGTCGCCATCTCGTTTGAAGTCGGCGTGAGGCTTCAATCGTATCCGGACATAGAGATCTCCACTGCGCCCGCCCTGAGTAGCGTTCCCCTCTCCCCTAATGCGGAGGCTCTGACCTTCGTCAGCTCCAGGGGGAACTTTCACCTGGAGCTTGGACCTTGAACGTGCAACGCCGCTTCCGCTGCAGTTCTTGCATGGCTTGTCGATGATGCTTCCTTCTCCTCTACACTTTGGACAGGTGGTTATCTGAACGAGCTGGGCGAACCCCGCTCGACGGACAGTTTGGACCTGGCCTCGGCCATGACAGTTGCCACAGGTCCGCCTCGAGCTCCCTGGCTGGGCCCCGGTCCCGTTGCATTCCTTACACTCAGCTAGTCGAGGAACTTCTATCTCTCTTGTCGCTCCATGGGCGACCTCGTCGAAGCTAATCTGCAAATCGTAAAGCAAGTCCTCGCCTCTGGAGGGAGCATTTGTGCTTTCGAAGTTCTGGAAGCCCCCGAACCCGCCGAGAATCCGTTCTACGAAGCTGCTGAACCCGCCCCCGAATGCGCCGAATCCCATGTCTCGGAATATGGAGTCGAAGTCCGCGCCCCGGAAAATGTCTTCAGTGTTATATTTCTGGTAGATTCCCTCTCGCCCGAACTGGTCGTATTGTTTCCGCTTCTCTTCATCGGACAATATTGCGTAGGCTTCTGAGATTTCCTTGAACTTCTCAGTGGCCTCGGGAGCCTTGTTTCTGTCCGGGTGATACTGTAGAGCGAGTTTTCGGTAGGAGCCTTTTATGTCGTCCTTGGACGCGTTTCGAGGAACCCCGAGCACGTCGTAATAGTCTCGCTTCTCCATTCTTTCCGATTCATCTCGCTCTACCGAGAGCCTTCGTCCTTTACCTCTCTGAACTCCGCGTCTACAACATTATCATCCTTAGACTGGTTGGCTCCCGGCGATGTTGCCTGCTGGGCGGGTTCTTCGGGCTTCTGAGCGACCTTCTGGTAGATCTCGGCGCCAATCTTCTGGAGTATTCGTGAGAGATCGTCGCTGGCCGATTTTATCCGGTCAGCCTCTTTCCCAGATAGGGCGGCTCGCAGGGTGCCTGCTGCCTTGTCGATGGCTTCAACCTGTTCTTTCGTAATCTTGTCTTTCAACTCGTCTTTTGTCTTGTCAGCGGTGTAGAGCATACTTTCCGCGGTGTTCCTGAGTTCCACCTCTTCCTTTCGTTTCTTATCCTGATCCGCGAACTGCTCAGCTTCGTGGACCATCTTCTCCTTCTGATCCTTCGAGAGCTTGGTCGAGGCGGCGATCGTAATCTTGTTCTCTTTCGATGTTGCGAGGTCCTTCGCAGACACATTTAGGATACCGTTTGCGTCAATGTCGAAGGTCACCTCAATCTGAGGAATCCCTCTAGGGGCAGGCGGGATACCTGTTAGGTTGA
>Ga0209376_1002366_pt1 | contig 17934 bp, 17 predicted proteins | sample GraSoiAngelo_134_FD_185891 | JGI IMG/M metagenome (GOLD analysis project Ga0209376, IMG submission 185891) | Grasslands soil microbial communities from the Angelo Coastal Reserve, California, USA - 14_0929_05_30cm (SPAdes) (version 2) | ecosystem: Environmental > Terrestrial > Soil > Grasslands ... | reverse complement strand
ACTCTCCTGCTCTACGGTCACTACGACGTCCAGCCGACCGGCGACGTCGCGCGGTGGCAGTGGCAGGGCGTGAAGTGCGAGCCGTTCGTGCCCGCGTACTTCCTCGACGGGACACCGGTGCGCCCGCGATCCGTCGACGACAAGGCGCTGGACGGCGTGGTGCTCGTGGCGCGCGGCGGCGCTGACAACAAGGGCCAGCACCTCGCGAACGTGCTCGGCGCGATGGACGCCGTGCGCGGCGGCACCGCGCAGTGGAAGGTCAAGGTCATCCTCGACGGCGAAGAGGAGCACGGCAGCCCCAATCTGGAGGCGATCGCCCGCGCCCACCGCGCGACCCTCGCCGCCGACGTGCTGATCGGGTCAGACGGACCGAAGCAGAAGAACCTCCCGACCCTGGTCATGGGGGTGCGCGGGCTGCTCACCGTCGACATCGTCGCCGACAACGGCCAGCCCGCGTCGGTCCACTCGGGCAACTACGGCAACATCGTGCCGAACCCGGTGCTCCCGCTCGCGCGCCTCATCGCCGATATCGAGGAACGCGTCGGGGCCTACGCCGCGGACCACGACGCGTTCAGGCGCGAGGCGCGTCGGGGCCTACGCCGCGGACCACGACGCGTTCAGGCGCGAGGCAACCGAGGTGTTCGCGAAGTGGGAGGAGAAGGCGGTGTGGACGCCGTTCTTGCGGCCGACCGTCAACATCAACCACTTCATGACCGACGGCGCCTCGCCGACGCTCCGGCGCACGATCATCCCGCGCACGGCTCACGCGCGCCTCGACGTTCGTCTGACGCCCGACACGCCTCCGGCGGCGATCCGCGAGCTCATCGACCGCACCGTCGCCGAGCACCGCGGGCGCGTCGCCGGCATCACCTTCGCCGTCGAGACCTCCGGTCAGCCCGCCAGCTACACCTCGCCCTCACGCCCGGAGTTCGGCTGGCTCCTCCGACTGCTGGAGCAGCAAGGCGACGCCGAGCCGGTGGCGCTGCCGATCCTCGGCGGCACGCTGCCGCTCCACGTCTTCACGGACGTTCTCGGGATGCCCTGCCTGTGGATCCCGGCGGCCAACAGCAACAACCAGCAGCACGACATCAACGAGCACTACGTGCTGCGTCACTTCTATCAGCAGACCGCGCTCTACCGGCTGATCGTGTCGTCGCGGCCGATGTAGCGGTCGCCCTCAGCGCTCCACGGACAGCGGCGAGAGCTGGCCCTTCCGGTAGGAACGTTTGGCGGCGATTTTCCCGTCGCGCAACGTGAGCACGTCGCACCCCTGCACTTCGTAGCGGGTGGAGCCGCGCGGAGTCCCCGTCGTCAGCCACTCGACCACCGCCAGGTCGGGATGGGCGAAGTGGCGGATCTCGTCCCAGCGCACGTCGGGAATGCGCCGGAACATGTCCTCGAGAAACTCGCGGACCGCCGGCTGGCCGACGACGCGCGCGCCCCAGGGATCCTTCCCGAACGACGCTTCGAAGATCACGTCGTCCGTCATCATGGAGAGAATTCCCGCGACATCGTGGCCGTTCCACACCGTGTTGAACCGGGTGACGAACGCTTCCCCCTCAAATCCCATGTCCACCCTCCGTGGGTCTCGGCGTGGGCCATCGTATCCCCGAGGGGGCCGCGGGGCCCCCTCGGCGTCCGATCAATGGAGCCGGCGGTCGTCGTAGCCGGCCGAGGCCTTGATTCGCTCCTCGGTGCCCGGGATGTACTTCTTCTCCAGCTCCTGGAAGTGGGCGACACGCGCCATCACGTGATGGCTCTCGGTCGGGTGACCGACCTTCGCCTTCTCGAGGCGCCACTGCGCCTGTTCCTCGTCGCGCACCAGCTCCTCCATCGCGTTCCAGACCGCGTACGTGGCCGCGTGGGACGCGTAGAGCGTGATGAAGATGAACTTGTAGCCGAGCGCGCCCAGCTCCTGGAAGGTGAATGGATGCGGATCCTGGTGCCAGCGGAAGGAGGACGAGTAGTTGAAGGCCAGCGGCAGGTTCGGATGCGTCTCGCGCATCGCCTTGGCGAAGGCCACCGCCGGCTCGCGCGACGCGTTCGACAGCTCGCACCAGACCAGGTCCACGCCCGCGTCGGCGTAGGCGCGGCCGCGACGGATCGCCTCTTCGAGGCTCCCACCGACGGCACCGTAGGCGTCGGTCCGGGCGATGATGACGAAGTCGCGGTCGAGGCGATCGCGCGTGTCGATGGCCGCGCGGTACTTACCCAGCGCCTCCTCGAGGCTGACGATCGTCTTGCCCGCGATGTGGCCGCAGCGCTTTGGGAAGCGCTGGTCTTCCAGGTGGATCCCCGCCACGCCGGTCTTGGCGAACTCCTGCACGGTCCGGATCGTCGAGAGCGCGTTCCCGTAGCCGTCGTCGGCATCCGCGATCACCGGCAGGGTCGTGGCGCTGGCGACCATCGAGGCGATCCGCGCGACCTCCGTCTGCGTGAGGAAGCCCATGTCGGGCCACGCGTTGGCCAGGGCCATCGAGTAGCCGCTCAAGTAGATCGACTTCAGGCCGACTTGCTCGGCGATCTGCGCGTCCAGCGGCTGATAGACGCCGCCGGTGAACAGATAGGGCTCCTGCTCGAGCAGCCTCCGGAACTTCCGTCCCATGCTCTCCGGCATCGGGCCCTCCTCAGGCGACGCGGCCGCGCGTGACCAGCCACGCGCACCACCGGCAATAGGTTTCGGTGTCGATCTGGATCGCGCAGCTCACGCAGCCGACGGCCCCGCACTCCTGGCACTGCGCCGATCGCGACGAGGGCTCCATCGTCACTCCGCACTCACACGTCGTCAGCATCCCGCCTTCCTCCTCGCTCGAGCCGGCGTGTCGCGCGGTCTCGGTGCTGTTCACTGTGCGGTCGGATGGCGATCAATTCAACGATATTGTTTTTATCCCCACGATAAATTAAATTGATCGCCAGAGGGGTTAGCGTCGAATGGCGAGAGTTGTTCACCACGCGGCAAGGACTTGCACGGCCGGGCCGCCGGGAGAATCCGGAATCTAGCGTCATGGAGATCCCGCAAGTCGAAGCGTTTCTGGCGGTCGGCACCTTCGGCGGCTTTCGGCGGGCCGCGGCGGCGCTGCGGCTGACCCAACCGGCCGTGAGCGCGCGCATTCGCGCCCTCGAAGACTCGCTCGGCGTGCGCCTCTTCGAGCGTGGCAAGCCCGGCCTCGCCCTCTCGGCGGCCGGGCGCGCGCTCCGGCCGCACGCCGAGCAGGTCCTCCACGCGGTGGCGCTGGCCCGCCAGGCGGTCCACGACCTGCGCGCGACGAGCGGGGGCGCGATCCAGATCGCCGCCGTGCTCTCGATCTGCACCTATCTCCTCCCCGACGTCCTCAAGCGGTTCCAGACGGCGCATCCGCACGTGATGATCACCGTGCGGTCCGGGCACTCGAAGGAGGTGCTCGAGATGGTGCTGCGCGGCGAGGCGGAGATCGGGCTCGCGCGGTCGTTGAACCATCCGGAGGTCGAGACGGTCAGCCTGCGCGACGACCCGCTCATCCTGGTCGGGCAGGCGAAGGCCTGGCCGACGAGCACGCGGCGGGCACGACTCGATCAGGTGGCGGATCGCCCGCTGATATTCTTCGACCGGGGATCGAGCGACTGGACGCTGACCCAGGGGCTCTTCCGCCGCGCCGGGCTCGTGCCGAACGTGGCGCTGGAGGTCGAGACGATCGAGACGGCCAAGCGGATGGTCGAGCGCGGGATCGGGCTCGCCTTCCTCCCGTACCTCGCCGTCAGCCGCGAGCTCCGGCGCAAGAGTCTCGTCGCGGTCGAGGTCGTCGACGCCGAGCCGATCAGCCGGAGCCTCGACGTGATCCACCCGCGGCCACGGCCCCTGTCATCGGCGGCCCGCGCCCTGCTCCACGCGCTCCGGTCAGCGTTGAGCGAGGCGGGGAAACCGCCGCGCCGGCGCCGGTAGACCCTCAGCGAGCGATCAGCGCCCGCAGCAGCTCGCGGCCCTTGTCGCCGCTCCACGGCCGGGTGCCGATCGCCTTGCCCACCAGCCGGCCGCTGCGGTCGACCAGGAACACGGTCGGCGTGGCGGTGATGCCGTAGCTCCGTCCGAGGGCGGCGCTCTCGAGGTGCAGCACCATCGAGGTGACGTTCTGGCTCTTCACCCAGCTGGCGAGCATGCGCCGATCCTCGCCGAGATTGATCGCCAGCACCACCAGCCCCTGGTCCCCGAACTCCTGGTGGACCCGCTCCATCGCCGAGGGCAACTCCCTCGCGCAATACGGTCAGGTCGACTCCCAGAAATAGAGGACGACGGCGCGGCCGCGCAGATCGGCGAGCGAGACCGGCGCGCCGTTGAGCGAGTCCAGCGTGAACGCCGGCGGTGACTGGTCGAGGAGGGGGACGATCTGGAGCTCCACCAGCAGGTCGCCGAGCGCGTCGGCCGCGGCAGGAGCCGGAACGAGCCACGCGCCGGCGGCCAGGAGCACGAACGCCATCACCACCGTCCAGCGACTCTTTCGCACTCAGCTCTCCTTCGAGGCGACGACCCGCACGCGGGGGCGGGTCCCAAGCTTGATCTTGCCGACGCTCCGCAGATACTCCGCCACCACGTCCCACACGGGCGGTCCGTCGGCTTCGCCCAGGCTCGCCCAGCCGGTCGCCTTGTAGTGGCGCCCGGGCTCGAGCGCACGCCCGGCCACACGGATGTCGAAGATGCGCCGGCCGACGCGCCGGGTGGGATCGATCGCGTAGGTGAGGCCGCCCAGTCGCACCATATCGCCACCCTGTCGATAGTACGGATCAGGATGGAACAGGTTGTCGGCGACGTCCTCCATGACCTGATGGATCTCGCCCCCGGTCATCTGGCGCACCCAGGTGTTCGGATAGGTCACCGCGGTGTGCGTGTACACGTCTTCGAGCGTGATCTCCTGCCCCGGCAGGATCGTCGTCCCCCAGCGGAAGCCGGGCGAGAACCCGATCTGCGCGTCGGCGCGCCGCAGGAGCGCGTCGAGGATCACCTCGTCGAACGTGCCGTTGAAGTTGCCGCGCCGGTAGAGCAGCGTCTCGGACACCGCGAGGCGCTCGCCCAGCGCCGCTTGGTGCGGGCGGCGGATCTCCTCGATCAGCTCCGTCATGGCCGGGTCTTCGGGCAGCGCCTGAGCGAGCACGGGGAGCAGCCGATACCGGTAGCCGGCGACCCGCTTGCGCTGGACGTCGAGATCCAGCCGGCTCAGGAACTTGCCGTGCGATCCCGAGTTCACGACGAGCGTACGGCCCACCTGGATCGGCTGAGGCAGCGCGTCGTGGGTGTGGCCGCCGAGAACCACGTCGAGCCCGTGCACCCGCCCGGCCAGCTTGAGGTCGACGGCCAGACCGTTGTGCGAGAGCAGCACGATCAGGTCGACGTGCTTGTCGTCTCGCAGCTCGTCGACGAGCGTCTGGACTCCGTCCTCGCGGATGCCGAAGGTGAGGTCGGGCACGAAGCGCCGGGGATGGGACACCGGCGTGTAAGGGAACGCCTGGCCGATGACTCCCACACGGACGCCGCCGACCTCTCGGATCGTGTACGGGTTGAAGACGCGATCGCCCCAGCCTGCGACCGAGACGTTGTGCGCGATGAAGTCGCCGGCGAAGAGTCCCCGCCGCTCGCGGTCGCCGAAGAGCTCGCGCACCCGCTCGAGGCCGTGGACGAACTCCCAGTGCGGCGTGAAGACGTCGACCCCGAGCTCGTTGGAGACGCGCACCATGTCCTCACCGCGGCTCCAGAGGGTGGTCGCCGAACCCTGGAGGGTGTCGCCGCCGTCGAGGACCAGCGTACGGCCGGCCCGCTCCGCGCGGATCCGCTTCACCAGCGTCGCCAGGTGCGCGTAGCCGCCCATCCGCCCGTAGCGCGCCGCCAGCGCCGGGAAGTCCAGGTGCGTGTAGGCGTAGGCCTCGACCGAGCCGGGAGCGACGTGATAGGCGCGCAGCAACGCCTCGCCCGTCAGGAAGGGCGCCTTCCCCCGCTCGGCGCCGACGCCCAGGACGGTGTCCGGCTCCCGATAGAACACGGGGCGGAGCGTCCCGTGCGTGTCGGTGAGGTGGAGCAGCGTCACGTTGCCGAGCGGCTCGAAGGCGAGCAGCCGCGCCGGACCGTCAGCGGCCTCCAGCGCGCGCGGCGTCAGGCCCGCCCCCGCCGCGATCGCCAGGAGCTTCACGAGGTCACGGCGGGAGATCAATGACGGATCCCCGGGACGGTCAGCGCGCGGCCGTTGTCGGCTCGCGTGTCGACGGCCGTGTCTGCGCAAAGCGGCCTCCAGCGCGCGCGGCGCCAAGCCCGCCCCCGCCGCGATCGCCAGGAGCTTCACGAGGTCACGGCGGGAGATCAATGACGGATCCCCGGGACGATCAGCGCGCGGCGCTCACGAGAATTTGATCTCGGCCGTCCCCTCGTAACGCCCGCCGCTGGTGTCGAAGAACTGGACCTTGAGCAGGCCCGGGTCGGTGGCCTTGAAGGTGAACGAGAAGAACGGATTCTCGGCCACGCTCTGGGTCGTGTCGAAGGTGGCAACCGTCTTGCCGAGATAGGTCACGATCACTTTGTTGATGTAGTTGTAGTTCTTCTGGACGATCTTGCCCTGTGCGTCGCGCTCGATCCGCTCCATCGGGTGGATGACGAGCGACCGCACCTGGACGACGTCCCCGGCCTTGATGCTCGACGGAACGCGGATCCGGACCTGCCCGATATCTGCCATGGCTAGCCGCCGCACCCGCCGACGGTGACTTTGACTTCGCGCTTCACCTGCAACAGGGTGCCGTCGCTCTGCTCCACGATCGCGCGCACGTCGCCGGTCTCGCCGAGCCGGATGTTCGCGCCCATGAACGCACGGCCGGCCTCGGGCGCGAGCGTCACGCGCGTGACGATGGGGATCCGGTTCTTGTCGGCGAGGACGTAGATGTGCCTCACGTAGCTCGTGGACGTCATCGGCGAGTCGACGCTGACGGAGACGGGAACCACGGCACCGTTCTCGGCGATGACCGGCACGTCGAGCTTGATCGCGGGGGAGCCGTCTTTGATGGTCTTGCTACCGAAGAGGCGCTTCATCGCGTCCTCGACGGTCTCGTTCTGGCCGAGCGCCTGGGCGTGCGCCGTCTGGGGCGTCACGGGGTCGAATCCGCTCGCGACGGCGACGCCGAGGGCACTCAGCGTCCTCAGCACCGTCCGCCGGCTCACACGACGATTGCCCATCATGCGCTCATCCTCCTCTTCACGTTGCCGGCGTTTCGCGGCGCCGCGTATTGATCACTTGACAACCCCGAGGACGCAGACCCAGAGTGCGTCTACAGCCAGCGCCCCCGGAGCCACTATGCGCCAGAACCAGGTCCTCGGACAACTCTTGCCTCTCGCCGCCCTCCTCGTGTTCGGTTGTGTCGCGGGAACGGAAAAACACGAGGCGTCGGCCCCTCCACGGTGGACGTCTCGGGCGATCCCCGAGGCCCGGGGCGAGGTCAAGGAGATCGGCGGCAGAAGAGTTCAGGTCCGTTACAACGAGGAGCCCTTCTCGACCTTCACCACCAACTACGAGCGGTGGCCCACCTATGCCTACAACGATGCGAGGACCTTTCCCCAGCCGACTCGAGTTCCTCTGCCCAGCCTCAAGGGCGAACCGGGGCGGGGGCGGCAGTTGTTCATGGCGCGGACCAAGGCGCCCTGCACCGGCTGCCACCTGATTCCGGGAGACGACATTTGGCCGGCCGGAAGCGTCGGGCCAGATCTGTCGGTCATCGGCGATCGGCGTTTGCCGGATCGATATCTCTTCGAGCTCATCTGGGATGCCCGCCTGTTCTTTCCCAACACGAGCATGCCCCCATGGGGACCGGCCGGAATATTGTCGCCCGAGGAGATCGTCCACATCGTCGCCTTTCTTCAGACGCTCAAAGGGAACCCGCCGTTTGTGCCGCCACCGGAGCGGGATGCGACGCGGAACCCGCATACGCGTCAGGCGATACCGCCCTACTATGGCGACAACTTGGATCCAGCCACGAATCCGGCGATCGTCTTCGCTGAAAATGCCCTGGCCGCGTGGTCCACGAAGGGACCGGCGGGCAAGGCCTGCGCGGATTGCCACGCGGGCGGCCCGGAACGGGCCATGAGAGGCGTGGCAACGAAGTATCCGAAGTATCTCTCCGCGTACGGGCGGGTCATGTCGGTTGGGGACTTCCTGACCGTCCACGCTCCGCAGACGACGGGCAGAGAGATGCTGGCCGAGAGTGCGGACAATCTCAACATGACCATGCTCATCAGAATGCAGTCGAACGGGCTGCCCGTGAACGTCGACGTCACGAGCCCGGAGGCAGCGGCAGCCTACGAGCGTGGGCGGGCCGTGTACTTCAAGCGGGTGGGACAGAGAAACCACGCATGCGCCGATTGCCACGAAACGGATCGGGGCGCAGGCCGGTTCGCGGGCGCGCGCTTCTTGAGCGTGGCAAACGAAGGGCTGACCAAGCACTTCCCGCTCTGGTTCATGGCCTATCGCGGGGTCTGGGACATCCGGAAGCGCTTCCAGGTATGCATGCTGCCGCTCGGCATGAACTATCTACCCGCCGACGCGCCAGAGTACGCCGACCTCGAGCTCTACCTCACCGCATTCGACAACGGCAAACCGATCAGCGTGCCCGGAATCCGGTGACCTCTCTTCGGATTCGACGTAACCCTCATCGCCGCGGTTCGCCCCCCGGGATTTTCGCGAGCATCTGGGCATAGGCCCGCAGATAGTAAACGGCGTCGGGCGCGCGGGCCACGGCGTCCTCGCTCTCGCTCAACTGGACGCGCGCGACCCCACCAAATGTGGCGAGGACGCGTCGGGCGACGTCCAGGTGCTCGGCGCGACCCCCGACCTGTGCCCGGAACAGGGCCTGGGCCATGACGCCGTTGGCGTCGAGCAGCAGCGGAGAGCTCTTGTCTTCGCTGAAGGCTCCACGGGTGGCGTCGAAGAGTTCGTGTACGGCAAAGCGGAGCACCTGCTCGGCGGCCTCGAGGTGGCCCTTCGTCGGCGCGACGCGATAGCCCTCCAGGAGTCCCAGCGCGGTCCATGCATTGGCATCCACCTGACCCTCACCGTGTCGCCGACCGGTGCGGTGCTCGTAGAGGTGGAAGGCCCCCTTTTCGCCAATCAGATTCGCGCGTATGAACTCGAGCGTGCGGAGGGCGACGTCACGGAGGTCCTTTCTCCCGGAGGACTGGCTGAGGGCCAACATGGCGACCGCCGCCTCCGCGTTCCACGCCGTCACCTTGTCGCGGTTCACCGGCGGCTGGCGCGCAGCCCGCCGCTCGAGGGGCGGCAGCCGGTAGTACGCGGGATCGGCGCTCTGGCTGCTGTAGAAGCCCCCCGCGGTCGCGTCGTAAAGATTCCGGAGCAGGTAAGCCGTCGTACGCTCCGCGGCTTCCCGATACCTTGGGTTCCCGGTCACGCGGTGGGCCTCGCCGAGCAGCGCCGCCAGCGCCGCGTTGAGATGCAGGAGCTTCTCGTAGTGTGGCTGCCGCCACTCGCGTCCTTCGGCGAAGCGGAAGAACCCGCCATCAACACGATCGTAGAGAGCTCCGAGAATTCCATCGAGGCTCTTCTCGACCGCCACGAGATAGCGACGATCCCCCGTGGCCTGATGCAGCTCGAGCAAATACGCGAGCAGGCGCGGCTGCGGGTATTTGTCCCCGGCCCCGAACCCGCCGTAGACCGTATCCAGGTGCTCGGCGATGAAGCGCAGCAGGTCGTCGCGGAGCCGCTGATACGTATCCCACGTCACCGGAGCCGGGCCCGGGGCGGCGCCCGGCCGGGTGTCAGTCGCCGGGGGTGGTAACGTGGCGGCATGCTTCACGACCGCCAGGAAGTCTTCCTTCTTGAGCACGCCCGCAAACGATTGCCGCACTCGGCCCTCAGGACCGAACAGCACGATCATCGGCAGCCCCCGAACATACTTGCGCACGAGGTCGGGGCGTCGGTCATGCTCAGCGAAGACGTTGAGGTAGTGCCGATTCAGATACTGCGACACCTCGGCATCTGCCAGCACCTGTTGCTCGAAGTACTTGCACCAGTAACACCAGACGGCCCTGATGAAGAGGAAGACCGGTTTGCCGTCCCGTTGCGCGGCGTCGAATACCGCCGGGGAGTGCTCCACGAACTGCACCTTCGAGGCGTCATGGGCTTGGCCCCAGGCATGGGCCACGGGCGTCGAATACCGCCGGGGAGTGCTCCACGAACTGCACCTTCGAGGCGTCATGGGCTTGGCCCCAGGCATGGGCCACGGAAAAGACGGTGGTGAATCCGAGCGCGAAGACGGGCAGCAAGCGCCGCCTTGACAAGTTGCTGATGTCGACCCAGAGTCTCCGCACGTCGATCCCTCGGGGAGGAAGTATGCGCTCGGACCAGAAGCCGGGACAACCGCTATCCCCACGCCAACCCACGCGGACTCGATCCTGAATCGCCCCTCCCGCTGCATCGCGCTCGTCGTGTTGATGCTCGGGGCTTTCGCCGCTCCGCCGACGGTCGGCGGGCAAAGCCCGAGCAGGGTCCCCCGGATCGGCTATCTGGTCCTTTCTCCCCTCGCCGACCCGCCCTCCGCGGAACGCGCTGCGTTCCTGGACGGCCTCCGGGAGCTCGGCTACGTCGTGGGACAGAACCTCGTCATCGAGTACCGGTCGGCGGCGTGGAATCGCGAGCTGTTGCCGGATCTGGCCGCCGAGCTGGTCGCTCGAAAGCTCGATGTCATCGTCGCCGCGCCAGGAACCGTCGATGCCGCACGAACCGCGACGAAGACGATTCCGATCGTGTTCCTATCATTCATCGATCCGGTCGAGGAGGGGCTCGTGGTGAGCCTGGCGCGTCCGGGCGGAAATATCACAGGGCCTGGCTGGTCGACAGGAGACCTTGCCGGGAAACGGCTGGAGCTCCTGAAGGAGGCCATTCCCAAGCTGTCGCACGTCGCGGTGTTGTGGACTCCGACCGACCAGGCCGCGCAGCGCCAGTGGCAAGTCACCCAGTCGGCGGCTCAAAGGCTGAGAGTGACGCTCCGGTCTCTGGAGGTCAGAGATCCGAGCGACGTCCCCAAGGCCTTCGCGGCGATGACCCAAAAGCGTCCCGAGGCGCTGGTGACGTTTGCCAGTCCGCTCACGTCGGCATACCGGCCCTTCATCGTCGAGTTCGCGATGAAGCAGCGGCTCCCGACCATGTTTGCGCTGAAGAGCGATGTCGAGGCCGGTGGTCTCGTCTCCTACGCGCCGAGCATCACCGACACGTTCCGGCTCGGGGCACGATACGTCGACCGGATCCTGAAAGGCGCCAATCCCGGCGACCTACCGATCCAAGGGCCCACGCGGTACGAGCTCGTGATGAACCTCAAGACGGCGAAGGCAGTGGGATTGACGATTCCCAAAACGCTCCTGCTGCAGGCCGATCAGGTGATCGAATGACGCGTCGCCCGAGGCCGATCGTCACCCGTCCAGCCGATACGCTGAAGCATCCGGCTTGAAGGCGCGGGGCAGCCAGAGCGGCCGGCGCAGGTTGTCCGGGCCCGGGGCCGGGCGCGCCAGCGCGAGCCACTCGCGGTAGACCTCGAACGAGCGGTTGGTGTCCACGACCACGTCGCCGTAGCGATCGTCCGGGCCGGGTCGCGACACGGTGACTTTCTGGTGCCAGCAGTGCTGGCCGCTCACCGGGTCGGGCTGCACCGGGAACGTGAGGTTCTGGTGCACGCCGGCCTCCTCCCACCAGATGCGCGAGGAGTCGGGATCGTCGCTGGCGAACGGGCGCGGTCCGTGCACCTGGCGCATCCGCCATTTCCCGGGCTCCAGGCGGGCCAGATCGACCAGCGCGGTCGACCAGCGCTCGCCGCCCGCGTTCTCCTGCAGCCGCCAGCGCCCGAGGTGATGCGAGCAGGCGACCACGCCGGGCCGCACGGACTCGGTCACCCACACCTTGTCGAGGAAGTGGCCGATGCGCGTCGAGACCTTCAAGAGATCGCCGGTGACGACCCGAACCCGCGCCGCGTCCTCCGGGTGGAGCCAGAGCGGATTGGTGTGTGAGATCTCGTAGAGCCATTTCGCGTTGCCCGAGCGCGTGTGGATGAGCGTCGGCAGCCGGAACGTCGGCAGCAGGACCATCTCGCCCTTGGCGCGGTCGAGCTGAGACCAGTGGACGTGGCTCCGGATGTAGTTGGGCACCGCCTGCTCCGGCCACTTCCACGCCTTGAGCGTCTTCGAGAAGAACTCGAGCTTGCGCGACGGCGTCGGAAAGCCGAGACGGCGCGTGCCGTCGATCTCGACGCCCGGATCCCCGGCGGGCGGCGGATTCTCGTGGGTGCGGTACACCTGGTCCTCGATCAGGAAGGCGCCGTACTTCCGCATGTACTGAAGCGGCGTCAGCCGCTCCTTTGCCGCCGCCGCCGGCAGCCCGTGCACACTGTTCTCGAAGATCCACCGGTACAGCTCCTCGATGCGGAGCTTCAGGCCCGGGCGGTACGGCGACTCGAAGTATTTCCGGATCCCGAGGGCGCCGTCGGGATCGATCTTCCACGAGAGCTCGATCCAGAACTCGTCTTCTTCCCACACCTGGCCGAGGCCCGCGGCCTCGTGGGCCTGCCAGGTGAGATCGAAGGTCTGGCCCTGCTTCTCGAGGGCGACGCGAAGGACGGGCTGGCGAAAGCCGATCCAGCGCGCCGCGTGCGTCTCCTGCGACATGAGGTCGTGGCGCTCGGAGGCGTGCCCCATCGGCAGCACGAAGTCGGCGAACCACGCGGTCTCGCTCCAGATGGGCGTGAGGCACGCGTGGCGCTCGACCTGGGCCTCGTCGGTCAGCATCTCGATCCACGACATCCCGTCGGGGTTCGTCCACACGGGGTTGTAGACGCGTGTGAAGTACATCGCGAGCTTGCCGCGGCCTTCCTTCAGGAAATGCGGGAGCAGGAAGCTCATCTCGAAGAACGCCAGCGGATACTCGCGCGGCATGAGCAGCTCGCTCCACACCTTGCCGGGCGGCGGCATCATCGGCGGCGCCGGGATCGCCTTGTTCCAGGCGCTGGGCGCCGTCCCACCGGGCGTGCCGACCGCGCCCATCAGCACCACGATCAGCTCGAGCGCGCGCGCGACCTGCCAGCCGCCGAGGTTGCCGGCGGCGGTGTTGCGCCAGACGTGGGTCGCGAGCGCCGAGCCGGCGCGACCGATCTCGCGCGCCACCTCCACGATCGTCGCCGCGGCGACGCCGCTCTCGGCTTCGGCGAACTCGGGCGTGAAGCTCGCATACAGCTCGCCGAGCGCCCGCTCGAACGCGTCGAAGGTCACGGGCAGGTCCGGACGCTCCTCGCGCAGGTACTCATCCCAGTTGACCCATCGCCGGACGAAGTCGCGGTCGTAGAGCTTCTCGCTCACGAGGATGCGGGCAATCGCCAGCAGCACCGCAGACTCCGAACCCGGCCAGGGCGCCAGCCACCAGTCGGCCATCGACGCCGTGTTGGACAGGCGCGAGTCGAGCACCGCCACCTTGGCGCCTCGCGACTTCGCTTCCATGATGCGCTGGGCGTGCGGGTTGAAGTAGTGGCCGGTCTCCAGATGCGAGGACAGCAGCAGGATGAATCGAGCGTTGGCGTGATCGGGTGACGGCCGGTCCATCCCGTGCCAGAACGCATAGCCGGCGCGCGCGCTCGCCGAGCAGACGTTGGTGTGGCTGTTGTGGCCATCGATCCCCCACGCGTGGAAGACGCGCTGGAGGTAGACGAGCTCGTGGCCCGGCCGCCCGAGGTGGTACATGACTTCCTTCGGTCGGCCCTCGACCAGCGCCTTGCGGATCCGCGCCGCGATATCGTCGAGCGCCTCGTCCCAGGTGACGCGCTCCCACTTGCCCCCGCCGCGTGGGCCGACGCGTCGCAGCGGATAGAGGATCCGCTCGGTGTCGTTCACCTGGTTGAGCGTCGCCGGGCCTTTGGCGCAGTTGCGGCCGCGGCTGCCCGGGTGCGTCGGGTTGCCCTCGAACTTCTGGATCTTGAGCGTTTGCCGGTCGACGTACGCGAGCAGGCCGCAGGCCGCCTCGCAGTTGAAGCAGATCGTCGGGATCAGCGAGTACTGTCGCTTGACGCGCTGAGGCCAGGCGACCGGATCGAACTCCTCCCAGTTCTCCCAGCGCTCGACCGGCGGGTAGGCGCGCAGCCCGCCCGCGGGCGGCGTCAGCTCGCGGGCGACCGGGTGAAGCGGCTCGCTCGAGCGATCGGTCATGCGTTTCCTCGCGTCGGCATCAGCTCAACGGGATGGATTGCCCGGCCTTCACCCACAGGTCCTCCCAGAGCCAGAGCCCGGCCAGCGTGAGGATGGCGGCGAGCTGGCTCAACGCCGGCAGCGTGAGGGCGAGATCCGCCACCACGAGCGCGATGGGCGCGACGGTCCCCGCCAGCACCACGCCGAGCCAGAAATGCCCGCGGTACCCGCCGCGCGTGATCAGCATGGCGGCCTTCGCGACGTCGCGGACGGGGTGATGGCTCCCGAGCTCGATCGCCAGCAGCACGGCGTTGGCGAGGAGCGCCACCACCATGAGCGGGCCGAGCGCGTCGGACGGATGGAAGACGTAGCGGGCGTGGACGGGCGCCCTGGCCTCCACGGCGAACGAAGCGAGCAGGAGCGTCGCGCTCCCCGCCGCCAGCGCGGCGACGATCAGGTGCGGAAGCACCAGCGGGCTCTGCCAGAAGTCGCGCCCCTCCGCCTGCCCGAACAGGAACGCGCTGTACCCGGCCGTCGCGAGCGCCAGGAACACCGCCGGCACGAAGGCCGCGCTCACGATATCGGCTCGATCGGCCAGGCCGCCGATCAGCCACACGGCGCCGACCACACCGAACGCCATCAGGATCCAGGCGCCCCGCACGAGCCACGATCGCCAGTTGGGCTTGAGAAGAACGTACGCGAAGCGGTCGGCGCGCTTGAGGTCGAGGATCAGCAGCGCGGTCGTAAGCGCGAGAAAGAGCAGGCTGATCGCCGGCGCGCCGATTCCGAGCAGTCCGCCCCATGCCGACGTGCCGACGAGCGCCGCGACGAGCAGCGCGCCGGCGGCGATCGACTTGGTCCACAGGTAGGCCGAGACCTTCCATCCCCAGGGCCGCACCTGGTGGGGCACGTCGTAAACGGTCCGGCTCAGCGCTCCAGCGCCGGGCCCCCCGCGTTGCTGGACCGAGGCGACCATCCGCACGAGGTCGACTTCCTCGCGCGGCCGCTGCGCCCAGAGGTACTGGTCGGACGGCGACTGCAGCTCGGGCGAGAGTGCGGAGGCGTCGGCGCCGAGATAGAAGACCTTGGGCCGCGTCCCCTGCTCGGCCTTTCTCATCTGCACCGGCTCGCGGTCGACGATCCGGGCGATCGGGGACGACGGGTCGTCCAGGTCGCCGGCGATGATCGCCTGCTCGGGGCACACGATCACGCACGCCGGCTCGAGCCCGACCTCGACTCGGTGCGCGCAGTAGTTGCACTTCGCCGCGGTGTGCGTGTCCGGGTCGATGTAGAGCGCGTCGTACGGACAGGCCTGCATGCAGCCCTTGCAGCCCACGCACCGGGAGGAGTCGAAGTCCACGATCCCGTCCGAGCGGCGGTAGAGCGCCACCGTCGGGCAGATGGTGACACACGGCGCCTCGTCGCAGTGGTTGCAGCGGAGCACCGAGAAGTAGCGCCGGGTCTGCGGGAAGGTCCCGCGCTCGACGTATTTCACCCACGTGCGGAACGCGCCGAGCGGGACGCGGTTCTCCTCCTTGCACGCCACCGTGCAGGCGTGGCAGCCGATGCAGCGGCGCTGATCGATCACGAAGCCGTAGCGCACGCCTCAGCTCCCCCCGCTCGACATTGCGCGCAGCACGTCCCACCAGACCCGCAGCGCGGCCACCACGATCGTGACCGCGAGCGCCTGCTTGAGGTGCCGGCTACTGAGGCGACGGCTCATCATCGCACCTAGCTGCGCGCCGGGGATCGCGCCGGCGGCCACCAGAACCGCCGGGCCCAAAAGGATCTGGTGGGTCACGAGCTTGCCCACGAACCCCGCGGTGGCCGAGAGCGCCGTGACGCCGAGCGAGCTGCCGATCGTGACCCGGATCGGGACTCCGACAACCACGACCAGCAGCGGGACCAGCAGGAACGCGCCGCCCGCTCCCACGAGCCCGGCGGCCAGCCCGACGCCACCCGCAACGGCGGCGATCCGGAACGAGCTGTAGCGCGGGGCGGGCTCGGTCGGCGAAAGCTCGGTGATGCCGCCGGGCAGCATGATCAGCGCCGCGCCGACCGTGGCGATGCTCGCGAACACCAGCAAGAGCCACGTGCTGTCGACCGTTTTCGACCAGAGCGCGCCCACGAGCGATCCGACGGTGCTGGCGATGCCGCCGACGATCGCCACCTGCGAGTCGACGGAGTGATGACGCCGGTGCGCCAGGAAGCCAAACAGCGCCGCCACGAAGACCTCGGCCATCGTGATACCGGCCACGGCCTTGATGTCGAGGTGGCCGACCCCCAGCAGCGGCGGCACGTAGAGCAAAAGCGGAATCATGACCAGCGCCCCGCCGATGCCGAGGAGCCCGGCGAAAAACGCGCTCAGGAGGCCGACCCCGAGCAGCGTGGACGCGAGCGCGAGCGTCACGCGTTTCGTCTGGCGCGCCCGGGAGCGGTCAGCGCCGTTACCTGACGCTCGACCAGTAGGCGGCCAGGTCGGCGAACTGCTCGTCCGGGATGGTCTTCATGAGCGCCTTCACGGCCTTGATTGTGTCGTCGCCTGGACTCCGCCGATCGGCCTTGAAGAGCAGCATCTGGTTGCGCAGATAACCCGGCGGCTGGCCCGTCAGATCGGGGACGCCCTTGGACGCGTCGCCCTTGCCCGAGGCGCCATGGCAGACGGTGCACTGCGCGGCCGCCGCGCGCCCGCGCTCGACCGCCGCCGCGTCGAGCTTGACCGGGGACGGGGTGCGCGCCTGACCGGCGAAGTACGCCGCGATCTCGTCGACGCCGAACTGCAGGACCATCTTCGCGTAGGGCTCCATCTCGGGCGACGGGCGCTTGCCGGCCGCGTAGTCCTGGATCGCCTTCTTGAAGTACCAGGGCGCAATCCCGGCGAGGATCGGCATCGTGTTCGACGGGCTCTGCCCGCCGAGCCCGTGGCAGGCGCTGCAGGCCAAGGCACTGGTGGCGCCCGGCGCGTCGAGCGGTCCGGCAGCGACGGCGGGAGCCAGCAGGAGGAGGAGGAGGAGGCAGACGAGGGTCGGCATCGCGTTCTCCCTTTTCATAGCATCGTCACGCTAGCCAAGGATGTCCTGCCAGATGCTGTTGGCCCAGCCGACCGCGTTCTGCGCCCACGCCTCTGACTGGCCGGGGGTGAGCTTCTGCTCGATCTGCACGACCTTGCCCCCTATGTCCTGCCAGATGCTGTTGGCCCAGCCGACCGCGTTCTGCGCCCACGCCTCTGACTGGCCGGGGGTGAGCTTCTGCTCGATCTGCACGACCTTGCCGCCGTCGATCTTGTAGCTGTTCACCACCGCGATCGCCTCGCGGTCGCTCACCCAGCTGTAGCACGTGTTGCCCGGAGCCATAGGGGGCACGGGCTTGTCGTTGAGCATCCGGGTGACGGCGACCGCACAGATCTTGCCCATCGCGTTCGCGATGTTCCCCGACTTCGGCACCGGTAGCCCGGTGGTCGAGTCGCCGATCACGTGGATGTTCTTCTGCTTCACCGACTCGTACGTCTGGTGGTCGACCTCGCACCAGCGCTTGTCCGCGCCGACGAGATCCGCGGTGACCGCGATCGTCCCGGCGCGCTGCGGCGGGATCAGGTTCACCACGTCGTACTTGACCTTGTCGCCGAGCTCCGTCGCCACCTCACGCACGCTCGGGTCGACCTTCACGACCTTGTTCGAGCCGCGGTACTCGAGGTTCGGATACTTCGTCCAGGCCGCTCGGAAGAGGCCGGTCTTCGAGATGACGTTCGGGTTGGCGTCGAG